>Ga0310696_10008138_pt1 | contig 12256 bp, 9 predicted proteins | sample AusTroGonzalo_MG_4_FD_203885 | JGI IMG/M metagenome (GOLD analysis project Ga0310696, IMG submission 203885) | Bovine rumen microbial communities from tropical cattle in Woodstock, Queensland, Australia - Gonzalo_02 (v2) (version 2) | ecosystem: Host-associated > Mammals > Digestive system >... | reverse complement strand
TTCTCCATGAGCTCCATCTCCCAGCGTACGAGCATTGCCTGATAGTAAGAGTTAAGGAGCTGCTCGTCGAAAACATTACCTCTGCAGAGGATCTCGGCAACGCCTTCTTCCTTCAATGTCTGCAATGAATCGTAAACTGTTGCGGCAGGTGTGCCGAAGAGTCTGTCTCTCTCGTTGGAATCCATGTCGTCGAAAATATCATCTTCGCAGCGATAGAGTCTGTCAGTATCAAGATAATCGCTTGCCTGACCATAAGGCTTGATGAACTCTGCTTCGAGTGTCTTGGAATCCTTACCGGAATCAAGTGCATAGCTGATACCGTCGAGCATTGCCTGATATACGGATGCAAGGCAAAGATATGTGTTTGTATGCGGGTTGGGAGCACGGAGCTCGAATCTTGTCGCATACTTGTTGTCTTCGCTTCTTACAAGTCCTAAGAGAACTGATCTGTTACGGGAAGGCGTGAGGACGTCCATACCGATTGAAGCTACGCAGTGAGTAGGAGCTTCGAATCCGGGAGTGAGACGCTCGAAAGCATCAGTTGTAGCAGTAACGAAGGGGTTAACTACTTTGCTGTAATGCTTCATGATTCCCATGAGTGAACCCCAGCCGAATCTGCTGAGGAAGTCAACCTTGGTATCTTCGGGTGCGAAGAGATTGATCTTCTTGCCGCTCTTGAGGTAAGCAACTGCATTTACATGAGTGTGCTCACCTGAACCTGCAACGCCCGGAAGGGGCTTAGCATTGAAGCTGACATCAAGACCGTGAAGTCTGAAGATCTCTTTGATTATGATTCTGGCAATAAGCTCGTAGTCAGCGCCCTGGAGAGCATCTGAATACTTCCAGTCAACTTCGAGCTGCTCCATAATGAAGTGAAACTCACCTGAAGAATTGAGGGAAGCCTTAACGCCGCCGACTTCCTTATGACCCATCTCAGGGTTGAAGCCGTATTTCTCGAGGATCATGATGACCTGCTCCAAAGCGGTTCTTACGACACCCTTTGTACGCTTCCAGTAAGATTCCTTAAGTTCCTGTGAGATTGAGAGCTGTTCTGTGCTGATGATCTCATCAGGTGAGTTGACCCAGAACTCGAGCTCTGTAGCTGTAATAAGAGTAATGCGGTCGAGGTCTTCGGGTGTGAAGCCGTATTCAGAACACAAAGCTGCATCGTTTAAGAAGCGCTCCTTGATTGTGTTCTGGAAGAACTCTGAACTCTTACGAAGGATTGATCTGGAGCATACCTCGTCTTCGTTATGAGTAAGGAAAGAGGGGATACGGAGTGTTCCGATCGGTCTTCCTGTCTCAAAATCAATATGCTCGTAGTTATAGTCGATATACCAGATGACGTTGATGTCGGGGATAAGGTCGACTTTACCGTCGTTTAATGTTGCAATTCCGGGAAGTACAACGGAAGAACCGTCTGTTTGTACTGCTTTGCCTTCGAGATAGTTCTCGAGATTGTCAAGGAAATCTGATATCGGTATCTTCTCGTCGGTATCGTTGCCCATGAGGTCAACGGCAGCCAGAGATACGAATTTGATCTCGGGATGAGAAGTTAAGATGTTCCTCAAGTCCTGAGCTGAATGATTGTCAGTAGGAATGACATAAAGCAAATCGGGAATTACATGGAATTCAATCATAAATACAGACCTTCTTCTAAAAATAATACGGAGATTGTATCACAACTATACTTTTAGAGTAAGGGTAACTAATATTAGGTTTTTATTTTCAAAAATCAATCTTTTAGCGTAATATATCGTTAGCAACGAAGTTTTGAGGTGAATTGATGTTCATTACGACATTGAAAAGCATTTTCGATATCGACAATGTCGGGAAAAGATGGTCCGTCCGTATTCTTTACCTGGTTACGGTCCTTCTGAATGCTGCAATCTACTTCAATCCGTGGGCTGATACAGATTTTACGCCTCTGTCCAACTGGATGATGAGCGTTTACAGCGTTACAGAAAACGAGACTGAGATGTATGAGAGTCTCATGAGCTCTATTCCGCTGTCTACGGGCAATATCGTTTTCCTTGCTACCGTGCTTATAGGCGAGATGATCCTTATTACAAGTGCATATATCTATGCCGGCATTTATGTCAGACAATACAGGATCGAAAAGTTAAGATCCCTTGAAGAGAACCCTGATTCAATCAATTACGCTGTTACGAGCATTCCTGATGAGCCTATCAAGATCTCGAAAATGATCCTCAGGATATTCATCCTGGTGCTTGTCACATCTATTGTGGCACTTCCCATTATTACGATATCGTTCTATTTCTTTATCCTGACAATGCTGGGTCTTCCGTTTGTTTTTACGGCGCCGGTTGCTTATCTGGCAGGGGATAAGGGACTATTCAGGTCGATTCCTTATGTGGCCAAGATGTCTCTCAGATACTACGCCATTAACATGAGAAGCCTGGCTCTCGTTATCGTTGTCGCGATTATCGTTGATTTTGTGGTTCCTTATGTCTCGAACGTTTCTCTCACGGCTTATTACATCCTGGATGCGGCCATTACAACATGGGTATTCCTTTCATTTGCAAGGCTTGCGGCGCTTTCTTACTGCACAATGAAGGATTTCCCGCTGACCGGAGCGAGAAGACCTTACGCGATCTGACGGGGTCAACGATTCAATTATCTGTTCAAAGCAACAAGAAAAAGCCCGTTTTGATTAAAAAATCTTATATACGCGCGATTGTTTTTGCACCTATTTATATTTATTATTAGTGAGTTCAGATTATTTTTGGAGGTTCAACAGTATGGACGTAAATGAGAAAGCAATTAAGATGCATGAAGAGTGGGCAGGTAAGATCGAAGTTATTGCCACAGCTCCCGTTGGTTCCAAGGAAGAACTCGCTATCGCTTATACACCTGGTGTAGCTGCTCCTTGCCTTGAGATTCAGAAGGACGTTGACCTCTCTTATAAATACACAAGAAGACACAACCTCGTAGCAGTTGTTACTGATGGTACAGCAGTTCTTGGTTTGGGCGACATCGGACCTGAGGCTGGTATGCCTGTTATGGAAGGTAAGTGCGCTCTGTTCAAGGCTTTCGGTGATGTTGACGCATTCCCTCTCTGCATCCGTTCAAAGGATGTTGATGAGATCGTTAACACAGTAGCACTTCTCGCAGGTTCTTTCGGTGGTGTAAACCTCGAGGATATCTCAGCTCCCAGATGCTTCGAGATCGAGAAGAAGCTCAAGGAGAGATGTGACATCCCGATCTTCCACGATGACCAGCACGGTACAGCTGTTATCACACTTGCAGGTCTTACAAATGCTCTTAAGATCGTTGGCAAGAAGATGGAAGACATCCACGTTGTAGTTAACGGCGCTGGCGCTGCTGCTACAGCTATCACAAAGCTCCTCATCTCCAGAGGCCTTAAGAACGTTATCCTCTGCGACCGTAAGGGCGCTATCTATGAGGGCAGAGAAGGACTCAATCCTGCTAAGGAAGAGATGGCTAAGATCACAAATCCTGATAAGAAGGCAGGTTCTCTTGCAGACGTAATCGTTGGTGCTGACGTGTTCATCGGTGTTTCTGCTCCCGGCGTTCTTACAGCTGATATGGTTGCTACAATGGCTAAGGATCCGGTTGTTTTCGCTTGCGCTAACCCTGTACCTGAGATCCTTCCTGAGGAAGCTAAGAAGGCAGGAGTTGCAGTTATGGCTACTGGCCGTTCTGACTTCCCGAACCAGGTTAACAACGTTCTCGCTTTCCCTGGTATCTTCCGTGGTGCACTCGATGTAAGAGCTTCTGACATCAACGATGAGATGAAGATCGCTGCAGCTAACGCTATCGCAGGCATCGTTTCTGACGAAGAGCTCAATCCTGATTACATCCTTCCTGATGCATTTGATGCAAGAGTTGGTAAGGCTGTTGCAGCAGCTGTTGCACAGGCGGCTCGTGACACAGGCGTAGCAAGAATTTAAATACTGATAACTAAGCAACAATCTCCCGCAAATTTGTTGCGGGAGATTTTGCAATTTATAGAAAAGGAGTTTCCACATGATTGACGATTTAGAGCTTTTAAGACTTATTGAGAATAACGCAAGACTCTCAGCCGAAGAGATTGCGGTTATGCTTGGCACTACAGCCGCCGATGTGGAAGCCGAGATCAAGAGACTTAAGGATGAGAACATCATCCTTGGTTACAACACGATCATCAACTGGGAGAAGAAGGCACCCGATAACTGCATCGGTATGATCGAAGTAAGGATCACACCCGTAAAGAACAAGGGTTACGACCATATTGCCCAGATCTTAAGCAAGTACGACAAGGTTACTGCCTGCTACCTTATGTCCGGCGGATTTGATCTCATGATCATCTACGAGGACAAGACATTAAGAGATATTGCAACATTCGTTACTGAGAAGATCGCTACGATGGAAGGCGTTCTTTCTACTACAACCCACTTCATCCTTAAGAAGTATAAGGCGAATGGTATAATCTACGATAATCCGAATACTGACGACAGGCAGGCAATCATCTTATGAGTTTTGATTACGATTCCAAGATTTCCAAGGCTGTTCAGGCAGTTCCGCCTTCAGCTATAAGGAAGTTCTTCGACCTTGCTAACGAGATGCAGGGTCACGTCATTTCACTTTCCATCGGTGAACCTGATTTTGTTACACCCTGGTCAATCAGAGAAGCGGCTATCAATTCAATCATTGACGGCTATACGCATTATTCTCCTAACTCAGGTTATGTGGATTCGCGTGTTGCCATTGCTGATTACATCAAGAGAAGATATGGCGTTACTTATGACCATAATTCTGAGATTTTCATTACCGTTGGCGGTAGTGAAGGCCTGGACCTCGCTGCAAGAGCTCTTATTAATCCCGGTGATGAAGTCATCATCGTCGAGCCTTGCTTTGTAGCTTACAAGGCTACTGTTGAGTTTGCTCACGGAGTTCCTGTAGTAGTTGAGACAAAGCCTGAGAATAATTACAAGCTTATGCCTGAGGAACTTGAGGCAGCAATTACCGACAAGACAAAGTATGTTATTGTCGGCTATCCTAACAATCCTACAGGCGCCATCATGACTCTTGAAGATTGGGCTAAGATCAAGGATGTTCTCATGAAGCATCCTGACATCATCGTTCTTTCGGATGAGCTCTACTGTGAGCTTAACTATCTTGACGGTAAGCCGGCATCTCTTACACAGTTTGCTGAGTTAAGAGAGCGGGTAGTAATGGTTAACGGCTTCTCCAAGTCTTACGCGATGACCGGTTTCAGAGTCGGTTATCTCGCAGGACCTCACGAGCTTATCGCTCCTATGGTTAAGATCCACCAGTACTGCATCATGTGCGCTCCTTCGACATCTCAGTTGGCCATAATCGAGGCAGCTATGAATGCTGACGACGAGGTCTCTAAGATGCGTGATGAGTACAATCACAGAAGAAGAATAATCATTCAGGGACTTAAGGATGCCGGATTGGATTGCTTTACACCTTACGGTGCTTTCTATGCTTTCCCTTGTATCAAGTCAACAGGAATGACTTCTGAAGAATTCTGTGAGAAGCTCCTTCTCGAAAAGCACGTGGCTATCGTTCCCGGTAATGCTTTCGGTGCATGCGGTGAAGGATTTGTACGTATCAGTTATGCCGCTTCACTTGATGACATTAAGGAAGCAATGAGATTATTGAAAGAATTTGTTGAAGAACATAAGAAAGGTTAATCAATGCTTGAATTTGACAACATAAGACTCGAACTTGAATCTTACGAAGGCCCTATAGCAGATCTTAAGGATGCTCTTCACATTGACCGTGTATCCGATCAGATAAGCGAACTCGAGAACCGTATGCAGGAGCCGGATTTCTGGAACAACGTCGAAAAGGCGCAGGAGATCCAGCAGACATTAGGCAGGCTCAAAAAGAGGGTGGAGAGCTACAGTTCGCTTGTTTCTGAGCGTGAAGATCTGTTGGCGCTCTGCGAGCTTGCAAATGAAGAAGAGGATCTTGATTCGTTAGAAGAACTGAAGGTAAGCACAGCTACATTCAAGGAAGACTTCGAGAAGATGCGTCTTGAGACACTTCTTACAGGTCCTTATGATGCCAATAACGCTACTATTACACTACATGCAGGTGCGGGCGGAACAGAAGCTATGGACTGGTGCTCTATGCTCTACAGAATGTACACCAGATGGGCAGAAAGCCACGGATTTGCAGTTGAAGAACTTGATTATGTTGAAGGCGATACAGCTGGTATCCAGTCGGTATCAGTCATGATCAAGGGTGAGAACGCATATGGTTTCTTAAGATCCGAACTTGGCGTTCATCGTCTTGTAAGAATCTCTCCTTTCGATGCTGCAGGAAGAAGACACACTTCATTTGCTTCTTGCGAAGTTATCCCAGAACTTGACCAGAAAACAGAAGACGATATCAAGATCGATATGTCTGATGTCCGTGTTGATACATACAGAGCTACAGGTAAGGGCGGTCAGCACATCAACAAGACCGATACTGCTGTACGTATGACTCACAATCCTACAGGAATCGTAGTTTCCTGCCAGGCAGAGAGATCACAGCTCCAGAACAAGGAAACATGCTTAAGAATGCTCAAGGCTAAGCTTTTCGCACTCGCCAGAGCGTCAGAGATGGAGAAGATCGAAGACCTCAAGGGCAACCAGATGGAGATCGCATGGGGTTCTCAGATCAGATCCTACGTTTTCTGTCCGTACACTCTCGTTAAAGACAACCGAACGGGCTTTGAAGAAGTTGACGTTGATGCAGTCATGGACGGCAAGATCGACGGATTCATAAATGCGTTCCTGTCAGGAATGAAGAACGAGAAGTAAATCTTTTAATACGATTGTTGAGATCCCGGAACACCTCGTAATGAAGAAACGCGAAGAAGAGAACTGATAATCTAGATTAACTGAAATGATAAAGGCACTGCTTTATGTTGGCAGTGCCTTTTAACATGTTTTGTTTGTTATAGCTTGCTCAAATAAGTGTTTCGAAATGCGGCTTTCTGTCTTTGTAGTAGACGACCTCTTTGATTCCGATACTCTTCAAGTAATCAATTGCTCTGTCGTAGCAGACACCTAATGTTCCATTGAAATGCGAGTCAGATCCGAGAGCGATCATCTTGCCGCCCATCTCCATGTATCTGAATAAGATATCATTATCGGGTAGGAAGCGGTCGAAGCCTCTTTCCAGATGCTTATGGATCGATTTTGTGTTGATCTCAAGTGCTTTTTCCTTGGAAATCAGAGCTTCAAACATTCTGTCGAATTCTTCTGGGCAGTCCTCATAAAGGACAAAGTTTGAGAGATTGTCCGTATATCTGTTGATGTAGTCGTAGTGGGCTGCAATATCGAAGTTGTTGCACTTCTCGCACATTTCAGCCATTATGCCGATATATTCCTTGTGAAGCTCTTTCTTGGGGAGCTTGTAGCATTCACGGTCAACGTAGAAATCCTTGCCTCTGAACAGGTGATTGCTAAGAAGGACAACGTCAAACGGAAGCATTGCAGCTGTTTTGTCGATCTCTTCAGCGACATGTGTCTGGTAGCCGAATTCTATACCCATAAGAAGTTCTAAGTCAGGACCTGCCTTTTGGCGCCAATTCTCGAATTCTTTTCCGTATTCTTCGAGGTCAAACATCCAGTCTAAGCCGTCTTCAGGGTAGTCGATCTCGTAGTGTTCCGTGATGCCGATTCTTTTGAATCCTTTTGATTTTGCTTCATTTATAAGTTCGTCGATTGACTGTAATGCGTCAGGCGAGAAGTGTTTTGTGTGATTATGACCGTCTGTCACCATAAATGTCCTCATATTTAAAAGATTTTATTTTTCTTTATGGTATCATAAGTTCATTAGAAAGAGGTGATAATATGCCCAAGAAAAAAGACACTAAAAAGATTAAGACAAGCGAGCTTTTCGCTGATTTCCCGAACCTTTACGAGGTAGCATCAGAAGACGATATGACCGCTACTTTTGAATTCGCCGAAGAGTATAAGTCATTCCTCGACGATTCCAAGACTGAGCGTGAATTCGCAGCTAATGCCATTAAGTGTGCTGAGGAATTAGGATACAAGGATATCGCTACATTTGACACTCTTAAGGCCGGCGATAAGGTTTACCAGAGCATCAGAGGCAAGGGCTTTGCCGCTGCCGTTATCGGTAAGAAGGGACCTGCTGAAGGATTCAATATCTTAGGTGCCCACATCGATTCACCCAGACTCGACTTAAAGCCCAATCCTATCTATGAAGATAACGATACCGTTTACTTCAAGACCCACTATTACGGCGGCATCAAGAAGTATCAGTGGACAACGATCCCGTTAGCTGTTCATGGTGTCGTATTTACCAATGACGGCAAGGCTCATCAGATCGTTGTAGGTGAGAAGGATACAGATCCCGTATTTTACATCACGGACCTTCTTCCGCACTTAGGAAACGAGCAGATGAACAGAAAAGCTAATGATTTCATTCCTGCTGAAGACCTTAATGTCGTAATCGGTGGAATTCCCTGCAAGGACGACAAGAAGTCATCTGATATCTTCAAGGCCGGTGTCCTAAAGCTCCTTTATGAGCAGTACGGCATCAAGGAGAAGGACTTCGTTTCTGCAGAAGTTGAGATCGTTCCTGCAACTAAGGCAAGAGACGTAGGTTTTGACCGTGCATATATCGCTGCTTACGGTCACGATGACAAGGTTTGCGCTTATCCTGCATTGAGAGCTCTTCTTGCACAGGAGAAGCCCAAGAAGACTTGCGTATGCCTGCTTACTGATAAGGAAGAGATCGGTTCATATTCCAATTCCGGTGCTACTTCCAATCTTTATGAGAACTTCCTTATGGAAGTATTTGCTAAGGCTGAAGGCGGTGTTGATAACTTCAACCAGCTCAAGTTCCGCAAAGCTTTGGCAGCAACAAAGATGCTTTCTACAGACGTAACCACAGCTTACGATCCTAAGTATTCTTCCGTATTCGAGAAGAACAATACAGCATTCATGTCTCACGGTCTTAAGATCGAGAAGTACACAGGTGCCAGAGGTAAGTCCGGTTGTTCTGAAGCTAACGGTGACTTCATTGCTGAGATCACTGACATCTTCGAGAAGAATTCTATCCCGTGGCAGACAGGTGAGCTTGGTAAGATCGATGCCGGCGGCGGCGGAACGATCGCAGCTATCATGGCTAAGCTCGGTATGGATGTAGTTGATATGGGCGTACCTGTATGGTCAATGCATGCGCCCGTTGAGGTTATCTCCAAGATCGATCTCTATTATCTCTATCTCGGATATAAGGCATTCATCGAGAATATCGGCTAATGGGCAAACGAACGGTAGAACGCAAAACTGCTATCAGGAACAGCGTCGGAAGAATCAGTATCTTCGGTCTGTTTGTTCTTGTTCAGATAGCAGCTTTTATCGTTCTTGCCATTATGCTCGGTGCAAAGTTCCCGTCTCTTGAAATCCTTGTAAGGATCATTGCTATCCTTATAGCACTTGGTATCAATTCAAGAGACCATAACGGTGTGTTTAAGCTCGTTTGGGTTATCGTAATCCTGATAATTCCTATTCCGGGTCTTCTTTTCTATGTGCTCAATAACTTCAGCAGTTCAAAGCATAAGATCAAGAGAAGACTTGAGAAAGTTGACGTCATGGTATTCAGCCACTTGAACCATAACGACGATATTTTCAACGAATTCAGGAAAGAAGACCCTGCCAGAGCTTCTAATGCCAGATATTTGAGAAGCTACAATTTCCCAATCTACGAAGGTACTGATTTCAAGTACTATCCCGATGCTTACGACTGCTACAAGAATCAGATCGAGGACATCAAGAAGGCTGAGAAATTCGTATATCTTGAATACCACGCTATCGAGAACAAAGAAGCATTTGAACCTTTGCACGAGGCCCTGAAGGAGAGAGCTGCTGCTGGTGTTGACTGCAGAGTTCTTTATGATGATGTCGGATCTTCGGTATTCATTAACAGTGCCTTTATCAAGATGCTGGAATCTGAAGGCATCAACTGCAATGCGTTCAATCCCGCTTATCCTTTCTTGTCTTTGTTCATGAATAACCGTGACCACAGAAAGATTACTGTTGTTGACGGCAAGGTCGGTTATACGGGCGGATACAATATCGCAGACGAGTATTTCAATATAGTTAATCCTTACGGACACTGGAAGGATAATGGTATCAGGATGGAAGGCCCTGCTGTCCAGAGCCTTACTGCTATGTTTATCGAGATGTGGAACTTTGCAGATCTCAAGCGTAAAGACGATGATATGTTGACTTACGAGCCGCAGAAGCTGTCACCTATTGAGACTGCTTCCGGATATTGCGTTCCTTATTGCGACAGCCCTCTGGACTTAGAGCCTATCGGTGAGAATGTTTATCTCAACATGATCAACAATGCGCAGGAATTCTGCTGGTTCATGTCTCCTTATCTCGTTCTTTCCGACGAGCTTGCAAGAGCTTTGCAGATAGCGGCCAAGAGAGGCGTTGATGTCAGGATAATGACTCCGGGTATCCCCGATAAGAAGGTCACGTACAGCGTTACGAGATCTTACTACAACATGCTGGTTACAAGCGGCGTTAAGATCTATGAGTACACACCCGGGTTTAACCATTCGAAAACATGTCTTTGCGATGATAAGGTCGCGGTAGTAGGTACAATCAATCTTGATTTCAGAAGCCTTTACCACCACTTCGAGAATGCCGTCTATATGTATAACACGGACTGTATTCCGGATATTAAGAAGGATTTTGTTGATACGTTGGCCGAGTGTCGTAACGTGACCGAGAAATATAGTAAGAAACCCAATCTTATCGTAGTGTTCTTCAAGTCAATCTTAAGACTTATCGCACCGTTGCTTTAATTTGAGAGGAGAATAGTTAATGTCTATCAGATTCTATAACTGCAGAATACTTACCATGAAGGACAACAGCATCACCGAAGGTGAGCTGTGGACTGATAATGACCGCATCAGTTATATAGGACCTTCTGTTAATTCTTCTGATAAAACTTTTGACCGTGAGATCGATTGCAAAGGCAATCTTCTCATGCCCGGACTTAAGAATGCACATACGCATTCAGCAATGACGTTCTCGAGATCTCTTGCTGACGAATACTGTCTTAACGACTGGCTCTTCAAGGCTATTTTCCCTAGAGAAGATAAGCTCACACCTGAACATGTATATTGGTTTGCAAAGCTCGCTTATGCTGACTATCTGGCAGGCGGAATTACTTCCTGCTTCGATATGTATTTCCACAAAGACGAGAATGCGAAGGCAGCCGTTGAGACAGGATTCAGACATGTATTCTGCGGAGCTGCTAATGACTTCGGCGGACTTGATGAGCTCGAACGTTACTATAACAGCCTGAATTCATACGATCCGCTCGTATCTTTTATTTACGGATTCCATGCTGAATACACTACCAGTGAAGATAATCTGAAGAGAATATCCGATCTTGCTCACAAGTATGAGGCTCCGGTATTTACTCATATATCTGAGACTGCTGCTGAAGTTGAAGGCTGCAAGGAGAGATACGGTATTACACCTGCAGTTCTCTTCGATAAGCTCGGAATATTTGATTTCGGCGGTGGCGGATTCCACTGCGTTTGGTTTACGGATGAGGACAGAGATGTATTTAAGAAGAGAGACCTCTGGTCTGTATTCAATGCTTGTTCTAACCTTAAGCTTGCCAGCGGTATTACACCTGTTTATAAGTTCATCGAGAAGGATATGAAGATTGCGATTGGTACTGACGGCGCAGGTTCTAATAATGCACTGTCCATGTTCCGTGAGATGTACCTGTCTACTGTGCTCTCGAATGTTGAGACAAATAATGCTGCTGCAGTTGATCCGTTCACTATCCTTAAGGCAGGTACTACAGGCGGCGCGCTCTGTATGGGTCTTAAAGATTCTGACGTGCTTGATGTCGGCAAGAAGGCAGATATCATCATGATCGACATGAATAAGCCTTCCATGCAGCCTGAGAATAATATCGTCAGAAATATCGTTTACAGTGCTGATAACTCTGTCGTTAAGATGACCATGATCGACGGTAAGATCCTCTACGAAGACGGCAAGTACTATTCTCTCGATCTTGATGAAGTAATCTCCGAGTGCAATAAACTCAAGGAAGACTTAGCTTAAAGCATGAGACTTATTTTCGATCACATCGGCAAATACAAAGCAGCTTCGATCTTAAGCCCGGTGTTTAAGCTTCTTGAAGCGTGCTTTGAATTGACAGTTCCGCTTATCGTTGCGGGCGTGATCGATAACGGCATCAAGGC
>Ga0310696_10008136_pt1 | contig 12258 bp, 10 predicted proteins | sample AusTroGonzalo_MG_4_FD_203885 | JGI IMG/M metagenome (GOLD analysis project Ga0310696, IMG submission 203885) | Bovine rumen microbial communities from tropical cattle in Woodstock, Queensland, Australia - Gonzalo_02 (v2) (version 2) | ecosystem: Host-associated > Mammals > Digestive system >... | reverse complement strand
CCACACCACTTCTATAATCTACATTATAATAGGCCGATTTTTGTTATGAATTTCTTTTAAGTGTTGTCTATAGACAATGGAACCGGCCGCATTGTCACCCTGGCCCCGCATTATGTCACACCGGCCACTGTGCCGGGGGCGCCATCTCGTATTTATAATACGCTCTGTATAATATTTTTCTAAAAATTTTTAGAAAAATGAAAAATTGCTTAAATTTCTTTAAAAATCTTTGTTTTGTATAGTAAAATCTATTGCAGGCTTGCTCCGCAAAATCTAATTTATAGGTATGAAACCAATAACCGAATATCAAGACTACCGAGAATTCATGCGAGACTTCTACGAAGAACGCAAACGCAGCTCTTTGTTCTCGTGGCGTGAATTCTCCAAATTGGCAGGGTTTACCTCGCCAAACTTTATGCAGCTTGTTTGCGAAGGCAAAAGCCGCTTGAGCAAAACCGGCGTCGGAAAAGTGGCCAATGCCATGGGGCTAGAAGGTGCTGACCGCGACTATTTCTTTGCGATGGAACGTTTTGGCGACGCTAAGAACGATGCCAAGAAAATCCAGGCGTTTAATGAAATGCAGAAAATCGCGAAGGAAAATCGCTTGCGAGTCGTCGATGCCGAGGCGTTCAAGTATTTCGAATCTTGGGTGAACCCGGTGTTGCGCGAACTTGCGCCGATTATGCCGGGTGCAAAACCGCTGGAACTTGCGCGTAGGTGCTATCCAGTCGTGAGTGCCGCCGAAGTACGCCATTCGCTTGACTTTATGTGTCATGCGGAATTTCTCAAGAAGGTCGACGAAGATACCTACGAGCAGACCGAAAAGGTCGTGACGGGATCTTCCGAGGCTATTCCTTTGGCGTTGCGTTCCATGAACCGTCAAATGTCGAAGCTCGCAACTGAGGCCATTGACGAGATCCCGCCCGAAAAACGCCATATCGCAGGCGTGACGCTTGGTATTTCCGAAGAGACTTACCAATGGCTTGTGCAAAAGCTTGAAACGCTCAGGCAGCAGGTGGTAGCCATGGCTGCTAAAGAAAAAGAATACGATAAAGTTTATCGATTGAATTTACAACTGTTCCCGCTTACGAAAGGGAAGGAGGAATGAGATGAAAACTATAAATAAGATAATCATGAGTGGACTTGCCGCGTTCTTGATGTCCTGTTCAGATGAATCGGCAACTCCTGATATTACAGGGGCTACGACGGAACCGAGCACATCGCCAACCGCGAATTTGACCGAAGAACAGAAGGCGCTTTTGGCAAGGTCGTTCTATACTTTGGTGGATTCGTCAAAAGTTGATTCGTTGAAAGCTATTTTTGGTACTGAAATCACAGCGATTAATTACAAATTTTTCAACACACATCCGTGGAGTGTAAAGAACGATCAGGTCTTCAGTTATCCGAGTAAGGATGGCCGTAAGATTTGCGATGTTGTGACTTATAAGCAAGAAAATAGAGTAGATCAAAAGGGCGTGCTGCGTGCAACGTTCTATTCAGATTATGCATATGAAAAAAAATGTAAATACGCAAATTCTCCAATGGAAGAAAAAATGTGTCCCCCAGATGATTACTTGTCAATTTACGGAGGAGCAACTATTGTTGATTCCAAAGTTATTGAGGTGGAAGGAATTCCGGTTGTAATGAAAACTGTGGGCTCGGCAGGTACTAGTGAATTTTATGGGTATGGAGTCTCTTGTGGCGAATACTTAAATGAATTCAAACACTCTTGCAGCGAGTCAAATGGACTTTTCCTGGATTTGGGAGATGCTTGTTATGATAATCGTTTGAGTTTGGCATGCGCATCCTTTATTCCTGAAGGTGAAACTCCTGATGAAGTTTTGAATTCTTATACTGAGGCTTATAAAATTCAGTGCCTTAAGGATTCTATAAAATATGCTCCTTACGATGATGAAAATAATGTCCTTCGTGATCCCTATTCGGATAGTTTGTATAGAGATAGCGTGTATAGGGTTCGCGATTTGGAACAAAAATGGTATCGGTCTCAGAGGCGACGCTCTATGGCTGCTTATAGATGGCAATTCTCAGTAATTGATAGTTCAGTTCAAGTTTATGATGATTCTTTTAGTTATCAAGAAACAGGAGATGAAGAGCTATCTTATGCATTCCCCTTCGCTTATAACACCTTGCCAGATACTAAAATTGCAGATGCATATCGCAAAGAGGGAGTTTATGTATTGCCTGATTCGTTAGTGGCTGAATTTTTCCCACAGTTGGCGACGTTTCCAACTGGATTGGAGGGAATCAAGGACGGTTTGCCGTATGTTTTTTACATCATCGTCTTGAAAGACGTTGGGGCAAAGGGACACTGGTTGACGAAATCTACCGCAAACGGAATCTATGTGACGGATATCGTGAAAAGTGGAAATTGCCCAGAAGATTCAACGGTCCATTATTCGATGATTTTGTTGGTGAATTCCCCTGATTGGGATGTGTTTGACCATCCCATTGTAAAAACGACTTTTGTGAGCGACAACTGGAATTGTGACAAGCCGGAAACTCTTGAAAAAAAAGAACCTTATGGGGAGTGGATTGCATCGGATCAGTGGTTTGATTATGAAAAATGGTTGGCGCAGTTTGAAACGGATAAATATTTAGCAATGTTTGGTGGCAAAGATAGATTTATAGAGCTTTTTGGTGAAGATCATTATTTAGAGCGGACTGGCGAAGATTAGTCTCTTTCCAAGATATAGAACTTAACTTCCATGAGCTATTTTCTATCTTAAGGGTGTATGAATACTAAAATCTATTACACCCTTACGGACGAGTCGCCGTTCTTGGCGACTCAGTCTTTGCTTCCTATCGTATCTGCTTTTGCAAAGACCGCAGATATTGATGTCGAAACCAAGAACATCTCCTTGCCGGGCCGCATTCTTGCCGCTTTCGCGGACACGCTTCCGGCAGGTACGATGTTTGCAGGCAAGCCGGTGACGGATGACCTTGCATTCCTTGGCAAGCTCACGCTTGAACCGGATGCAAACATCATCAAGCTCCCGAACATTTCTGCATCGGTGCCGCAGCTCAAGGCCGCAATCGCCGAACTCCAAAAGAACGGCTACGCCCTCCCGGACTATCCGGATGCTCCAGCCAACGACGAAGAAAAGGCTATCCGCGCCCGCTACGACAAGGTGAAGGGTTCCGCTGTGAACCCGGTGCTTCGCCAGGGTAACTCCGACCGCCGCGCTCCTAATGCTGTCAAGAACTATGCCCGCAACAATCCGCATAGCAACGGCGTGTGGAACGAGTCCGTGAAGACTCATGTCGCAAGCATGCAGGCCGATGACTTCTACGGCAACGAAAAGTCCATCACGATGGCCGAAGCAGACTCTTTCAAGATTGAATTTGTCGATGAAGCTGGTGCCGTGACGGAACTCCGTGCCGCAAAGCCGCTCCTCAAGGGCGAAATCATCGATGCAACCGTCATGCGCATGGCTTCTCTTGAAAAGTTCATCGCTAATGCGATGGCCGAAGCCAAGGCCAAGGGCCTCCTCTTCTCCGTGCACCTCAAGGCCACGATGATGAAGGTCTCCGATCCGGTGCTGTTCGGTGCATTCGTCCGCGTGTTCTTCAAGGACGTGTTCACGAAGTACGCCGACCTCTTCAAGGAACTCGGTATCGATGCCAACAACGGTCTCGGTGACCTCTACAAGCGTCTTGAAGGCAACGCCAAGGAAGCTGAAGTCAAGGCTGCCATTGAAGCCGCACTCGCCGCAGGCCCGGATCTTGCCATGGTCGATTCTGCCAAGGGCGTTACGAATTTGCATGTGCCGAGCGATGTGATTATTGACGCTTCTATGCCGGCAATGATCCGCAATTCCGGTTGCATGTGGAACAAGGAAGGCAAGCTGCAAGAAGTTGTGGCCTGCATTCCGGACCGCTGCTACGCTGGAATCTACGACGAAGCGATTGAATTCTGCAAGCAGAACGGTGCGTTCGACCCGAAGACTATGGGTACCGTGCCGAACGTGGGCCTCATGGCTCAGGGTGCCGAAGAATACGGCAGCCACGATAAGACGTTTGTCGCGAAGGGCAAGGGCGTTATCCGCGCTGTGAACAGCAAGGGCGAAGTCCTCTTGCAGCAGGAAGTCGCTGCTGGCGATATCTTCCGTATGTGCCAGGCCAAGGACGCTCCGGTGCGTGACTGGGTCAAGCTCGCTGTAACGCGCGCCCGCCTCTCGAACACTTCGGCTATCTTCTGGCTCGATCCGGAACGCGCTCACGACCGCGAAATCCAGAAGAAGGTCGAAGCCTACTTGCCGGAACATGACCTCAAGGGTCTCGACATCAAGATTATGAGCCCGCGCAAGGCTATCGTCGAAACGATGAAGCGTGCCAAGGCAGGCCTTGATACCATCGGCGTGACGGGTAACGTGATGCGCGACTACCTTACGGACCTTTTCCCGATTCTCGAAGTTGGTACTTCTGCAAAGATGCTCTCCATCGTGCCGCTCATGGCTGGTGGTGGCCTCTACGAAACGGGTGCAGGTGGCTCTGCTCCGAAGCAGGTGCAACAGTTCCTCGCCGAAAACTACCTCCGCTGGGATTCTCTCGGTGAATACTTTGCACTTGTGCCTGCATTTGAACAGGTCGCGCTGAAGGACGGCAACAAGAAGGCTAAGGTCTTGGCCGATACGCTTGATGCCGCCAACGGCAAGATTCTCGAATTCAACCGCACGCCGGCTCGTAAGATCGGTGAACTCGACAACCGTGGTTCCCACTTTTACCTCGCTCTCTACTGGGCTCAGGCTCTCGCCGCCCAGAAGGACGACGCGGAACTCGCCGGCAAGTTCGCTCCGATTGCTGCTGCTCTCTCCGCAAAGGAATCCGAGATTGTCGCCGCTCTCGCCGCTGAACAGGGTAAGCCTGCTGATATCGGTGGTTACTACATCCCGAAGGCAGAACTTCTTAAGAAGTGGATGCGCCCCGTCGAGGCGTTCAACGCCATCATCGACAACATCTAGCGTGTCATTCCCGCCTCCGAGCGGGAACCTCCGTCTTGTATCAAAAAAAGGAGTGTCGCAGAAATGCGCACTCCTTTTTTTTGCTTCGCTGTGAAAATTTAGAACTGCCCGCGACTCCCGTTGATAATCCATTGGCACAGTGCTTCAATGCCGTCGTAGTCGGGTAGCGTCTGCACAAAGTTTTTGGACTTGCTGCGTTCTATAAAATTGCGCCAGACCATCTCGTTTTTGCCGTTCAGCCCGAGGTGTTCTTCGATGGCGCCGCGCGTCCATACCCAAATGCCTTGGTCGCAAAGCTTTTCATGGATGTTGCGGATAGGGCGTTCGGCTTCAGGCATGGAAGCCATCATCGCATACGCTGTAGACGCGCTGATATTGCTGTGCTTGTTCACCGGGAGACCGTTCACCAAACGCAAATGGTTGTGGCAGGCGAGTTCGCGGAACAGGTTGCGGCATTCGGTGATGTCTGGGTCGTTTGCGCTCAAGAATCCATCGCGTGTTGCTGTGGTAAATGCGTAGTCCAAATCGACAATTGCGCGCACGGGAATGTCCATTGCGCTCAAAACCTGCATACTCTTGCGTGTATTGCTTACGCCGCCTTGACGTACGAGCGCACATTTGATTAGCGCAAAAGACTGCCCAGTAATGCGCTCGAAAAGGGCGGGCAGCACGCGCCATTCCGTTTTACCTTCGGTAAGCAGCACGTAGTCGGCAAATAAAAGCTCGTTGCTGTTAGACAAACTAAACAACATTTGCAGCTGGCTTGGCGCATCTTTCACGACTTGGCGAACGGCGTCTTCCATTCGCTTGCGCATAAACGTACCGCGTTCTTTGTTTTTGCGGATCAAGAGAGACGTGCTTACGTCTTCGCTTGTGACCATCTGCGCGGAATGTGTTGCAAAAACGATTTGATAGCCTTCGTTTGAAAGATTCTTCAATGCTACACGCACGAGCTCAACTGCTTGCGGGTGCAAAAAGAGTTCCGGCGAATCAATCAATAAAAGTTTGCGGCTCAGGTAATGATTGTTGTGGTGCTTCTTGATCTCGGCGAGGTAGCGGATAAGTGCCATCTGGATGGCTCGTTGCGAACCTGCACCCATGCGCGAAATATCGCGTTCAAAACCGTCATCTTCATCGACGACTTTAATTGTTGCGCTCTTGAGGAACGTCTCGAGAGTCGGTACGGGAATGTCGAGTTCTACGCGAACGCTCGGGAATAGCGGACGAAGTGCCGTGTTGACTTCTTTGTCAAATGCCTTGATTTCTTCGGCGCGGCAATCGCTCCCGGGGGAGAGCAGTTCTGTAAATTGCTCGATGACCTGGCTCAACTCACCACCAAATTTGCGTTCCAGTGGCTTGAAAATCTCGTGCATGAGCTTGGTATAGGCCTGATTCCCTTCGAAATCCCAAATGGCGATGGATTCGGGGAACATGCGGTTGAAGGCTGCGATGAATTTCTCGTTGACGCGAACCCAGTCTTTGCCTTTGCGCTTGCCGTTAGGTGGGCAAAATGCCCAAAATTCGATGTTGCCAGGGAGTTCGCCTGGGATGCGCTGTATTTTTTTGACGCGGAGCGTTGTGCCCGATAGGAATGGTTCCACTTCTGCCGCTTTTTCGTCACCAAGGCGATTCAAAATCTGTTCGGTGATTCCTTCGAAAAGCCCTTCTGCCTCGACAGCTTGGTTCGGGTCGTCGAAATACGAGATGTCCAACGAAAAATTCGCAAGCAACCAGCGAATCCCCATCAAAATATTCGTCTTTCCGGCGTTGTTGTAGCCAATCAGTGCTGTAAAATCACTAAGCGGAAAAGTCTCGCGCTGGATAGAGCGGAGATTCGAAATCGTAATGCGGGACAATCTAAGTGCTTGCGGTTGCATAGCTTGAAACTATAAAAACTTTTCGGAAAAAGTCGCGTTTGGCGCAATTGCAAGCGAAAAAGTGCAATTATAGACCGTATAAATTGGAATGATTGTATGGAAATGACTTCCAAAAGTCTTTTTTTGATGCTAAAAGTACTTCATGCGGGCGGGGCCCCAGCTCAGAGTTGCGAAGGCCGCACGGGCCCCTCCCTGCACCCTCCCCATCCTTGGCCGACGCCTCCATTTTATTGACGATTTATCGTTATCCTTAAATTATGCAACCTCTTATCTCGCTTATTGTTATGCATAATATGCCAATGAAATTTTTGGGGAGTCATGGACAATTACTAGTGTGCAGTGAATGTGGCTGAATGCCTTAAAAACGAAAAAACACTTTAGCTGTTGGGGCTAAAGTGTTTCTTTTGGGGTTAGGAGGAGAACAAAGAGTTCTTGAACATAAAGGTATTTAATGTTTGGGGCCTAAATGTGTTTTTTGTCATATTCGTGTTGAAAAGTGTTGTGAACTTCTCAATGACACGTTGTAAATTTGCTACAATTAAATCAGACGTGTAAAATGAGGTTTTGTTCAGTGTCAATTTTTGAAAATACAAAGGGATTTATTTCTAAATTTTCAGGCATGAAGAAATACGCTGCTCCAGTTATTCTTTTTGTTTTGGCCTGTGCCTTAATTGTTTACCTCAAGGTCGATTTTTCGGGTTCGTCTTCTTCGTTTGACGTCAGCCGCTACATGCAGACACGCGGGAAGATCGATTCCTTGGAAGTTGCATTGTGGAATGCCCAGGGTAATGTCGATGCCCAGGTGAAAATCCGCGATGAACTCGCCAATTCATGGGAAGAACTTTCAGCGATGCGTTCTAAAACGGCTGTCGAAAGCGATGAGGCCGAAGAAAATGTGGGCGGCTTTTCTGGTGGCGTATGGCTCTGGATTATCGGTGGTACGCTTGCCGTACTCCTTTGTTCCGTGGTTCTCGTTCTCGTGCTCATCCACCGCAAGAAAATTGTTGAAACGCGCATGATGGAAGCTCTTGCGAAGTCAAGGGAAACTGGGGAGATGCCTTCTGTTGACGATACGGAAACGGTTTTGACTCCGCGCGTCCATGCTCCCAAAAAGTCCATTATCGACGAAGCTGAAGAATTTGCAGCCAAGCGCCGTGAAACGTTGGAACTTCAGACGAGGGCTGGCGCAAATTCCGCCGAACAGAATGCAACAAGCGAGGACGCTACGAAAACGGCTTTCGAGGACGAACATGGCGTTCCTGAAAATAGGATTTTAACTTCTCCGTTCAACGGTAGAACGGTTCTCCGCCCGACGGCGAGGGAACGCATTACGTCTGCGATGCAGTCGCTTTCCGATGTGTTGCACCACGACCGCACCAAGGTGAAACCCGCAGCTCCGGCCGCCGCGCCAAAGCCCGAAGTTGTTGCAACGGCTGTGGCCCATCCGCTGGAGATGAACCGCTTTGACCGTGAATCTTCGGTGAATAGCAAGATTTTGCAGATGTCTCGCAGAGGTTTCCCGGCTTCGGCAATCGCTTCGAAGCTTAAGATTCCTCAGGCTAAGGTCGAGGCTGTTATCAAGGAAGCTGTAGAAGCAGGTAACTAATGCGTTACCGCTTTCGTTGCGAATATCTAGGCAGCGCCTTTTACGGTTGGCAAGAACAAAATTGTGGCGGCAAGCTCCGCTTTGTAACCGTGCAGTCAACGCTCGAAGAGGCTTTGTCTACGGCGTTGCGTGCACCCATCCGCGTGGTGGGGTCGGGCCGAACGGATACGGGCGTGCATGCCCGTGGCCAGTGTGTCCATTTTGATTTTGATGGCGAACTGGATCCGGTAAAAGTCGTGCGTTCTGTGAACGGGCTTACCAAGCGCTTGATTCGCATCCGCGATTTAGAGTCTTGCGCGCCGGATTTCAATGCCCGTTACGATGCCGTTCTACGTTATTACCAGTACACGATTTTTACGCGTCCGGTGGCGCTGATGCGTGACTTTGGTTGGGAGTGCGGTTCGCTGAACTTGGACATCGAGGCGATGGGGCGGGAGGCCCAGTCTTTCCTTGGTGAACACGATTTTATTGATTTTTGCATCCCGCGTAACGATGGAAAATCGACGCTTTGCACGTTGAGCGAGTTCCGCCTGGAACGCTTGAACGACTGGAGCTGCATGTTCCACATCAAGGGAAACCGCTTCTTGCACCGCCAGGTGCGTGCGATGGTCGGGACGCTATTTGATGTTGGGCGAGGCCGCTATCCCGAAGGGACGGTCAACCAGATTTTTGAGAAAAAGTTCAAAGGCGAACGCACGTGGGCGCCCCCGCAGGGGCTTGTCCTTGAAAACGTGGAATATAGGGATTATTGATTTTAGTTGTTGGTCATTGGCTCTTGGTCATTAGTTTTTAAAGTTTGGCGCCTTTGGCGCGATGATATGACTAATAACCAATGACTAGCTGCTAGTGACTAACTTCTAATTGCTTCGATCATTTCCTTGACGGCGCGTTCCATGCCGACGAGTGCGGCTCGGCTCACGATGCTGTGACCGATGATGATTTCATCAATGCCATCAATCTGTGCAACGGCTTCAACGTTTCTGTAGTTGAGTCCGCGACCGGCGAGCACGTTCAAGCCATACTTGTGGGCGAGTACCGTCATGTCCTGTAAAGCTGAAATTTCACGGTCGACTTCTTCGCGGCTGCCGAGTTCAAAAGCGGTGGCATACTTGCCAGTGTTGAATTCAACGTAATTTGCTCCGACCTTCTTTGCCGCCTTGACTTGTTCCGTTTCGGCGTCGATGAACACGCTTACCTGAATATCGTTGTTGCGGAGAGTCATAATGTACTTGGCGAGTTCGTTGATCTTTGCTGATACGTTCAAACCGTCTTCTGTAGAAAGTTCCGTGTGAATTTCAGGAACGAGTGTTACCATGTCCGGCTGGCGGTTGATGGCGAACTGCACCATTGCCTGGGTCGGCGCCATTTCGAGATTCAACTTTGTGGTTACTGTTCCTCGAAGGAGCCTGATGTCGCGGTCCTGGATGTGACGCTTGTCTTCACGGAGGTGGGCTGTGATTCCATTGCATCCGGCGAGTTCTGCAATCATGGCGGCGGCGACTGGATCGGGTTCCTTGCCTTTACGGGCTTCACGAATTGTCGCAATGTGATCTACGTTAACACCGAGTTTGATAGACATGTACTCTCCTATTTAGAATTGAATAAAGTGGATAAGTCTACGAGGGTCGTTCCTTGCTTGGCTGCTTTTTTAGCGATATCCTCAATTTTAGACAAATTTTGTTCGGTCAGCGGGAGAATCATCACAGATGTTCCGCTTTTGGGGGCTTCCCTAAGTTTCTGATGGACGTAGTCCTCTATGGAGCTGTTGTCTGGATTGTACGGGAATGCAATTTTGCAGGTGATTTCAAGATCTTTGCATGTTTGCGGGACGACCGTGCGTTCTTCCATGGACAAGTCCATAAACCACATATTTCGTTTTTCGGTTGGTTTGAGAATGGCCTGTAAAAGTTGTTTGTGCTTGACTGCCTGTTCGCCGTAGCGGGTTGCAATGCCTGTGGCGCTAGGGAGGACTTCCTTTGCGTTTTTTATAGTTTCTTCTATTTGCTCTGCCGTATGGTGGATGCGGAGTGGACGCAATTTGTTGTGTACTTTGTTCAACTTAGTCGATTCCATGGCGAGCCAAAGAACGATTTCCTTGTTATTGATTTTATTCAAGTCCTTGTAAAAGCTTTCGCTTAGACCAAACGGCGGTATCAAAAGATCAAACGGAAAATCAAGGTTGTTCAATTTTGCAATGATTTCTGGATTGAGGCTTGTCGTCTGGAATGCAATGGACATGAGAGAGGCGTTCTTCATGAAAATGTTTTCAGAAACCTGAAATACAAGGTTTAGGGAATCGCCCTTGGGTGTGAGAATGTCGACTTTTGCGGACTGATACGCATTGGGGTTGTCGTTGAGTTCTTCCATCATCAAGATGGTGCCGCCATTTTTTTGTATAAATTTTTGCGCCTGCAAAAGATAGACGACAATCGTTTTTCCGCGTGCAAGAGTCCAGATATTGCGCTTGCTGCGTTTGGAATAGCTTGACGAGATAATCTTCATCTCGTCTTGTAACTTTTTTTCAAAGGGAATGGTGTCTTGTTCTGTTGTTGCAACTTCAGTTTCGCGGCTGCCTGTTGCTTCCTCGATTTTTTCAAGGATATGGTGAGCCTTGTCCTGGTTGTTCAGGAAAAAAGACAAACCAGCAAAAATCCCCAATGCTAAAAAAAGTGCGACAATGTGTTTAAGTTTAATCATTTCACCTATAAATATAACTACATTGAACCCATGCCTATTCTATTTGCACTTGTTGGAGCTACTGGTGTTGGCAAGTCGCGCCTTTCACTGGAACTGGCGGATCGCTTTAATGCAGAAATTATTGGTGTAGATTCGCGTCAAATCTACGAGGGGTTTGCTATTGGGACTGCCCAACCTTCTCGTGAAGACATGGCTCGGGTTAAGCACCACTTGGTGGATTTCCTTGATCCGTGTAGCGTGTTTTCGGCGGGCGATTTTTGTGCAAATGTGAAAAGTCTCCTCGACAATAATCCGAACCAGAACTTTATTCTGGTGGGAGGGACTGGGCTTTATCTCCAATCGCTGATGCTTGGGCTTCCGCAGATTCCGAAAATTGATGAATCCGTGCGCAAGTCTTTTGAAAAAGATGCCGCTGAATTTGGCTGTGCGAATTTGTACGAAAAAGCGAAGCGGGTCGATCCTGAAGCCATGGAAAAGGTGGAGGTAAACAACGTCCAACGCATTATTCGGATATTAGAAGTTTTTCAGTTGACTGGTCGTAAGCTTTCGGATTGGCAAAAGGAACGTGAGGGAGGGATTGGCGTATTGCCTGTGTTCTGGTTGAATCGCAGTCGTGAAAATCTTTATGCGAGAATTGATAAACGCGTAGACCAGATGATGGCTGATGGATGGCTTGAGGAAATCCATGAACTTGCAAAAACGGTGCCGTTGGAGGCCCCTGCATGGCAGAGCCTTGGCTATAGAGAACTTTTGTGTGCAAAAGACGGCATCCAAGTGCGTGGAGTGCTTGAAGAAGTGAAGCGAAAGACTCGAAATTACGCCAAAAGGCAATTGACATGGTTCCGTTGGCAGGTGAAATCGACGGAAGTGGACTTGGATACTTGTGTGAACCCTCTGGAGTATATCCATAATAGGGCGGTTACCCCTTAAAAGGGCTGTTTTTAAGACTTCTCAAAAAAATTTTCTCCAAAAATTGGACTTGAAAAGGGCAAATTGCCCTTTTTCTTTTGGGGTGCTTTTAAAAAAGTGGTGAATAGAATGTGAATATCATGATGTGAAGCCGGCATACAACCCGTTTTTATCAAAAAAAATGAAA
>Ga0310696_10008135_pt1 | contig 12258 bp, 11 predicted proteins | sample AusTroGonzalo_MG_4_FD_203885 | JGI IMG/M metagenome (GOLD analysis project Ga0310696, IMG submission 203885) | Bovine rumen microbial communities from tropical cattle in Woodstock, Queensland, Australia - Gonzalo_02 (v2) (version 2) | ecosystem: Host-associated > Mammals > Digestive system >... | reverse complement strand
GGAACATTGCTGAGGAGAAAAGGATGAACGTCACGTAGTAGTCGCGGCGTTTGCTCACCTGGTAGTAGATGCAGTAGATGATTATCCACGCCATCAGCAGGTTGAACAGGAACATAATCGGCAGCACCAGCAGGTTGTCGGCTATGCCGAGAGTGTCTGCCAGACTGTGCATCAGGTAGTTGATGCTGTCCGATGTGCCGAACTCGGCGGCAATAGACGGATCATAATCCGTGAACTCCAATGTGGGATTAGCTAAATCGGGTTGTAACATATTATTTGGCTTTTGGCTTTTGCCCGTTGGTTGCAGATGGTTAAAGGCAACTAGGGGCTAACAGCTTGTTTATTCTTATTATCTTGCTCTTGAAGCGGTTCTGCTTCACTTCGGGTGTAGTCAGCGCTGTGCCGATGCAGTACTTGCTTATCTTTAGCGGATGGATACGCATCAGCATCATGATGCCGAGCATCGGTGAGGGCACGTTCCCGTCACGCTTGAGTTCGACTATCACCAGTTCGGGACAGGTGACCTGCACGCCGCTGCGGATGTTAGTAAACCCTAGGAGAGTATCGATTGTGAGGCGTTCCGACTTCTGTTTGTTCACCAGTGTGATACGCGTGAAAGTGGTACGCAGGCGCGGACTGATATCCTCATAGCAGTACCGACTTCTGGCGGCAATGAACTCCTGTACGCTGATTGGCTCCTTGCCCTGGCCGATCATCTCCGGTGTGAGATGGGTGGACGGCAGACGGATGCGTTTCTTCTTGGTGCGGCCTTTGTTGTTCTTGCGCTTGACCTCCAGAAAGTACAACTTGCTCTCCACGTATGTGCGGACGCGTATTTTCTGGCGCACCAGCTGCCTGTCATGGTGGCGGATGTACATGTCGAGGTCTTCGGTGTCGTAGTACGTGGTGTCGTAGTCGCCTGTGCGCTTGCCGTCTATCTCCTGCACGTAGTACTGTTGCTCTGCCATGCGCAGCAGTTCGGGCAGCACGCGCATCGGTATGACGTACTTCGTGTCAATGCGGTTCATCAGTTTCACACCCTCCATCTCTGCCAGACTGATCGGCGCGAATGATGCAAGCCGTTCTTCTATCAACGTTCCACTCTCCACTTCTCTAAACCTCTAACCTTTCACCTTTAACTTAACCTCTCATCTCTAACCTATTTCTCAAAGATGTACTCGAACACCTTGACCGCCTCCAGTTTGCCGTTCGGAAAGTAGTTGTACTGCTTGGCTTTGGTACCGTTAGCGTTGTATTCGTACTTGCGGATGCGCATAGGTTTGTTCTTGTCGTTGTACTCCACTTCCTTGAGCACTTTGCCGCCGATAGAGTCGGTGTACTCATAGGTTATGCGCCACTTCTGTCCATAGGTGGCGTACTCTATTTCCTCAACCACCCGTCCTTGCTCGTCATAAACCTTCAGTCGGTCCAACCAGCGTGTGTGTGTTTTGTCGTGGGTGTTCCACTCTTTGACGGTCAGGTTCTTGCGCCTCTCACGTTTGGCCAGCGTTTCAGGGCTGACATACACCTCTTCAGCCATCATCGCGGCAGCCAGACAGGTGAACAGTATGAATATGTACTTTCGCATAACAAGCCTAAATTTGAAATCTTAAATCCTAAATTGCTATCACCATCCACCCGGTCCTCCGCCACTGCTTGCGCTGTAAGTGCTGAGGCTGACGGACGAACCGCCGCTGTAGGACGCGGGATAGTAGGCGGTGTTGTTGAATACGGCTGTGCCGGATGGTGTGACGCTCTTGTACAGTGCCGGTTGACTGGCGCCGGAAACAACGATTTTGGAAGCGTTGCTGCCCGGTGTCTTGAAGGCGAACACCTCATCGCCGACCACCAGTGCATACCATGTGCTTGTGCTGCCGGATGCCTGATAGCAGGTCTGCGACAGGCTTGCGCCGCTCTCCAGGCTGCCGACTGCCACCAGTGTGCCGCCGGTGAGGTAGAGTTTCTTCTGCTCCTCGCTGTTGGCATCAATGGCTACTTCGGGTGATGATGCACCGATAGCATAAACCACACCGCCCTTGATGTAGCAGTTGCCGTTGGCGTCAATACCATCGTTGCCGGTGGAATGCGCGCATACCAGTCCGCCGCTGATGGTCAGGTCACCGCCAGCGTTGATGGCGTCGTCTGACGAGTACGAGTAGACCTCGCCGCCGGTAATGGTGATAGACGCTTCACCCTCTATGCCTTCCGGTCCTGAACTGCTGCTTCCGCCTCCGGGTCCTCCGCCGCCGGGCCCCCAGGCCGGTGCGTATGCGCCGGATGAAGTGCTGCAAATGACAGTCGTCTTGCCACCGCTGATGGCCATCGCGCCTTCCGATTTGAGACCTTTGCCCTCACTGCCCGAGGTGGTGACATTGATGGTGCCGCCACTTATGGACAGCGTGCCCGTTTGCGAAAGAATGCCTTTATCCACCGATGTGACATTGATCGTACCTGCTGTGATCTGTATGGTTGCAGAGTCGCTCTGCAGACCGTCGCCGGCTGCGTTGACAGTTATGTTGCCGCCGTCAACAAACAGCCCGTCGTTCACATGTATGCCGTCCGATACGTTCGCCTGGATGTTCAGCACACCTCCGCGGATACGTATGTAGTCGTCGCTGGCTATGGCGTGCTTGCAGTTGCCGGTCACGTTGAGTGTCCCATCGCCGGAGAACACAAGCTGCCCTTCGGAGAAGAGCACGGCTTTCTGGTCTTCCGTCGAGGTGGCATACGTGCTTCCGTCGGTGAGCGTGTTGGTATTGCTGACGGTGATGTAGCCGGTCTTCTTGCTCTGGCTGTTGATAGCCGGACCGTTGCTGCACGTGAGGGTCAGACCCTTGAGCTGCAACTCGTACGGTTGGGCGGAGTAGAGCTTGAACTGTCCGCTTCCGTTGCCGCTCAACAGATACTTGACGTACTTCTCAGACGTGGTGGTGGAGGTGATAACCACGTAACCGTTGCTGTTGCCGGTTACCGTTACGTTCTCAACGTTGCCGCTGACGGATGCACTGCTACCGTCCCATACGATGACCAGGCTGTCGGTGAATGCCGCGCCATTGATTGTATCGGTGTCTATCACCGGAGTGACGGTCTTTGTTGTGTCTGTGCCGGATGATGTCTGATTGTCCAATGCCACTTCCGGTTCACAACCGATGAAGGCAATCAGACATAAAACAGCGATGCTTGCTATGTATTTCTTCATAATCGTTGGTATATTTGTGGCAGTAAGCACAATTATCGTGCCGAAAACCTGCAAACGGTTGCCGGGTGTCGGCTTTTGCTAACAAATTGCAAGCGTTTCTTACATTTTGAGTATCACGTAGATAATAATGGGCGCTGCCACCAGAGAGGACAGGGTGGATATAGGCAGCGAGAGGCTTAGGCTGTACGATGCAACGGATACTATGCAGTCGCACAGCAGTAGCAGATTGGCACCCAGCAGTGCGCATGCCGGCACGGTCAGACGGTGGTTGGAGGTGTGCATGATCCCTCGCGCCAGATGCGGAACAGCCACGCCGATGAACGCAATCGGTCCGCACCACGCAGTCACGCCGCCTGCCAGCAGTGAAGTTGCCAGCACGATACCCAGACGTGTCCGCCGGATATTCACGCCCAATGCACGGGCGTAGTTCTCACCCAGCAGCAGGCCGTTCAGCGGTTTGAGCAGCATAATGACCATCAGTGCGCCCACAAGCAGCACTACGGTCATCACCTGTAATTCCTGCCACCCTACCGATGCGAGTGAACCCAGCGTCCAGACGATGAACAGCTTCAGTGCGTCAGGGTTGGCGATGTTCTGCATGATGTTCACCAGTGCGCCGGCTATTGCGCCGACCATCATGCCCACAATCAGCAGACTGACGTTGTCCTTCACCTTGCCGGCCACGCTCATCACGAGCAGCAGCACCAGTGTAGATCCGATGATAGCCGAGGTGGCAACTGTACCTGCGCCGGCTGTAACCATGCCGAACAGCGAGGTGCACATCACCACGAACGCCACACCTAGACTTGCGCCCGAACTGACACCCAGGATGTACGGCCCGGCCAACGGGTTGCGGAACAGGGTCTGCATCAGTATGCCGCTCACACTCAGCGCACTGCCGGCAAGAATGGCCGTCAGCGCTTTGGGCATGCGGATGTTGACAAGTATGTGGTGATAAATGCTGTTTCCTTCGCCGGACTCCCACAAGGCACGCAGCGAAAAGAGCGTGCTGCCCAGACACAGGTCGGCTACAAACAGTCCGGCCAGCGCCATACTGAGCAAAGCGAAGAGTATTATGTTCCGTTTACGGCTCATGAAACAGGAGTAATCGGTCACAAAGATACAACAATTTTTCGATATTTGCAATAGTCAGCACCTAAAAATCAATAATTGTGTGCCCCAAACATTCTTTTTCACTACCCTTGATTTGCAAATATGGGAATTTTTTTGTACCTTTGCATCCGTTCAATATTCCGTCTTATGAAGAAGTACAAAGCCATATTCCTCGACTGGGACGACACGATAGGCGATTTCTCGCGTTCCGCCAAGTGCGCCCTGACTACGATGTTTGAGATCCACCAGTTGTACCAATACACTGATTACGACACGTTTGTCCGCTGCTATAGCGAGCACAACACCCTGCTCTGGGAGCAATACGGACGCGACGAGGTCACCAAGGAGTTACTTAAGATAGAGCGGTTCATGTACCCGCTCATTCACGCCTGCGGGATGCAGGACAGTTCGGAAACACGCGTGCTGGCAAGGCGTATGTGCGAGGATTTCCTGCGTATGACCAACCACTTCTTCTCCATCATCCCTGATGCTGACAAGATGGTCAAGACCCTGGCGGCGTGCTATCCGCTCACGATTGTGAGCAACGGCTTTGTGGAGTCGCAGTACCTCAAGTTCCGCAAGAGCACCCTGGAACCCTACTTCACGCATATCATCCTGAGCGAGGAGGTCGGTGCGCAGAAACCCAATCCGCGTATCTACGAGGAAGCCCTGCGCATCAACGGTATAACGGCGGACGAGGCGCTGATGATAGGCGATTCCTACACCTCAGATGTCGAGGGCGCACGTGCCGCAGGCATTGACCAGATGTGGTTCCGCCGGCCGGATGACCATCCCGTAGGCATTGTGCGCAAGGACGGGGGTGACACACTGCCGGATGGGCAGACGGCGACATATATCGTCAATTCCTATAAGCAGATTACTGACATTTTGGCAGACGGTATGTGGGTGGCATAATATTTGATATTTGAATATTTGAAAATTTGAATATTGTATTAACGATGAAAAAGGACAATCAGAACATAGAAAACGACAACCTGCAAGCAGAGGTTGATGAACTGCTGAACAACGAGCAAGAGCAAGCGGAATCTCAGGAAACGCCTGAAAATCCCGAGACTCCCGAAGAGGATGCACCCGAGACACCCGAACAGCAGATTGAGCGCCTTGAGAAACGCGTGGCAGAACTGGAGGATATCCGTCTGCGTCAGATGGCGGAGTTTGACAACTACCGCCGCCGTACGAACAAGGAGAAGCTCGACCTGATGGACACCGCCGGCGAGAAACTGCTGGTGGATATCCTGCCGCTGGTGGACGACTTTGAGCGTGCCCGTGACGCGATGGCCAAGACTGAGGACATCAGCTCCCTGCGTGAAGGTATAGACCTCATCTACAGCAAGTTCATCTCCTGGCTTGACAAGCAGGACGTACACGCTATCGACACCGCTGATGCCGACTTCAATACCGACGAGCATGAGGCTATCACCACCTTTGCCGCCGGTGAGGACAAGAAAGGCAAGATTATAGACTGCACTCAGAAAGGATACAAACACGGCGAACGCGTCATCCGCTTCGCCAAAGTAGTGGTAGGAGAGTAAGACTATGGCAGAAAAGAGAGATTACTATGAGGTGCTGGGCGTTGAGAAGAACGCATCGGCAGAAGACATAAAGAAGGCGTACCGCAAGTGCGCCATCAAGTATCACCCCGACAAGAACCCGGGTGACAAGGAGGCTGAGGAGAAGTTCAAGGAGGCTGCCGAGGCCTATGAGGTGCTGAGTGACCCCCAGAAACGTCAGCGTTACGACCAGTTCGGCTTTGCCGGGATGGGCGGAGCAGGAGGTTTCGGCGGTGGCGGAGGCATGTCGATGGAGGATATCTTCATGCGGTTCGGCGACCTGTTTGAGGGCGCAGGCTTCGACATGGGAGATTTCTTCGGAGGCGGTCGCCGTGGCGGCGGTCAGCGTGTGCGTCGCGGTACTGACCTGCGCGTACGCGTACGTCTTACCTTAGAGGAGATTGCCACCGGCGTGGACAAGAAACTCAAGATCCGCAAGCTCGTTCCCTGTCAGCATTGCAGCGGCACCGGTTCGGCGGACGGCAAGGGTGGTGAGCAGTGCCCGACCTGCAAGGGCTCGGGACGCGTCGTTCGTACCCAGCGCGGTATCTTCGGCATGATGCAGGTTCAGCAGGAGTGCCCGACCTGCCATGGCGAGGGCAAGGTGATCAAGAACAAGTGCTCACACTGCCAGGGCGAAGGCGTGGTGCGCGACGAGCAGATTGTGGATGTACATATACCTGCCGGCGTCGCTGACGGTATGGTCCTGCCCATGCAGGGCAAAGGCAACGCGGCTCCGCATGGCGGCGTAGCAGGCGACCTGCTGGTTATCATCGAGGAGGAGGAGCACAAGGACTTTGCCCGTGACGGCGGTGATCTGATATATAACCTGCTGCTGGATGTGCCTACGGCTATCCTGGGCGGACAGGTGCAGATACCTACGCTTACCGGCAATGCGAAGATTACCATCACACCGGGTACGCAACCAGGCAAGGTGCTGCGTATGCGCGGCAAAGGCCTGCCGATGATTGACCAGTACGGACGCCAGTACGGCACGGGTGACCTGCTCATCAATGTGGGAGTATATATCCCCGAGCATCTGAGCAAGGAGGACAAGGAACTGGTCGAGAAACTCCGCAAGAACAACAACGTCGGCCCGAGTGCCAACACCGACAAGAAGAGTTTCTTCCGTACTTTGTTCGGCTAAAGAATAGCCAAACGAACATCAAAATATAGAATTGAACCCCGAGAGTAAGTCAAAAACTTTCGGGGTTTAATTTAATACTGGCATTGTTTCGTGAAGTGAAATCTGTGCGTTTTGTAGTTTTTGTCAACAAGTATCAAACTGTCGTTAGGTAATACTGCCGCACATGTGGAGAGATGTTGTACCATCCACGTTTTTGGTACCTTTACATTTCGCACATCCATATTATGCAACTCGATTAGCATTTTGCCTTCCGTCTTCCATAAAAACCAGCCGTTGCCGTGGTAGTTGAGGTCTTCCTCGCGCACGTCCTCGCTCTCATCCCACTCCTTGCCCCAGAAGAAGCCTTCGTATTCATCATAGTCGTCGTAATAAACCTTGAACCATTGGGGATTAACGTCGTTCTTCCATTTGCCGACAATTAACGGGTCTGCATGTGGAATATCGTCGTCTTCCGCATAACCGGTTCCATTTGTGTGAAGCATGACGTTTTCCTTCTCGCGCTGGGTGAGATATATGCCATACCATATGCCTGCAGCCGTTATAGCTGTTATGCATAGCAGCAGGATTATCAGTTGTTTTCGTTTCATCTTATTTGAGTGCTATGACTTGTGCCTCTTGATTATTCATGCCGGGCATAGTTTTGCCAACACCTGCATTGATGTACGTGGGGTCACATACAACGTACTTATGGTTCTTGTACGACAGGTAGTCACCTTTAACCTCATCGTTGAATGCGACGGCTGCAGCCAGGTGTCCCGGATAATAGAGCAGTACCACATCCAGTCCTACCAGGTCGCGTATCAGGCGTGAGAAGAGGATAGCTCTATCCTCGCAGTCGCAGTATGGATAGTAGAGCGTCTCTTGTGCAAAGAACGCCCGGTCGCCTCCCCAAATCTTGTCATCATATCCGTATTCGAATGCTGTCTGCACCCAGTTGAGCAGGATGCCTACAGCATCTTTCTCGCTCATGCCGGTGATGGTCTTCTTCAGCGGCGGATAGAGCAAATCCTTGAGAGCCTTCTCCATAGGAGTGTTAGCATATGCCGCCCAGCGCGTTGTCTGGTCGCCGTTGAAGCATGCCTGCGGATAAGTGTTGAAGAAGTCTATCATGTTCTTGTTCACACTGACCGATGCCGTCACACCTTTGCGCGAGGTGAGTGTGCGCTTGGGTGTGGATTCGCTGTTCAGTTGAGGTAGTTTGGTCATTTGTAACGAAAGAGACTTTTCCTTGCCGAAATTCGCATTGGTGATGCGCATCTTCACATCCTTTTCTCCGCTTATGTTGTAGAATTTCGTTCCGTCAATAGTGTAGTACCGCATATGGAATATGTCATATAGGCTTGCCACGAGCATGTATAGTTTCGTGTCGCTCATGCCCAGACGGATCCGGTAGCCGGATTGCGTCATCAGGAACGCCTGCATCAGCACCGCCTCGTTGGTCTTTCCGTACTGCTTCTCTGCTGCGGCTTGCAGCATGTTCATGTACGCCCAGTCACACAGTGCATTAGCTTTTCGGGCATTGAGAGCCGTACTGACGGTTATGTCATAGCGGCTATCGGACAGTTGCTGCCATGCGTCAGCAATGGCGTTCTCCTCCAGAGCGTGGATCTTTAGGTTGTCATTCATCGGGAAACCGATGGTGATGATGGTACCGAAGTATCCGATGGACACTTTCTTGTAGGGGTCCTCTTTCGGTTTGACCGGTGCAATGGGGTCGGGTGTCGGTTGTGGGGCAGGTACTACCACCACTTTGGGTTTTACGGCAATTTCAACAGGCTTCACGTCTTCTTTGGGCTTGGGTGCAGGAGTTATATCCTCTTTCGGACGGGTTCTCTCTTCTTCCTTCGGTTTGGGCTGAGGCGTAGGTGTCGGATCAGGTTCGTTGTACACTACCGGAGGAACGGTCTTCTCGTCCTTCGGTTTCTCCGCTTCATGCACGGGGAATGCTTCCCATTTCTTACGCATAAGTTCTGCAAACTCGTCGTTCACACGCTTGCGGTAAGCGTCATACTCGTCCTGCTTGTCTTTCTTGAACTGGTCAAACCCGCTCTGTTGCTGCTGTTTGAACTTGTCAAAACTCGTTTGCGCCGCCATCGGCAGTGCAACCAATACCATGAGGAATAAAATCAGTTTTCGCATATATTTATCGTATTTGTACTTGCTATGCTTTATGCCCGAGGGCTGTTGAAATCTTGTCGAATCGCCCAGATTTTGCAGTTTTCATCTTTCAAAAGACGAAAAGATACGCGAAAATCATCTTTAGAAAGACGAAAATTTGCATTATTTGTGTGTTTTTTGTATCTTTGCGGCTCAAAATTACATCAAATACGCCATTTTGCGGCTCACTATGCGCTGCATTTGGGAGAATTTAGTCAAAAAATGAGCCGATTGCCATATGGACACTTACAGAGAAATATTGCAGTATTTGCATTTTAACCCATCCAAGTCCCGTAATGAGATTGGAACAGGTATTGGTTATACGAATAGCGACGCCACACTTAAACGCTTGTTAGCTGCCGGTGTTCATAATGGCGACATTCAGTCTACCGGGGCAGGGAAGGCGGTTCGTTACTCCTTAACTGCTAAAGCGCATATACTGATGCCAGTATCGTTAGACACGTACTTTGCTCAAGATGTAGATGAGCGGCAAGTGCAGACCGGCTTCAATTTTGCGCTTATCAACGAGCAGTTGCCTCAAGTTGAACTGTTCACACAAGACGAACTATCCTTGCTCCACAATCTACAGGCAGAGTTCCGCACACATCTCAGCGAAATGAGCGAGAACGAGTACCGCCGTGAGATGGAGCGTCTTGGGATTGACCTCAGCTGGAAATCTTCGCAGATTGAAGGCAACACCTATTCGCTGCTTGAGACCGAGCGCCTCTTGCGCGAGAGCAAAACTGCAGACGGCAAAACCAAGGAGGAGGCTGTTATGCTGCTCAACCACAAGGATGCATTGCGCTTTGTATTGGACAATCCCGATTATCTCCAAGAACTGACCATCAGCCACATTGAAGACATTCACACTTTACTAACTAAAGAGTTGTCGGTTGACAAAGGCTTGCGCCATCGCCGTGTAGGTATCACAGGAACGCAGTACCATCCATTGGACAACGAGTTCCAGATTCGCGAAGCGATGCGGGACACGTGTGCGCTCATCAACAGTCGAACGAATGTGTTTGAGAAAGCCTTGCTCGCACTTGTTTTACTCAGTTATATCCAGCCGTTCATGGACGGCAACAAACGTACTGCGCGTATCACAAGTAATGCATTGCTTATAGCCAACGGTTATTGCCCCTTGTCGTTCCGCACAGTGGATTCGATTGACTACAAGAAAGCTATGCTGATCTTCTACGAGCAGAATAATCTATACGCTTTCAAACAGATTTTCATCAGCCAATACGAGTTTGCCGTGCGCGAGTATTTTTGACCCTCGCTCTTGATTCGACAATATTTCTTATCTCACATTCGTTCGAACGATTTTTTCTTAGCCCTAAAGGGCACGATTTTTTCAAAGAACACATTTTGCCACAAGGGACAATTTTCTTGAATCGTTCTTATGACGTTCTCGGGAGATGGTCACGTGATGGTCATGTGGTTGAAACAGCCTTCAGCACTCCTACAATCTTTCGAATTACTATTTAACCTGCTGCTTGATAAATTTGCTCATCTTTGGCAGGGACGCTTAGCGATAAACTCACGGGAGGAGAACAACACGGAAGCCGATGCAGTTGTCGCGGTAGCCGGGACTGTAGCTGCCACGACAAGCGACCCGGCAGCACGCCGCGACGTAGAACCAGCCACCGCCACGCCGCACGCGGTTGGAGCCCGACGACGGACCGGTAGGGTTGTTGGTATCGTATGAGGTATAACTGCTACTATACCAGTCTTTGCACCACTCCCATACATTGCCCGACATGTCGTATATGCCAAGCGCGTTTGCGCGCTTCGTACCACATGGATGCGTACTATAGCCACTATTATCACCGCACCACGCCACTGCATCAACTATATTGCTACCTGCGTACTTTGTGCCATCAGCACGTTTGCCGCCACGGGCCGCATATTCCCATTGAGCTTCTGTAGGTAAGGTATAGGTCTTCCCCGTCTTGTCGCTTAACAGACGGCAGAACTCCATAGCCTCTTCCCAATTCACATAGTACATCGGATAATCGGGGCCAACGCCGTTGGTGCTTGACGCATTTACTTTGTTTTTCTGGCTGTAGATGTTTGTCCCTACTACTTTTTCCCATTGCGATTGTGTCACTTCCAGCATGCCGATATAGAACCCGTCCACCGTCACACGCCGCACATTCTGCTCGTTATCATCACAACTGCCTTGTTCGCTCGTGCAGCCCATCATAAATTCGCCGCCTTCCACCCAAACCATCTTCATATTGATATCCCAGGCGTTCTCAACGAAGTCCTGACCTCTACTGTACGAGTTGCTGTTGCTATTGCTATACGAAGAGGAGTAAGAGGTAGAGGATGAAGAACGTCCTCCGAGCAACTTACGCGCCAAAGTCACGCAAGCTTCCTGCATTTTATCTGGACTCTTGTTGGCAAAAGCCGGAGGTGCCGAGTTCGCCACACCACCTGTTTCTACATCCAGCACCTTGGCAGTGATGATGATATTCTGCTCGTCATACAAGGCGGCTTCGGCAATCAGCACGTATTGCGCACCGGTCATCTCCCCCACCCTTTTAATTTGTGCATCACTGACCATACCTGTGCGTTGGAAATTCTGTTCACCCATGATGGATGCCATATCTACACGGTCATAGCCTTCATAGCCCGGGGTATTGCTAATAGCGTATGTCAAGTTCATGCGTACTTGCAGTTTAACGCCATACGGCACATCCCCCGCCTTGTCAACAGTCTCAAGAATAGCAACTTTCTTTACTTCTTGCCCGAAAGCTGTCAACGATAGCGCTGAAAGCAAGATGATAAATAGTTTTTTCATTAGTAGATTTATTTTGGTGAATTGTATTGTTTAATTCTTAGGCGTTTCTGCTTCCTCTTTTTGCCTTTGTTCGCGCTCTACGTTTCCAGATTTAGCAGCCAACTTGAAGATGAATACTAATGGTATTGCAGTTGCCACGATACCACAGATAACAAGTGCGATATTAGAATAAATATCCAACCAGTCAAAAAGATATACTACAATAATCGGCTCTATTAGAAACGATGCTATTGTTCCTACAAAAAGGAGAAACGCTTTTAATGTT
>Ga0310696_10008134_pt1 | contig 12258 bp, 6 predicted proteins | sample AusTroGonzalo_MG_4_FD_203885 | JGI IMG/M metagenome (GOLD analysis project Ga0310696, IMG submission 203885) | Bovine rumen microbial communities from tropical cattle in Woodstock, Queensland, Australia - Gonzalo_02 (v2) (version 2) | ecosystem: Host-associated > Mammals > Digestive system >... | reverse complement strand
CGAGGACATCGTTGACCTCTTGGCCTGCTTCAAGAATGGCCTGACGGAAGGCTATCTTAGCCTCCTCCTGTTCCGCTTGGGCCTGCTTGAGTGCAGCTCTCAGCTTGCCATTGGCATAAACGGGTTGTGTGAGCGAACCTAATGCCTTCATGAGCAGACCCGCAGGGGAGACTACTTCATCAGCATCATTGGTCCAGCCGATGATGCCTGAGAGATTCAGCGAGGGGTAGAGGGCTGCACGGGCCTCGTTAGTGAGATAGAAGGCATTCTTAAGGGCTGCCTCTGCCTGGCGGATATCAGGACGCGTGGCAAGTGCCTGGATATTCACTTGAGGTATTAGGGGCATCTGTTCACAGGAAGTCTGAAAGTCACCCCTTTCGATATGACCGCTGTAGCGCCCTAACAGGACACATAGCGCATTTTCGGTTTCTATCATCTGCAGTTGCAGAGCCTCAAGGGTTTCTTCTGCCTCCAGCTTGCTGGCCTCTGACTGGCTCACCTCGTCACTGGTTGCCTCACCTACTGCCATCAATGCTTTCTGGGCTCGCACGCTCTCTTCCCAGCTATTGATGATATCCCGGGTATCGTTGATCTGGGCATCATACATCTCGAGTTGGTAATAACTGGTAGCTATCATGGCTATCAATTCCACCTGCACGGCTTGTACGTAGGCTGCCTTCTCCTCAACATTAGCAGCGGCGGCTTTCTTGGCATTCTGCAGTTTGCCGAAGATATCGACCTCCCAACTGGCTTCCGCCTTGAAGCCAAATTTGCTTTCTGTCTGTGGATCATTTCCCGAATTCTTGAAACGGTTAGTCTCACCATTGGCTTCGAGTTGGAGTGAGGGGAACAGCTCACCCTTGGCTTGGCGCAAGGAGGCTTTGGCAGCATCTACATGGAGCTTGGCTATGTTCAGGTCGCTGTTATGTGCCAACCCCTCCTCGATGAGCGCCACCAGACGGGGCTCCGTGAACACCCCACGCCATCCCTGTGAAAACGAAGCATGAGACGTAGAGAGTGTAGAATCCGCCTGTGCAAGGTCGGAGCGGACAATACTGTCGTTCATGATGGAGTCCTGGCGCTGATAGTTGGAATAAGTACCACAGCTGGTTAGGACAAACAGCGAGATGATGAGGGGTATCACATTTTTACGAAACAGCCTCTTCGGCATGTATTTCTCCTCCAAATACTGGAAGATGATAAAGAATACAGGTACGAAGAAAAGCAGTGCAAGGGTGCCTATCGTCATGCCTGCGATGACGCAAATGCCCAAGGATATGTTTCCGACAGCTCCTGCACCAGTGGCAAAGGCCAGTGGCAGCAGACCGATAATCAGTGTCATGGCCGTCATCAGGATTGGGCGCAGACGGACTTTAGCAGCCTCGAGTGCTGCAGCACGGATGGTCATGCCCTCACGACGACGGGCGCTGGCATATTCCGTCAGCAGAATAGCCGTCTTGGCCAGCAGACCTATCAGCATGATGACACCCACCTGCATGTAGATGTTATTCTCCAATCCTATCAGATAAACGACAATGAAACTGCCTGCAATACCAAAAGGAACACTCAGCAATACGGCCATCGGGATGAGCATACTCTCATAAAGTGAGCATAGCACGAGATAGATAAAGACCAACACAAGCAGGAATATCCAAATCATGTTAGCGGTGGCAGAGATCTCCTCGCGGGTCGTTCCTGTGAAATCGAAACCATAGCCTTGTGGCAACGACTTGCTGGCCACCTCAGTAACAGCCTGGATAACATCACCTGTACTATAGCCTTCTTCCGGGGATATCTCCATATTGATACTGGAGAACAGATTGAAGCGCCCCAGCGACTCTACACCATAGCTCTTCTTGAATGTCGTCAGTTCGGTGATGGGAATATAGTCGCCACGATCGGTATGGATCAGAATCTTGTTCAGGTCGTCCCTGTCAGACCGAAACTCCGGATCGGCCTGCAGAATGACGTAATAAAGTTTACCGAACGCATTGAATTGCGAGGCATAATCGCCACCAATATAACCATTGAGGATCTTGAGCACAGTGGACGGCTCAACGCCATAGCGCTTACAAATGGCAGCATTGACAGATACGGTAAACTGGGGGTAGTTCACCTCGTAGGAATTATACACCTCGCCAATCTCTTCGCGTTCGCCCAAAGCTTTAGCGAAACGATCAGTAACCTCTTTCAACTCAGTGACCGAGCCACCTTCAAAATCCTGCACATACAACTCGATACCGTCGGTAAAGCCATAACCTGTGACTGTAGGCAGCGCGTAAGCAAACATCGATCCAGTCTTGATGGGGCGGAGGCGATCTTCTATCTTCTCAAGCACATTGTCAATCCGATGTTCACTCCCACTTCGCTCATCCCAAGGCTTCAGTTTCATGATCATCATACCCATATTGGCACCATCGCCACTGAGGATGTTCCAGCCCACAATGGAAGCACTCGTTTCCACCTCTTCAATGTCCTTCACGGCTTCTGCCACCTTATGAACAGTCTTTTTCGTCTGTTCCAAAGTAGAGCCTGGGGGCGTTGTGATGTCAACCATCATAATACCAGTGTCCTCGTCAGGTATCAGTCCCGTGGGGGTCACCTTCTGAAGCCAGACCAGCAAGACAAGAGGTACCAGCACCAAGCTAACAGCCAACATTCTATGACGAGTGAACGTAGATAATCCTTTCTGATATTTCTCCGTCAGCACTGCCACCGACGCATTGAAGGCACTACTTAATCGGTGACCGAATGCAGACAGCCTGTCTTTAGATTTTTCCTCATTCCCGTCCCTGAGCAGCAGCGCACAGAGGGCTGGAGAAAGGGTCAGTGCATTCAGCGTAGAGAAAACAACAGCAGCAGCCATGGTCAGTCCGAATTCCTTATAATAAGTACCACTCAGTCCGCCTGAGAATGAAGCCGGAATAAACACACACATAAAGACCACCGTCGTCGTCACGACAGCCGTACCTATATTGCCCATCGCATTGATGGTGGCCTGATAAGGATTGTGCACCCCTTTCTCGAATTCGCTCTGTACAGCCTCCACCACCACAATCGCGTCATCGACCACCGTACCGATCACTAGCACCAGGGCGAACAGCGTGATGAGGTTGAGCGAGAAGCCAACCAAATACATAAAGGCAAACGTGGAGAGCAGTGAGACGATGATGGCAAAGGCCGGTATCAGTGTGGCGCGGCGATTCTGCAAGAACAGCAGGACTACCAGTACGACCAGCAGAATGGCCTCGACGAGGGTCTTATAGACTTCTGCCATAGAAGCGTTAAGGAAATCATTGCTATCGAACAGCACTTTAAATTCCACGCCCGGTGGTAAATGAGGACGAACATGTTCCATGAGCCTGTCTATTTCCAGGTTCACCTGTTGCGCATTGGAACCTGCCATCTGCGTGATAAAGGCCACTGTGCCATTGTGACCGTTTATCCAACTGTCAGATGCATAGCTTTCAGAACCCAGCTCACAACGTGCGACATCGCGCAGACGGAGTTCTTCACCATGGGGCAGCGACTTAATGACGATGTTTCCAAATTCCTCTTCGGTGAGCAGTCGTCCACGATATACCAAGGTGTACTGAAAGGTATGGTTGGAATTCTCACCCAATGTACCGATGGCAGCCTCGATGTTTTGCGCCTCCAGTATGTCCTCAATGTCCTGAGGCACCAGGTCATAGTTCGCCATGCTCCTCGGATCGAGCCAGATACGCATGGCAAAGGTATCGCCAAGTACATTCACTTTACCAACACCCTTGATGCGTTGCAGGCGGGGTTTGATGTTGATATCAAAAAAGTTGGAGATGAAATCACTCTCAAAGCGGTTGTCAGGACATTCCAAGGCAATGACTTTCAGGAAGGTCTGCTGTGATGTCTCCACATGGACACCCGTCTTCTGCACTTCCTGGGGCAGGATACCCTCCACCTCGGCCACTTTGTTTTTTACCATCACCACTGCCATTTCTGGGTCGATGCCACTCTTGAATACGACTTGGATGAAGGCAGATCCACTACTCGTTGACGAGGAACTGATATAGTCGATGCCGTTGGCACCATTGATTGCCTGCTCTATAGGTACAATCACACTTTTCTGGACAGCCTCGGCACTGGCACCTGGATAATCAGCACTCACTTCTACGATGGGTGGTGCCATGTCAGGGAACTGCTCTACAGGCAGATTGACATAGCCGACGATACCCACTATTGCCATCATCACTGCAATGGCAATCGACAATATCGGACGGTCTATGAAGAACTTGCTTTTCACTATCTTAGCCTTTTATTTCTTTACCTTTATCCGCATGCCATCTTTCACCATGCCGGCTCCTTCAGCGATGATGACATCACCAACATTCAAGCCCTCGGTCACCACATAGTCCTTTCCATCATCATAACGTAAGACCTTGATTTCGCAAGCCTTGGTAACCCCATCAACCACTTTATACACAAACTGTTTATCCAGGATGTCGTAAGTAGCCTCTTGTGGGATGACGATGGCATCCTTAAGTTCGTAGGGCATGATAATCGTACCATTGCTGCCATTACGGAACAGGTCTTCTGAATTCTCAAAAGAAGCTCTGAGGACGAAAGCACCTGTTGCCTCATCCACATCACCGCTGATGGCTGTGATATGTCCTTTCTGTTTGAGTTCCTTCCCCCAATAAGTGGCGAGTGACACCTCTGGCAAGATGGCGAGCAAGTCACTCACACGGCACTTATAGATGTCTGTCAAGTTGTGAATCGTCTTTTCCGACATAGAGAAATAGGCGAAAAGACGCTGAGGGTCAGTGACGTTGGTCAACTCCGTCCCCATCGAGGGGTCAACCAGTTCTCCCAAGCGATATTCAATCATACTGAGCACGCCATCGGAAGGACTGGTGACGACCGTATATGACAGTTCATTGCGGGCTGTCTCTAGCTCAGCCTGTGCCTCAGCCAAAGCACCTTCGGCCTCAGCCTTGGAATTGCGGGCCTTATTCAAATCGAATTCGCCCACAACATGCTGTCTGTACAACTCTTCCTTACCCTCTAAGTTCTGACGAGCAGTAGCCAGTTGTGCCTTTGCACTGACCACCTTTGCCTCTGCATTTCTCACAGCAGCCTGATAGGGTACCTGGTCAATGATAAACAGTGGTTGCCCTTTTTTCACGCGAGCGCCTTCTTTGACACAGATCTTGGTGATTTTACCACTGACCTGAGGACGGATGGCCGCAGGATTTTCCGCCTCAATTTTGGCAGTAAACTCACGGATGACGGTATAATCTTGCGACTTGATCGTCAGCGTGCGGTATTCTTCATCAAGTTCTTCATCCTCCTCGTCGTCACTCAGGTTATAGAATAATACCCCAGCCAACAAAAGTCCAGTTAACAGACAAATGGGAACCCATATTCTCTTACTCATATTCTTTACATCATTTATTGAGTGCAAAGGTATAAAAAACATCGTTATCAACCAATAAATCACTTGTTTTTATTTGATATTACCTTATTTTTATGTACCTTTGCGCCCAATAAATAGCAATAATATGAGAAATAAATGCAAAATTTGGCAGGTGATGCTGTTGGTATTCATGGGTATTTTCTTTGTGCGTAACCTGATACTGCCTATGGCGTCAGATGACATTCCCTATGCCTTTGTATGGGATGGGGCTGACAAGGGCAACCTGCTCGATGGTGTAGGTCCGCGCGAGCGAATCACGTCATTTGGTGATATCGTCCGCTCACAATATTCTCACTACATGACATGGGGAGGGCGCATCATCGGCATCGGACTGACACAGCTCTTTGCATGGGAGGGTAAAGGACTCTTCAACGTGCTCAACACGCTGGTGTTCACGGCACTTGCTCTGCTCCTGTTCCGTGTTGGTACAGGCAAGAAACTGAGCAAGATGAATGGCGTATATATGTTTTGTATTCTTTTCGCCCTATGGTTTCTGATACCAGACCCATACCTCACGGTGCTCTGGATGTGTGGCAGTTGTGTGTTTCTATGGACGGCTGTCATCGGCCTGCTCTTCCTGCTGCCATACGCCAAGGCTTACTGGACAGGAGAAGACCCCTTGCCCAGCAAATGGAGCCTGCCGCTGATGGCTTTTGCGGGTCTTTGTGCAGGCTGGTCTGTGGAGACGAGCGCTGCCGTTCTCGATTTTGTGGTCTTCTTTGCCCTTATCTGGTTCTGGCGACAGAAGCAGATCAAGGCATGGATGGTGGTTGGCTTTGTCTTCCTCTGCATCGGCTCGGCCATGCTGGTGCTTGCTCCTGGTGAGACCGTCCGTCTGGAATTGCAGCGCCAGTATGAGTATAATCCAGGACTGCCTGAGGACATGTACTGGACACCACTGATGTACTATATCAACTATTTAGAGTGTTTCTACCCCGTCGTCAGCAAGCAAATTCCCTTGCTACTGCTGATTGGATATTATATCTGGCACTTGCCTAAGGGACAACGATGGAACAAATCCACTCAGTTTCAGGCACTCATGGTTGCTGGTTCCATGGTGGTAATGATTATCCTGATATTTGTACCAGTGGCGCCTGCCCGTGCAGGATTCTTTCCTACCTGTGCTGTGATAGCTGCCTCACTCTCTGCACTTCGCGAACTGTTGAAAGAGCGGGAGGCCATCTGGCAGCGTCATCGTCGTCTGATTCAGGGTTTCGTTGCCGTCAGTCTGGTGCTATGGATAGTTACGACCTCCATCTGTTTCTATATCGAATGGGATGTGCGCCAGCAGTGGATGAGCCGCATTGACTATATCAATGCCCATCAGGATCAGGACGTGGTGGTGGTTCATCAGATTGACGTACCGCCAATAGCCGATGAACTGCCCGACTGGTGGCTGTACAACTGCGTGTCTTGGAATACCGATGTACTGGCATGGGGCTGCGACTTGGAGCCACGTCCAGAGGGTAGCCATAATCTGATGTACGCACAATATTACGGATGGAAAAAAGTGATTACCGACGGTGAGGATCGGCGTAAAATAGAATAAGGTGCTCAGTTGGGCACCTTATTCTATATGAATATCCTTCAGTTTCTTGCTTTGATCACCAATCAGCTGTAGCGCGTATTCTGCTGACAGACGGGCCATCGTGTCGAGCTGTTCCTGTGTATAGAGGGCTTCGCTGCCCTCAACGTTGAAGGTCAGGCCCTCCTCACGTATCTGCACCACCAGGAAAATATGCTCCTCGCTCTCTGGCATTTCAATGTGATAGACGGGATAGTCAATGCCGTGGATGTCGCAATACTCATAGATACCAGCGCCACTGACATTCATCTCTGTGCCCAGTTGATCTTCGGGGGGCACCTGAAGGTCTCTCATCTGGTGGAGCCAAGGGTAGATGAGGGTGCGCATCGTACCGAAAAGAGCAGCGCGCGTCTGACCAATCAGTTCTGCCACACTCTGTTCGGGATTCACGTCAATGCGCAACGACAGGCTCTTCAGGAAACAGCCCAACACGTTGCCACGCAAGCGTTTATCCATACGTCCGTGATTGGTCGTCATGAAGACAACATCAGTTGTTCCTGCCATCTGTCCTAAAGCCATGGCATAGGCAGCCACGCAGATGGTGGTCATCATCGTATGTTGTTGCTCTTCTGACATGGCACCGGCATTCAGGCGGATGTGTTTCATACGGTCATAATCCAGCAGATAACAGGCATAAAGTGTCTGTCCCCATGGGTTATTCGTCTGACGGCAGATGTCTGTGTATTTGTGTCCCCTGAACTTTTCGCAGACCACTTGTTTGGCCCGCTGATATGCTTCGCTCCCGTAAGACTCAATCTCTTCCCTGTTCATGACGGCTGCAATGTCATCCTGATCCTCTGCGTCATGGCCGTTAATAATATTGTTGATGGCAGAACTGAACAACTTCATAGATAAACCGTCGAAGAAAATGTGACAGTACGAGATGCACATGATCGTATGGTGCTCAGTCTCAATGACGTTCACTCTGACACCAGGTTCCCCCAGCAATTTGAAGGGACGTGCGAACTCACTTTGGCGCGTTTTCCACTCACTGTATTTCATCTTATGGCGATACACGTTGTTGGGCATATCCGTGCTTTCACTAATCATAAACTGTCCATTCTCCTGTCTGACCAGATGGACATGGGCATAGTGATTGGTGTCCAGGAATTTCTGACAGGCAGCAGCCATATCGTCTGCACTCAGACGATTTGCAGGAACTTCAAAATAAGGCGTAACCTGGAATCCGTTCTCCATCGTTTCCATGTTACTCTCACGCAGCATGTCTTCTTGGGTTGAATTCAAAGGATATATATTCATCTAAAGCAGGATTTTCATGCAAAAGTAGTAAATACGACTAAAAATAAAGGAAAATAACCGTTCTTTTTTGCTTTTTTAGTAATTTTGCGTATCTTTGCATACAATTTATTAAAAACAAAGGTTTTATGACGCAATGCCTACATACCCTGACAGAATGTTGGAGACGTACACCTTGGCAGGTGGTATTGCTGTTGTTTGCTGTACCATTTCTCATCCGCAACCTGCTGTTGCCGATGGTAGCCGATGATTATTCTTACGCCTTCATCTGGAACGGTGATGATTTGGGCAATTTGATGGACAACATCGGCCCACGTGAGCGCATCCATTCATTTTACGACATTTTCATCTCGCAGTGGTCGCATTATTTCACTTGGGGTGGTCGCACGCCTTCCATGATCTTCATCCAACTATTCGCATGGCTCGGAAAAATCTGGTTCGACTTGGCCAACACATTCGTGTTTGTGCTTTTGATGCTGGTACTATATTGGCTTTCCATTGGAGAGATCATTTCTCCTGCGCGCTATAAAGGTCTTTTCCTTTGGGTGATAGTGGGTATGATTTACGGAATTATTGATTTCCCCTCCACCATGTTATGGATGACGGGGGCATGTGTCTATTTATGGTCAGGATTCTGGGAGTGTCTGTTCCTGCTGCCGTTTGTCACACGGAAACAACCACCTGCGCTCCTGATGGCACCAGTGGGTTTGCTGGCGGGATGGTCTGAGGAGGCGGGTAGCCTTGTCACTGTGATACTGACAGCGTGGATGATATTTGTCTTCTGGAAGCAAAAACAGCTTGAGAAGTGGATGATAGTAGGTTCTCTTTTTTTGCTGATAGGCTGTGGCTTGCTGATGTTATGCCCTGGCTCTATTCATCGCGAGAGCATTATGCTTGAATATGCGCCTGAATATGTATTGCCAGCAGAAGATTTGTTCTCGGCAAGGATGTTCTGGGATAATTTTACAGGTGGCTTCTTGCCCATCCTCCTATGGGAGTCTTTCCTGTTTATACCTATTTTCATCTACTTCTTCATGAGAAAGAGCCTTATTTCAAACCCCATTATCACACGATTCACTGCAGGAGGACTGCTGGTGGTTTGTGTCATGATGTTTGCTCCTGAATTCGAACTTCGCACGGGATTCCATTCCACCATGTTCCTGACCGTAGGTTCTGCTGCTGCCCTGAAGGAGATAGCCCCATGGCTCAAGCAGGTTCTTGTGGCCACCTCAGGGCGTAGAACAATAACACTGACTGTCGCCAGTATTCTGGTGGCATACGGACTCTTCGTACTGATAGGTAGTTTGGTGGTTGAAACGTCTTACCGTCGGCAATTTGACGAGCGTTTATCGTATGTCAAGCAGCATCGGGATGCAGACATGCTGGTAGTGCCGTTCTACCAGATCCCTTACCATCTCGACAGTTATCTCGGTCCTCGCTCAATCACCGAGTTCCATCTTATCTACGCCGCTGACCTGGAGTCGAAGACCACAGATAACCGTTCCCTTATGTATGCCCGTTATTACGGGCTGCCTCCCATCCGAATTGACCGCGAAGTTGACTGGAAGAAACGAAATGAAGACTGAGCGCAATTCATATATCATCTCGAAGGCTCTGAAAAGTTTTGTTTTGGCCTCGATTCTGACAGCTGCAGCCGGACAGCTGGCTAGTACCTTTGATGCTATCATCTTGGCACAATTCGTAGGCGAGGAAGCCGTTTCGGCTCTCAGTCTTGTGATGCCAGTCACCACGTTTATCAGTTGTCTGGGGCTTTTGATGGCTTTTGGAGCTAATGCCTTGGCTGCCCGCGAAATCGGGAGTCACAACCTCGAAGGTGCTTCAAAATTGTTTTCCACTGCCGTCTGGTCCACCCTGACTATTGGTGTCGCCTTCTCCTTGTTGATGTATGCAGGTATCCCTGTCATCATGGGTATGATCACCGACGAAGAGTCGCTTCGCGCCTTGCCTTCTGAATACTTGAGTGTTTATGTGTTAGGTGCCTGGCTCGAGATGCTATCCTACGCCCTATGCCTCTTTGTAGCTACTGATGGCCATCCGCGCAAGGTAACAAGGGCAGTCTTTGCAGGTGTATTAGTCAATGCTGTCATCGATGTGCTGGCTGTCGGATTCCTGAACTGGGGTATCAAGGGTGCTGCATGGGGCTCGTTGGCTCAGTATGCCGTCAATATTCTATTACTGACGCTCTACCTTCGCCAGCCCGCATGCTCCTATCGTCTGAAGTGGCCTGGGCGAAAGGGCTTTCATTGTTTAGTAGAGAACATCAAGGAGGGGGCTGCTGTCACCATCAGTAATATCTTAATGGCAGTCACCGTGATCCATATCAGTAATATCGTTTTCGATGCACTCGGTGAGCGCGGACTCTTTTTCTGGTCTGTCTGCCTACAGATGCTTTTGGTGTCAGTGGTCTTTATTAATGGTGTGATGGAGTCGCTGTTTGCCATTGGCGGCGTGATGCTTGGTGAACACGACTTGAGAGGGTTCGACCTGCTTTCGCGAAGAGCACTGATAACTGTCAGCTTGCTGGTATTGATTATGATTGTCCTCATGTACATCCCTGGAGCCGTAGGTTTGCTGTTTGGAGTCCAGGACCCTCAGGAACTCGCAGCGCTCGACCACGTGCTACGCATTTTCTCTCTGATGTTGCTTCCCTTTGCCCTCACTTTGGTGTTAGTGGCTGTCTATCAGGTGCTTGAACTTATACTGCCTAGTGTCATCTGTGTGATGGGCCAACTGATTGCCATAATTCTCTGCGTAGGGTATCTGGGCATTTACCATCCATTGCATGTTTGGTGGGGATTCCCTATGGCAGGTTTCCTTTTCCTCATAGGGCAGTTGCTTTTATCCTTTCTTTACAGTCGCCGTCAAGGCTGTCGTGTCTCTGCCCTCACCCAGATTCCATATAGAGAGGGGGGGCGTACGTTCGACAGTTCTGTGCGCTATCAGTCTGATGAGGTCTATACCGCGCTGAGAAATATTGACGCTTTCCTTCAAGAGTCAAAACTTAGTGAACATGATCTATTCTGTCTGAACCTCTGTTGCGAGGAACTCATGACAAACATTGCCCAACACTCTCATGGGCATATCATCCATCATTCATTCGATGTTCACATCTATTCTGACGACGAAGGTACCTGTGTGGCACTGAAGGACGGTGGTAAACCTTTTAATCCACTTTTCGTGGGCAAGATGGCAGAGCCCAACATCAGCAAGGAAGGCAGCGAGAATCTGGGCTTATGCCTGATCAACAATCTCGTGGAGAATATCTCCTATAAATATATGTATGGTTTGAATATTGTTTTAATTAAAATATAAGTAACCTAAAAACGCATGCCGAGGAAGGCACGACTCACCATCGTTTTCATTCTTGACTTGTTCATGTTACACATTAAATTATTAGAATTCATATCCGAGATTGATGAAGAAATAACCCTTCTTCGTGTGGTTACTATAGCCTAAGGTAGCACCGACAGGGCCAAATACCGTATTGTAATAATAGGCAATCTGGGCACCTGTCATCGTGCGATAGTCGAAGAGATTCTTCAACTTTTCTGACTGTTGGCCAGCGGACACACGCAGTAGCACGAAACTGCTTTTACCTATTCGCTCTTGAGCCTGGAGCTGGGCAGCCACGAACTGTTGGCGCACATACTCCATATTGCCGATACCGGCGAATGGCATCTGCTGCTCGACGTAGTGACCGAACCACTCGCCGCCGATGGTATTACCGAATACGGCGGGAACGTATGAGCCGAAGAGCAGGCGACCATAGACCATCGGCTGGATGGTGAATCGGCTGCCGATAGTAAACGACATACGCCAGTCGGCACTGACGTCACTCATACCCGTAGTCTTACCCTGTTTGTTGCCGTCAGTATCAACAACGTCGAGCTGGGCAAAGTCGTTGGTAAGATAAGCGTATTCGGCGTTAAAGCGGGCTCCACGT
>Ga0310696_10008133_pt1 | contig 12259 bp, 10 predicted proteins | sample AusTroGonzalo_MG_4_FD_203885 | JGI IMG/M metagenome (GOLD analysis project Ga0310696, IMG submission 203885) | Bovine rumen microbial communities from tropical cattle in Woodstock, Queensland, Australia - Gonzalo_02 (v2) (version 2) | ecosystem: Host-associated > Mammals > Digestive system >... | reverse complement strand
CAGCGCGTGCGTCTAAAGACTTTAAGATGCGTGGCAGCATAGTTCTGCGTATCTTCACCGGCGAAAATGATCCAGGACTTTTTTCTAGTGGGCATCGTCGTTATTACAAGGAAATCCCACCGCTCGAACTCGGCTCCAAGAAGTATCATCTTTCAAGTCAGTTTTTCCCTGAGTCTCGCGAGCCAGTGCTGAAGTGGGTTTATGCGCATGGTCTCAAAAAGAAGGATATTATCGCGGCCATTGAGGCAAAGAAACGCTAGACTGGTAGCGGTAGCGGATACAGAAATATATGTGATATGAATTTCTTTGCGGCATTCATGGCATTTGCGCTTCTCGCCTCCCCCGCCCTCGCGGCGAGGGGTGGGGTTCTGCCGTTGAGTGCCGATGATGGCTGGCTTCAGTTTGGGAACGTTGTTGTCCTCCTGTTCGCTTCTGCCGCGCTTGCCTCGGTGGGTGCATACGCGCTCCGTTCCCTGTCTCGCCGTCCGATACTCTTCCTCGTCATGTTTTCCGTATTGTCTCTTGTCGCCACCATAGTGGCGGACAAGACCAACGGAGTGAACAACCTCCCGCCGATGCCGATGCCGCCGAGGTTGGTACCTGTCGCCGCTACTGTCACGGAGGACGACGTCGCGCGTGGGTGGCGCGTCGAGTGCGTGACGACTAACGAGACGCTTTCATACACAATGCCGTCTAACGCGGTTTACGTCAGTAATTGGCATGTCCACGGGGCGCGGTCGTCGTTCGGAAACAATGTCGTCAATCTCGGCGGTGCGTCGGCTCCCGATTGGTCGTTCCCCCTCGGCACGAACGGCGCGGCGTTCTCGTCGTTCTGGTATTTCATCGACGGTCGCATACGCCCGAAGCCGAAGGACGCGGCCCGCGAGATATGCGCAGTGGGCGTTCCGATGTCCGCCGTTCCGGGCAAAAGCCGCCTGTGGGCTATGGCAGACGGCGATTGTCGCGTCCTCACATGGGAGAACTTCTTCCTCGGCGGCGACACCAACGCGCCAGTCAACGCCCAGATACGCCTCTTCGCCAACGGCGACTTTACAACCAGTTCTAATGATGTCGAGACCGTCTGCCGCCGCGTCAATCCCGACGACTGGGACGGTGACGGCATTCCGAATTCTGAGGATGCAAACCCAATGTCCTGTGACGGAGACTTCTTCGGCCCTGCCAATGTCCTTCCCGAAGGTGCGAACACCAATGCCTACTGTACAGTCAGCGTTGTTGCGACGGGGCCGCATTCTTTGATAACGTTTACGGGCGATGGCCCAAGCAACTATCCAGATCCATGTTTTATCGCCAAGTCAGGGGTAACGAACGAGGTCGTCATCCTGATTGGCAAGACATATCAAGTATCGTCTGAATTCCCTCTCTCTTTCGTCGGCGTTTCCGATCCTGCGACGGAGATTGTGCCTCTTCGCGGCTCTGTTACACGGGTATGCCGTCCTGTCACGATAACTTGCAGTGGTGGCAATCCGTTCATGATGTCGGTTATGCCAGACAATCTCCTTGGTATATTTTCATGGGAACCGAATTGCTGTGGCCTTGTTGCTGAAGTTGCTGGTATGTTCACCTCTCAATGCTCCTCTGGTTGTCAATGCAATGGATGTGATGTACTTGGCCTCTATTCGTATGACGGATATTCTCTATCCGCCGTCGGTGGGCATTGTTCGTGTCGATCTGCGACATCCACAGGCGCTGTCTCAGAAATCCTGTGCGATGATACCATTCTCAACAATTGCGGCACAAATTCCGTCATTCCGGTTCGTGTGCGCTTTGGCGCGGAGGATTCGTGCGCGACAGGATACCTGGCTGATTCTGGCGGGAAACTGAGGTTCTGGGATTCCCCCGACAGGGATCAGGAGGTGTTTCTTCCTTGTTCATATGAAAACCTTACTGCACCATGCGAGGTTACGTTGTGGATGGAGGCGACGGCAACAAGCGACAGTTATGAAGACCAGTCGCTTTTCCTCGTCTGGAACGACAATGAGAACAGGTCTGGAAGCGCCGCACGGCGATTGACGGTCGTTGAGCCATGCGTTGAGCCAGTATGCGTCCTTGGGAAAACGATTGGTGATGTGAAAGCAACCTATAACCCATCGTGCATCGTGAGGGATCAGCGGGATGAATGGTACAGGATTTCATGGATTCCTTCGTCATATCCTGGTTCGCGTGTCTCCTGGTCTTCTGTGTCAGGGGGAGTCACATTCCCTTTCGGGAATACAGGAGACGAGGTTTGCATAAGATCCAGTTTGGACGGTGCGAATGTCGGAAGCATCAAAATCCAATTCGGGGATGCTTCCGGTGCTTCGCCTACATTCGGTTTCAAGGGTGTTCAACCCATGCGGGTACGCATGTACGTTGTCCCTCTTGTTGAAAGTGAGGATGATCAGGCTCCGGCAGTGGCCAACGCGGAGATTGAGGAGTTGGACAAGGTATATTCCCAGGTCGGGATTGCGTTTAACGTAACCATCATGCCAAGAGTTGTGTTTAATGATTTAAGACTTCTTTCGTTGTTTGATTCTCGAACATGGACGGGTTTGGATGATCCGGCAGGGACGGGAAACGGGTTGGTCGTGTTCGTAAGCGGGCATCCCATAAATGGTTCTTCTGCGTTTACCTGTGGGGTTGGAGACCGTCACATTGTCATCGGGGCACATCGAAATTCGTCAACATTGGCTCATGAGGTAGGGCATGCATTTGGTCTCCGTGACATATATACAAGTTCACGCGAATCGCCATACGGAAGGACATCTGCCGAGTTGAGGGTCGATAGGCAGGTCGGTCCAGATTGCTTTGCAGATGAACGGGATTGGAATTCTGGAGCCGGCCCGGGTTATTACCCGCCGAACACATCGCATGATGGCGTAATCCGAAGATTCCTGATGTATGGAAAAGGTGGGCGTCGCGGCGACATCCCGATAAGTGCGGCATGGGGTGTGACCTTGCAAAGAGGTCCTAAGGTGATGTTTGTCCCCATTGGGATTGAAAACATGGTAATAAGCGATTCGCTTATCGAGATAGGAGGTGCTGGATGAGATTGTTGATAATGTCAATTGCGTTGGCGCTGCCAGTTGCGGCGGTGCACGGCAGAACAGACAGGGAGGTCATCGCGGACATATGCATGACAATGCATTCGTGCGATCTTCCTCCCGAAGAGGGGTGTGCCTTCCCGACCAACCTTTCGCAACTGTGTGGGAACGAAATGCAGGAACTTGGCGTTGATGAACCGGGATTTCGCTTCAAGGTGGCGACTCTGCTGACGAACATCGTAACCACTGTCGATGTGGCGACCAATGTGGAATGTGCCGCAATCGCGTCTGGAGCGATATTCCTGCTTTCCGAATATGGGGACGTCGGCTCGGCTGGTATCCTCGCCTACGTGATGACAAATTCGCTCTCGGTGTCCGTCGCGGGCGAGGCTTCGCTCCGTTTTGCGCGGAGGACTTTGCCGTCTGGGGGGCTTGATGTATATCTGTCTCCGGTTGTGGCCGCTTCTCCTCCGTCATTGAAGTCAGAACTATACGGCGGCCTCTATGCTGGCTTCAATGCGGTGGGCGGCAATGAAGCGTTGACGAACCGCATGATCGGGGTCGCGCTTGCCGTAATGAATGAAAAGTGGGGGTGCTGGTCTCTCTCCGATCGGAATGTATGCCGCTGGTGGCCGGCGTATTCGTCAAGTTCAAATCGCTACTTGGCCGTAGAGTCGGCGATCCATGCGAACAGTCCTGCAATATCTATGAGCCACCTCCACCACATCAAAGGCCAGCTGGAGGCACTTCCTGCCGGAACCATGACCTTGCTCCCCACGAACCAGTACTCGAGCGCAGGGTTGGAATAATGACATGTACAGGTAATACGACATCGCCAATCTCAAAAACATGGCAGACGAGTGGGTAATGGCGGACTTCACGAACGCCACGGAGATCCTTGCCGTCGGCTATCCGCAATGCATGGCAAGAAGGTAACGCACGCTCATGGGCGCGGAGGGGTGTTGAAGTGCGTGCGGGACTGACGGTGCGACCGCCGCGGTATGAGGCGTGGCGGCGGTTCTGTGCCGATGGAACATCGCAGGATGGGCCACTTGCCCCAACCAATAGTGAAACTGCCAGCCCATTGTAATTCCGAAGCCCGCGACCCAATGTTTCCGCATGTTTCCGCATGGTCAACCCGACTGCCACGGAAGCCGATTTTTATGGTATAATATATGGCATTGGGACCGCAATGGTCGAACAACGTCAAACGAAACAAGGAATAAGGGATATGGTCAGTACAAGCAGGAGAGGATTCCTCCGTGGGATGGCGGGCGCGTCGCTACTCGGCGCGGGCGGTTGCCTTTCGGGTTTCTCCACCGCGCGCAAGCCAGGGCAGAAGATCCGCCTCGCGGCGGTCGGCATATGGGGCAAGGGCTATTCCGACTGGATGCCGATGATGAAGTCGGGCCAGTGCGAGCTCGTCGCGCTCTGCGACGTTGACGGCAGCTACCGCAAGAACATCGCGGAGAAGGCAGACTTCAAGCAGCTCGGAATCGAGCTCGGGAGGATTCCGTTCTACAGCGACTATCGCCGCCTCCTCGACGACGCCGAGAAGCTCGGCATCGACGCGATGACGGTCTCGACGACGGACCACATGCACGCGCCCATCGCGATCGGCGCGATGAAGAAGGGCATCCACGTCTATGTGCAGAAGCCGCTCGTGAGGACCCTCTGGGAACTCGACTACTTCAAGAAGACAGCCAAGGACAACGGCGTCGTCACGCAGATGGGCAACCAGGGCAGCTCCCTCGAGGGACTCAGGCGCGGCGTGGAGGTGCTGAACTCCGGCATCCTCGGCGACGTCACCGAGGTCCACGTGTGGACTAACCGTCCGGTGTGGCCGCAGGGCAAGAACGCCGGGACCATCACGCAGGGCGGGGCGGACAAGATTCCGGCGGACTTCAACTGGGACTGCTGGCTCGGCACTGCCAAGGAGCGTCCGTTCAAGGGCGACATCCCCGAAAACGTCAAGGTCCACAATCCGTGGAACATCGGCAGGCATGTGTACCATCCGTTCAACTGGCGCGGCTACTTCGACTTCGGATGCGGCGCGTTCGGCGACATGGCGTGCCACACGATGAACCTTCCGTTCCGTGGCCTCGAGCTCGGCATCGTCACCAAGGCGGAGCTGAAGCTTATAGAGGACAAGGATCCGCTCAACATTGCATTCCCGATGAAGACGACGGTCGCGCTCACCTACGCGGCGCGCGAGTCGAAGGTCCGTCCCGGCGTCAAGTTGCCCGCCGTCAGGCTCTACTGGTACGACGGCGACCAGCAGCCGTCCGCCGAGTTGATGCCGCAGGTCGTCGCGGCGCAGGGCAAGGTCCCGCGCACGGGCTGCCTCGTCGTCGGCTCGAAGGGAATCCTCTGCTCGACGAACGACTACGGCGGCGATAGCTTCCTCGCGCTCAACGACGAGAAGAAGGTCTTGAACGTCAAGGACCATCCCGCGTGCAAGGAGATCGCGCACACGATCCCCTATCGCGGCGATTCCGTCGCAGGACAGGCCTCTGGCCCCGGCGCGAAGGCGGTATCCGCCGACGGCCAGTACATCGAGTTCCTCGACGCGATCCGGGGCAACGGCCCCGTGTACGCCGCGACGGGCTCGCGCGCGTACTCCGACGTGGACTACTCCATCCCGCAGATGGAGGGCATACTCGTGGGCGTCACGGCGCAGCGCGTCGGCGGGACGCTCTACTGGAGCTCGAAGAACCAGAGGTTCGACCGCTCCGATGCCAACGATCTCATCAAACCATACATAAGAAAGGGGTTCGAATTCTGATGAACAGGCGCGAATTCTTCAAGGGGGCCGCCGCTCTCGCGGCAATCGCCCCGATCGTCTCCAAGGAGGCGAAGGCGCATGCGGCGAAGCCGAAGGCGCGTAACAATCCGATATGGCTCATGACGTCGGCCTTCCCGAAGGACGACTTCGACGGCGTCGTCGGGCGCGCGCTCGAGGTGGGCGCGCAGGGCCTTGAGCTGTGCGTGTTCAGGCGCGACTCCGACCGTACGGACCACGTCGCGACGCACCTCGACTACAAGGCGTTCACCCCGGACAAGGCGCGGCACGTGATCGACACTTGCAACAGGACGGGGCTCCGCATCTCCGTCGGCTCGTACGACAACCTGATCGGCGGCGACTTCCAGGAGGTCAACCAGAACCACATCCTGAACCTCGTCAGGATCGCGGCGATGCTCGGCGGCGACGCCAACGACGTCGTCTGCGGAACGTTCGTGGGGTATGACCAGAAGCTCGGCGCGGAGGACGGCGGGTTCGAGAAGAACCTCGAGAAGTTCAAGAAGGTCTTCACGCCCATCCTCAAGTACGCGAAGGACCTCGGCGTCACGCTGTGCGTCGAGAACTGCCCGATGGAGGGCTGGGTCCCCGCGTCGTCGCCCGTGTGCTACTGCAACCTGCCCGGCTGCCTCGCCGCGCGCAAGCTGATGTACGCGATCCTCGACGACTCGTCGAACCTCCAGGAGACGTACGACCCGTCGCACGACATCTGGCAGCACATCGACCCGTCCGACGTCATCAACGCCATGGACTTCGGGAAGCTCCGCCGAATCCACATCAAGGGGACGCGCAACTTCCCGAACGACGCCGAGGCCGTCAACTGGGGACGCCTCTTCCCGCGCCAGCGCGTCAGCGACGCGCTCGCCGCGAAGGCCGGCCTCCCCGCGCTCCCGCCCGACTCGCAGGGCGGCAACTGGGACCGCATGAACTACGAGCCGCGCCTCCCCGGATTCGGCGGAAGCGACTCCTGCGACTGGACGAAGTTCCTCGAGACGCTCATGGCGAAGGGGTACTCCTACCCGTTCGTCATCGAGAACGAGGGATGCAACAGCTCGCACACCGGCAACATGGGCGCGACGATGCAGGGCTTCAGGGCGACGATCCTGAACACCGCGCCCGTCGTGTGGCCGCTCGGACCGAACGGCTACGCCTTCGACAGCTCTTCGCTGAAGCCCATGAGGCTTGGCGACGTAAACCTCAAACCAATAACAATGAAGGAATTGACATGATGGAAATATCACGCAGGGACTTCCTCGGCGGGATCGCCGCGGCGTCCGCTTTCGCGGTGGCCCCGGGCTGCTGCTCGATGTGCTGCGGCGGCGGACGCCGCGACGTCGGCAAGATCGCTCTCCAGCTCTACTCGGTGGGCAAGTGGATCAAGTCGCAGGACAAGAACCAGACCAAGGCCCTCGCCAAGGCCCTCGCCAAGATCCGCGAGATCGGCTTCGAGGCCGTTGAGTTCGCCGGATACTACGGCGCCAAGCCCGACGAGCTCAAGAAGATGCTCGACGACGCGGGCCTCAAGGTCTGCGGAACCCACGTAAGCAACGACAAGTACGGGTTCAACGTCAAGGCGGGCACGCTCGACGTCGAGGTCCTCAAGAGAACGTGCGCGTTCGAGCTCGGCTACGGCAACAGCCTGATCATCTGCCCCGGCGGCGGCAACATCCCGCCCGGGTGCAAGTGGAGCACGGGCCAGGGCGGCGACGGATGCAAGCCTTCGAAGGAGATCGACGAATTCACCAAGAGGCTCGTGGACCTCTACAACAAGGGGGCCGCCGAGGCCAAGAAGCTCGGATGCCGCATCGGGCTCCACAACCACACCTGGGAGCATGGCGTCAGGATGCTGAACGGGCAGTCCTTCTGGGACTTCTTCTTCTCCAACACCGACAAGGACGTCTGCATGGAGCAGGACGTGGGCTGGTCCACCTGCGCCGGCATCGACCCCAAGTTCGAGTACAAGAAGTATCCGCACCGCTCGCCGACGCTCCACGCGAAGGAGAACGGGATGGGCAAGGACGTCAAGAAGTTCGACGCGATCCTCGGCCAGCCCGGCCAGCCCGGCGCGACGCCGGTCGATTGGGACGGGCTCTTCCCCGTGACGGACGCCGACGGCGTCGAGTGGTACGTCGTCGAGTGCGAGCGCCACTTCGACGACATCAACGCGGCGGTCGTGCCGTCGTTCCAGTTCCTGAAGTCCAAGGGCCGCGCTTGATAGTGCGGTCGGGACGCTCCGCCGCAGGGCTTCCCGTGAACAGGATTCTGGTCATAGCCGGCGGCGGGGACTACCCTCGGCTCCTGGTCGAGGGAGCCCGGCGCGCCGGCGTCGGGACCGTCGATGTGATGGCGGTCAAGGGTTCGTGCGAGCGCGCGACTGCGCGCTCGGCGGACCATGTATTTCCGTTCGCCGTCGGCGAGAGCGACGTCGCGATCCGCTGGACCGCCGCCCAGGGATACGACGGCGCCATCCTCGCCGGACAGGTAAGCCCCCTCTCCCTCTTTCGCGGCAAGTTCGGACCCGTCGTGCGCGGATGGCTTCGCGAGATGCCTGTCAAGAACGCGCACACCATCTTCGGCAAGCTCGTCTCCGAGTTCGAGAAGGCGGGCGTGAGGATGCTCCCCGCCAGCTCGTACATGGAGGATTCCATCCCGGGCGTTGGCGTGTTGACGGGAAGGGGGTTCACCGAGCTCGAGGACTCCGATGCCGCGAGGGGGTTTCAGGTCGCGGCGGACGTAGGACGCCACGACGTCGGGCAGACGGTACTTGTGAAGGCCGGCATGGTCCTCGCCGTTGAGGCGTTCGAGGGAACCAACGCGGCGATACGCCGCGCCGGCAAGCTCGGGAAGGGTTCCGTCCTCTGCAAGGCCGCGCGCGAAGGGCACGACTGGCGGTTTGACATTCCGGTCGTCGGGCTGAAGACCTTCAAGAACATGAAGAAGGCGGGCGTAACCGCCCTCGCGTTCCAGGCGGGCCGTCTGTTGTTCCTCGACCGCGAGGCATCGCTTGCATTCGCGGAGAAGAACGGTATTTCCGTCGCCGGGTTCGATTCCGGCCTCCCGCCCGCTCCGACACGCCCTTGAGCCTGACGCACGTCAGAAGCTCGTGAGGCGCGGGGAGAGCCGCGTAGCCTTCGTGGCGAACACGGCCTTAAGTCCCGCGACGGAGAATTCGCAGTCGGCCTCGGTCCATACTCGCGCGACGTCGTCGATGTTGTGCGCGTCCGATGAGCGCGTGACGGCGTACCCCTCGACCTTCGGAAGCCACAGCGCCTCGTCTGCGGTGCGCGACAGCTCCACCGCGTCGAAGAAGCGTCCGCCGCCAGGCTGCGCCTCGGACTCCACCATCGGCTCCGGTATCGCGCCGAGCGCACCGAGGACGGAGTGGTTGGCGCGGTCCACGTGCGCGGCGACGTAGAGTCCGCCGAGGGAATGGACCTTCGTCGCGGTCTCCGCGACAGTGCGGCGGCATCCCATCGCGAGTATGCGCCATTCCATCTCCACTATGTCGTCGTCCCACGTGACGACGGGCTGGTCGCCGAACGTCTCCGGGTCGTTCACGCGCCTCGGCATCGCCTCGTACACCCAGTCCGTGAGCGCGAGCGCCTGGTCGGGGGTGTCGAAGAGCGCGAGCGTGTGGACCTCCTCGGAGGTCTGCACCTCCATGCCGAAGAGGCATGCGAGCCCGGCGCGGCGCGCGCACTCGGCGATAGCCGGCGTGTTGCGCGCGGACTGGTGGTCCGTCAGCGCGATGCCGTCCATGCCGGACTCCACGGCCTTGCGCACGATCTCGGACGGCGACATGCCGAGGTCTGCGCACGGACTGAGGCAGCTGTGTATGTGCAGGTCGAATTTCACGTCCCCCATTATACCAAAAAATGGTATAATATGCGGCTATGAAGAGGATGAAGAAGGCAAAGTGCGCCGCAGGCGCGCCTGACGAGGCGAAGATAGCCGCGCTCGTGCGCGAGCTGCTCGTCGCGCTCGGCGAGGACCCGGAGCGCGAGGGACTGAGGAAGACGCCGTCACGCGTCGCCAAGTCGCTCGCGTACCTCACGCGCGGATACCGCCAGGACCTGCGGGCCGTGGTCAACGGCGCCCGCTTCTCGTCCGGCACGAACCACATGGTGATCCTCAAGGACATCGAGCTGTACTCGCTCTGCGAGCACCACATGCTGCCGTTCTACGGGAAGTGCGCCATTGGCTACATATCGCAGGGCAAGGTGCTGGGCGTCTCGAAGCTCGCGCGCATAGTCGATATGTTCGCGCGCAGGCTTCAGATACAGGAGCGCCTCACCGAGGAGATCGCCTCCGCCGTCATGGCGGAGACCGACGCGGAGGGCGTCGGTGTCGTCGTCCGCGCGAAGCACCTCTGCATGATGATGCGCGGCGTCGAGAAGCAGAACTCCGAGATGACGACGTCCGCTGTCCTCGGCAGCTTCAGGACGGACGAGAAGGTGCGGCAGGAATTCCTTTCGCTGATCGGACATTAGGGAGACATGGCAATGAAGAGGCTATTGACTATACAGGACATATCGTGCGTCGGGCAGTGCTCGACGACGGTTGCGCTTCCGCTCGTCTCGGCGTGCGGCGTCGAGTGCGCGGTGCTTCCGCCCGCGATCCTTTCCAACCACACGGGCGGGTACAAGACATGGAGCTTCGCCGACCTCACGGACGAGCTCGGCAAGGTGGAGGCGAAGTGGGTGGAGCAGGGCATCCGCTTCGACGCGTTCTACACCGGCTACGTCTGCGAAGGGCACATAGACCCGATACTCTCCATCTTCAAGTCGTGCGCCGAGCCGGGGGCGGTGCGCATAGTGGATCCCGCGATGGCGGACAACGGCGTCCTCTACAAGGGCTTTGCGCCTGACTTCCCGTCGAAGATGGCACGGCTTGTGAATGGCGCGGACTACATCCTGCCCAACCTTACCGAGGCGGCGCTCCTCGTCGGCGACGAGCCGAGGCTCTCCGGCTACGGCGAGAAGGACATCGAGTCGCTTGTCGCCAAGCTCCACGCGCTCGGCGCGAAGAACGTGGTACTCACAGGCGTGAGCTTCCGCGAGGACGAGCTGGGGAGCGCGATCTCCGACGGCGCGTCCGTGCGCTACGACTTCAATCCGCGCCTCGCGCGGACGAGCCACGGCACGGGCGACGTGTACGCCTCGGTGTTCGCGGGTGCGCTCATGCGCGGGCTTTCCGCGTTCGACGCGGCGGCGCTCGCGGCGGACGTAGTGTGCGAGGCGATAAAGGCGACCGAAGACGGGCACTGGTACGGCGTGAGCTTCGAGCGGGCCATACCGTTCCTCGTCAACGCGCTCGGATAGGGATTTACACGAGGTCAACCGGAAAAGGAAAGGGACAAGAAATGGCAGAGCTTATAGTGGCGCTTGATGTGCAGACGAGGGACGAGGCGGTCGCCAAGGTGAAGGCCATCGGCGATGGCGTTGGTTTCTACAAGATCGGGCTTGAGCTCTATACGGCCGAGGGTCCCGATGTCGTGAAGGCCGTGAAGGATCTCGGCAAGAAGGTATTCCTCGACCTAAAGTTCCATGACATCCCCCGCACAGTCGAACGCGCCGTCCGCTCGGGCGGAAAGCTCGGCGTGGACCTCATGACGATCCACTCCGTCGGCGGGAAGGCGATGATACGCGCCGCAGCGGACGCCGCGGCCGAGTTTGGCGCGGCTGCACCGAAGATCCTTGCCGTCACTGTGCTCACCTCGATGGACGGCACCGATCTCGCCGACGTCGGCATCGTTGGGCGCACTCCTGCCGAGCAGGTCGCGGCGATGGCTAAGTTCGCCGTCGATAATGGCGCGAACGGGCTCGTGTGCAGCCCGAAGGAAGTCGGCCTGCTTTCGAAGTCGCTCGCCGCCGGGACCATTTTCGTGACGCCTGGAGTCAGGCCCGCCGGAAGCGCGGTCGGCGACCAGAAGCGCGTTGCGACTCCTGCAGACGCTGTGCGCGACGGCGCGACTCATCTCGTCGTTGGGCGCCCGATTCTCGCGGCAGACGATCCTGTAGCGGCGGCAGCGGCGATACTTAAGGAGATGTCGTCGTGACGTTTCTTGCGCTTGCGTTCTTGCTCGCGGTGTCGAATCCCGCGCAGACGGACGGCGAGGTCTGGAACGAGGGAGTGGACTACTACCGGTCCGGCGACGTCACCAACGCGCTGAGGGTTTTGCGTCCGCTGCTTCTGTCGAAGTCGCACGGTGCGCGCGCGGCGGAGGTCGTCGCTAAGCTTGAGTACGAGCGGGGTAACCTCGAGGAGGCCGCGAACGCCGCGCAGATCGCGCTGAGGGCTGCGCCGGAGGACGCGAAGGCGAACAGGAACTTCACGCGCGCGACGGACAGGTTGCCGGCGGAGCGGGAGAAGGCGCACCTTGAGGCTGTGATGAAGGCGGCGCAGGGGAAGGATCCGG
>Ga0310696_10008132_pt1 | contig 12260 bp, 23 predicted proteins | sample AusTroGonzalo_MG_4_FD_203885 | JGI IMG/M metagenome (GOLD analysis project Ga0310696, IMG submission 203885) | Bovine rumen microbial communities from tropical cattle in Woodstock, Queensland, Australia - Gonzalo_02 (v2) (version 2) | ecosystem: Host-associated > Mammals > Digestive system >... | reverse complement strand
TCTGATACAAAAGGAACGGTTATTAAGATTGCTGAAGCGAAGTTCGAGGAAATATTTAGACATTGGCCTTTATTGCGGAATGAGCTTAAAACTAGAGCAGACGATGGTAAAACTGGTATAAAATCTAGTTCCAACTATTATGAGATTTACTTGAAGAATGGAAGCATGATTAGTGTTATATCGAAAGATACTTCAAGAGGTCTTCGTGCGACAGGTGCTGTTCTAGAAGAGTGTGCTCTAATAGAAGAGATTCCCTTTAATGAAGTAATTTGGCCGCAAATGAATATCCCACGTGTCGAAGTGGATGGCACAGTTAATCCTGAAGAACCTGCGGCGGCACAGATATTCATTACTACTGCGGCAGAACGTACCGTATTCATGTATTAGAAATTAATTGAAATTACAATAAATGCGGTATTGCGTCCGACGGAGTACTTCTCATGGGGTCTATCCTATGAAGTACCACTACATTATGGCTTATTAAGTAAATAGACCTTATTGGATTAGAGATATTCGACCACAGTCAGCGAAGAGAGTTTTGCGCGCGAATCATTATCGATATGGAGTGGTAATAGTTCTGACGCATGGCTTGATTCAAAGAAATTAAATAAACATAGAAATTTATTAAAATGTGAGCGAAAAGCACAAGAAAATCCAACTAATCCAAATACATATTATCAGATAGGAGTTGACGTCGCTAGGTATGGCGCCAATACAGCAATTGTTATTGGTAAAATAGTGCCCAGTGCAAATGGTTATAAAAAGAAAATTGTTTATGTTGAAGTTATCCATGGAGAAAATTTCATTACCGAACAAGCACCTCGAATTAAAAAGCTCATTGAGCTTTTCCATCCGCGCGAGGTTGTAATGGATGGTAATGGACCTGGTATTGGGCTGTTAGACGCAATGGTCTTACCTTCCACAGACCCAAAAACAGGAGAAAATTTCCCAGCATACTTTGTTTTTAACAATGATTACCATTTGCCACCTGGTATGAAGAATCCTACCGAAGAACCAAGACCAGAATATGGAGCCATTATTTATGATATTAAAGCGGGTTCATCTAATGATGATGCGATTCACTCTAATTTCTTTACTCAAGTAAATAACGGTTCGGTATCCTTCTTGGCGCATGAACGCGTCGTCAAGGAAAAACTATTAAAGACTAAAAAAGGCTAGAAGATGACTCTCTATGATAGGCGAGTATTTCTACTCCCTTATGAAATGACTTCCCGTATGATGGATGAATTGAATAACTTGCGGCTAAAGCCTACAGGTGTATAGAATCAGTTCAAAGTCGAACGCATTTCTAAATCAATAGAGAAAGACCGTTTCTCCGCGCTTGAATACCTTCTTTATAGGGTTAAGTATTATGAAGATAAAGATATATATAAGAAGCGCAAAAAGAATGGTAGTTAGTATGTCTTCTTTAGTCCAAAAAGAGGGTGATTTTGATGGAAAAAGAGCAAGTGAGAAACTTTGCTTCAATGTTTGAGAAAAGACAATTCAAAATCAATCGCGTTCCACTAGACTCTCGCCCTCAGAGTTCACGTTGGGGTGGCAATCGTTCCAATGGCGTAAGTAGTCGTGATTTCACATTACAAGAAATTTACGACATTATTCGTGGCGGTGATTTAAGAGCAATAAGAGAGTTATCTCGTTATTACTATAGAATCAATAGCCGCTATCGCGCGAATATCGACTATTTAGCAAGTCTACCTCTGTATGAGACAATGGTAACTCCAGTATTTGAGACTTCTGGTAAAGGTTCCAAAACACAAATTATTAAAGCATTCTATAATGCTTGTAATTTTATTGAATCCTTAGACATAAGAAATACATTCACTCGTATTACTCGTGAATGGCTCAAAAGTGGTATCTATTGCGGCATACTACAAGAGAAAAACGGTAAGGTAGTAGTTACAGACTTACCAATTGAATATTCTCGCACACGCTATAAAGATTTTAATAACCTAAATATTCTTGAATTTAACTTACAATATTTCGTTCAAAGATATTCAGATGAAGTTGAAAGAGAGATAGTTGTAGCAAACTTTCCAGAAATAATTTAGGAAGCCTGGCGTCAATGGAAGGCGTAGAAGCTTGAAAATCCTTGGATTGAGATTCCTGCCTCGGCGGGTGGTGTCGCCTTTTGCTTCGCAGAAGATTAGACTCCGCTATTAATAGCAAGTATTCCTGAATTATACAAATTGAAAGATGCTATTGGTCGAGAAGAGAAGCGCGATGAAAATGAGTTATATAAACTCCTAATTCAGCGTATGCCTATTGACAACGATGGAGAATTAGTATTTGAATTAGATGAAGTAGCCGATATTCACGCGGGTGTCGCAAGAATGCTTCAAGACTTAGATACGGTCGATGTTTTAACGACATTTGGTGAGACCAGCTTAGAGAATATATAGGATTCCACCGCAGCGTCTCAATCGGCAGACCGTATAGAGAAATATAGTAAGAACGCGTGGGATGCTATGGGCAGAAGCAATCTATTATTCAATGCGGATAATAGCTCTTCTCTTGCCTATATGATAAAGAAAGACGAATCATTAATGAAAACATATTTAAATATGTATAATACTTGGATTAAGTTTCATTTAAATTCGCGTTTCAGTCGCACAGGATTGACTTTTGACTTTGAAATCCTTCCAATTACTGTGTTTAACAGAAAAGAAGTCTAGAGTCAGTATTTCCAAGGCGCGCAATATGGTTACTCTAAGATGTACGCAGGTGTAGCTAGCGGCATTAAGCAAATGGATTAGATTAGCTTGATGACTTTTGAAAATGACTTCTTAGAGATGGACCAAAAGATGATACCTCTTATGTCTTCTTACACTTCAACCGGTGAAGAAAAAAGTTCTTCTTCGGAGAAAAAAGGAAGTACTAGCACGAAGACTAAAGACTTAAACAATACAGGAGGTCGTCCAGAACTTCCAGACGAAGAAAAATCCGAAAAAACATAGGCCAATATAGCATCTTAGGGCTAAGGAGAATGATTATGAAGAAACAAGTACCAATTTATTTTGATAGTGTAATCATCGCTTCTCCTATGGAATAGGTGTCTCCTAATTCTAACCTTGGGCGCTTAAATGTTGGCGTATTTACCAAATATGGCAATCGCAATGGCTCTTATATTACTGAACAAGTCGCAAATCAGTTAATTGAAAGTGCTATTAAAGGCAATACTCCAGTTGTTGGGTTCTATGACCCAGAAACAAAGGATTGGGCGAGTCATACTGGACCAACACTTGCTAGTGCTTATGGATACGTCGAAGATTTTATTGGATGGCAGCCTTTCCAAGATACAGATGGAGAAACTCGTGAATATGCGGTATTCTCTGTTGTATTGTTTAATCAGTATTTTGACGAAGCTAATTTTGTAGTTGGTCAAAATCAATCAATGGAATTAGATATTAACTCTATCGAGGGAGATTGGGCAGATATAGAAGGTATAGAATACTTTGTATATACTACCGCAAGAATCATGGGATTATGTATAATTGGTTCTCATGAGCCTTGCTTCTCCGTATCTAGTTTCTTTGAGAAAAGACAAGATGAATATACTACACAATATGCGAAGTTCTCTTCTCTTTTGGCTGATGTGAAGGCGCGAGTAGAAGAGGCTAAGAACATTCCAGAAGGAGGGGAACATCAAATGGAAGAAGTAAAAACCCCAGTTGAATTTGAAGAAACTCCCGCTCCAGAAGAACAGGAACCAGCAGTAGAACCTGCAGTTGAGCCTGCGGCTGAACCTGCGGAAGAACCTGTTGAAGAAGTTCCTGCTGAACAGGAGCCTGCGGCTGAAGAAGAACCAGCTGAAGAGCCGGTTGAAGAGCCAGCCGAAGAACCCGCTGAAGAACCAGCAGAGGAAGAACCCGCTGTTGATTTCGCAGCACAAATTGCTGAATTACAGGCTTCCCTAGCGGAAGTAACTGCTAATTTTGAAAATGCGCAGGCACGTATTGCCGAGTTAGAAGCTGCTAACGCAGAAATTGATACTCTTCGCGCAGAAAACGAACAGCTAAATGCTACTATTGCTACTTATGCGGCAGAACGCGAAGCATTAGAGAATGCTCGCAAAAATAATTTAGTTGAACGTTATCAAAATGATGTTGACGAAGAAGAAATTAATGATATTCGTGAACATTTAAATGACTTTTCTTATGAGCAATTAGAAAGCAAATTAGCAATTTGCTATTCTAACAAACATCTGGCTGGCAGTGACAATACCGATAAAGTACCACTACCAGAACCTGCTGTAAATGAATTCGCGTTATTTATGGAAAAATATCGCAGAAATTAAGGAGGAATAAATTATGGCTATGAAAAGATTCCCTATCACCAATGTCAATGACATTGTTGGTGCTTATCGTAACCCCGATGAAAAGCTATATGCCAGCCTCGAACTAAATCAAGTAGCTTTCCCAAAGACTGGTATGGTAGTTTCTCAGTCCCCACTAGGAGATGACTTCGTTGAAGCTCCTTGTGAGAACGGAATGTGGGTTGTTGCCGATAAGAGCGGCGATATTAAGGCTCCCGCTTCTGCCGGCGCTAATGCCCCAATTGGTATTGTTTATACCGCAGAAAAAGAATATGACATCATGCACTATGGTCTACAACGCTTTGGTCGCAAGTTTAAGGGCGATTATCCTCGCGTTGGTTTACTAGGCGTAGGCGACACTGTAACCACTAACTGCTTACAGTACAATGGTAGCACTTATCCTACTGAACAGGATCTCTGGGATGCCCTAGAAGCTATCGACACCACTCCACTATATGTCGCTATTGATACCACTGGTACTGGCGCAGCTAACGCTGTTCCTGCTATTGTAAGCGCAATTCCAGAATCTGGCATCTATGGCAAAATCGTAAAATTCTATACTGTACCTAACGGCGGAAAAGGCGTTAAGTATCAGATTATGAGAATCTAATAAGGAGGTGCGCACTATGAATAATCTACAGATTTTAATGAACGGCGTATTTGGCCGCAAAGTTCCTGCTGAATTTGCCGCAGAGAACTATGATTATGAAGCCGCTCTCCGTGATGAATTAGCAAAGCTAATGACTAAAGATGGTCAGCACTTCAATCGTAACGTATTCGAGAAGAATAAGTACGACATTTTTGAACTACTCTCTGAAAATCTAGAGGAAGTTCTACCACAGTCCATTAAGGGCGCTTTAGATATGTTCACCGAGACCATTTATGTAGGTCAAGGCGACCGTCTAGAGTTCCGTGTAAACCGCGGACATATGCGTGGTCGTCAGTTTGTAACTCGTGCTACCGAATCCGGTAACTATGAGACCTTCAGACTCGACCATGACAGATTCGACGTATATCCACAGGCTATCGGCGGAGCCACCACTGTTGACTTCGAACGTTATCTAGATGGTCTAGAGGATATGGCTGAATTATATCAGATTCTACAGGAAGGTATTGTAGACCGCTTATTTGAAATGGTACAGGAATGCTTACTAGCTTCTTGGAATGCCGCTGGTCGTCCAGCCAACAACAAGATTGCTGCTAATGCTTTCGATATTACCGCTATGCGTAAGCTCTGCACCACCATCACTCCTTATGGCAGCCCAATCATCTACTGCACTCCTGAGTTCGCAGCTGAAATGATGAACGTTATTACTTATGATACCAAGATTAAGCTTTCTGATGTTGATGTACAGGAAATCCGTGACCGTGGTTACATTGGCAAGTTCTTCGGAACCCCAATCGTTGTTATGCCGCAGTCTTGGACTGATGAAACCAACAGCAAGCTAGTTATGAATCCTTCCTTCGCTTATGTTCTACCCGCCGGACGTGAAAAGCTAATTAAATTAGGCTTCGAAGGTCAGCCACAGGTTCGCGAATGGAATGACCATGAAGGCGATAATTCCTTTGGTATTCAAGCATACGTAAAGGTTGGCGTAGGTATGTTTACTGCTCCTAATTATTGGGGAATTTATTACAATGCGGCTCTAGACGATGGTTCTGGCTGGAAAGCTTACAACCAGGCTCTAGTCCCACAGTTCTCTAATGGTACTTACAATTCCTAATTAATTTAATATATAAATGGGGTGGGTGATAAACTCACCCGCCCCATTTCTTTTTTTGGAGATAAAAGGAGGATTTTATTTTATGAATAATATTACTATTAAGAATGTTAGCACTGCTAAGATTTATTTAAGTATTCCCTCAATTGGCTTTAAGCGCGATTTAATGCCGGGGCGTACTATTCCTCTTACAGAGGAAGAATATCGTGAGTTTACTTTTGACCCGGGTTGTATGAGTCTATTAGAAGGTCATTTTCTAAAAGTGTCTGGTATTGAAGAAGATAGACAAGTGACTCCTATTGAAAATGTGTATGAAAGCACCGATATCGCAAGAATGTTTGATACAAATGATATGACTGGTTTTGCGAAATTTATTCCTACCGCTACTACTGCAGAAAAGGAAAGCGTGGTTCAAATCGCAGTTCATAAGGGTATTACAGCACCAGGGTTCGTAACGTTAATTAAGAAATACTGCGATGTGGATATTATCAATGCTATTAATATGAAGCATCAGGCAGAAGAGAAGTGATGAAAAATGGCAACACCCTTCTTGAAGGTTTATGACGCGTTTCTCGCGCGAATAACTGCTGATGAATGGACATTAGAAGAAGAGTTAGCTATAGTTGAACGCGATTGGCAAGAACTTCTCAAGATGGCCATTGCTCAGTTTAAATATCCTCGTGTCGCTTTAGATATAGAGGAAGTTGACCCAGAGGAAGATTCCTCATAGTTACAGACTTTCTAGTTTGTGAATGATATTACTGACCGTGAAATACAAATGCTAGCATTATATATGAAATATGAATGGGTTAAGCGTTGTATTGCGAGTTGGGAAAACATTCGACAATTATATGCCTCAAAAGATTTCTCCTAGGCAAACCATTTAGATAAACTTCTCAAACTCCAATCTACAGTAGAACATGAAATACATAAGGCGGAAGGTAAATATGACCGCTCGCGCGAAAACGCACCTGCGGATATATTTAAAAAGTTGGCTGGTAAAAAACATGTCTGATGTCACCTTTGAAGGTTACAGGGACAAACTCAAAGGCCGCATTTATGGTGTTCTGTGTGAATATGAGAAGAATGGAGAATGGGAAAAATTTCTAGAAGCTATTATTCTTGAACTATATGGTTTAAGAGGAAATAGTATTAATTGGTGGGCGCTGATTGGTAAGTTAAATACTTTAAAGTATATGTCTTATAAGTATTTTAGAAAGACTATATTTGAATGTATTAATTTGGTCGGCGGTCTTGAGGAGCCAACCATAAATGAATTATCGTGATGTATATTATTCGCGCATTAATCATTTAGGAGAAACTACGGCAGAGGTAATCAAAAATGGTGGGATTCGTTCATTTGAGAAATGGATGGCGCAATCTCCCTTTACTATAAATGATTTATCTGTAGAACGTGGTTTATACTTTAGTGGAATCATTGAAGAGAAAAAAGATGAAAAACAATTAAAAACAATGTATTTACACGTCGCTTTAGATATCCCCGTTAAAGTCGGGGATATTTTAAATTGGCGTGCAGATAATGGTTCTACAGAAAAATGGATATTATTATAGGAGGAGCGTAAGGTTAATGGGACCTACCGCACCTTCTGGATTATAAGATGTAATTATTTGGTTAAATGGATTGATAAGAGCGGACGGATACAAAAATCCTGGTCTTATGTCGTTAGTTCGCAAGATGATAAAGTAAAAGGTAATTTCCGTACTTGGCATAACCTTATTACTCTATAGCCGAATAAGTATGCAGAAATTGTTATGCCGCGTGTGAATATTGAACGTGGTACTAACTTTATTATAGAAGATGAAGGCTGGTCACTTATTGAATTAGATTGGACAAGTGTTCCAGGTATCATTTATTTATCTCTAACAGAGAGTAAAGTGAATTATTAGTATGATGATATAGATGTTGATATTGCTGATACTGATAAGTTAAAATTCCCTGTTCTTGCGCCAATATATACTATTGGTGATATATTAGACCCAGATTTTGGAGAAGATACATTTAATGAATGGGAAATTGAGCTTATTATTCCAGAAAATAGTTCTGTGTTAAGCAAATCTATTGATGGTGTTATTAGTGCGGTTAGCGAAGGGATTGAAACAGTTATTATGTAGCTTAAGAATAGAAAAGCAGTTCAAAAACGTTTTGAAGTCCTAGTTAAAGCTAATGAAGCTGTATTTGCCGCATTTATTGATGGTGCGAATGAATTACGCTTAGATAGAAAAGCATTATATCAGCTTAAAAATGGTAATGTTACGCTAGAAGCAGAATATAGTTTATCTTCTGATTTAGGAGAATTATTAAATACTGATGGAACTCCTTACAGGAATACTAGTGTGCCAGAAATTATTGTTCATGCTAATAATAAAAATAAACTAGATGATATAATCTTAACGGCAACATATAATGGGCAAAATTATATTAAAACCATTAAGATTATTCCTTTATGGTGAGGTGAGCAATAATGGCTGTGCTAGAACCTACACAAAGACATTTTGCTGTCATGGGCGACAACACCTTTACTATTGCTAATAGATTGATGTCAAATTAGAATATTTGTCGCCTATTGAAATATCAAGTGAGAGACCCTTTAAATAAAGAAAAATATTCAGATGTTGACGGTGCCGACCTTATCAATAAACAAATATTAATTGTTCCTAAAATTTATGATGATAGCACAGAAAAGATGTCATATATAACTGCTATATTTGATAACTTTGTTGTAACAATGGGAAATCAAGAATTTAAAATTGCTACAATTCGTTTTGATATAGCATGTCCATATGAAGAGTGGCTGTTAGATGGGCGTACCTTGCGCCCATATGCTATCATGTAGGAAATTGATACTATGTTTAATGAGAGTAAAATGGCTGGCATCGGTAAGGTACATTTTTATAGCGCTACTCCATTAACCCTTACTCCTTGGATTGGCGGCTATTCAATGTATTATAAAGTTCATGAATTTAACTGATTCGGATACTTTAAAATTTTAGAAGGGGTCTCCTATTCTATTGGACGATATTTGTGCGGTATATCCAGCAACGCTTGGATAGATTGTTGATGAAGGATATGATAATTTTTCAAAGTATTTAGGACTCCTTACTTCAGAAAAGCCTATAGTGAAGAATGGAGATAATGAAATGGCAAAGCTATTAGAAGATGTAACAGATTTTTAGTATCTACTTTTGATGGCAACAATTGATATGGAAGTAAATCTTACGCTTAAAAAAGCATTTCGATTCTTTACTCATTCTGAAGCAACAATTTCTTTAGAACCCGCACAAATTATAATAGGTCCACTAGAAGAAAAACACTTATTAACTGAAGCCAAGTTTTATGATTTTTAGCGTATACTCAAGCGCATGTACTTTCTTGAATAGGAAGGAGAGGAAATTATTATTTATGAGGATGATGACCCAGCAACAAAGCGTTTGAAGTAGCAAATGCGTGCGAATCGCGAAAAAGTTCGTAGAGCGAAAGCACGGCAAGCATCATAGGAAAAATCAGATATGAAGCTTTCAGACTTAATTGGTAGCATGGCTATCAATGATTGTGGCCTAAATATGACAAATATTTGGGATATTACATATTATGCTTTTCACGATTAGCTAAAGCGGATGGGCTGGCGTGACTAGTTTAATATAAATTAGAAAGCCGCCCTCGCGGGCGCAAAACTAAAAAAATCATAGTTAAAGCATTGGATGCGTTCCATTGCTAGCTCTGACAAATCATGATTTTATAGGAGGTAACTTTTATGGCTAATAATGTTAATATCTTTGACAAGTATGGCATTAAGGAAGTTGCTAACGTATATTTTGAAGCTCTTGAAAATGACGCTGCTGCTGGCGTCTACAAGGGAGATATCGTGCTCTTCCTAGATACCCTAAAGGTTTCCACCATTGAAACTACTGCCGAGAATACCGCTGCACAAGGCGGCTGGGGCAACCCAAAACTCGTACAGTGGGACTATGGTAAGGAAATCAACATTACTCTAGAGGATGCTTTAATGTCTCTAGAATCCCTTCGTTTCATGCTCGGCGGTGCTATTAAAAAGCCAGAATCCGAAAAACCAGTTATTGTTCGTCACACTGAAGAAGTCGTAGTAGTAACTGAAGGAAAAGTTCCTGCTCCAGTTGATCATTTAACTAAGGAAACTCTCCTACCTGCCGCAAGTGAAACATATCCAATTCGTATGATTAACTTAGGCGGCGGTGCTGACAGCGAGAGCGCTGGTACTCGTACTCAGATGACTAGTGGCTCCTTTAATCAGTATGGCGCGAATGTTACTTTCAGTAATGAAAAAGCTGGTGTTTCTAACAAAGCTCCAAAAGTTGGCGACCACATCCGTATTTTCTGGGAAGAAGTCCTATATGATAATACAGGTTCGGAAACTGCTTATGAAGTAACCATTTCTCCAGATACTTTCCCAGGCACTTATCGTGTTGTTGGCGATACCTTCATGCGTTCTGAGAAGACTGGTAAGGATGAACCATTCCAGTTCGTTATCAATAAGGCTAAGGTACAAAGCAACGTTACCATTACTCTATAGGCTGAAGGCGATCCTTCTACCTTCGAGATGACTCTAAACGTATTACGTTCTACCAATGACCAGGGCGAAAACGAAATGATGAAACTAGTTCGTTACAATATTGCTTCTACTACCGGTAGCGGCGAAGGTAATGATATTGGTTCCTTAAGTGCTGGCTCTGCTGGCTAATTAATATAAACTAAACTAGGGGTAGGAAACTACCCCTAGTTTGTTTTATTTGAAAAGGTGGTGAAACCACTTGATTGAGCAAAATTTTGGTATTAAGGAGTTATATTAGGTGGTTTTACGCGCCACAGCTCCTATGTAGTTTGGTTCGCGCAGAGTAGAAGCCGACGAACCTGTGTTATATTTTGAGAATATTAAAATTGCGTCTTTACAAGAAAGAAGTAAACTTGTTATGGCACGAGGCGGCTGGTTAAATATGCCGCGAGTGACTTGGGAAGAAAAATCTGAAGTCGCGTTTCAAATGGTTGAAGGCACAATGTCGCATTTAAGTTTCGGTTTACTTTTAGACGCATGTGTTACTTCTTCTGAAAAAGATAAACCACTTTTGGTTCCTATTAAAGAGGGGCCATTTGAATTATAGAAAAAAACATATAATGGTTAGGATTGGTACGGATTTTAGATAAAGGAAAAGCCAATCTTATATCCTAATAAAAAGGTATTTATTTTTGAATATACTCGTGGGCGCGAATAGAGAAAGGTTTATGGTGAATTAATATATCCGCCAGACCCGTTTGATAATAGCAAAACATTAAATTTTATTGCTTTACATGATGAGAATGGGCAACCTTTAAGAGAAGACAATGGAAAACAGTATGTAGTAGATTATTACTATGAGTATGGAAATGAAGCGTTAATTTATACAATTAATACAGAGCGCTTCAATGGACTATTTTCGTTAGAAGGCAAATTTTATGCTAAAGACGAAAACGAAGGAATGAATTATACAAATTTATTGTATATGCCAAAGGTTAGGATTGTAAGTGATATTAGCTTACGATTGGGAGAAAGGGCTGATCCAGCGGTGTCCACATTTAATATAGTTGGCTTGCCAGAGCATGTTGGTAGGCAAAGTACAATAGTTGAAATTACTCGTTTAGGGACAGACATAGACGGTAATATATAAGCCACTTTCTGATAAGAAAGTGGCTCTTTTTTTATTTGGTGAAAAAGGAGTTGAAAGCATATGCCAAGTGGAACATAGGGAATTGTAGTATCTATCGAAGCTAAAATAGAAGGCTGGTAGGCATAGGTTAAACAGATACAAGATGCCTTAAAATAGCTTAAACCCGGTAGTAATATTAGTAAAGATTTAAATAAAGAATTAAATTCGGTATTATAGTTAATTAATAATCTTGGGAAAAATATGAATCAACGTTTAACATCAGATTCATAGATTACATCTTTTACTGATAAATTACGTAATGTTGAAGAAATATTTAACGGTATTGGTTAGAGAATGTCTTCAATTTCTTTTGGAGATATTGATCCAAGTTTTATTACAAATAATTTTAAAGATTTATTGGATTAGATTCAATTAGCTGAAGATGAATTATCATCTGGAATGACTGCTAGTTTTTAGCAAGCTATTGGAGAGTCTACAAATTTAAAAAAGGCTTTAAACGCATTAAA
>Ga0310696_10008131_pt1 | contig 12261 bp, 3 predicted proteins | sample AusTroGonzalo_MG_4_FD_203885 | JGI IMG/M metagenome (GOLD analysis project Ga0310696, IMG submission 203885) | Bovine rumen microbial communities from tropical cattle in Woodstock, Queensland, Australia - Gonzalo_02 (v2) (version 2) | ecosystem: Host-associated > Mammals > Digestive system >... | reverse complement strand
TGTCACGGGGAGGGTGACAGTCTTTTCTACGACGCGGCGGGCGACGACGGGGTAGTAGTTCGTGTGGATGTTGCCGTCCTCCTCGTTCATATTGCCGTTGTAGTTCACTTCCACGGGCTGACTGCCTCGGAAGGCGACTTGATAGCGGTGGCCTTCCTTGCGCAGGAAGGCGAGGGTGCTCTTGGTGATGATGTGGAGCTGCACCTCCTCGACGTGAGGCGGCAACTGGAGGCAGTAGGTCAGCTTGGCACCGTCGGGGGCTACGTTGTAGGGCTGGAGGCTGACGGCGCTGAGGGTGCGCCCCATGGAGGGGATGATGGTCCAGCGTGCACCTTCAAGGCTGGTGGCGGCGTAGTAGTGTTCGGCCTCGATGCTGAGGCAGTTCTCGCGCGGGAGGTCGAAGACGCATTCTCCATATTTCGTCTCGTGCCCGGTGCTGAGTCGCTGCACTTTGGGCATACGGTCGGCGGGGAAGTTGTCGTTCCAACTGGTGTAGCCGATGTGCTTCTGCGTCATCATGCCGTTCCACTTGCCGTCTGCTATTTCGTGGTTGTACTTGGCGCAGAGGAGGGAGTCGCGGCGGAAGCAGCGTTCTACCTCGTCGGCCCAGGCGTCGGCCTGCTGGTCGTTGCGATTGGCGCAGAGGCGGTTCATGGCTTGGGCATAGTACATTTCATAGAGGTTTGCCATCGCCTGGATGGGGAAGAGGAGGAGCTGGTAGTAGGCAGCCTGGGCGTTGGCGGGAATACGGTGCTGTAGGCGCAGGGCGTCGCCCTCCAGTGCACGGTATTCCATCATGGCTTGCCACCATTCGCCCGTCTCGACGTTGTAGGTCCGGGCATCGAGCAGCTCCGGGGTGACGCGTCCGTTGTATTTGCTGTAGAGGTTCAGCAGGCGTGCCGCCTCGTCGGCCACGTCGTCGCCAAACTGCTGGCTGCACCAGGATCTGGGGTGATCGAGGAGGTTGGCGGCGGTGAAGCGGGTGGGGTTCCAGGCCATGTCGAGGAAGAGCGTGATGGGGTATTCCATGGGCTTGAGGTCGCCCACGTTGAGCACCCAGAGGCGGTCGACGCCATACTGGTAGGTGAGGGTCATCTGTTCCCATAGGTTCTGAATGGGCGTCACGTTGAGCCACTTGGAGTTGCGCGGTGCCCCGACGTAGTCCACGTGGTAGTACATGCCCCATCCTCCGCTGCGTCGGCGTTCTTCGGCGTTGGGCAGGTAGCGCACGTCGCCCCAGTTGTCGTCGGAGAGGAGGATGGTCACGTCGTCGGGAACACGCAGACCGAGGTCGTAGTAGCGTTGCACTTCCTTGTAGAGCGCCCAGACCTGTGGACGTTCCTTGGCGGGACGACCCGTCTCCTTGCGGATGATTTCGCGCTGGCTGTTGATGATGTCGTTCAGCAGTTGCATGTTCTTCTGCTCGTCGGGGCGGTTGTCTTCATTGCCTTCGGCCACGCCCATTGCGGTGTCGCCGTCGCCGCGCATACCGATGGTAATCAGGTCCTCGTTGTCCTTGGAGCGTCGCACGCCCTCGCGGAAGAACTGTTCGATGACCTTGCGGTTGCTGGCAAAGTCCCAGGCTCCGTACTCCTTGCGGTGGCGGGCCCACTCCTGATGGTTGCGTGCCATGGGCTCGTGGTGGCTTGTTCCCATGATGATGCCCATTTCGTCGGCTGTGGGGGAGTTCTGCGGGTCGTCGGCGTAGAAAGCCCAGCCCCACATGGCTGGCCAGAGGAAGTTGCCGCGCAGGCGAAGGATGAGTTCGAAGACGCGCGCATAGAAGTTATGGTCGCCGTAGCCTGTGCCGTAGGTGTTGCGTACCCAACTGGTGAGGCACGGAGCTTCATCGTTGAGGAAGATGCCGCGATAGCGCACGGCGGGCTCTCCGGCGGTATAGGTTCCGTTGGCCAGACTCAGCGTGGATTGCGGTTTCACGGGAACGTCTGCCCAGTCGTACCAAGGCGAGACACCCAACTGCTCGCTGAGTTCATAGATACCATAGATGGTGCCACGCTTGTCGCTGCCTGCAATGACAAGGGCGTGCTCCACGCCAGGAAGAGGGTTATCGACGGTGGCCATGATGTACTTCTCCCGACGTCCTTTCAGTTCGCGGTCGTCGATCAGGCGCTTGCGCGTCAGTTGCTGAATCCAACGGCTTGTGCGCGAACCTATTATAATCAGGTTGCTTCCCTGGGCCGCATTGGTCTGTAGGGGAGCTTGCTGTCCGCAGACGCGGGCAAAGTCTGCCTGCAACGAATGCACGGCACGCAGAACGCCGCGGTCGTCGGCCTCGTCGTAGAGGATGGCCGTGGGACGGTTGTCCTGAATCAGGGTGAAACGCTGGGGGCCTGTCGTGGGCAATGTGGCACCCAGATGGTCGATGGCCTTGGCGCCGACTGCCGAGAGCAGGAGGGCGAGGGCAAGTAGGTGTTTGGTATTCATATTTTTTAGGGTTTATTTAGTTTTGCGTTTAGGATTCTGAGTTGAAAGTTGGGGCTTTGAGCGGCAAAGATAATGATAACGGGCAATATGACGAGTCTTTTTCTTTGTTTTTTTATGGTCTTGAGACGTCTTGTGCAACATTTGATACAACTTTTTACGCTCTTTGTCAGGAAAAGCCTTAACTTTGCAGCGGAAAATTCACTTTATTCTATACAATTGCCTATGAAATCTTTCTCCAAACTGGTGCTCGCCGTCCTTTGCGGCCTGCTCCCCCTTCTGTCCGCTCAGGCACAGGAGCGTCGTCCCATTGACTCCCAGCATCCCATGTGGCTCGTCCACGTTGACGTCTGGAACAAGGCCGACCCGCAGAAAATCATTAACCTGATTCCGGCAGAACTGAAGCCTTACGTCGTCATGAACCTCTCCCTCTCCTGCCAGTACGACACGGAGAAGAACGTCTACAAGATGCCTCAAAATGCCGTGCGCACTTATAAGTCCTGGGCTACCATCTGTCAGGTCAACGGCCTCTGGTTCACGTGTCAGCCTGCCAGCGGTGGCCACACCCACATACAGGACGACGACCTCGAGACGTTTGAATACTTCTTCAAGAACTATCCCAACTTCCTCGGCTGGAACTATGCTGAACAGTTCTGGGGATTCGACGAGGTGGGCGACCGCAGTTCCAGCAGCCAGAGCAGCCGTATCGCTCTCTTTGCCAAGCTGGTGCGCATGTCGCATGAGTACGGAGGCTTCCTCACCGTTTCCTTCTGCGGCAATATCTGGAGCCACCCGTTGAACCCGCTGGGTATGATGAAGCGCAATGCCGACCTGCTGAAAGCTTGTCAGGAGTATCCCGAGGCCATTCTCTGGCTCTATAAATACACGACTTCCTCCTGCTTCTATAACAACGAGAGCGTCACCTACGGTCCTTTCATTGCCGGATTGGCCAAGAACTACGGCGTTCGCTATGATAACTGTGGATGGAACGGAGCACTCAGCAGCATACTGGGCGAAAACCACAACAGCAAGTACCCCATTGCCGCCGGCATCGGCACCGTGATGGAGCAGACGTGCGTCAACGGTGGTGCCGTCTGGGACGGCCCGGAACTCATCTGGACCGAGGACTTCCAGAACCTGTCCAACTCCACCATTTCGGGGTTTGAACGCCGCAACTGGGGCGTCTTCCCCAGTTTCAGAAACGCCTGGCTGGATATGTTCGGAAAGATTGTTGACGGAACGATGTATATTCCGACCCGCGAGGAAGTCCTCGACAAGACGAAGCTCGTGATTATCAACAATGTCACCTCGGGCAGCGACGAGAACAAATATGCTGCCTGGGGAACCCTCTACGACGGCCTCTACAAGCAGACCGACCCCTTCAACCGTGGCAACGGGCAGTGGATGGACAACTTCTGCTATTTCAAGAGCACGGGGCGCTATGGAGCTATTCCCATCGTGAACCTTCTCCACGACAGCCTGGCGCAGAAGATTCCCGTTCAGGTCAAGAAGACGGTTTACAGTACCCGTTGGTCTACCCAAAAGAAGAAGGTGGACGAGTTCAACAAGCTGTATGACCCCATGAGCACGGGCGACCTCTACGTGAACCGTTTCCACAACCAGCTTGTGACCTACACTCCCTACACCTACCTCAACGCCAAGAAGACGGCTTCCGCCCGTCTGCCGTTGCTCTACAACTCCTGCGACTCGCTCTTCCTCACCTACGGCAAGCTCTCCAGCGGCATCGTTCATGAGCTGGCAGACCGTATCGACCTCTATCTGAACAACTACCGCAGCGATACGACGGCTATGCAGACCGACACCATCAGCATCAGCGGAGCCGTCGCAAAGCCCGTCTCTACGTTGAAGAAGCGTGCGAACGCTACCCTCAGCTATACCGACAACTGGAACGAGGAAACGGGACTCTATTCTCTGTGCGTCCGCCACAACGGCCCAGTGGACGTTTCCATCCAGTGCTCAGGAACAGGCTCCGAACTCCTCACGGACACGGTCAGCAACGTTCCCCTTGGACTTCCCAAGCAGCCGGAGGAATACTACGGGCCGATCATTGTGGAGGCAGAGGACATGGACTTCAAGAACATCAAGAGCTGTGTCACCGACCCCTATACCTTCTATCCCAATGAGCGCGGTCACGCAGGCAATGGCTTCATGGATATGGGCACCACCACGACGGCTGCCCTGCGCCACCAGCAGAAGATTACCCATGCCGGTTCTTACTATATCCTCGTCCGCTATACGTCTCCCACCAAGGCTGGCAACATCGCCTTGACCGTGAACGGTGTTCGTTCTGTCTTGCGACTGCTGCAGACAGCCACCAATGAATGGCGCAAGGTATCCGTTGCCGTAGAACTGAAGGAGGGCAACAACACGCTGGTGCTCACGAACACGGGTGGCGTGCCCTGCTATATCGACCAGATTATCTACCATCCCGCCGATGTGGAATTCGAGAAGTTTGCCGTCAACCTGCGCGAGGCTGAACATGGAACCGTCCTTTGCGATGTGACCGAAGCCGCAGAGGGCGACACGGTACGACTCGAAATCTTGCCCGAAAGCGGCTATGTCCTATCGGGATGGAATGTCCTCCATGGAAACGTGACCGTGGCAGAGGACGGCACCTTCGTCATGCCCGACGACCATGTGACGCTGCAACCTCTCTTTGCCGATACCACCATCGTCTACCGTCTCGATTACACTGACGTGCTCGCAGGAACCATCCCAGCCGGATGGCGTTGCGTGCAGGAGAGTGGCGATGTCCATGAGTATCCTCAGAGCTACAGCCAGGGTTCACGCACAATCGGCGGCTTCACAGGCTATCAGGGCAAGGCCCTCTATTGGCGCGAAGACTGCTGCGAATACGGGCGACAGGACGACTATCCGTTGCAACTGAAACCGGGTAAGTACAGTCTCACCTTCACCATGGCCGCCTGGAAGACGACTCCTCGCTACAGGGTACGTATTCTGGACGAACAAGACCAGATTGTGGCTACGGCGAATAACCTCAGCGCCACCCCCAATGCCAATGGCAGCTCGTCCGCCAATCTCTCTACGGCCAAGCAGCAGAGCTTGGAGTTCGAGGTTGCAGCCGCCGGCAAGTACGTCATTTCCTTCCAGAACCTCGATGCCATCAGCGGCTTTGATGAGTTCCTGCTCATCGAGTGCCAGTTGAACCGCCTGCCCGACCTCACGGGTGTAGACTCCCAACTCGCCACTTCCAACTCGCAGCTTTCCATCTTCAACCTCCAAGGCATCCGGCAGCCGACCCTGCACCGTGGCGTGAACGTAGTCCGTATGCGCGACGGCAGCGTCCGTAAGGTTGTGATAAAGTAATCCTCAATTGTAAAATCGTTATAATTGTCAAATATATGAAGAGATACCTCCTTTCCTGCCTCCTCCTCCTGAGCTTTGCTTCTGGCAGCATGGCACAGGACGACTACAACTCCCCAACGGCCAATCCCATGATTTGGGCCGACTACCCCGACCCCGACATCATCCGGGTGGGTGAATATTATTATCTGGTAACAACGACTATGCACGTGTTTCCCGGTGGCCCCATTATGCGAAGCCGTGACCTGGTGCACTGGGAAACCATCAGCTATCTCTTCGACGGCCTGCACGACACGCCCGCCTATGACCTACAAGGTGGTACCAAGTACGGCCAGGGGCAGTGGGCTACCTCGCTGCGCTACCACCGCGGCCGCTTCTACGCACTTTTCGTAACCAACGGAGTACCCGGTTCGTGGATTTATTCGACCGAAGACCCTGCCAAGGGTTGGAAGTTGCATTCTCATCTGCAAGGATTCTATCACGATGCCTCGTTGTTCTTCGACGATGATGACCGCGTGTACATTTTCAGTGGTTCTGGCAGCGTGGACATTACGGAGCTGGAAGCCGACCTCTCTGCTGAGAAGCCCGACGGCTTCCGCCGCCACCTGGAAGTCCGCGATGCCGAAGATCATGGCCTGCTGGAAGGCAGCCGTGTCATCAAGCACGACGGATATTACTATCTGCTCATGATTTCATGGCCTCGTACTGGCCGCAGGCAGTTGGCCTACCGCAGTCGTAGCCTCGATGGCGAGTGGGAGAAGCACGTCATTCTGGAGAGCGCGTTCGGCGGCTTCCCCAAGGTGGGACAAGGCACCATTGTCGATGGTCCCGACGGCCGCTGGTATGGCGTCATCTTCCAGGACCGTGGCGGTGTGGGTCGTATCCTGACCCTGAGTCCTTGCCGCTGGGTGGACGGTTGGCCGATGATTGGCGACGAGGAAGGACACGTGACTCCCAGTGCTGAGGTGGCCGTCGTGACGAAAGACCGCCAGTGGAACCATAACCCGGACTCCACGGCTTTCAGCTTCAACAAGAAGGGTGACGAGGTGGAACTGCGTACCAACCAACTCTCCGAGAATATCTATATGGCCCGCAACACGTTGACCTGGCGCATGTTCGGCCCAGAGTGCGAGGACGAGGTTTGTCTGGACATCCGTAAGATGCAGGATGGCGACCGTGCAGGCTTCGCCGCCTTTAACGGCGACTCGGGCGTGCTGACCATTCATCGCGACGGCAACCGTACCTTCCTGACGATGGGCGAGGAGAGTATGGAGCTGAACAACCAGAAACAAGTCACCGCCAACCATGTCACAGAACGCGAGCGACTGGACATCACGGGAGCCAAGCGCGTTTGGTTGAGCATCCATGGCGACTTCCGTCCCGGCCGCGACATCGCCACCTTCCGCTACAGCCTCGACGGCCGCACGTGGCGCCCCATCGGCACCGAGTACAAGATGCGCTTCGACTATCGTCGCGTCTTCATGGGAACCCGTTTCGCCGTATTCAACTATGCCACGAAAGCAAAGGGTGGAGCCGTGAAAGTGAAGATGAAGGACTGAACATCGTAGACTGATATTTGCAAGTAAACAAATGAAACAGATTAGACTTTTTCTGGCGTTTGCCTTCTCCCTGAGCCTTGCGATGCCGACGACGTCGGCCAAGGAGGCGAAGGCGAAAGCCGATGACGAGGACAGACTATGGTACAGCGAACCCGCCAAGGTCTGGCTGGAGGCGTTGCCGCTGGGCAACAGCCGACTGGGTGCCATGGTCTATGGAGGCACGGACGTGGAGGAAATCCAACTGAACGAAGAGACGTTCTGGAGCGGAGGCCCCCACAACAACGACAGCCGTACCGCGCTGCAATACCTCGACGAAGTGAGGCAGCTCATCTTCGATGGTAAGGAAAGCGAGGCCGAAGCCATCATCAACCGCGAGTTCATCAAGGGACCTCATGGCATGAAGTTCCTCACGCTGGGTTCGCTGAAGATGTCTTTCGGACACCTGAATCCGACCGCCTACGAGCGTGAGCTGGACTTGAAGCGTGCCGTTAACACAACGTCGTATAGCTATGATAATGTGGGCTATACCAGAACGGCCTTTACCTCACTGGCCGATAGCATCCTCGTTCTTCACGTCGAGGCCGACAAGCCTGGTGCCTTGTCCTTTACCTTGAGCCACGACTGCCCTTTGCGTTCGCAGAGTGCGGCCGAGACGGATGCCGCAGGGCGCGGCGTGCTGGTGGCCACGGTGCAGGGCGTGGAGCACGAAGGCATCCCTGCCGCCCTGACCGCCCAGTGCCGGGTCATCGTACAGAGCGATGGCCGTATCCAGGCAACTGACAAAACCCTCTCCATTTCCGGTGCCACGAAAGCCACCCTCTATGTCTCCGCTGCCACGAACTTCGTCAACTATCACGACGTCAGCGGCAACGCCGAGGCCAAAAACCGCCGTCTGTTGGACGCCGCCATGAGCCGAAGCTATAGCCAACTGCTCAAGCGGCACATCGCGAAGTATCAGGAACAATACGACCGCGTGAAGCTTCAGCTCAAGAACCCAGCCTCGGCTTCTGCCCAGGCCGACGCTTCGACTCTTTCCCGCCTTGCCGACTTCTATCCCTCTGGCTGCAAGGACCTTGGCTTGGTCGCGTTGATGTTCAACTACGGCCGCTATATGCTTATCAGTTCCTCCCAGCCTGGCGGACAGCCAGCCAACCTACAGGGAATGTGGAACAACAAGGTGAATGCGCCTTGGGACTCGAAGTACACCATCAATATCAATGCCGAGATGAACTACTGGCCTGCCGAGGTCTGCGGCCTGACAGAGGCTGCCGAGCCACTGTTCAGCATGATTCGCGACCTCAGCCAGACGGGAGCCACCACCGCCCGCACGATGTACAATTGCCGCGGATGGATGGCGCACCACAACACCGACCTCTGGCGCATTGCCGGGCCTGTGGACGGAGCCGCGTGGGGGATGTTCCCTAATGGCGGAGCTTGGCTGGCAACGCATCTGTGGGAACACTACTTGTTCACGGGTGACCTCGACTTCCTGCGTCGCCACTATGCTATTCTGCGCGACGCAGCCCTCTTTTACCTCGACTATATGGTAGAGCGCGACGGCGAACTGCTCGTAGTCCCCAGCGTGTCGCCCGAACATGGCGGACGTGGCAAGAGAACTCCCGTCTGTGCCGCCTGCACGATGGACAACCAAATCGCCCGCGATGCCCTCAGCCAAGCCTTGCACGCTGCCGAGGCCTTGAACGAGGATGCTGCAATGCAACAGCAACTGCGTCAGGCCATTGCCAAGCTGCCTCCGATGCGCGTGGGACAATACGGACAACTGCAAGAGTGGCGCGACGACCTCGACGACCCGAAGGACGAACATCGTCACATCTCGCACCTCTACGGCCTCTATCCCTCTGCACAGATTTCTCCCTTCAGCAGTCCGCAGTTGTGGCGTGCCGCCCGTGTCACTCTGGAGCAGCGCGGCGATCAGGCCACGGGCTGGAGCCTGGGCTGGAAGACCTGCTTCTGGGCCAGAATGCTCGACGGCAACCATGCCTTCCGTATCATTTCCAATATGTTGCGACTCCTCCCCAATGAGGGACGCGAGCGCGAATATCCCGACGGCCGCACCTTCCCCAACCTCTTCGACGCCCATCCGCCTTTCCAGATTGATGGCAACTTCGGCGTCACGGCCGGTATCGCAGAGATGCTCTTGCAGAGCCACGACGGCGCCATACACTTCCTTCCCGCCTTGCCAGACACCTGGACCGAGGGCCGTGTCGAGGGACTGCGGGCGCGTGGAGGCTATGAAGTATCGATGGAGTGGGAGGGAGGCCGCCTGACCAGTGCCGTCCTCGTGCCGCATCGGAGCGGAACCCTCCGCCTTCGTGCGAATGTCCTCTTCCAGGGCACACCTCCCCGCTGCTTCTATGCAGCCCATGGGGTTTATGAATACGAAGTCACGGCAAAAGCCGGCCGACCCATCAAGCTGAAGGCTATCGCCGTGAAATAGCCTTATCGTGTATGGCTGGTAATATGTCCAGCGAAGAAGATAATTCAAGAAGATAATGTTCTATAAACTCATAGAAAAGAAACGCAACGAATGGCTGGTATCAGAGGAATGCACCATCAAGGAACTGTTGCAATATATTGTGCAGCGGGGCATGATGCGCGACGCTCAGTTGGAAGCCATCAAGACATACCTGTTTCTGAAGATTGCCTGTAAGAACCAGCCTTTGTGGCGGCTCTTTGTCGATGGCGTGTTCAACGACACCAATATCGGGCAGGTGGAACTGACAGAAACTGCCCGACAGATATTCAGCACCAACAAGGCTGCTGTGGCTTTGTTCCAATATTCGCGCTTACACGACAAAAAAGGCAAGCAGTTGGCTCCAGAGTTGGAGCAATATATCAAGCAACATGCCGACGAAATTGACTACGAGGCCACGTTTAAAAAGGTATTTTATGGCGTCACCTATACCGACTACCTTTTTAGTCTGCCTATGGGAGCAGGCAAAACCTATCTGATGGCTGCGTTCATCTACCTTGACCTCTACTTTGCCCAAAACGAGCCAAACAATCCCGCCTTTGCCCATAACTTCATGGTGATGGCACCGTCGGGGTTGAAGTCCTCAATCGTTCCCAGTCTGAAGCATATCAAGGAGTTCGACCCATCTTGGATTATCCCTGAACCAGCGGCTACAGAATTGCGCCGACTGATTAAGTTTGAGATTCTGGATGAACAGAAAACGGCCAATAAGAGCAACCGTATCAAGAATCCTAATGCCCAGAAAATCAATAATCATCAGCCGTTTGAGGACTTGAAGGGACTGGTGGCTATCACCAATGCCGAAAAGGTCATCCTTGACCGCTTCGATACCAATCAAGACCCATCACTTTTCTCCGAAGAAGAGAAGAAGCGTATGGAACTTGCCAACGAACTGCGTGAGCTCATCGGTTCCATTCCTCACCTTGCTGTTTATATTGACGAGGTGCACCATGCAGCCGATGGTGAAATCAAACTCCGTCAGGTGGTGAACAAATGGACAGAGAAGCATACGTTCAACTCGGTATTAGGTTTCTCTGGCACACCTTATTTAGATAGCGCAGAGCCGTTGAAGATGTCAGAAGCGTTAACTATCAAGAATACTGACCTTGCCAACGTGGTGTATTATTATCCGCTGGTGGAGGGAATTGGCAACTTCCTGAAGAATCCCGATGTGAAGTTTGAGGATAATGACACCCAGACTATCGTCACCAATGGTGTTCGTGAGTTCCTTGACAAGTATCGGGACACTGTGTATGCCAACGGAACTTGTGCCAAACTGGCTATCTATTGTGGTCAGATTGAGACGCTTGAAGAAAGCATCTACCCATTGGTTTCAGAGATAGTGGCAACCTACGGACTGAACCCCACAGACACTATCCTGCCTTATCACGGTGGCAATAAGCAGTACCCACAGCATGAAGGCTCTGAGACAGCATTTGCCTCGCTCGACACATCTATCTCGAAATACAGGATAGTGCTCCTCGTGCAGATAGGTAAGGAGGGCTGGGACTGCAAGAGCCTGACGGGAGTTATCCTGCCACAAAAGGGAGTTTGTCCCACTAACATGGTGCTCCAGACATCTTGCCGCTGTCTGCGTCAGGTGACAAAGAACAGTCAGGAAACAGCCCTCATCTGGCTCAACAAATTCAATGCCGAGAAGCTGAACCGCCAGTTGCAACAGCAGCAGAATATCACGTTGAAAGAGTTTGGTGGTAAGCCAAACGTGGAGCCTAAGCTGATAGACCGCTTCTCACGTATGGAGCGTATGCAGGTGCCTAAGATAGACTTCTATCAATTAAAGGTCAGCTACGAAACACTCATCATCGATGATGCCAACGACCCGGCCGGGCGATTGCAGGACGAGGATAATCTGGCTCTGGCAGATATCTCACTGATTCATCAGCAGGATATGGAGGGCAACTTGATTGCTTCTGTTGAGCAAGAGAGTGAAGAGGAGATTCGTACATCCTTCCGATGGTGGCTCCACCAGATAGCCAAGGAGAGTTTCGGAATGCTGAAAGTGGATGACCTGAAACAGTGCGAAGCAGAATTGCAGAACATCTTCGCAAAGATTACTATGGAAAAGGATGGTGTGGTGATTGAGAACAAAAAATACGACCATCAGCGCATCCGCTCACTTATCCGTCAGGCCTTTGCCCCCCAGCGAGACTTTACAACGAGGGAGGAAATATTACCTGAGCAAGCCCGTCTATTGCAGATAGAGAGGTTGACATCACCCGTTGAGGACAGTGAGAAGTTCTTCCCCAACCAGCAGGCAGTTCATGAGATAATGGAATGGGACGAGAAACCTCCTCAGCAAGAGTTGACGGCAGAGCAGAAGGCTAAAATAGCAGAATTGGAAGCACTGGGCATAGATGTTTCAGCACTACGCAATCCTAAACCAGACCCACATCCAGAACG
>Ga0310696_10008129_pt1 | contig 12262 bp, 8 predicted proteins | sample AusTroGonzalo_MG_4_FD_203885 | JGI IMG/M metagenome (GOLD analysis project Ga0310696, IMG submission 203885) | Bovine rumen microbial communities from tropical cattle in Woodstock, Queensland, Australia - Gonzalo_02 (v2) (version 2) | ecosystem: Host-associated > Mammals > Digestive system >... | reverse complement strand
CGTGCGGACTTCTTCTTCGAACTTGTCGTAGTCTTCTACGCTCGCGAAATAGTAAGTTCCGGTGATGCTCTTGCTCATCGGATTATCACTGGCTGCTTCTGAACTTGCGAGAATGCTCTCAACAACGGGATAGCTTGTAAGGATCGCATTAGAAGGATCCGTAGCTGCCATCATGACGTTGCTGCTTACCGTCGTATTCTTATAGATACCGCAGATGGTAAATGTATAAGTCTCAGTATCGTCGTTAGGATTGCATAACGTGATCTGGTCACCTACGGATAGTCCGTTTAGTGTAGCGAGCTGCTGCTCGATGATGCACTCGAATTCGCTTGTGCCTTCTTCGAACATGCGGCCGTCTGTGATGGAGCAGACGCCTGAGATGAAGTCTTCCATTGCCGATTCATCGGAATAACCTGTCAGAGTGAAGTCGCCCTGATAGACCATGTTCTGGAGCATCTGTCCTGGATCTGTAGGCTGGCCGGGTTGTCCGCCGGGCATCTGGCCGTCAGGCGGAGTCTCACCGTTAGGACCTGTCTGTACGGGTTCTGTAGGAGTAGTCGCATCAGGTTCAGTGCCGCTGTCAGGTGTTGTCTGCTTTGTAGCGGACATTGCTTCCAGATCTTCATTTCCGTTAGGTGAGATAGAGCAGCTGTAATTGAATGACTGAACGCTCGAAGCAGTAGCATAGTATTGCATCTCTTCGATCGTAAGACCGCTCATCTCTTTAAGCACTTCGCGGATATCAGTGTCAGGACCGGGAGTCATGTTCTCCATGATGTACTGACGGTCAACATAGATGTGACCTGATACAGAGAGCCCTTCCATGCTCTTCTGGCGCGCATTTGCCGCTGCCTGCTGGACAGACAGTGCAACACATGCTGCTGTAGCAATGACGAACACAATGATTCCTATGAGAATGTTTCTTCCCATGGAACGGCTGATATTCTTAAGTGCATATTTAAGGATCACTGTTATGTACCCCCGTTATGATCGAAGGGTTCTTCCTGACCTTGGCCGGGTAAACCCTGACCCGGACCGCCGGGACCGCCGGGACCTCCGGGTCCGCCTTTGCCGCGGCGTAATGCACCGAGTGCAAAGAAGATGATAAGTATTACAGCAATAACGACAATTACGATAATGAGAACGCTTTTGCCGGGACGCTGTCTCTTAGTAGGAATCGAAAAAGCTATGGCCGTATACTCCTTTCCCATATGAGATTCTTCGAAGATCTCGCGCAAAGCCTTGAGCCAGCGGTTGCAGTCGTAAGAAGTGATGTTGCGCTTCTCGTCGATCGTGTAGCTGGCACGGGCGAGTTCATCTTCTAATACCTGTTCTGAGATAGCCTTTGCAAATTCTCTCGAGCAGAGAAGGAACGTGTTCTCGCCGTGGCCGAATTCATCAGCTTCGGTAGTCTCTGCGCCTTCATAATCTTCAGAACCTAAGCGAGGATGCTCGTCTGTATCCTGAAGCACTTCAGGATTTAAAAGCATGCCGTCAACGAAGTGAAGAACAACAACGTCGCCTGTCTGTGCAATACGGAAGTGGTCGCCCATGAAGAAAACGGTTGCAACTTCAGCTTCAGTTCTGTAGTGGTAAGACTGCTCGACGAGCATGCCGTCCTTAAGCACGTTCATGATGCCTTCCATTGCCTGATCGTTAAGTGACGGACGCTTGAAGAAGCTGTCCATTACGATCTTGGTGGGCTTGGCGTAAACACGCGGATCAGTGTCTTTAGCAACGTTATAAACGTTAGACAGACAGCATGCACCGGTCCTGCCCTTAAGGTGGAATTTGGCATTTACTATATCGCCTGTATTGCTGCTTATGACAGCCTGGCTGATAGCGTTCTTCATAATTATTCCTTTCCTTCCTCTAACTCAAATACGAGGATGAATCTCTGAGGAATGAACTTCTTCATTCTCTTGAGCTTGAAGCCGTAGAACTTGAGCTGGGCGATCATGAGCTCGGGTGTGATTCCCGGACCGTAGTAGGGAGGAGTACCGGGCTTGGTCATGTCGTTATCAACGATGATGAGTTCGCCGCCGGGCCTTAATCCCTTCTTGATGCTCGCAATGAATGCGTCCTTAACGAATTCGATGTCTGTGATGTATACAGCGTGATACATTGAGCACATGAATACTTTGTCGACGCAGTTTTCGCGCAGCTTACAATCGTTCATTTTTGTAACGAGAGTGCTGATGTTCTTGATGTTGTAGTTGGTGCGGAGTTCATCAAGATACTTCATTGCATCCTTGTTGATCTCCGTTGCATATACCTTACCCTTATTGCCGACACGCTTGGAGAACTGGTATGTGAAGGCACCGCCTCCACAGCCGAGGTCTGCAATGCGCTCGCCGGGTTTAAGATCGATATAATCGAGCATCTCATCGGTGTGTTCCCAGAGATATCTGTTAGGGTTATTGAATACCATATATTCGTTCCACTCGTTGAGCTGGGGAATAGGCATCTCGTCGCCCGAATATTCAAAGGATGACTCCGGATCCGCATTGGCAGGAGCCTTCTTTGCAAGATCAAATTTGATCCAAAGATACTTTATGAGTCTCTCGAAATTATTGCCTCCGAAGAAGTTGAAGTACTGCTCGTTGACAGGCTCTTCAATCATCTTCTTCCTGGTGTCTTCATCAGCGAGATAGTATTCGCAGAACCACATGAGTGCCGTGTAGTCGTCGCCGATACGCTCGGTAGGCCAGAGCTTTGCGAACATGTCGTGAGCTTTCTTGACCTTCTTGGCATCATTGTTCTTGAAACCCTCATACATTACGCGGCCGCACTTCTTACCGCCGATCGAGAAACCGGATGTGGAAGTTCCGATAATACGGTAGCGGATAAGAGAGCCTTCATCGTTAACGTGAATGTGGCATGCGTCATCAATGCTGTTGGGAATATTCTTCTTCTCGGGAATGGCTACCTTCTCGAAAATCAATACGTAACGCTGCGGAGTGAACTGGAAATCAGCAGTCAGCTTGAATCCGTAGTAATACAACTGACTTGCAAGGATATGCTTGCTGATATAAGGTCCGTGATAAGGCAGTTCGTTACTGTCGACAAGATCGTTGTCAACGATTATGAGTCTTCCGCCGTCGTTAAGAGCGTTATAGATACTTCCTACAAACTTCTCTCTCTCGTAGTCAGTGAAGGCTACATAAACATTGTGATAAAGCGAGCAGCAATAAACCAGATCGACCTTTACGTCAGGTGACAGACCGATGCCTTCGAACTGGCTCTGAACAACTTCGACATTCTCGATCTTGTGATCGGAAACATAATTCCTCAGGAACTCAAGGTGCATCGGGTTAGTCTCGATGGCATATACCTTACCTTCGGGTCCGACGATGTCAGCAAACTTGAATGAGAAGTAACCGGGACCGGAACCGACGTCGGCGATGTGTTCACCGGGTTTGATGTCGAACTTGGCAAGATTAGCCCTAGTCTTCTCCCAACGTTCTCTGTCTGGATTGTTGAAGAGAATGAAGTCTTCTAAGAAACGGAGTCTCTTCTTTGTCTCGACATCATATTTATCGATCTCGCGGATGTGGTACTTGAGTTCGAGATACATTCTGAGGTCAGCGAAATTATCTTTCGAGAGCACATCATAAAAGCTCCTTACGAGAGGCTGTCTTAAGAGGTCTTCCTGCTGATCCTTCGGCGCGATGAGAAGTTTGCAGATCCATTCGAGAGCCGTATACTCACCGCCGAAGTTCTCGTCAGGAATGATCTTCTCGTAGATCTCGATAGCATCTTTTAACTGCTTCTTTCTGCCGTTCTTAAAGTATGCCAGGAGGAGCTTGCCTGCCTTTATACCGCCCTTGGTGATATCGAATGAATCGAGGCTTCCTACGTGGATCAGGGAATCCTTAGAATCAACAACAAGTTCAGTCGGCTGAGTATAGAGAACGCTGGTTTTATCGTTCTCCTTAACTTTCTTCTTTTTCTTGGTGCTCTTGCTGTTCTTTGCGGCAGCTATAGTTGCTTCATCGAGCATCGGAGGTCTTTTTCTGTCTTCACTCTTATTCATGTTCTACTCCTATATATGAATGTTTCCGGCCTGCTTGTTATTCGATGATGCCGAGAGCATCTTCTGTCGAGTTGTCGTCGTAAGGGAAGAGGTCACCGTGGATGTACTGGTCTTCAGCCCACGGAAGGAATTCGTTGGAGTTGAATTCCTCTGCGACTTCGTCAGCAACGAACTTACCGAGTTCTGTCATCGTGTAAGACGGATAACCCAATACAGGCTTATCTACTACGAGACCTGCATCCATGAGCTTCTTCCACTTCTTCTTGAAGCACTGGTCGATCTCAAAACCGTTGATGTTGTAGAAACGGTCTTTACGAACCTCGGTGTTCTTGATAGGCAGGATGATGGACCATCTGATCTGCTGCTCCTTGTCACGCACATAACCTCTGTTAAGAGCGAGCAGGCCTGCTTCGGTCTTCTCGTAGTATTCGTCGAAGCTGTCTGTGTTGATAAAGAATCTGTCTCTCAAGCTGCTGAATGCCGTAAGGCCCAGACCGATCTGGTCGAGCTGAGCGCAGCACTGGTTGTAAGCATAATGAGAATAGATATAAGGATTCTTGGAATATACTCTTCTGAGATTGCCCTTGAGGCCGTATCTCTTAAGAACTTCTTCAGCAACAGCCTTCTGCATCATGGTTTCTTCGAAGTCAGGGAACATGCCGGGATCTCTGTCGTAGAGAGGTCCGATCATGCCCTGGAAGTCGCCGTATGCGTCAACCTTGAGTCTGTACATCTGGATCTCGTCTGTAAGACCTCTCTGGTGAAGGATGCATGCCTTCTCGATAACGTCTGCGAAGTTATCTACTGTCTGTCCCATGAATCCGAAAACGAATTCGATATTGAGCACGAAGCCCTGTCTCTGTGTCTTGTCGAGGAGCTCCTGAGTGATCTCAACGCCTTCTTCTCTCATCTTGTTGATCTTGAGATAGTCGACAACAGTGACCTGCTCTCTGCAGTTTGTAAGAGCTTCTTCGATAGTAGCAACGCTTGCTACACGGAACATCAATGTGAGGATATCGGGATTAAGGCTCTGTGTGCCGATCGTGAGACGGTCAACGCCGTACTTGGCGAGGATCTTAAGTCTCTCGATGCCGGCTTCCTTAACGAGCGTATAAGCATCAACGTCGAAGTTGAACTGCGTGACTGTTGTACGGTCGATGCGGTCCGTGAAGAACTTCATCATGCGCTCGAGAAGGTCAGGGTCCATGTGTGTGGGAGTTCCGCCGCCGAAGAGGATGGAACGTGCCTTGATCTTCTCAACTCCTAAGAACTTCATATAGTTATCCATCTCCATCTCGAGATGGTCTAAATACTTGATCTGCTTCTCTCTGAGGTCTCTGTTGCTTCCGCATTCACCCGGATAGTGGCAGAAACTGCAGTGCTGTGCACAGAAAGGAACATGTACATAAATATCAAGAAGGCCGTCTTCAGGCATCTTGTATGTTCCCATGACTTCTTCCTGTGTATGGAAGGGATACTGTGTGATAGGCGGGTAGTGCACAGACGGGACGAATTTACCTGTTGTGCAGATTAATCCGCGCTTCTGAAGTTCGAGCACCTGATCAACCTTCTCACGAGCTGTCTTCAGTATCTCATCACGGTCACGAAGATAGATCGAATTCTCGATATAATCGACCGGTTTAGCGGCAGCCGCATCGGCCCTCTTCTTGAGCGCTTCGTACTGGCGGTCAGTACAAACTGTCTTAGCTAGCATAATGCTTACCTCCCAATCAAATACTTTTTATATTATATATGGAGAGCAAGCATATGTGATGAAAAATTTGATAATTTAAAGGACAATTGTAAACAATTGATACATAGTTTGATGAATAAATTGAAACTTTTACAAATTCAGACCGAAAACAGTCCGAATCACTCGGAATATTGGTAGCTGTTATAGAGTCTGTAGTAGGTTCCTCGCTTGGCAATAAGCGACTCGTGACTGCCTTCTTCGGCTACACGGCCGTTCTCCAAAACGAGGATATTGTCCGCATCCCTGATCGTTGACAGACGGTGAGCGATAATGAGGCTTGTCTGGCCCTGGGTGATCTTCTCAAGTGTTGACTGAATCGTCTGTTCGGTCGCAGTATCGACAGAGCTCATAGCCTCATCAAGAACAAGGATCTTATTAAGCTTCAATGCTGCGCGGCCGAGGCAGATAAGCTGTCTCTGGCCCTGACTTAGCGTGCTGTCTTCTGAACTCAGCATCGTGTCGTAGCCTTCAGGGAGCTGGTTAATGAACGAATCAGCGCAGACGACCTTGGAGATATCCTTGATCTGTTCAGCCGTAGCACCATACTTGCCGTAACCGATATTGGCCGCAACCGTATCTTCCATGAGGGAAGTGTTCTGCAATACCATTGTGATCATCATACGCAGATTGCGCTTCGGGATGTCACGGATATCAACGCCGTCAAGCAGGATCCTTCCGCTGTCAGGCTCGTAGAATCTCAGAAGGAGGTTAACGAGGGTCGTCTTGCCCGCTCCCGTGGAACCGACCAGCGCGACCTTCTTGCCGTTGCCGATCTCAGCAGAGAAGTGGTCAAGGACCATAACTCCGGGTACGTAAGAGAATGAGACATCTTCGAACGTGATTCTGCCCTGGAGCGATTCGATCTCAAGGACTTCAGTTCCTTCATCCGGTTCGTCAGGTACGTCTAAGACCTCAAAAACACGCTCGGCAGAAGCAATAGCTGTCTGGAACTGTGCAAAGAGACTCGTGAGCTCATTTACGGGTTTTGTGAACTGTCTCGAGTAGAGAGTGAATTCCTGGATGAGTCCGATAGTTACGCCGGGCACACCGTTCATATAGAACAGACCACCGACAACTACTACGAGCAGGAAGTTGATGTTGCCCAGAAGGCTCGTAAGGGGTGCCAATAGACCGCCGATAACCTGTGCCTTGAGTGCGAGCTTGGTGAGTTCGTCGCTGATCTTATTGTGTTCTTCTATGGTCTCTTCGATCATGTCGTATGCATGAACGGTTTTATGTGCAGATACTGATTCCTGAATGTGACCGCTCAGTTTGCCGACTACCGCCTGCTGTTTCTGGAATATCTTATGGATGATGCCTGATACGATCCTCGTGAGGATAACGGACAGGATTACAGGGCTTATGCTTACGAGAGCAAGCTGCCAGTTCTGAGCGAGCATTATTACAACGCATCCGACAATAACAACTACTGCAGAGAGAAGTGCGCCTGCCGTTTGTGATATCGTGACCGCGATGTTCTCGACATCGTTGGTGAGGCGCGCCATAACGTCGCCGTTGCGTCTGGTATCGAGATAACCGATAGGAAGCTTGGTTATCTTTACGGACAGTTCCTTACGGATATGAAGAGCGATCGCCTGTGTGAGCTTGGCAGAGTTAACACCTTGGAAGTAACTGAGCAATGCTGTTACACCGAGGACTGCGCCTAAACCGGTCAGGGTTTTCGCGAGCATGCGCATATCGAACATCATGTCCTTGGCAAGTGCAAGCGTATCGACGGCACGTCCGATCAGGGAAGGAATCAGGAGGTTTAGAAGCGTGGTTACAACAGAGAGTATGAGCACGGCAACGAGGGCTGCCTTGTTGGCACCCAAATACTTGACCAGTCTCTTGACTGTGCCCTTAAAGTCGTTGATCTGTGCGCGCTCGCGCATCTGAGGCTGACCCTGATTAATCATGTGTCACCTCTTCTGCCGACTGCGAAGCCACGATCTCACGATATCTCGCGCTCTTTGCCATCAGTTCCTCATGTGTTCCCGTATATTCGACTTTTCCTTCATTGAGCAAAACAATAAGATCTGCATCGAGCAGACCTGTAATGCGCTGTGCAACCATGATTACGATAGGGATGCCTGCATCCTTAAGACCTTCGAACAATGCCTTCTCCGTGTCAGAATCAAGGCTTGATGTGCTGTCATCCATAATGAGTATCTCAGGCTTGTGCATGAGGGCTCTTGCAATTGCCAGACGCTGTCTCTGACCGCCTGAGACAGACATGCCGTTCTCGGAGAGTTTTGTCTTGTAGCCGTTCTTGAGACCTTCAATGAATTCATCTGCCTGAGCGATGGAAGCAGCACGCTTCATTGCCTCTTCATCGTTTGTCTCGCTGCCGTAGCAGATGTTTGCAGCGATAGTGTCAGCAAGGAAGTCACTGTCCTGGAAAACAACGGAAATCCTCTTGCGGAGTTCATCAAGTGACCACTCGGTAAGGGGATGACCGTTAAGAAGAATACTGCCCTTAGCAGGATCGTAACTTCTGCCGAGAAGACGGACCAGAGTACTCTTGCCGGAACCTGTGGCACCGATTATCAGGACTCTCTGCCCGCGCTTAACATCAAAGCTGATATCACTTAATACCGGTCTGGCATTCTCGTCATCTGAGTAACTGAAGCTTACATTCTCAAGCTTGATGTCATTGATCTCACCTGCGTCTTCAATCGGACCGCTCTTTATCTCGGAATCCATTGAGAGGATCTCATCGATACGCACAGCGGATGCTTTGGATTTTGCGACGTGCTGGAAAACAGTTCCTGCCATCATGAGAGACATCATGATCTGCTGAGAATAACTGATGGCGGCCATTATCTGACCGATGTTGGATTCGGTGGATGCTATGTATCCTGTCTGAACCTGGACTCCCGCTGCGTAGATAATTAGGAGCATTACGCCGTTAAGGAGCAGAAGGATCAACGGGTTTAATACCGCCATGAGCTTCTGGACTCTGAGGGTTGTATTCATGAGCGAACGGTTGGCTTCATCAAAACGGTCAGCTTCGTAATCTTCTCTGGCGTATGCCTTGATCAGTCGGTTGTTGCCGACGAGCTGCAGAGCGAGAGAACTGATCTTATCGAGTTTTTTCTGGATGCTGGCAAACAGGGGAGATGTCTTCGAGATGAAGAAGAACATGATCACGAGCTGGACAGGCACGGCCAGAAGGACTATGAGACCGAACGGTCTGTTGATGGTAAATATCATGACCGAACCGAATACGAAGAGCAGGAACGGTTTTACGATCATCTGGATAAGGATTGAGCTGAATTCAGATAAGATCCTCGAATCAGCTGTGATTCGGTTGATCAAGGTGCCTTCAGTGTATTTGCTGATCTGCGAATCGGATAAACGGATTACCTTAGAGAACAATTCTTTACGGAGGTCGTTGCCGAACTTCTGCGCATATGTGTTTGACATTATGCATGACAGGAACCCGCCGAGTCCGCCCATGAAGGCTACTCCGAGCATCAGAAGGCCCATTCTGACGACCAGATCCATGTTAGAACCTAGTACGCCTTCGTCAACGATCTTCTGCATCAGCTTGGGCTGCCACACATTGAAGCCGACTTCTATCAGCATCAGCAATGAAGCGATGATAATGTGCGGCCTGTATGGCAACAAGAGTCGCATTATTCTGTTGCTGCTGCCCTTCACAGAGGCCTCCAAAACAAAAAAGATATCCTTACTATTCTATCAAATTTTACTTATTAATTAAATAAATGGCTGTCAGTTTGAGGTCTTTTTTGCAAGCTTTCGGGCAGCTTCGTAAATGGCATATTCCAATATCAGAAATACTGTGAGGATAACAGCAAGCCCGAGCAGATAGAAATTCTCACCCGTAATATTGCTTATCCAGGTAAGCGGAGAATCTTGTGTCGGATATAAGAGGAACATGTAGTTTACGCCTGCCTTAAGATCGAGCAGATATATCGGAGGCGTAACTAAGAGAAGGAACAGATAAGGGTACCAGATGTGTTTGAATGACACCTGAGCCGTTTTCCTGACGAGATAAAACAGCGGGATGAATACCAGAAGTGCATGGGTAAAGAAGCAGAGCAGCGGCAGGTAAGACCAGAACGGTCTGTAGGTCCAGTCAGGGAAGAGCAGAGCTGCAATTGCTCCCGGCAATATGAGAACGACAGATATCTCTGCGAAGAAAGATCTGATCCTGTCGCGCGTAAATGACGCTGCGAGGTTAACGAATATTCCCAGATTGCACAGATGAAGAGGCAGGAATTCAATGATGTCTCCGCCGTCTCTTATGAGCAGTATGTCCTGGATTAATTCGCCTAAGAGGACTGTTACCGACAGAATCCTTATGAGTAAGAGGGCATTCTTATCTGATAGTTTTCGAGCAAATAGAAGTCCGGCCGTGACCGTGACAGCAATCGCAATGAGCATCACAATATGTTCGGGACAAAAATGCTCGAAGGAATCCATATCAAAAGTTTATTTAATGTCTCTCTTCTCAATGATGAGGGAAGCACCGCAGAACCTGCATGCCTTCTCGTCTTCGGCTCTTGGAGCGCCGCAGTTAGGGCAGTTGGTATGGAGCTTATAGCTTAAGAAATCGAGCTTCTCATCAAGTTCTTTCTGAATTGCATCATTCTTCTGTTCGAGCTTCTCGGTTACCTTGTCTTCGACCTTCTCCTGATGCTTCTTCTTATAGACGAGTCCTGCTATAAGGTAAGCTGCAAACAGCACAATGAAAATGCAAGGCGTGAAGAAGACGAGGTTATCTATAAACGTGAATAGAGGACCGTCTTCCATCGAAGCCTCGAAGATAGGGATCACCAGTTCATAGTAGAAGTTTGTTGCAAACAAAATGATGTTCAGAACGATTCCTGCGATACCGATGTACAAAGAGAATTTGAAGAACTTACTTAGCATTTTCTGCAGTCTCCTTCTTCTCTGTCTTTTCCTCAGGTTTCTCGTTCTGCTTGCTCAAAGGGACGCGGTGAACTGCTCCCGGGAAGCTCTTGTTGAATTCTGTTATTTCCAGAGATGAACCGCAGAACGAGCAGGCAGTAAGGGTCATGAAAGGACCTGAACCGCAGTTCGGGCAGATATTGTGGTACCATTTCTCTCCCAAATATGTGGAGATCTGCTGTTCGGTCTTAGTACGCTTACCTGCAGCCAGGTTGTTGTTAACTATCCTCTGGGCACACTTGTAGAGAAGGTTATCTTTTATCTTGACGAATACCAGACAAGATATAGCGCTGAGGAGCGTAATCAACGACGGCAGATAGAATACAAGGTTATCAATAAATTCAAATGCCTCATCACTCATATACATGTTCTCGAAATAAGGAATGACCAGCTCATAGAAGAAGAACGTGCTGAAAAAACTGACGATTCCGATGGCGAGCCAAACGAACGAATTCATCCAGACGATCTTCGGTGTTCTGTTGACGGTCTCGTATACCATCGAAGCATTCTCTTCTCCGAAGTCTCTGTCATAAAGAGCAATGCAAAAAGATTTATCGTAAGTGCTGTACCAAGAGTTTTTATCGGTCTTGGAACTGAGGGGCTGATTAGGTCCCTTCCATATGCGGCCGAAACTGCGATTCCTGGAATCTCCCTTTACCACGCTGACTTGTTCAGTTCTCGGATACTGCCTGAAGGCAACGATGAAGATAACGACACTTACAGCAAATATTCCGAGATTGAGAAGATCCAGTCCCGGAACCTCACCCTGGGATACCATGCTCAGAAACCAGATGGTACCAACAATGCCAAGAATACCTAGGCGCGCAAAAACACCGACCCAGCCACCGATGCCGCCGCCACCGCCATGAGATCCGCTATGGTAGCTGCCACCTGAAAAACCGCCACCGCCGAATCCGCCACCGAATCCGCCGCTATGGTGTCCGCCGCTGTGAAAACCGCCGCCGTGATGTCCGCCGTGTGCCATTTTATTCCTCCCCCTTATTCTTAAATATTATTATAAACATTTCCTGACAAATTTCATTAGAAATCGTACGGAACCGTTTGCTGCGCTCTTTTTGGGGTTCCCGAAAATAACCACAGATATCGAATATTCAGCCAAGAAATAAAACACTCTCAAATGACGGTTTTGAATATGCTCTTTATATAATCCAATTAACAAACTTAAAGGAGACCGGCAGCATGAGATTAGGAACATCTTCTCCGCTTGCTCATTCAAGCAGCGAAGAGTGGGCGCAAAACCAGATAAGTTTGGGCTGCAGTTCAGTTGTTTTTCCTCTGTCTGAGATAGATCCTGAAGATAAGATCCAAGAGTATGTTAATGCTGCCAAAGAAAGTGATCTTCTGATAGCCGAAGTCGGCATATGGAGAAACGCTTTGTCTCAAGACCCTGAAGACCGTAAGATCCAGAGGGATTACTGTGTAAGACAACTTCAGCTTGCTGACAAGATCGGTGCCCGCTGTGCTGTTAATGTTGCAGGTGCCATGGGTCCAAGATGGGATGGCCACTACAAAGA
>Ga0310696_10008127_pt1 | contig 12264 bp, 10 predicted proteins | sample AusTroGonzalo_MG_4_FD_203885 | JGI IMG/M metagenome (GOLD analysis project Ga0310696, IMG submission 203885) | Bovine rumen microbial communities from tropical cattle in Woodstock, Queensland, Australia - Gonzalo_02 (v2) (version 2) | ecosystem: Host-associated > Mammals > Digestive system >... | reverse complement strand
CTACGACGAGGCGGACCGCTTTGCGGCGGAATGGCAGGAGCTCGCCGACCGCGCTGAGAAACTCATGAAGAATGCCCGCGACAGGCAAAAAGGCGCCTATGCGGACGCGTTCTACCAGCTCTTTTACTATCCGATCGTGGCGGGTGCTTGCACCGCTCAGATTTACACGGAACTCGCCAAAGCGGACCAGTTCGCGAAACAGGGCCGCGCCAGCGCCGCCGCCTCGCTCAAGAAGGCGCAGGAGCTCTTCGAAAAAGACAAGGAGCTGTCCGACTACTACAACAGCGACAAGATGGCCGGCGGCAAGTGGAAGAACATGATGTCCGACAAGCACATCGGCTACACGCAGTGGAGCATGCCGGCGAACAACTCCCTGCCGCGCATTTCGCCCATGCCGACTCCGACAGAAACGCCGATGCTCGGCGTGGCGGTCGAGGGCGGCGAGAAAGCCGCTCCGCACCAGGTGGAGAGCCTGACGCTTCCGACGTTCGATTCCTTCGTGGAGAGGGAAACCTTCCCTGTCACGCTGTTCAACCGTTCCGACAAAGGCCGAATCGAATGCAAAGTGACCGCGGACCAGCCGTGGGTCACTTTGCTCGGCAACAGTCCTGTTGTGGTAGACGGTGCCAGGGACACGACGATTCGCGTCGGCGTGGACTGGCAGAAGATTTCGCTGAGCGGCGTCGAGCGCAATGCCGAGGGTATCCGGCGCGTGGAACGCGATGCGACGATCACGATCGAGGCTGAGGGGACGCCCCCCGTGAAGATCGCCGTGAAAGCGGTCCGGACGGAGCTGCCGCATGTCATGAAAACAGTTGCGTTCGGACGCGGCATCCCCGGTCCCATCGTGATCCCGGCGCACCGATGCTCGAACAAAACGGAAGCCGGCGGCGTCGGCTGGGAATACATGGCGGGGCTTGGGCGATGGTTCGGCAGGAACCCGTATTCCGGCGCGATGATCCTGTCCGATCCGACCGCGCCGTCCGTGCTGCCGCCCGCCGTCGCGCCGACACTCGAATACAGCGTCTTCATCCCGGAACCGGGCAAGGTGACGGTCGACGTGGAGATCATGCCGATCTTCCCGGACAACCCGACCGCGGGCGCATTGAACGTCCGCGAGCTCAGGATCGGCACGGCGTTCGACAACGAGCCGGTGAAGGTGACCGACACGCTCTCACGCGAGTTCAAACGCCTGAACAACGAAGTGTTCGAGAACGCCCGCAAGGTGCGCGTGACGCATGAGGTGAAGACAGCCGGGTTCCACACGTTCAAGGTTGTGATGGTCGATCCCGTCGTCGCAGTCGAACGCCTCGTGTTCTACCCCGAACTCGTCCGCCGGAGCTATCTGGGCGCGCCGTTCTCGCCCGTTCTTCCGCATCCGTTCGTTTTCTGATCCCGGAAGAATTGAAAAAACGAAGCGACCGGACGACGGGACACCGTCGGCCGATCGCTTCGTCACGCCCGGAGAGATTCAGTTTTTTCCGAAACCAGCCTGGCATAACGGCGTTCCTGCACGCGTTTGCCGATCGGTTTGGAAACGATCCCGGCGGCGACACCGATCAACCAGACGTATTTCCAGCCAAACAGCAATCCGGCGAGAACGATCAGGGCGACGACAATCAGGTTGTAGACGATCAGGAACCGGGTGTTCGTTTTGTTCAATTTCTTCAGGACGTCGATGCCGTCCCACTGATGCGGCGCGGATTCGATGAAGTCCGCCGCACCGGACGGCCCGGAGCACGACCGGAGATCCCGGCTGCACTCCGCCGCCGCGTCCCGGTACGATGTGCCATCCAGTATTTTCCGCACGGCGGCACGGATCCCATCGACCGAGTCGTCCTTCAGCAGAACGCCCGCGCCGAGTTCGGCGGCGCGTCTTGCCACGGCGGCCTGTTCGCCGGTCTGCGGATAGAGCACCATCGGCGCGGCCATATACAGGCTTTCCGACACGCTGTTCATGCCGCAGTGCGTGATGAAGACGTCTGCCCGGGACAGGACCCCAAGCTGGTCCACATAGGGCTGCAGCCGGAAGTTTTCCGGGGGGACCCCCAGCTTTTCGCGGTCCACGGCGTTTCCGCAGGAGATCAGGACATCGGCGTTCGAATCCTTCAGTGCCTCGAAGCACTTGCCGTAGAAATCCGGCCGGTCGTTGATGACCGTGCCCATGGAGATATACACGAGCGGGCGCGCCTTCCGCTTGTCCGGGACCGCATCCGAGAAGACGGACGGCCCGACGAAGGCATAATGCCCGGAAAAACTCCCTGCGTACGGCTGGAACCGCCGCGAGGTGTAGACGACGGTATCCGTATAGTTGTCGTTCTGAACCAGCGACAGCGGATTTTTCACCTTGTAGCCGTACGGCTCCATGGACTTCAGCGCCCTGCCGATCCGCGGCAGCCCGAAGATGATGTCCGCGATCTCTCCCGGGGGGTGTTTCATGTACTGCGAGGACAGCTGGTTGAACGCGATCGTGCTGGTGGAGACGACCATCGGCACATGGTGTTTCCATGCATTCAGCTTGCCCCAGAAACAGGCGGAGTCCGTGTACACCACATCCGGCAGGAACGTCTTGAACTCCTGATCCAGGAAGGCGTCCATGGCGAGCGTAATCCGTATGGACTGCACAGTCATTTCCGTGATCGAGACGCGTTTCAGGCCGGCGATCTCCTCCTTCGAGACCTCCGGCATATAGGCGTCGCAGGAAACGAACTCGGCGCCCGTCTTTCCGATCCTGTCGCGAAAGTCGGGCAGGCCGCCGGTCCCCCCGAACGAATAGAACCGGACGGCATGGCCGCGCCGGGCAAGTTCGGCGGCGACCGGAAGCATAGGATTCGTGTGGCCATACGCCGGAATGCAGAAGAACGCGATGCGAAGACGATTACGGGTTATATGCCGTTCAAGTTCATGATGCGTTTCCATGATCCGGCCTCCTGTTTTCGGGAACCCTTTCGTTTCCCTCTCGGAAGGCAATGGTTCCCGATTTGACGACAACATGATTTTATTGTGGCTCACTGTCACGAATACAACAAAAGATACACCATTTCTCCGCAAAATCAAGAGAAGAACAGACCGTTCGATGCGGATTCAACAAAAAGTCCATTATAACCGGCAAATAATACATGCACCAACGACAGGAGCAACCGGAAATATCATGGATGAACATACATCCTGCTTTTCTCCGGTTCGCCGTCCCCCTGCACCATGCATAGGAATCTCCAGCCGTAGCGTTCATAGAAACCGATGCGGTTCGTGACCAGATAGACCGGGCTTATTCCCTTCGACCGCAAATCCTCCACGGCCAGGCCCAGCAGACGCCCCGCGATCCCCCTGCCCCGGCAGGTCTCCTCCGTATACACAGCGCAAATGTTGGGAGATAAATCCTTCCGGTCGTGGAAATCGTTCGCGACCACCCCCAGCCCGGCGACGATGCGGTCCCCGTTCAGGCAGAGATACCAGCCGTACTCCGTTTCGCGGTTCAGGTAGGACTGCATGCACGCGAGGTAAGTCTCCGAGGGAACGCCCCACTTCGCGTGAAACCACCCGGCCGCAGAATCGGCAAGCTCCGGACGTTCGCGCAAGCTGAGAAAACGGTATCCTTCTGGCGATGATTCCATATCAGAATTCTTTGTTCCGCATCGCTCTCCGGCAGATCAGGTACAATACGGCGCAGAGAACGGCCGCGAACACGGCAAAGGCCGCCGCGACGCAGTACGGATTCTTCATCCACGCGGGGATGTTCTGAAACACGCTCGACTTTCCGATCCGGCCTGCGATCTTGGCAAGCAGCGCCGAAAGCGCAAAAAGCGCACCGTAGATCACGAGCGTGATGATCCGGCTTTTTTCGATGCCGAAAATCATCTGGATGGTCAATACCGACAGGAGCAGCAGGAGCGACCCCGGCAGATAGAACAGCGCATAGACGATGTCCTCCTGAAACACGTCCATCCTGCCCTTCGACGCGCACGCGAGGAGGAAAAACACGCAGCCGAGCGTCAATCCGGCGACGTCGGACAGAATGCAGAACAGGAACTTTTCGTTGACGTAGGTTTTTCTGTCGACCGGCAGCGAGAAGAGGAAGGGGAAGCCGTTGTCCCGTTCGTCGTAGGCTTGCGTGGACACTCCCATGATGCCCAGCAGAAAAGCGGTGTAGCCGATCACGAAGCCGTTCTCAGCGGAAAACGCGATTATCGCGCATACGGCCAGGAAGAGGAGCAGCGAGTGTTTCCGCGTCAGCACCAGTCTCAGGTCTTTGATCAGCAGCCCTTTCATTCTTCATCGCCTCCGAGCAGCAAAATGAAATCGTCGATGGTCGCGGACTGCACCTTGATTTCCTTGTATTCCTTTTCGAAGTATTCCTTGTCGTTCGTGATGCACGCATACCCGAACGTCTCTTTTTTATACCCGGAAATATACTTTTTGTCAACGGCATCGAAGATCTCGAACGGGATCTGGACAGTCCCGTAATGCTTCCCGATGTTTTCGTCCGTCTCGTGGAGAAGGACTTTTCCGGCGGAAAAGAGGTAGAACTCGTCGCAAAGCCCCTCCAGGTCGGTGGAAATATGGGATGTGATCAGGATGGAACAGTCGTTGGACCGGATGTAGTCCTTCAGGAATTTTATGATTTCGGTCCTCGCCTCGACGTCAAGTCCGGACGTGGGCTCGTCCAGGATCAGAAGGCGCGCTTTGTGGGTGATCGCCGCCAGCAGGCCGGCCTTCGCCTTCATGCCGGTCGAGAACTCCTTCAGAGGCTTGCCGGCCGGCAGACGGAACTTGTCGCACAACTCCCGGAAAAACGCTTCGTCGAAATCCCGGTACATCGCCCGCAGGATCGCCCGGATGTCCGCGATGGCCAGCTGGTCGGAAAATGTCGAATCGGACAACGTGACCCCGATCTTCTCCCTGTCGCGCGGCGTGAGCTCCGCGGCCTCCTTGCCGAACACCCGGACGCTTCCCGACGAGGGCTTCACCAGCCCCAGGATCGCCTTGATCGTCGTGCTTTTTCCGCACCCGTTTTTGCCGATGACCCCGACCACCTTGTTCTCCGGGACGTTCATGGAGACTTCCAGCTTGAAATCCCGATACTCTTTTACAAAACTCTCTATTGCTATCATGGACTGCCTCAAGGGTTCCGGATGCTTTCGTCATGTTCGGTTTCGCCTCGCATTCCGCGTCCGCGCCGTCCGGCGGCGGGATCGTGAGCAGGGGAATGCGTATTTTCGCCTGAATAATATACCACGCGAATCCGTTATTTCAAATCGATCCTGCCTGCGTATCCGCGAACCGCCCCCGGCGTCATCCTCTCCCGAGAGGCGTTGCCAACCCGGACCGGTTTCCGGGAACAGAAAACGGACAAACGCAAAGAGGAGGAAAGGCGTTTTCCATAAAGCATCCGCGACCCGTGTCGCGAAACAAAAAAAACACCATGTTTTCACAATGCGCGAAAAATGGTGATTCAAGTTCAAAAATGGTGCACCCGGAGGGATTTGAACCCCTAACCTTCTGATCCGTAGTCAGACGATATAGTGTACAAAATGGCGAAAAAACATGGTTTTTAGGGACTTTTTAGGGACTTTTTGCCTTGCAATCGTCAGAAAACATGATATAGTATCATCACGGATTAGGAAGCCAACCATGAGGTGATTGATTATGCCGTACCAAACCAAAACTGGCGGGAGCTGGTATTACGATATCCAAGTCGACCATAAACGGTACAAGGGAACCTGTGAGGGCTGCACCACCAGGAGGCAGGCTGAGGCGTTTGAACAAGCGATGAAGGAGAAGGTGAAACAGGCTGCCGGCCTGAAAAGTGTGAAAGCCCTTTACGAAACGTTCCGTGATGACCTGACCGGAGGCAAGGTTATCGCCCTTGATGAAGCATTTGAGTTAGCCGAGCAGAAACCACGCCCAAGGCTCCCCTCTGCAAAGCACGCATCCACGAAACGCTCGATATGGGGCGACTTTCTGGCGTTCATGCACGGGGAACACCCGGACATTAAGAATTTGATCGACGTAACGGAAGCCCACGCACAAGAATACATCGCCATCCTACAGAAGTCCGGGCGCTACGATAAGTCCATCAGCTACAGCCGAGGAGAAGGAAAGAGAGTCAGGACCATTTCCACGCAGAATGCTGCCGGGGCTTTGTCGCCGCGAAGCATCCGGCTCTATCAAATGGTCTGTGCCGAAGTATTCACCCTGCTCGCGAAGGATGCAGGATTGCAGGACAACCCATTTTCCGGTATTCGGAAGGCTCAGACGGATGCCAAGACCCGCGAAGCGTTCACTGTGGAGGAACTGAAGATAATCCACGATAACCTCGACGATTTCACGCGTCCGCTGTTCATGATGGCCGTGTGGACGGGATTGCGTGAGGGGGATATCTGCACGCTCAAATGGAGCGACGTTGACCTTGAAAGCCGTCTGATTACACGCGAGACGAGAAAGACCGGAGCCGTGGTGCAGATCCCCATCTCGAAACCACTTTACAGTATGTTGACCGCCACCCCGCGAACTGAATCTGAGTACGTATTTCCAAAACATGCTGAAATGTACTTGAAGAATTCGGACGGCGTTTCTTACAGGGTAAAAAAGTTCCTCGAAGGGCTGGGTATCCAGACTACACGCAAGCCGGAGGGACGAACACGAGCGATCAGCGTGAAAGATCTTCATTCCTGCCGCCACACGTTCTGTTATTACGCGGGACTTGCCGGGATGCCACTGTCGGTCGTTCAGTCCATCGTCGGGCACATGAGCCCGGAGATGACAAAGCACTATTCTGCACACGCCACCATTGAGGAGAAACGTCGCGGCATGGAACGTCTTTCGTTCTTCGCGCAAGACGCGCTTCCGGCTGCGGTCGTAGAACCGGAACGGGTGGAGCTTCACAGCCTGATCGACACGCTGTCGATTGAAAAGGTCCGCACCCTGCTTCACACATTGAAAACGAAGTGATAGGATCCATCAAGAGCGGGGACTACTGGAATCGCCCTCTACGGGGGTATGCCTTTTCGATGCTGCAGGTTCTTCCTAATGGTACTTATCAGGGGCGATCTTCACGAAACACTTACTTTGCGGCCCTTTTCAGAAAGAACGCTTACTTGTCTCACAAAACACTTACTTTTTGGCATTTTGTTTGCAAAAAGCTTACATTTGCGGAGGGAAAACGAGGCGCTTTTGTTTACAAAAAGCTTACATTTGTGTTGGCGGGAACAGGATGTTTTCCTTGACGATTTTCGTCAAAGCTTCGATTTCCTCATCTGTGAGTTCCTGGAAGAAACTCCTTCGGCTTTTCGGGAATCTACCGTGGTTCTGCTGCACGAAAAGAATGAACTGCGTTGCTTTCTTGTCCGGCATGTCAACGACATCCCGCATACTTGAGCGTGCCCGTTCCCAGCGAACCAGATAATCCAGTTCCGGGACAAGCTCGGTCTTGATGGTCTCCTCGACAACGCCAAAGAACATCTCGACGATCTGCGTGAAGTCGATATGCCGGTAGAAATCGACCGTGTCGTTTTTCACGGTCATGGAGCCGTCGATGTGCAGATCGTAATCCACTGCCGGCAGAAGGCGTTTGGAGTAGTTTTCAAGCATGGCATCGTACAGCTTGGCATTTTTGTACAGAAGCGCTGAAACAGGGAAGATGATGTTCTCCGGGTTGAATTGCTTCGCGTTCAGGACATGATGAAGCAGATACCGGTGCAGACGACCATTGCCGTCTTCAAACGGATGGATGAACACGAACGCAAAAGAAAGCACTGCGGCGCTGATGATGGCATCGCAGGACGATTCAACGAGGCGACCGGCGGTTTCCAGATACGCGGCCATGAATTGCGAAAGATCGCCGGGCTTCAGTCCGATGAAGTGAATCAGCTCGCGTCCCGGAGACAACGTCTGTCCGACATACACCTGACTGCGCCGGTAGTCGTCTTCCTTGTAGCGTTCCTCCACGATTGCATTCTGAAGCTGTAAAAGCAGGGCTTTATCCAGCTTGTTTTTCCCAGCATCGTGCAGCACGTTCATAAATGCAGTGGTCCGCTTCTGGGATGGCGTTTGCCGTTCGATGGCATACGAGGATTTCGTTTCTTTGAGGTACAGGAACGAATTTGCGCGGTAGATCAGCTCGGACGGATACCCGGCGATAGCCTCTGTTACCTGAGATGCGAGATCCTTTTGAATGTAATCCCGGATGCGGGACGTCAATCTGACGACAGGGCAGAAGTCCTTGTTGCCCGGCAGATTGCAGACGAGACGCTGGCGTTTGGCTTTCCATGAGTGTTCCTCGTCCAGACAGAAATATTCATCGGGCGGCAGAACGTAATCGTAGGAGCCGGTTTTCAGTGGCGCGACTGGCAGCTCACGTCCTATGAGGAACTCGTAAAGGAACCAGAGGCGGCGCGTATAGATGCCATGCGGAGTAGCCGTCACGAGAGACGACAGTTCCTCCGCATCAATCTTTCGGAACAGCGCATTCAGCACTTCAAGATTTACGCCTTCGTGCTTGATGGCGAAAAGAAGATGCCCCTGCCATGAACCATCTGTCCGGAATCGCTCTGGATAATGAACCTTCAAGCTGTCCGGGGTAAGCTCTTTTGTCTTTGTGTTACCGGGGCCAAGAAAACTCCGCAAAGGCTGTTCCAGAACTGTCAGGGAAAACTGGTCAATCAACTGGCTGTAGCCGATTTTTTCTATCATGATGTACCGCCTGGTTTCTTTTTGTTACTTTTGCTTGTTCATCTTTTAAAATACTTACATTTTGGCATCTTTCAAATAGAAATGCTTATAAATCCAGAAAAAAGTCTGAAAATACTTCATCCGCTGCCGTTTTCCTTTATTCTCCCACGGGTTCAATCCCCCGCTGCTTGCGGCGAGTCCGCATAGAGAATGGTTTTGTGTCCGGCTCGTTTCCGAGCCGTGTATGGTCGGGCGTAATACCGTGAGGCTTGCCTCGCGGATAGCCTGACCGGAAGCAAAAACTATATTCGAGACTGAACACGGTGATGTCGTCGGCGTAGCGTACGAAACGCAGCCCACGCCGTTCCATCTCCTGGTCCAGCTCGTCCAGATAGAGATCCGAGGCTAACCACGGGGAGATGACGCTTCCTTGAGGTGTGCCTTTCCGGTTCTTCACCAGCAGCGCCTTCTTGCGGATGACCAGGGGAGTAAGAAAGGCGATAGTCAGCCTTACCACTCTCTTGTCGGCAATATGGATGCGCAGCTTCTGAATGAGCCGGTCGTGCGGGACGTTGTCGAAGAAGGATTTCAGATCGATGGTGATTCCATATCTGTATCCTTCTTCCCGAATCCGATTGACCTCTGCAATCGCATTGGCTACACCACTTTGGGGGTGGTATGCGTAGGAGCGGGCATTCCACGGATTCACCGGCAGATTGGCATTCACTGCCTGTAAGACCATGGTTTGCACAATGCGGTCCAGCACGGTGGCGATTCCAAGAGTGCGTTTCTTTCCGTTTGGCTTGGGAATCTGTACGGTGCGGACTTTTCCAGGACGATACTTGCCCTGAAGGAGTCTCTGGCGTATGTTCTCCCTTGCTGTCGGGTCTGTGAGCAGATGGAGACAAACATCACTTACGCTGCGATGATCGCAGCCAGGGGCCTTGTGCGGGTCTCTGCCAACTATGCGGATAGCCTGTAGGAAGTTCGCATCTTCTACGATTTGTTCCATGAGATCTGGAACCTCTACGACCGGGATATGGTGGTTTCCAAGCAGCGGGTCATAGTAAGACCATGCAGGAGCCTTCCGGTCGGGTGAACTTGCGGAGCAATCGAGACCACCACGGTTGGACGTCAGTGTCAGAGTCGTGGTATCCGGTTGTCCGGCTTGCGGGCGCTGTCCTTCTGTCGCCTTTTCTTCCTTTCTGAGCGGCAGTGTTTCATGGGCATGTCCATTTTGTCCCTCGCGCGTGTTTCGCCGATAGGCCTGGACATCGCGTCGAGGTGTGGTGTGTCTCGCAGGGGCAAAAGGCCGGTGCGAGGATGGCATGTATTCATCGAGGGAATAGTCCCACGTTGTTTCGTAGTCGGAGTTTTTCATATTTGAGATCATTCTGTTCAATTTTTCTACTACACGTATAAAATGATGGTAGGAGGAGTGGTGGGACGGGTTCTGTCTTGAATTGTCGGTTTACAGGATTGCCGTCCCTGTTTTTCTTGTCTGAAAGCAAGCGGACACATTCGTTCGCACAGCCCGTCCTGTTGCTCGTTCATACGCTTTGTTTTGTCCGTTTCAACAGATCTTTCGATAACCGATGCCTTTCAGCCAAAACGAACCTGAAGATTCATAAACAGAAGCGCTCGGATACGTCCGAAGAATAGTCTTCACGAACTCGATCCCCGCAATAGTAGGGACGCCATGCCTTTCGGCCCAGCGACTGTAAAAAAAGTGCAGATCTGACGGGTCAATGCGCCCTTTGGGATTGACCTCGGTCATCTCCATAAGGTACGCTCCGGCAGGGTCGCACTCCTTACGCCAGTCGATCAGGGCTGCTTCGCTTTCACGTCCCAGCGGGAATGTTTTCTGTGCGAGAAGTTTGAAAAGGCCTTCGAGAGCCCAGTTCAAAACGCCGGGCAGTTCCATCTTCAGTTCATCGGCAAGATGCGGGTTTTGTTTGGTTGTGCCGCGAAACACGCGATTAAACGGAATGAGACAAATGCGATCCCACACAGCATTGCTCCTGTCAGAGAAATGAGGCAGGGTGTTTGTTTCAAAGATGCAACGAGCCCTTGCGTTTACCATGTGAAGCCCGCTTCCATCCGGCTGTTCGACGGGGATTTCTTCTCCACTGGCGACCGCCTTGAGGGCGGCTTCGGCACGTTCCGGTTCAGCACCCAGGGACATGTCACTGGAAAAATTAACCAGTTTCCCGGCCAGGAGAGCGCCATTGGACTCGTCTGCAAGTCTTGCCAAAGGCACAGAGCACCAGCATTCGCTTCCCAGCATAGCCTTGAGGCTTTTGAGAAATGTCGTTTTTCCTGTTCCCGCCGGTCCACAAAGAACAAATGCTTTTTCATAGGAGCAATCGGGAATCAGGCACAGTCCGGCCATCTTCTGTAGGGCTTCACGGTTCGCCTTTTCCGGCTGGATTTCCTTCAAGAACTTGAGGAAATTCGGGCACTTCGCTGTAGGAACATAATCGTATTCCTTCTTCCACGTGCTGAACAGATCCGGGGTGGCCTGTTGGGTTTTCGGGCGCGGTCTGCCCGCCTTCATGGTTTCCAGGTTTTTGTCGATGCTGACATATCCGTTCTTCATGAGCAGGATGTGACTTGCGTCTTCCCCGGAAGGAAGCAAGCACGGCATTTGATGCGTTCGTGCCGACAGACCGCAGCATTCATCTGTTTGCAGAATGGCCATAACGTCGCGATGGAGCTCCGTGGAGACTGGCCCTTAATTTCATAGCAGTGGATCAGAGATTTGGTCACGAGCTGGCTGGCTTCTTCGTTGCCGATCTGTTCGTAGCCATCGCCATTGAATCTATACCATTTCCCTCCGTAGTATCTCTGCATAGGGAGCTGTTCGTACCCAAACGACCCGTCACAACAACGCTTCGCCAGGCTGACTTTATCATCTAGCAGGGATCTATTGAGTTTTGATTCCTCCCAGAAAATCTGGTTCATCATTTGTTCTTTTCTCGCTTTTTTCATGCCATGCCTCCTTCCATGAGTTTGTGAACGCTTTCAGCGGAAATACGGACTGCGCGGGCAGAGTACCGCACGCGGGTCAGAAGACCGATGGCCATGTAACGGTCAACTGTCGGGATTGAGACTCCCAGCATTTCTGCCGCTCCCTTGCGCGTGTACGGTTTCTGCAGACGCGGGACCTTTTCGGACGTAGCGTTCGGGGTGATGATGTTTTCCAGTGCCGTTTGGAGTGCCGCTGGCGTGAGCCCCGGGACGCAGGTGGACAGCAGCGCTGCGGCCGCAGTCGCGATTTCAGGCGGGATTTTTGATGATATGGTCATAATGACCTCCTTTGATGAATGTTTTTTGTCGGAGAGTTAAACTCCGTGGACTCGCAAAGAAACGAGTCTTTTCATAAAGGGGGTGTCATTTGTCGGGTATCAAAGCAAAAAAGATTAAGCCAGAGAAAAAAATAAGCTCAAGAAACAAAAAAGTGAGTCGGTTTTATATCGTATTCTTGTCGTATTTATGTCGGGACTGAACAGCTTAGCGAAATAGGTACAGACAATCATTTATTAAATGTTAGAGGACGGTCCCTTTTTTGTTACGAGAAGCAATATAAAACTC
>Ga0310696_10008123_pt1 | contig 12268 bp, 8 predicted proteins | sample AusTroGonzalo_MG_4_FD_203885 | JGI IMG/M metagenome (GOLD analysis project Ga0310696, IMG submission 203885) | Bovine rumen microbial communities from tropical cattle in Woodstock, Queensland, Australia - Gonzalo_02 (v2) (version 2) | ecosystem: Host-associated > Mammals > Digestive system >... | reverse complement strand
TGTTGATATTGCATTTCTTCCTTGCAACCAGCCTTACACAATGACTCCCGATCAACTGGTTCGTGCAGCAAAGGTTATTAAACCCAAGGTGCTGTTCCCATACCACTATGGTCAGACAGACCTGAGTGGTGTGCCTGCCGCCCTTAAAGGCCCTGGCATAGATGTACGCATACGTCATTATGAGTAAAAATCCCCTTAATTTATCAGCCATATTATGAAACAATTACTATTTACTGCCCTTTTGGCATTATCTTGCCTGACAAGCGCCCAGGCTCAGGATCGTAGCGCTTATAGTTTTAAGGTTATTCCTCATGTTAATCAGGAGGATGAACTTATTGACAGCATCACTGTAGATGTGTTGGTGGATGGTGTAAAGACCTATCTTGACTTCAGTACCATGCTGTTCACGCCCCAGTCACCTGATATCGAACATCAATGGATAATAGAGCGCGATATCAATTTCGATGGAATACCTGATCTTATGATATTCTATGGCTATATAGGCTATGGTGGTCAAGGTGGCGACATCTACCATGGTTATGTGTGGGACGTGAAGACACGCAAGTTCCGCCTGGAAGAGAATTTCTCTGAAATCCCAGATCCACAGTTTGATGAAGTAGAGAAGACCATCCGTGCTGACTATCGCAACGACTACAGTACTTACGTCCACGTAGTTTATAAGTGGGTGGATGGCTATCTGAACCTCTTCACCCAAAGCGAAGAGGAACTGGAAGAACCTGAGGCAGGTTTTTGATATATGGAATAATAAATATGGCTCGCTATTAAGCGGGCCATATTTGTTTGCTATATAAAGTGTGATTACTTCCACCAGAAATCATCAACGAACGCGCCTTGAACGTAGTTGGTGAATTCCTTGTACTCGTTAGCAATGTTTCTTCTCTCACGAACAGGTACGAATGTGTCGTCGACCAATATCTTACATGCAGCATGGCCTGTAGTGGCTTTCAGCTCCATCCAAGTGCCGTTCTTCGAAACATCAATATTAATATTCTTAATCTGTTCGGGAGTTGCGTACTCACCGACAATCTCAAATTCAACAGGATCTACATTGGGGCCAGCACCTGTGTTATACATCTGATATTCGCCCTTTGAGTTAGGAGTGATTTCTCCGAATAAACCGTGAACCTCTATACCCATTACTCTCAGTGGGAGCACACCACCTGCACAAATCAATCTCAGTGTGGTCTTACCACCTTCAGCCTTCACAATGTCGAAAACGACATCGTTGAAGTCGAAATCACCAGATTCTGATGCCGACAGGTCTTCTGCAATCACGCGATAGAGTGGGTTGCCACCAACAAATCCTGGATTGCATGGTGTCTCAGCGATGGTGATATTGGGCTTGCCAGAATTAAAGCCTGCTGCATAGATATTGTTATCTATACTGAAGCCGTCTGCCTCATAGATAAAACTATTGCCGCTATCCTGTGCAAAATGTGTTTCGGCCGAAATGTACAGGTTGCCGCCATAGGTTACAGCACCATGACTGTTTGTACTTGCAAGATATGAGTCTCTCACAATATCCTTAGCTTGGAATACAGCATATCCAGTTGGTGAGATTCCATAGATGCCATAGCCTTCATTAGCAGGTGTTCCAGATTCAAACTGGGCTGTTTTCTCAACTTTAAACACAGCATTCTCGCCCATCACAATCTTAAATGGACCTGATACGGCACCTGTGCTGGAATCCCTGCCTCCATAGAAGTACTCTGTCACTACACCACACCCTGCATCAATCTTAAATGTGCCTTGGGCTGATGAGATATTCATCTCAAAGTCGTGAGTCACCTCAAGGAAACAGTTATTGATGACGTTCTCGCTTCCGCCGATATAGGCGAAATCATATGTTGTCCAATGACCGTTGTTCACCCAACCAGAGTTGTTGCTGTTAATTTTGGTAGTGGCAGAAACATTGCACTCGGCATTGTTTTGAATAGCACCTGCATTCACGTTAACATTGGTGGCAGTGATGGTACCATCGTTTACAATTCGGCTATTGTTACTTTCGATATTTATGTTTCCTGCTTCCAGTGTGCCGACATTATAGAGGAAACCTGATACGTTAGTTTCGAAGGTGCCAACTTTGATAGTTCCATGGTTGTAGATCTTGGTGCTATTGTTAGCCTTGAGGAGGCCTGATGCCTCGAGTGTGGCACCTGCGGCAATATAAATGGTGTCAACATTGAGATTGATGGCACTAACCTCGCCTAACTTTAAGGTTGCTCCTTCAATCAGATAGATTACCGATCGATAGTCTGGGGCAAATTTGGGGGAGTTGGCATCAGTGTCGCCATTTGACAAATCTACGGTTTCTGTTACATAAATTGTGCTGGCGCCAGACCATGTAGAAACAGACTGGGTTTCTGCATCAATATAATAAGAACCAGGTCCAGCTCCCCATGCTGGCAGTTTGTTCACACCTTCAGGCACAGCATCCAAGAAATTGCTGGCATCGCAGTCGGTCGGGAATGAAATCGTAGGCTGTAAGCCTCCTTTGTAGTCGGCATAAGTGCCAGCAGCACGGGTTAGAGCGCGTGTATTGGCTCTTTTGCTGCTAAATCCCCAGTCTACAGTGGGAGCAACATGCCCAAATGCTTTTTCAAAAGCAACAGCGTATTTCTCGTTAACATCCTGTTCTGCTTTTTCCTCATCATAATAATATTTATCATGATTACATGACGATAGTACCATCGCGCCCATTATGCTGGCTACAATTGCTATAATTCTGAGATTATTGTTCTTTTTCATAATCGTAGTAGTTTATATTAGTGATAGGTTTAAATAATATGATATAATTGCTGCAAATATAAGAAAAAAAGCAACATGTTGTTTCTTTGTTGAGTTAATAATAGTTAATTACAACGCAAATACTGCGTATACAAAGATAAAATTGTTCTAATGGTCGATGTGTCGCGACGGTTTTTTAACGAACGTTTATTAGATTCTTTGTCGCAAAATATAGTTAAAAAGAGTTGATTTCTAATTGTATGGCAGAAAAATTATTAAATTTGCAAGAATACATAGATGATTACTACTTCAAAATTGCAATATAGTTTTTAATGATAATAAGAAATAGCGTATGGTAAGTATAGAATTGGATATGATACAGACTGCCGGCGTTGGTGCCTTGGCCCTTATTGTTGGTATGATTTTGACGAGAAAAGTTGCTGTTCTCCAGAAATACTGTGTGCCGTCGCCTGTGAGTGGTGGAATTTTTTTTTCGTTGTTGACTCTGGCCCTTTATGGTTGGTTCGATGTTGAGGTGTCGTTCGATGGGACATTAAAGGATGTCTTTATGCTGGCATTCTTTACCAGCGTTGGTTTCCAAAGCGATCTTAAAGTAATAAAGCAAGGTGGTCGGCTTTTGGTTATCATGCTTATTCTGTTGGTTGCCATTATCGCATTGCAGAACATAATGCCAATAGGAATAACCCGACTTATGGGTGTTGACCCTTTGATTGGTATGGCTGCAGGTAGTATATCGATGACTGGTGGACATGGTACTGCAGGTGGATTTGCAAGTGTTCTCGAAGGTATGGAACTTCAAGGCGCAGGAACAATAGGAATGGCTGCTGCAACCTTTGGTCTGATAGCCGGCTCTATGCTTGGAGGTCCGTTGGCAGAGAAAATCGTTCGTACAAAACTAACGCACGAACAGATGCAGTCACAAGATGAAGAGATTGACCCTGCGATGGCAGGTATCGAGAGCGATGAGGCTTCGCCAACAGGTCGTACAAAGCGTATCAGTACAAACGAGCAGGAGTTCCAGCAGTATGCCAAGGCTGCTTATTGTATTCTTCTGGTAATGGGTGGTGGTACACTGCTGAGTTGGCTGTTGGCAAAGACTGGTGTTACGTTCCCAACCTATTTTGGAGCCTTGGTTCTGGCAGCCATCGTTCGTAACACCATAGGATTCGTTAGTTATAAAGATGAAGGAAAATGGAAGAAAGCAGAGAAGTTGCTTGATATGGAGCGAATAATAAGTGTAGGTAATATATGTCTGTCACTGTTCCTTGGAATGGCTATGATATCCCTTAAGCTTTGGGAACTTCAAAGTTTAGCCCTTCCATTGATCGTAGTCCTGGTATCTCAGGTATTTGTGATGGCACTGTTTGCATACTTTGCTGCATTCCCCTTGTTGGGTCGCGACTATGATGCTGCTGTGCTGTGTGCAGGAATGTGTGGTTTTGGCCTTGGCGCAACACCTAATGCGATGGCTAACATGAGTGCCGTCTGCTATAAATACCGTTATACCGTCAAACCATTCCTCATAGTACCCATCATCGGCGCCATGTTCGCTGACTTGATCAATACAGGAATGATTACCCTCTTCCTTAATCTTCTGTAGTTTCGAATGACGCTTGTAGGATATAAATACCTGTGTTGCCCTCCCTCTTTGCTTGAGTGGCAAGCTGCCCGATGGCAGAAGTCTCACTGCGACCAACATCTATGATAAGACCGTTTTTCATATCCGGAAATGCCGTTAGCATCGCAACATCACCATTACTGTCTCCTGCCACCAAAACAGGACCGCTATTGCTGTAGACTGGAGCCATATAGGCTTTGATACAGTCAACTTTTCCCTCATTGATCGGTTGCTTGTATTGAGGATCATACTGTGCAACAAGTTTCTCTCCTTCAACGAAACGGAGACCATATACTCTATCTGCGGGCAGCCCGAATCCCAAGACAGAATCGCAGGCTAATACCTCCACAATCAGTTCCAGAGAGGCAGAGCAGACATAGATGTCAATGTTGGCTGCTTTGAGGCATCTGTATAGCTCCTTCATCTCCGGAGACACCCAGATGCCACGCATGACATTACCACCCCAACGGCCGTCAGGTGATTTCCACTGCTCTACCGCCAGTTTATCGATTCCCAGGTGTTCGAGGATGGCGTCGTGGATGAGCGCTCGGGCTTCGGCTTCGGTATAGCCAGCCAATAGTCCTGGCTGCCAGAGGTATGCCACCCTGTTTCCCCATTGCTCATCCATAGCTTCCAATAAGGAGTGCATGCGAGCCCGGAAGTCGAGGTAGACGTCCGATTGCCGTATAGACTCGATGCGCTCACCTGCCTCCTGTCTGGCGGTCATAGCTTTGAATTCCTCCGAAAGGATTCTGCCCATCTCTGCATAGGTTGTTTTCGTTCCCAACATGGAGGATTCCGGTTCTGGGATGCCATCTAAGAAGTCGTGAATGGGGGCATCGGCAAAACACAGGTGCTCAATCTGGTACACCCAGAGGGCCTGTGTGATGTCGTGAACAATGGAGGTCTGGTCGAAATCGAATACTGCATAGGAGCCTTCTCCGCAGTTGGATATCAGCCTGTTGAGTGCTGTCTGCACTTGCGGGTCCCAACTGCCTCCCTGAATCATTGAGGTGGGATTATCGTTGTTGTCCGTTGTGCACGATGTCAATACATTTGCACCACAGAAGACCGTGGTGAGCACCAATAGTTGGATGGCGGCTGTCGCCCATTTGAAAATCCTATTCATACTATTTATTTCTTTTAAAATTCACCATTATTGTAAATCGGCAAGTTAAGAATCGATGCTCTGCCTAAATCACTGATTAGGCTGCAAATATACAAATTATATTGGGTAATCGCAAGACTTTTTGTTTTTTTTATACATACATTGTCTTGTCTGCATGCTTATTTTTGACAGATAATGCGCGATGATCAATATTTGTATTTCTATATAAATGTTGCAAGATTCAATTGTCTTAGAAATATGAGTGATGGTTTTTGCCAAAAAGTGTCACTTTCTTGTGTAATATGCTGTTATTTAGCTAGTTATATATGGTGATAGTTGTTTTAGAAGTATCACTAACTATCACTGTTGTTTTTATCTTAGTTAACTGCCTGTAAATAAGGTATTTGCAATGTATTTGTATCGTCTTGAATAGTAAAACAAGTTGTTTTACTGTGAGTGATAGTAGTGATAGATGGCGGATTTTGTATATAAAAAGATGAAGGACTCATATAGAATCCTTCATCTTTGATAATATCTTGTCTTATTGGAGTTACTTCACCTCCTCAAAGTCGGCATCCTGAATGTCCTCAGGCTTTGGGCCTTCCTGCTGAGCCTGCTGCTGACCACCATTGAACTGGTCGCCACCAGGCTGGCCTGCTGCGCCACTCTGCTGGTACATCTGCTGTGAAGCAGTCTGCCAAGCATTGTTCAGGGCTGCAATAGCTGTGTCGATAGCAGCGATGTCGCCTGCCTTGTGGGCATCCTTAAGCTGCTGCAGAGCCTGCTCAATAGCTGGCTTGTGCTGAGCTGGGATCTTATCGCCAATCTCCTTCAGCTGGTTCTCTGTCTGGAAGATCATAGAGTCAGCCTGATTCAGCTTGTCAATGCGCTCGCGCTCCTTCTTATCGTTTTCGGCATTCTGCTCTGCCTCGGCCTTCATGCGGTTGATCTCGTCCTGTGACAGACCTGATGAAGCCTCGATGCGGATAGCCTGCTCCTTACCTGTGGCCTTATCCTTAGCAGATACCTTGAGGATACCGTTAGCATCGATATCGAAGGTAACCTCAATCTGAGGAATACCACGACGTGCTGGAGCGATACCTGTGAGGTTGAACTGTCCGATTGACTTGTTCTGTGAAGCCATTGGGCGCTCACCCTGCAGAACGTGGATGGTTACCTCTGTCTGATTGTCAGCTGCAGTAGAGAATGTCTCGCTCTTCTTGCATGGGATAGTTGTGTTAGCCTCGATAAGCTTGGTCATTACACCACCCATTGTCTCGATACCCAGTGTAAGAGGAGTAACATCGAGCAGTACGATGTCGCCTACACCACCTTCCTTGTTCAGGATAGCACCCTGAATAGAAGCACCTACAGCTACAACCTCGTCAGGATTTACACCCTTTGAAGGCTCCTTGCCAAAGTAGTTCTTAACCAAAGTCTGAACAGCTGGGATACGGCTTGAACCACCTACGAGGATAACCTCGTCGATATCTGAAGTATTCAGCTTAGCATCAGCCATAGCCTTCTGACATGGAGCCAGACAAGCCTGGATAAGATCGTGAGCCAGCTGCTCGAACTTAGCACGTGTCAGAGTCTTAACCAAGTGCTTAGGTACACCAGCTACAGGCATGATGTAAGGCAGGTTAATCTCTGTAGATGTTGAGCTTGACAGCTCAATCTTAGCCTTCTCAGCAGCCTCCTTAAGACGCTGCATAGCCATTGGATCGCTCTTCAGGTCAGCACCCTCGTCGTTCTTGAACTCCTGTACCAACCAGTCGATGATAACCTGGTCGAAGTCGTCACCACCAAGGTGAGTATCACCATTGGTTGACAGAACCTCGAATACACCACCACCGAACTCCAGGATTGAGATATCGAATGTACCACCACCAAGGTCGAATACAGCGATCTTCATATCCTTGTTAGCCTTATCTACACCATAAGCCAGAGCAGCTGCTGTTGGCTCGTTTACGATACGCTTAACATCGAGACCTGCAATCTGACCAGCCTCCTTTGTAGCCTGACGCTGTGAGTCAGAGAAGTATGCTGGTACGGTGATAACAGCCTCTGTTACCTCCTGTCCGAGATAATCCTCGGCAGTCTTCTTCATCTTCTGAAGAACCATAGCAGAAATCTCCTGTGGAGTGTACTTGCGACCATCGATGTCAACACGTGGATAACCACCTTCGTTAACTACAGTATATGGTACGCGAGAAATCTCCTTCTCAGTCTGCTGCCAGTTCTCACCCATGAAACGCTTGATAGAGTAAACGGTGTTCTTTGGGTTAGTGATAGCCTGACGCTTGGCAGGATCACCAATCTTACGCTCACCATTGTCTACGAATCCAACTACCGAAGGAGTTGTACGCTTACCCTCGCTGTTGGCAATTACTACTGGCTCGTTACCCTCGAATACGGCAACGCAGCTGTTTGTAGTTCCTAAATCGATTCCAATAATCTTTCCCATAATTCTATATTTTTTTTAATTTATACTCAATTTGACACAATCCGGATTGCAAAGCGTATGCCAAAATGGCTAATTAAGCTAAAAATGTATTTTATTACGTCATTTTGGCACAAAATATTTGGATTTTCATTTTAAAAACTCTATCTTTGCACACAGAATCTAGAATAAAACTATAGGTAGTCATGAAAAGAACTATTTTTGCGGCCTGTATGGCGATTGCCTTTTTGACAGCATCGGCACAGAGTAACTCTTACATTGTGAAGACTAAGGGTGTAAAGAAGAGTGCCCAGACCCATATGCAGGATGAACTTGCTGAGGCCCAGCAGGATGAAGAGGAAGCCTCGCAGGATTTTATTAGCCAGAACTTTAAGTACCACAGTCTTTGTGATTGGGAGAAAGGCATGAAGTTCATGGTTATGCCTGATAAATACGATTTGGTGGTTAAGACCTTTACTGACGCAAGTACTGAAAAGGAAGTTAGCAGCATGACACTTAAGTATAAAATAATGGTATATCAGGGTCATGATGAGAGCAAGGATGGTCATGCACGCATAAACTTTATCTGTCAGGACAATGGTAAACATTATTATTACGAGATAGGTTACGGAACTTTTGATGATTACTGTTTCCAGAAGATGGGTGTGCCAACATTGGCATATCTTGGCGATGTTGATATTGCCAAGGAGAAACTGATGGACAAGACACTCTTTACAAAGACTAAACATTATCGCATTGACACAGAGTATGATGGCGAAGGCTATCAGGATGTAGAGGTTGATGCTGACATGGAAGTAAAGGTTGTGGCTGTTGGTGTTGGCTCGCGCAAATATCCTGTAAAGATCGTGGTTGAGGATAAGAATGGCAACCAGTTCTATCAGAATGTGACTATGTCGAAAACCAATTGTGGTATGCGCGATGATGAGTTCGTAGCTGATGAGGCTCGTTACTTGTTCAATAACTCGTTTGAGCTGATGGATGACATTATGTCAATAAGCAGCCGTAATTACAAACAGTATGTTGGTAAGGTTGTACACACTAAGATACCAGTACGCATGCTTAATGAGGTGTCGAGCAAGCAGCAGTCCATTCCTCGTCTGGCTGAGTATCGAATTGAGTCTATCACCCCACATAAAGCCGATGATTATGCAACTGTGAAGTTGAAGAATACCACAACTGGTAACTTCTTCTATACTGATGCTATTCTGGATATGTATAAGGCCGAAGGCAATGAAAACAAATTCTTTGGGGCTATCTTTGCACCTGGCCCTGGAAAGAAGGTTGTTACCAGTGAGGGTACACGTGCTATGATTCGTCAGGGACACGTTGGTATCGGTATGACAGAGGATGAGGTTGAGATGGCTGCTGGTGAACCAGACCATGTTGAGACAGGTAAGGGCGGACAGTACTTCTGGGTGTTCCAGCGCTCGAACAACAAATTGTTGTATGTTGAGTTTGATGGTTCTGCCGTTGTTAAGAAAACCGCAGTAGCCGATGGTCCATATAGTCCATCTGTTAATCCTACGCTGAACAGCGGTAAGAAGGGTAAAGGAAAGAAAGCTGCACCTAAAGCAGTAAATGGATGGATGGGTGGATCTGGCACCCCGATAGAAAATTAAAATAAGAATCCCAGCCAAGCGGCTGGGATTTCTTTTTGCTTTATTCTTTTTTGTCAGAAATAGCTTCCATAATCTTTGCTTCAAGTTCGTCGCAGAGTTCTGGATTATCCTTAAGAAGTTCCTTAACTGCATCACGACCTTGACCAAGTCTCGAGTCGTTATAACTGAACCATGAGCCGCTCTTCTTGATGATGCCATACTCAACACCAAGGTCTGTAATCTCACCGATCTTAGAGATTCCCTCGCCAAAGGTGATTTCGAACTCTGCCTTGCGGAATGGGGGAGCAACCTTGTTCTTTACAATCTTTACACGTACCTGATTACCAATAGGCTGGTCGCCATCCTTAAGGGTTGTAACCTTGCGAATATCGAGACGTACTGAAGCATAGAACTTCAGGGCGTTACCACCTGTGGTGGTCTCTGGGTTGCCAAACATCACACCAATCTTCTCACGCAGCTGGTTGATGAAGATACATGTGGTGTTGGTCTTCGAGATGGTTGACGTAAGCTTGCGAAGAGCCTGGCTCATCAGACGAGCCTGGAGTCCTACTGCCGAATCGCCCATGTCGCCCTCAATCTCCTTCTTTGGAGTAAGTGCAGCTACAGAGTCGATAACGATGATGTCGATAGCGCTTGAGCGGATAAGCTGATCAGCAATCTCAAGTGCCTGCTCACCATTATCTGGCTGAGAGATATAGAGGTTTTCAATATCAACACCAAGGTTGGCAGCATAGAAACGGTCGAATGCATGCTCAGCATCGATGAATGCTGCGATACCACCTGCCTTCTGGGCCTCAGCGATGGCGTGGATGGCCAGAGTGGTTTTACCAGATGACTCAGGACCATAGATCTCAATGATACGTCCCTTGGGGTAGCCGCCTACGCCCAGAGCTGCATTAAGACTTATCGAGCCTGTAGGAATTACTTCCACATTATCTATCTGTTCGTCGCCCATACGCATGATTGAGCCTTTGCCATAGTCTTTCTCAATCTTCGACATGGCGGCCATCAGGGCTTTCATTTTCTCTTGTTGAGGCGTCAATGCCTCTTCTTCTGTTGCTTTCTTTGCCATATTCTAGTTTATTTATAAATTGTTTAATGCTTAAAGTTCCAGGTCACCATCGTGAATCTCGTGCCAAGGCAGGCCCTGCTTGTTGAGCTGCTCCATGAATGGATCTGGATCGAACTCCTCTACGTTGTGAACGCCTGGCTTCTTCCACAGACCCTTGCAGAACATCATTGCACCAATCATTGCTGGAACACCAGTGGTGTAGCTTACGCCCTGCATACCAGTCTCCTCGTAGGCTGCACGATGCGAGCAGTTGTTGTATACATAGTAGGTATGCTCCTTGCCATCGTTGCCAATACCACGGATACGGCATCCGATTGATGTCTCGCCCTCGTAGTTCTCACCCAGATCCTGTGGGTTAGGCAGAACTGCCTTCAGGAACTGCAGAGGAACAATCTTTACCTTAGCTGTACCTGTGCCATTAGCCAGAGGTGCCTCGTATTCTACCTCGTCAATGCGACTCATGCCGATATTCTGAATAACCTCGAGGTGCTTAAGATACTGCTGACCAAAGGTCATCCAGAAACGTGCACGCTTGATGGTTGGATAGTTGATTACCAATGATTCAATTTCCTCGTGGTGCAACAGATAACTGTCGCGAGGGCCGATATTTGGATAGTTCAGATCCTTGTGAATCTCCAGAGGCTCTGTCTCAACCCACTTGCCATCTTCCCAGTAGAGTCCCTTCTGGGTAATCTCGCGGATGTTGATCTCAGGGTTGAAGTTGGTTGCAAATGCCTTGTGGTGGTCACCTGCATTACAGTCAACGATGTCGAGATACTGAATCTCCTTGAAATGATGCTTTGCAGCATAAGCAGTATAGATACTTGTAACACCTGGGTCGAAACCACAACCAAGGATAGCTGTAAGACCCGCCTTCTCAAAACGATCGCGATATGCCCACTGCCATGAGTACTCGAAGTGAGCTTCATCCTTTGGCTCGTAGTTGGCTGTATCCAGATAGCTGCATCCGCAAGCCAAGCAAGCATCCATAATTGTCAGGTCCTGATAGGGCAGGGCAAGGTTGATAACCAGCTCGGGCTTGAAGTCGTTGAACAATGCCTTAAGCTGCTCTACATCGTCAGCATCAACCTGAGCAGTCTTAATATCCATGTTATATCCTGCCTTGTGGATGTCCTCCACAATCTTATCGCATTTTGCCTTACGACGGCTAGCAATCATAAACTCTGTAAATACGTCTGCATTCTGTGCAATCTTAAATGCTGCAACGGTAGCCACGCCACCTGCTCCAATCATTAATACTTTTGCCATAGTCCTTAATAATTAAATATGTTTTTATTCCTTTATTTCGTCTGCTTTGATACCAAGTGCTGCCATAAGCGAATAGCCAAGAATCTCCTGGCGATAGTTACCTCCTGCTGTTGGCTGCATGGTGAACACTGTTATACGCTTGTCATCGTCGTCAGCCTTGCGCAAATCCTCGCGTACCTTATTATATATAGAAGAATCTTCGGCATTTGGTATAACCATCAGTCGCTTGATGTTCTTCTGTGCCAATACCAGCTCAAGTACCTCGTTGAAGAAATCGCCAGTCTTGGCAAAACCTTCATCCTGATAGGCGTTGATGGTAAACTCGCCCAGATTATCCTTAAAAGCCTTC
>Ga0310696_10008122_pt1 | contig 12269 bp, 10 predicted proteins | sample AusTroGonzalo_MG_4_FD_203885 | JGI IMG/M metagenome (GOLD analysis project Ga0310696, IMG submission 203885) | Bovine rumen microbial communities from tropical cattle in Woodstock, Queensland, Australia - Gonzalo_02 (v2) (version 2) | ecosystem: Host-associated > Mammals > Digestive system >... | reverse complement strand
TTATATTTACATAGTGATTTTTAGTTTTAAACTTTATTAGTTATGGTTGAGATTTTTGAATTTAAGAAGAGTACAGGTGAGAAAATACCTAATATTGTTGAATATGTAAAGAATTATATCAATGTACATCCTAATATTGATGTACTTGTTGGTACAGACTCACAGACAAAAGGAGCAAAGACAGTTTTTTCAACAGTTATTGCATTATATGATCATGGTGATGGTATTTATGGTCATGGTGGTCACTGTATCTTTAACCGCTGGTCTGTACCAAAATATAAGAAAGAACAAAGGTTTGAGCGTCTTCTTAAAGAAACAGAATATAGCATTAATACAGCAAAGAAATTAAGGGATTCAGGTATAAAAGTAGAATTTGTTGACATAGACATCAATCCAGATCCTAAATACAAATCAAATGAGGCATTTGATGCTTCATATGGTTGGGTTACAGGAGAAGGATTTGAGTGTAGATGGAAGACTCTTGGTCCACTTATTACATCATTTGCTGACTGGATAGTAAAGAAAGCATAAACAAATAAAAACATAACAACATGATTAGTTTCAAAAAAGATTTGGAAACCTTTGAATATGATTCAAGGAATCTACCATCAGAACACAAATGGGACCACCTTGTTTCTGCTGAAGAAACAAAGAAGTTCTATGATGCAAAGGAGAGAATCAATTTTTCAACAGGACAATGGGGTTCAATGCTTTAATAAAAAAGGAGAGGTTAATTCCTCTCCTTTTTATTTTCTTTCATAGATTAGTTTTGCATAGTGCCTGGTGTCAACAGGGAATGTTTCATTATCCATCATCCACTTGAAGTAAGACTTGTCAACCTTGTCTATTGATGAACCTTTCCATTTACCAAAGTCAACATAAATCTCCTTCACACCACTTTCAAGAAGTCTGACCTTAAAATTTCCAGGTATATCCAGTCTGTCACTGAAATAATTGAGTTCTGCATCCTCAAATTCCTGGTCCATACCTCTCAGTATCCTATATATCTCAAGGGTTGCCTCTGTATCAGCATTGGCACTGTGAGCCTCTTCCAGGACCTTACCTGTGAGTTTCTTATACACATCACCAAGTTTATTGGAATTATATTTTCTCCACAATGTGAAAATGTCATAGTTCTTGAGATTCTTATAATCCCAGGTTAATCCTGCCCGGATAAATGAATAATACAGTATAGGAATATCAAATACAGAACTGTAATAACCACCGACATCACATCCTTCAAAAAAATCAAAGGTAGATTTTGCTACATCCTGAAAAAGAGGACAACCAACTAAATCTGCCTCTGTCATATGATGTCTTTCTGTAGCATCTGGATCAATTGGAACATTACCATTACTACACTTGTAATATAATGTGTCAATCACATCCAAAGTTTTTGGTTCCACCTTGATAGCAGAAATCTCTATGATTCTTACATCATCTGGATTCTGTGACTTTCCTGTTGTTTCCAAATCAAAAAATACTATTGGTTTCTCATTCATAATCTTAACATTTTACTACACAACAAATATAACAAAAAAATAGGAGAACCCCAAAGGATTCTCCTTATTTTTTCACTACTATCAATCAAAGATTAATAAAGGCTAACACCATTACCCATCTTGATGTCGAATGAGTAGTAGTAAAGCTGAGGATGATGACCTGCACGTACGATAGCGTAACGAGACTTCAATGAAGTTACAGGAGCACCTTCCATACCCTCTGCTGGATATGAGAGCTTATCAGCCATCAAGTAAGGCATGAATACAAGACCAGGCTCGTTATCCTTACCCTTTCTACCAACAACAACCTTTGTAGCTGACCATGGAAGGTTAGGATCTACATAGATTGAAACACCTGAAATAGCACCTACTGGGTAGAGTGAACCAGCATTCTGGTTGATGGTGTTTGAAAGAGGATATGCTGTGAAACCAGCGCAATCCTGAAGAGCAGTAGCAATAGCAGCTGAGCAAACTGCAAATGTACCAGCACCTCTACGACCTCTCTGTGCGATGAGGTTAGAAGCTGCAAGAACCTTACTCATGATTCTTCTCTGGATGGTACCAAGAGTCTCAGCACCACCACCTACATATGATGCAATATAACCTTCTGGTGCAACATCATCTGGTCTTACTGTGAAGTAAGTATTGAGGTTGATACCCTCGAATGCCTCTGCTTCAACATGGTTCTGATCACCAAGTGCGAAGATTTCATCAAGGAGTTCACGGTTGATATGCTGTGTCAACTCATTTACAAGCTCTGCTTCTACCTGAGCAACTGCATCAATACCATAAGCCTTCAAATCCTGAATCTGCTCACGAGTGATAGCTCCCTTTACCTGGATGGTCTTAGCCTTAACACTCAAAGTGAAGGTATTAAGAGACATCATATTTGAAGGAGTAGATTCACCAGTCTCTCTGTCATATGACTTAGCTGACATAGGATCACCATTCTTGAAACCATTACCACTGAAACCAGGGATGAAGTCTTCAAGTGCCTTTACAGTGTCAATATCAACTACATAGAACTTTGAACCATCAGCACCTTCAATAACAGGTTCATCTGTGAGAAGGGTTTCTGCAAGAGATGCACCAGCACCTTCACCACCATTAACTTTACCAAGAGCTGCATAGTAAGCTTTCTCCTTTACCTGGAAGATAGGACGACCGTCGATACGACCAAGTGCAACAAAGATAAGATCATAGTCACCTACTGAAATAGGATCCATATGAGGAATGAAAGCCTTCTGGAGTTTCTTGAAATTAAGAGCATGATTGATAGCATCTTCATTTACAAGAGCAGCATCTGACTTGAGAGCATTCTCAATATCACTATCTGAATTTGCATCACCAAGTGAAAGTGTCAACTTAACCATAAGAGGAGCAGTCTTTGACTCATCAGCACCCTCGAAACGAGGACGGAAATTAGTCTTACCACCTTCATAAACATAGTCCATATACTGAAGGATACCAAGAGGACCCTGCATAGGAACTACAGGAACAAGGTCAAGAGCGATTGTCTGAGCTGCGACCTGAACTGCAAGAGGAAGAAGTGAGAATGGGTTATCACCTGAACCACGTACACCATCATAACCATTGTTAGGATTTGCACCTGGGAAGTAAGCAGCACCCATACCACCAACATTCATATTAGGATTAAGATGTGCATAACCAAGAGCACTCTCGTTAAGACTCTGCTTCTCATTCATATCATGATAAGCACAGTACTTTGACATCCAAGTCAATTTAGCACGATCAGTAACGCCAGTTGACTCAGTAATAAAACCAGACCAAGTTTTGAGAACTTCAGCCTCATTCAAAATAACATTCTGTAACATAGTTTTAATTTTATTTTTTATTTTATTTATTGAATCAACTAATGTTCTTTGCTTCTATTAACATTAGTAGTTTTCATTTGTTATATTTATATTTATGTAAATTCATTTTTCAGAATTTTTAAATGTAATCTGGATCAGGGTTTTCCACAGGATTAACTGCATCTTTAGGGAAATCCATTTCTCCAAATTTTCTAGGAGGACGTCTGTAAGGACAACCATTTACTTCACATCTATACCAGTTGAGTTCAGCAATGACCATATCTTTCTTATTACATTCTGACCTACTATCACTGAATCTGTCAAGTGCAAGATCTTTTGCTTTATATGCCTCATCAAGTCTGTCTGTCATTGTTGCAAGTGTTTCTTCAAGTTTTGTTTTCTCTTCAAAACAATTGTGGTATAATTTAATCCACTCTTCATTTGATGCAGACAAGTTACCAATTTCAGCAGATTTAACATCAACTTCAGCCGCCTTAACCTCTGCTAACTTCATCCTTTTCTGAAGTCTGAAATAGAAAATACTTCCAATACCTCCAGTTGTTAAAAAAGTGATTACAGCAGTTATAACATAATTAAGTATTTCTGTCATATTTTCTGTTTGGTTTTGTTTTGTTTGTATAAATGCCCACATTGGGATTTCTCCCAATGTGGATTATGTGGATTACCACCTTCTCATTCTTTTCTGAATCTGTTCCTTCATAGCATTAAGTCTCTCTTCAGAAACAGCATTCTCAACAACAGGTGCAGGCTGTGCCACAGCAGCTTCATCAATCTTTTGAAGTTCTACCTTCTTATCTCTGAAATCACGAGTGTTCCAGAAATATTCAGCACTTGCTTCATTGTTGATTACAAACATCTTTGCCTCTGCAAGAATTTCCTGCTTTCTCTCATCGGAAAGTTTTGACCATCTTTCCTGGAGTCTTTCAGGCATATAGTTAATAAGTGAGAATTTCTTTGAATCAACATTCTTCTTTGCCTCTGCAAGAGCCTCTGCCTCAATTCTCTTTGCCTCTTCATACTGTGCCTTTGCAGTAACAAGAATAGCATCAAGTTTTTCAGTAAGTGCAGCCTGGTAAGCCTTTGTATCAAACTTCTCTTCCTCAACTACTTTATTCTCTTCCTGTGAAGTTTCATCTACCTTATTTTCTTCAACTACCTGATTCTCTTCAGAATTCTTGTTTTCATCAACATTTTCTTCAACTACCTGATTCTCTTCTGAATTCTTATTTTCATCAACAGAAACTTCATTATTTTCATTTACATCATCAGTCTTAACCTCATCAGTATTGTTCTCTACAATGATATTTCCACCCATCTTGTTAACTTCCTCAACAATGTAATCCTGGTGATCAATCATCTGATTCATCTTCTCTGCAAGATAATCATTATGAGCAATTGACTTATTCTGTTCCTCTGCAAGCATATTTGCATAGTCAATAGACTTATCCAACATTTCTGCTACATAATTCTGATAAGAAATAGTATCATTGATATTCTCTGCAAGATAATCCTGATGTTCAATCATCTGGTTCATTTTTTCTGCAAGATAATCATTGTAACCAACCATCTTGTTCATACTTTCTGCAAGGTAGTTGTTATGTTCAATAACTTTGTTTGCTTCATCAGCAATGTAATCCTGATGTACAATTGATTTATCAAGTGTTTCAGCAAGGTACTTGGTATAACCTTTAAGATTGTTGTATGCCTCTTCTACCTCTGCTACTTTTGCCTCAAGTTCAGCAACCTTATCATTGTTAGCAGAATTGCCAACAACAGCTGCACCCTCACCAGTTACCCTGGCTACTTCCTTGGCTACAAGATCAGCAATCATAGAGTTATCAATCTTTGCTGGATCAAATGTCTCTGTAGGTTGTACACCTGCCAACTCATCCTTGATATTAGCAATGGCAGACTGGAGTTCACCAACAATCTCTGAAAGATGCTCACTGTACTTCTGAAAATCAGAGTACTGAATGAATTCCTTATTGTCTTCCATATTTGTATTTTTTAATGTATCTTCATTTTTCTGTGCCTGTGGTGCAGCATAGTCAGCTGTCTTCTGAACCTGTGGATCAAGATTGGTGTTTGCATCTTCTGAAATGTCATAGATATCAATGGTGTCATCATCACCAAATCCATAAGATTCATTAACTCTCTTCAACTGTGCATTTGCAAATCCTGGATCTGCAACAAGGTCATAAGTAAACAACTGCTGGAGTTTAACATGACCAGATTCATCCACAGTTCCGGCAGCCCTTGATGAAATATTCAATGGAATACCATCTTTTACAAGTGCCTGTGCTTCCTTACCTGCTGTAGTGTTAAGGAGTCTAATCTTACCAACAATAGCATTCTGTTGTGGGTCAAATTCAAGACTTTCAACAACATGAGAAACATTACCTAATGAGATTTCAAATCCATGAGGATGATCCAACTCACCAAGCAGTCTCTTACTTTCAATCTGTTCCCTCAATGCTTCTACATGTGGAAGGAAATCAGCAGACTCATAGATTCTGCCATTACGGTTTTTAGTATTGAATGATGTGAAAAGTCCAGTTAATACAATAGAATCGCTGTGCTCATTGTTTTCATTAAGAGCCTGCTCAACCTGATAACTAAGTGGAGCATTAGAGCGTTCTACTATCAATAGTTTCTTCTCTTTCATTTTTAATGAATTTTCTTGTATAATTTATATGTTATTTATGAAAAATAATTTTCACTTATTTTTTAAAGTCCTCCAAGAGGGTTATTTCCACCACTATTTTCCTCTTCATTCTCTTCATTCTCCTTAGCCTTCTTCTTATCTGGCTTAAATTCTGACTTTGGAGCACCATCAAGAATCTTTGCAATATCCTCAATCTTATATCCCTCTTTCTTTAACTGTTTTTCATCCTTATATCTCTGATTTAGAGCAAGTTTCTCATCACTCAAACCAAGATATTCTCTTACAAGAAAGTCAAGGTCAAAATAAGGTTTTTCATTTCCTTCATCATCTGTTTCTACAATAGAACCCATAATAGATGAAATGAAATCAGCCTTCTTTTGAAGAAGTTCAACTTCCTTATTCTCCTCAAACACAGAATCCTTATTATATTCAAGACCAAGGTTTACTCTGAAATTCATATCAGACATAATACTCTTGTACTTGAGACACATCTGAAGATAAACAGGTTTAATAAGGATTTCAGCAAATATTGCCCTCAACCTACCAATAAACTTGCTGAATCTAATCTCCTCCCTAGCAATACCCTCAGCACTCATAGTATACTGACCTTCACCCTGCTCTTTCTCAAACCTGGTAAATGGAATCTTTGATGCCTGACGGAGTTTATCCCTAAAATATCTCAATGCTTCAGTATCTGAAATTTCAGGACCATCACCACCGAGGTTTTGTATCTGCGGAGTCTCACCACCCTCTGATGCCATAAAGATGTCCTTATAGAACTGAAGCATTGGACGACCATTGGTTTTAATCTCACCAGAATCCCAGTCAAAGTCTACTAACTCTTTATAGTTTGCCATTGCCTGGGCCAAAGTCTGACGACCTCTTGGTGACTGTACTGAACCAACAGGTATAATATATTGTGTTTTATAAGATGCATTTGTGACAGCCCAGATGATACGGGTTGCCTCCATTGTTCTCAAAATGTTGAATGAACGGATAAGCCTTTCAACATAAGAGATTCTTGAAACAGAATCTGCCTTTGCATAAGAAAGGTAAATAATCTGTGAATCATAAAGAATCCTATCTTGTGTTGTCTGACCATTGATACCCATCTTCTGATTGACAAACCAAATCTTCTCATTGGTTTGAGGGTCAATACCAGGGGTAAGACAAGCCGGATCCAATTCAATGAAACCAATGATTTCTGTTTGGTCTTCATTGTAAACTATTTCAAATGCAAGGAAACCATCAATCAACCACTTCCTGAAATAGTCAGTGGCCTGAACAGTATCATAGAATCCAAAGTAATTGTAAATCTTGTTATACTCTTCAGCAAACTCATCAAGGATTTCCTGGTCTGCCTTATAGTTAAGTTTAATATTGGCAAATTTGTTTGCACCATCAAATACAATTGCCTCTTCACAAATGATATCAAGGATTTCCTCAATCTCATCCTGGAGAGCAAATCTTCTCAACTGTTCCTTCTTCTTCTGATAGTTTTCTTCTGAAAGATGAAAATATCCCTTCGATAAAGAAGGGTCGGTTGCAGACATTCTTGCAAACAAAACCTGTATATTTTCATCATTAAGTGTACCAATCTGTCCAGTTGTAGGATTCATTTGCAGATTCTGTGTCTGCAAGTCCAAATCCATAGAACGGACATTCTTGATAACATCATCCTTATAGTTCATTCCAAAACTGGAAAGACTACGAAGCATCCTGGTTACAGGATTAGGATTACTCAATGTATTTCTATTTGTATTTGTAAAACCAGCCATAAAAAGTCTGTATTAAAAATTAAACCTATTCTATTATAGATATTTATGAGTTATGTATTATATATTAATCTGGGAACCAAGAACCAATACCACCACCATAAGTACCATAAGCATAACTTGTACCAGATTGTGGTGTTGCTTCTACAATGGAATATGTACCAAGATTTTGAATTACATAATATTCACCCCCACGCAAATGTAATAATCTTAAAAAGAATGTTGATTGATATGCTAAATATGTACTATGTGGAGAATTATCATAACTAACATAATTAAGATCATTACCAAAACTATAAGAACCTGACACATCATAATATAATCTTTTTGCACTAATATAAACAGGTCTCATAATATTTTTGTAATTATAACCTGTTGCTATTATATTAATGATTGTTCCATCTGGTACATTTGTTGGAAGGTGTATGAACTGATATTTATAACTACTACTATATGCACTACCGCTATAACGATCAGTATGGACAATTTCTAATGATGTTGTATTTTGTTTTAAATATCTTAAATATGCTACTCCTCCATTATCATTATATGTTCCTTCAATAGTTGTACCTTCAGAAAGACCAACAAATGACATACCCAATGTGCCATTAAACATACTATCACCACTTATGACAGCATTGGTTGCATATAATGAACCATCTTCCATTACACGGAATGGAGCACTATTCCTACCATTAAAATCACTTCCAACAAAAAGTCTCAAATCATTATAACTTGTACTTGCACCAAGCATTCCAGCAGTAACACTACCTGCTGAATTACCAACCAAAAGATTACCAGCAAGAAGAAGACCACCATCAACTTCTGTTTTACTAAAAGCTCTTGTTAACCACTCTGAATCATCACCACCATCACCACCACTATCACCTGATCCACTACTCCAACCCTTTTCTTCTCCAACACCTTCTATAAAATTCTTCAAAGTAGTTGCAGCAGAAGAACCACTATTGATTGTTAAAGATGTTGCTGTAATATTACCAGTTATATTTGCTTTTGTGGCATACAATGTACCATCTTCCAATACACGGAATGGTGCGTTTCTAACATCATTCATAAATGATGAAGTAGAAACATAAGATGATGTACCAGCAAAGAATCTAATGTCATTATCTGATGATTCATCATCACCACCCATCATACCTGATCTTACTTTTCTATTTGAATCTCTTGCAAGTATATTACCAACCAAAATAAGACCTCCTGCAATTTCTACTTTACTGAATGCATTTGTTAACCATGCTGAATCATCACCATCATCATCACCACTACCACCACTACCACCACCAGAACCACCATCTTCGGGTATAAATTGACGAATATATTCTGATGCATCCATACCAGAAATTACAAGTGATGTTGCTTCAATCTCACCCTTTACCTTAACTTTACCATCACCATTGACATTGACTTTTAAATTATCTGTGTCAATTTTAACCTTTTGACCAGTTAAATCAATATGGTCTGCTGAAAGTGAAATCCTACTACCATCTTTATTTGCTTCAGCGAATATGGCTGCGGCAATATTTCCCTCACTATTTGGGTTTTCAATCCAACTCATTAAAGTAGTTCTGGCAAATCCTTCACCAACTTCTTGGGTTATTGTTGAAAGTTCTGTTGCAACAGTTCTAAACCTCTCTTCACACAATGAAATAAGTCTCGATAAAACATCCGGATCATCCAGTTTGTTTGAATATTCACTATTACCATTAACCCTTTCCAAATCTGAACCAGATAATGTAGAATAATAATATTCAATTGTTTTTACTCCAACACCATTAATGATAACAGATTCTCCGGCAGTATGACCATTTTCAGTCCTACCCCAAACAAAATTACCATTTGCATCTTTTAAAAATCTACTGTTTCCGGCAATTGATGTAACTGATGCTGTTTTTCTTGCCACATCAGCTTTAAATTGATTAAATGCCTGTGTTGAAATATAACCAGACATATCTATTGATGATTCCCTTGCATAGCCAACCAATGCCTGGGATATTTGTTGACCAGCAGTCTGTCTAATGAAATCTTCCAAATTACTTGATGAATTAGATACAGCAGCATCAATTGCATTTTGAAGATTATCAAGTGTTGGCAATGCAGTAATTTTATCACCAAGTTTATCAATATTTTTCAATATATAGATTTGACTGTCACCAACATTGGTTTTAAGTTTATCTATTTCATCCTGAAAATATTTTGAAAGTTGTGACAACTTATAATTGGTTACATCTTCATGTGATGCAAGAGCACTAAAGTTATAATTTATTTTATCCATTGACTCTGATATAATATCAGAGGGATTAAGTAATACAATACTATCCATATTTTTTACTGATTATCTTCAATTTTTACACATTTATCATATAAAGCCATATATTCAGCCCTTAATACATTAAGAGCAGAATTAAACTTATTTTTAAGTTCTGTAATTGCTTTATCCTTTTCTGCTATAACTCGATTCAATTCTGCAATTTCCCTTTCAAGTTCTTCAATATTTTGGTTATGTATTGTTGGAAAACTGTGTACAGGTGTTGAATCCTGAATTCTCTGTAAATTCATATCTTATTTTTTAAATTAATTCTTATATCCCATATATGCTGCAACAGCAGATGTAAATAATCTACTTGTCAATAAATCATAAAGTAAACCACTTGTGATACCAAGTGCCCTACAAATAGCCTTACCGAGTGCAGGACCAATGGCAGCACCAGTCAAACCACCAACAACAGAACCCAAGATTCCTTCATCAACTTCATCACCATTCTTAATTTTCTCTGCAATGATTTCTGCTGCTTCATTTACCATCTTTTCTTCTGATTCATTCAACTGAATGTCATCATTGAAATACTCATCATATTTTTGTATCATAACAATATAGGTATAGTATAAAGTATTTATGAGAATAAAAAAGAGGGTAGATTTCTCTACCCTCTTTCTATCATTAATTTATCTATTATTCAAAACCACCAGCCTCAATAGCACCAGTTCTGAGAATTGTAAGTCTCTGAGCAATGATTTCAAGACCACGAACAATCTCCACATAGATATCAATAACACCCATATTATTGTCAATTACTTCTGCTGTGTTATTAGAAGTATCCATAACTGTTCTGAAATCATAAAGACCACCATTGTTCTTCATATTCTCAAGGAACTCATCAACCAATGTCTTGATTTCAAGTCTTGTCTGTGCTGTATTAAATTCAAACACATATCTTCTCAAAATGTTCTCAATACTATCCTGGATGTAGATAGCAGCCTCACGAACATGGATTGAAGAAAGTGCTGAAACAGGAGTCTGTTTTGCAGTCTTGTTAGCATAGATTTCAACACCAACACCCTGCTCCCAGATAATAGCATTGATACCCATTGGTTCAAGCCAATCTCTGTTATCATGTACAAGTGTTGCCTCAACACCAACAACCTGGTTACCAGAGATAACACCCCTCTTCTGACCAGCAACAATAGACCAAGCAAAACCTCTGCTGTACTTCTGAATATAAAGATTAGAAACATAAGCAGCAGGTGGTACTGATTTAGGAGCACCAAGATCAGTAATTCTCAAATATGGATAGTAATAAGCACCCCAAGAAGCACCATTCTCAATTCTTGGAAGACTGAATAAGAATGAAGGATTCTTTGAAAGGTCACCACCCTTTGAAATATATTCAACCTCAACAGCACCAAGCTTGTTTACAAATGAAGGATCTATACTCTTCTTGAAATCAAGCTGTGAAGGGCAGTTGATAATTGCAAGACCACTCTTTCTTGCCTGGCAAAGTTGTGTGTAAACTTTCTTACACTCTTCCTCAATACCAAGACCAAAGGTATCAATCAAATATCTCCACTGAATATAATCACGGTCAATAAGTGACTTGAAAAGATTTGAAGAAGTATGTGTTGAATGTTCTGGTTCCTCACGAATCATATCAAGAATCTCATTTTGACGGAGGTTTGTACCATTAGGCATAGCATCCTTTCTTACCTGGAAACCATTAAGACATGCCCACTGGAGTCTATCAGCAATCTTGTCAATAGGTACAACCTTAACAACAACTTTATCATCCTGGTCTTTTGCTGTCTTGCGGACCTTATCTGCACATACAACAAGAATACCTGCTTTCTTTCCATCAACACCATAAACAAACTTAACCTCTACTACTCTTGTAAGTCTTGAATGAACATCAGATGACATATCTTCTTCTGATACCCTATACCAATCTGAAAGGAGATAATCACCAACAACTACATTTGCTGTAAGATCAAGAATAACCTCATTGTCTCTGTCAACATAAGGTTTTGTATTCTTTGAATCCAAGAACAAATCCTCAGGTGAAATATACTGGAACATTGTTACCAAAGGTTTAACATCCTTTACAATTTCACTAACATAAAGTTGCTCATCATCAGAATCTGAATCAGATTGACTATCTGGTCTATAAACAACCTGTCCAACTGATAAGTATGTTGA
>Ga0310696_10008121_pt1 | contig 12270 bp, 16 predicted proteins | sample AusTroGonzalo_MG_4_FD_203885 | JGI IMG/M metagenome (GOLD analysis project Ga0310696, IMG submission 203885) | Bovine rumen microbial communities from tropical cattle in Woodstock, Queensland, Australia - Gonzalo_02 (v2) (version 2) | ecosystem: Host-associated > Mammals > Digestive system >... | reverse complement strand
TACTGACTTTTGTTTATCGTCGGCGTTATAAGTGCTATGATTCTTTGCACTATGCCTTAACATTTTCCTAAGTTTTTCAGCAGCGGATGTTTCTCCGGTAGCCCTTGCATTAGAAATTAAAGTATCAGCTTTCATTGTAAAGTATGCCGACTCAATTAAGTTCTTTGAAAGATTCTTATTGAAATCTTTTGTATACTAAGACTGACCATTTTGATCTACTTTGAAAATATAATCAAACAAAGCTTTACGATCTTCTTTAGGAATTGCAATACCGCGAATATTAGTTAAAGAATTGATATCCTTAGTAACTGTATCAAAGAACTGTTTTGATTGTTCTTCTTGCTGTTTTGCTAACTTCTATTGCTGTTTTTCAGCTTCTTCTACGTCAGCCTGTCTAAGCTGCTTTAATCTATCCAAAGCATCCTCTGATTCCTCAAACAACATATCGCTATCTTCATAACGAGATATCTTCTTATTTATTTGCTCGTCAGTATAGCCTGTGCGTCGCATGAGTTCACGTACAACTGCCTTTTGATTATTCTCATCTTCAAGGTCGATATTATCGAGAGTGAGAGCTTCTTGCTGTTTCTGATAGAAATCTTCAAACTTGCCTCCATTCTTCACATACTCATCAAGAGCTTGTATACGCTCATCTGCATATTCAGGTTTGGAATTTTCAACCACTACGTCCTTCATATATTGGACAAGCTGATCAGTGTTCAAAGGTCTATCTTTCTCATCAATATCGTCCATATTCCACCCAAGTGAAGCACCGAGTGCATCAAAGAAGAGGCCTACTTGTTGTGCCTCTATCACATCAGCATCGGTTGGTTCATCGTCATTACTATCATCAGGTTGATTATTATCATTTACTTGAGTAGTATCAATGGGTGGTACTGTGTCATTATCCACAGGAGGTTCCGGAGTATCATCCTCATGTGCGTTTGGATCATCAGTTGTCTGATCCTTTGTATCGCCGTCCTCAGGTTTCACTGGCGGCTCATCGTCGTTATTTTCTTCTACAAGTGGTATATTAGGCTCCATCAAGGCATTCATATCTGTTACACCTTCGCCTTCTTCGGCGTTGGAATAGATATTGCCGAGGATGTCTTCAAACCCACTTGGAATAGTATTCTTTTTCTTTGCCATATTATAATATGTGATTAGTGTTTCCAACTACGCGCATTATGACTAAACTGTGCTTTCTTGCGCATAGCTTTAGAATATTTTTCGGGGTTCTTTAGAACTCGTCTTTCGAATTCTGCAACACTTGCCCCGTGTGCTTTTGCTGCGGCAGTAAATGAACCGCGTTTAGAAGGTTTTATAGATATCTTACCGTTAGAATACTCTGGTAATTTTCCGTAAGCATAATTAAATATAGGTTCCCAATCATCATCAAGCATCTATAAAAGATTAGGTAGATTTACTCTTGGCTATAAATGAATCATAGGCTTACCAGATATATAAGGACTTATGCTAGTATCATAAGTAGGAATTGTCTATTCTTGTGGTATAGTTGGAATAACTTTAACTGCATCTGGTTGAGCTATATAAGTAGAAATTTTTTGTTCTGAAACTTTAGTAGGAATATTTAATCCAAATGCATCAGCCCATTCAGCTTGTCTTCTTGCGTTTCTTTTTTGTAATCCTCTGAATGGTCTTCCTTGGCTATCAACTTGATTATTACCCCAATCCATCTAACGCATTGCTTCTTGCCAATTACCAGATCTAACAGCTTTTACGAATTTTGGAGATTTTGCTGCACTCAATGTAGAAGGTCCTACATTATAGCCAATATCCATTAATACATATTTTGCGTTTTCTGGAAGTTGATCATAATTAGAAAATACACCTCTAAGCCATTTTTCTGTGTTAGCTAATTCTTCTTTTACAGCACGTCTATTATCTGCGGCAGACCACGAACCTTTTTGATTGTAAATATCTCTCCACTTTTGTGCAGTTAAACCAGAACCCAATGTTATTTTACCATCGCCTATATCTTTTGGTTTAGATAAAAATCCTTCTTCTCTTATAACAGAATCTACAAAATCTTCATACGCATTTGAAGGAGTACCTTCCGCATACTTAGGAAGACCTGCATCATATATCTCGGATACAGCCTTACCGTTTTTATAAGCCTTAAACCGTTCTCTAAACGCTTCTCTATCTCTAACCATATCCGTCCAATCTATTGCCAAGAATGTTAGCAATGATGTTAGTAATGAAATCATTACCTTCATCATGCTAAACATATCTTAGTATAAGTTTCAATAATTGATTATTCTCTCTAGTAAGCTATAGAAGCTCTTGTTCTTCTGCATACGTCATTTCTCTCCTGCTACTTTATTTCGAATAGCAGCACGAGCCTTTACGCGTTCACGTTCAAGAGCTGCATCATCCTTTTGCTTCTGCAACTCCATCTCATGCTTCATACGCTGCTTTTCAAGATCAATTTTCTTATCTTCTATCTCTTTCTTCTGGCGAGCTTCGTAACGCTTAGTATATTCATCAGATGCAATCTTACGCTGTGCTGTAGCATCTTTAGCTATCTCCATAGGATCGGGTATACCATTGTTATTAGCATCCTTCTCTTCTGTACCACGATATGCACTAATCTCAGCTACTGCAATCTTAGTCTGATTATCAGCATCAATCTTATATCTCTCAAGCTCCATCTTAGCTTCTTCAAGCATAAGCTCTTGTTCACGCTGTTCATTCTACATTTGTTGCAATTGAACTGCTTGTTGCTGTTGAGCTTCTTGTTGTTGTTGCATAAGTTGATCCTAACGATCTTGCATATCCTTAAGCTTCTGTTTAATGATATTAAAGTTATCATTTGTAAGCACTTCAGCGGCCTCTAAGAGGCTGGCTCCATTCTACATAGCCGGCTGAATAAGCTGCTGCAACTTCTAAATGTTCTCCATATCTTTAGAAGTGTCGCTTACAAACACATCCATGTCTTCGTTATAGAATTTATCTTGAATGTCTATATATGCGCGCTCACCATTATCGAAGACATAACTCAACTTCTTCTTACCAGTTTGCTGCCAAGCACCTTTAGCTGTATTGAGAAGCATATTAAGTGCGTGACGTTTACATTGATTGTGTGCCCAGAACAATGGTTCTGTAATATGTGAAGATTGCACAACAGATCTCTCTACATTACCTACAAGTTCATTAGAACTAATAGCACCTTCACGTTGTTCTGTAATACCAGATATTGTACCTGCTAATTGTTCGATCTTGTCCATCAGCTGGATGTATTCCGCGATGACATTCGACATAGTAAGATCGAGAGCAGTGATTTGATTAAATGTAGCAGGCTTTCCGCCTTCTCTACCTGGTACATTCCAACCTTCTTCATAAGGGTTAATAAAGTTTACACCAACAGACGATAAGTAGTGCATCCATCTATCTGGAGTGATATTCATAGATTTAGGAATCTATGTAATATCCATGTTTACTACCTTTCCTTTGTCTCTAGCAATGGCCAATTCTAATCTATACCACAGTACGATATACATATATTGTAAAGGCTTAAGGATACTAACAAGGGACCTAGGGCGACTATTGGTATTAGAATAAATGCATCCGCAATAGGGAAGTTTTTGACTATTTGGGTTATCGATTGACACGTGCTGATATTCAATAGGCTAAATACCAAAGTAAAGATCAGATCCGGCGCGATATCCCTCCCAAACTTCGATAATCCAGTCTTGTTCCACGCTGATTTCCATTCCTGTCTTTTTATAAGACTCGTCCATGATTTCAACTTGTGCTTGACCTGCTTCATCAAAGTATGTAACATAATAAATCTTTTTAAATGATTTCCAACAACAGTGCCATACATTGATTTGATTTCTAGACTTCTAATCAAATCTTGGATTATCGTATATAGACAACTGCAGTGGTTGAAAATTATCCACTATATCTTTATCACCACGATCACTAGAAGATCTACTTGTAAGCATTTCATTTAACTTATCAAGATCTTTTTCTGTAAGCTTGTCGAAGTATCTATCATATATCTATTCTACAGATAGCTTCATTCTACGACAGCACCAAGCGCCATCTTCTACAAATTCTAAATCTGGACTATGATCGTGATCAAACTCTTGTGGATTTACTCTTTCAAGATATGGTTCGTCGTTAAGTACACCTACATAATAATATTCCTATCCAGCTATAAGTGCATCTTTCCAACCTTTTATGAACTCATTATCTAATGTAAGTTTTTCTCTTAAGTATGAGAGAGCATGATATGCTGTATTTTCTACGATATCTTTATAATCTTTAGACATATATTTAGCAATAGCTTCTGGAGGCATTACTTCACCACTCTATAACTGTTGCTAGAATTGCTATGCCTCTTCTGGACTCATGCGAGAAGTAATAGCAGCCATAATATATTGCATTACCATATCCTTCTCTTTATCCATTAACTCTGATGCAGCTTCTTGCGATGTTCTCACTACCCTGAAGTTCATCGGCCTCTTTGTCTCTTCACCTATAAGGAGGTCTACCTTAGGCCTAATTATATTGAAATCTTGAGGAGTAGCGGGAAACCCATCTTCTACCTTAAATGGATTTGTAATTCGCTTAAAGTCTTTTTCATCGAATATAGAATTATAAAGGTTGTAGTAGGTCTATATCTCTCCAAATTGTGCCCTATTAAATCCTCCAGATGTCACGTTTCCTTCGCCGATTATGAAGTTAACACAATCATGCTACCACTATTCTGTCTTCTTTTTCAATGGTAATTTTTGTTGTGGAAACGTTGCATTGTATAAATTATCTTGTACTCTAACCATGTGTTAAAAGCTAAATAAAGGTATATCGTCTTGTACGCCACTATTATCTTCATCCCAATATCTTTGGCTGAACAGTGGCAATTCGAAGAGTTCAACCTATTTGTTCTATTCTTTTGCAGCTGCCACTTTAACCTAGAAGAGTTCTTCTCTATATATCATTACCATGCACATAGCTATTAGACGGTCTACGTTTCTTACACCGTCATTCTCTATCAACTCTTCTATTAAAGCTTCACTGTATACTCTTTCTAGATTAGGGTGTCCTTCTTCATATTCTTCCATTAACCATTCTAGAATAAGTCCTTCTCCATATGCCCTAATCTATTTAGTCATATGACAGCCTTTTCGGCGCTGTACTTTACTGTCTTTAAAGACTTCCGTAATTATTTTGTCTGGTTGATCAGCTAGCAGATAGTCACAGTGCTTGTTCGTGAAGTAAGGATATATACCTTTACGTTCATTCTCGAACAATAACCTAGCATTGTAGAATATAAGTAATTTACGAACATTTTCGTAATACTCTTCTGCTGTATTAGGTCTGCCTGTGTACTCTGCCACTATTACATCGTTCCAAGCTTCTCCTGCTTTAACGCGTTTAAATATGAACGTTGATCCTAAGGAGTTAGTGAACGACTCGTCATGATCATACGGGTCGCAACCGCCAATGTATAATCCGAAAGGGGGATCTGGGATTGGGTATTCCCATATGACTACTGATCCTTCTGGTTTGTCATCTTTCTTTAAGTGATAAGTAGTTATATCTCCAGACTTTTTTTCTCGTGCTTCTACCCCACCTTTACCATCCCAAGTAAGATCTACAATATGTTTCATATTCCTTAGTTTAGTATTAGTTCTTATTCTTGTCAACTAATCCATTAATAGTTTTCTAGGGAATATATTCTTACCTAATTCAAGGACAGCTTCTTGTGGTTTAATAGGACGTTCTGATATAAATCTATCAATAGACGTCTATGAAGCACCACCGGATTTAACTTCGTTACGTTTTGCTATTGTATCTTCAATAGCTTTTTCTACTAGACTATTTCCATCCTCATCCATAAAGATACGATTACCATTCTCATCAAATCCTTCCATATTTAAATAGAATGGAGAGAAGTAACCGCATTTTGTCTCTTCTGCTTTATCATCCCATATATTAGGGAATGCTAAAACATTATACGCTTCTGGACTATAGAATAGAGTTTTTAGTCCATCAAATTGACCACCTTCAGTACCACCAGTACCAAAAGCAATCATAAGACCGAATGCTGTACCATCATCATCTTCCATAGATGGTTGGCTAACGCGCCATGCTGTTTCTAGATTAGGGAATTTACCACTTTCCTCAAACAGTACCAACTTACCACGAATACCACGAACACGTTCTGGATCATTTTTAAGCGTCATACCAGTTATAGCAGATTTATAACCTTGTTCAGTTTCTCTACCAAACTCATCTTTTACTTTAAAACCAGAAACACGTTCCATACGTGTAGCTGTCAATCTACGTTTAGCCCATTCAGTATTCTTGTCTATAAAGTCCATAATCTCCCAAGCTTTAGTTAACAGACCGTCTCCAATAAGAAACTTCTGTTCTGAAGCTATGGCAAAACTCTTAGACTCTTTTATAAGGGCATAGTTTCTAACAAGCATTGACGATCCTTTGAAACTAAATCCCTTTTTACGGGCTTTAAGAACAGCAAGGTGTTTACCCTGCTGTTCAGCCTCTTCTACAGCCTAAAAGAAATAGTAATCACCATCCCAGAAATCTGGGAAATCTAATATACGTTCACGTCTAGTTCTTGTATTACCATAACGATCTGTATATTTAGTATCTGTACGTTTTATAATAGGACTGTAGTTTAAATAGAAATAATGGTAGCCAGTAATAGAATCTCCGTCATCAGCAACATATCCGTTAATGCAACGCTCTGCTTCCTGGTTCCAATATTGTACGTAATCAGTAGTGCCTCGCGGTGCCAGTGTATAACATCCATGTTTTTTAAAGAAAATTGCTGGACCACGGAACTTATCTGTGTTTTTTATTTTCTTATTAAAGTCTACCATATGTGTTTAATTAACTAACTGTAGTGTCGTAAAAACCAGCAGCAGCTGCAGCTCTACGATTATTACTATTATCAGTTTTAGTTATAACCTTACCATCTCCGTTAAGTTCCCACAAGATCTTAGCGACTATTGCGTCTACTATTCCCTACATTGTATTATATGTATTACCACCAATACTTGCAGTTATTGCGGATGATAATTGACTCTGTGTAATATAATTAGCATCGTTTGTAAAATAACTTACATTTGTTGGGAAGTTTGTTATATCACTAATAGTATGAGTATGAGATTTAGGATCTCTAGTATCAGTCAATCTAGAATCATTACCCATTACTACTTGAGTAGTAGAAGCATTGCCAGATGATGGAACGTCTTTTGCTGCAGCGGTACCAAGCGTAGGTTTATTTAATAAATCAGAATAACTACCAGTCTTAGCTACTTTATGAAGGTTTATAGTACCTGTAATAGTTTCTGCAGAATTAACAGACTAAGCAGAATTGTTATTGGTGTTTAATACAGGCTTGTTACCTAAGTCATTATAACTTGTAGAAGCAAACAGCTTATATTTATCTCTACCAGTACCAGATGCATTCTTATCATACCAATATACTTTATTTGCAGATTTATCGATATATATTACATCATCTGCACCACTATATTCTCCATTGATTGGGAAGCTATTAAAGTTTGTATATGCAAGTACATCATTCATGTACTCTATAGCCAGATCATCTTTAATCTGATTAATATCTACAATCTTTACATCTTCTGTATGATCTTCATCTATAAATCTAGTATATACGAAAGTTTTAACTCCGTTTATAGTTTTATAAGAAACACTTACAGGTACTTTAGTGAGAAGATCTATATATTTACTATCTATATATCCCTTTAAATATTCTACCTAGTATTCTAACGATGATTCGAGATTTGTAATCCTATCTTCATCTGCTGCAAGTTTATCTCTCAATTCTTGCAAAAGCTTGTAATATTTACAATAGCAGCAGCAAGGATTACAACACCCACCACAGCATGGATGATTACAACACCTATCGTGTGGGCAACAGTTGTTATGCTCACTATACCCACCACAACAATGCATCATAGGCATGCAGCAGATTAAATCTTCTTCATGACAACAATTGTCACATGGTTTTGTATCACACATAATTTATATTATTTATTTTTAAGATTATTTAATTCAGCCTTTAGAGCTTCGATTTCCTATTCTAACGTCTGAATTCTTGTTTCTTGTTCTTTTACTTTTTTGGCTGTTACAACAGAAGCAACCAATGCTGCTGTGCCATATTCCATTGATACTATATCATCAGAACTTGTACTTGTTATTTCTTTTGCTATTTCTTTCCAATACTAAGCACTAGTTCCTATATGGACGTCATCATCTATATTGGTGTCTTTCCATTTATATTTAAATATTGGAGCGTTTACTATCTATTCAAACGTAGTATCTACATCACCTACTACGTTCTTTAATTTCATATCAGATGCATTACCCCAAGGAGATGATCCTCCTGCAGATCCGTTTACATATAATTTATAACCAGATGGTGGAGAAGTAGTTGCTATTCCTACACTACCTCCACTCGTTATATATAACCTCCAAGATCCTCCAGTAGCTAAACCAAGTCCTAATGAGTTACCAGAGTAGAAATACGCTTCTGTACCATTGTTGCCTACATAATGAGGAGCACTTGATCCTCCCCATCTAAAAGCACTACCTGCACCTGCAGTATTAGTAAATTTTCCAGATGATGAAACATTACCGTCATTGTCTATACTTGTAACTATTGCATTCTTATTTCCGTTATAAAAATAAAAGCAAGATGCGTTACATCCGACAGACCAATTAAAACTATTTTTACTTTTATAACAAATACATGACCAATCTCCAGAATACGAGCTATTTACATGAAGAACATCTCCTGTTGAAGATGTACTAAGTATGCCACCCGATAAAGGAAGGTAACTACCAGATGTTATAAATCCACTATCATTTGTCAACTAACTTGTTTTAGTAGGAATAGTCGGCGTATTTGTTATTTCTGACCATGAATAACTAGGTTTAGTAGCTGCTTTAGCCCAAGCATACACATCTGACGCAGGTCTAGAATTTGATAACCTAGAATCATTCCCTGCACAAGCATCGTTTGCTCCAGTACCTAAAGGTCTCCAAGTATTAGTATCCTATGTGGGAGGTGTGTATCCTAGAGCGTTTGTAACAAGAGTTTTTGTAAGGGCTAACGAAAAAGTAGTTCCACTAAGACTCAATCCGGTACCTGCAGAATACGTTGTATTATTATCCTATTGTGTAAATGTACCAGTAGTACCATCTAAACATGTATATGTAAATGTAGTGCCGCTTCTTGTTATAGTCTTTATTGCTTTAGACTAATCTATATTTGCAACATTAGCTAAACCTATATTAGCTGCTGTTATATTGATATTACCTATACGATAATCAGTCTCTGCACCACCTTTTACACCAGTTACAATAGATTTACTTATCTCTATATAAGTACTACCTGACCATCTGTATGTTAAATCTGTATCAGTTGTTACATATATCTTACCAGTTTCTCCCTACGCCGGTAATGAATTATAACTAGGATACTCTAATACATCATCTACATAACTAGGCAAATATGATGCTGGTATCTAACCAGATTGATCTAATATAGGAACATTCTACGATAAATCAGTAACTTGTTCCTATATATCTTCAGTATCATCTTTTAGTTTATACAATAAATCTTTATCGTAATCGTGAGCTCTTGGTAAAGTATGTGTATTTCTTATTTCGTATCCTACCATAGTAATGTATTATTATATTTCTGGTCCAGCAATAAAAGCAGCTCCGTTTGGAGATGAATAGAACACTTCATTTACAGTATCATATAAACCTACAACATTATTTGGGTTTCTACATGGAACCATATCTCTTACAAGTACACCTTCAATAAATAATTTGAAGTAATATATTGTACCTTCTGTAAAATTAATTGCTGTATTGTTAAGATCTGAAAATACACATAATAAAGATGTACCGTAAGAATGTGTCCTATTACTATTACTTAAGTTGGTTACATTCTTATTGGGAGGAGTCTATACTGGTAATTCTATTATATCATTAGTTCTTCCTATAGTATTATCTTTTTTATTACCTCCAATATATCTTCCTACCACGGTACCTTTTCCAGTTCCGCCTGGCATTCTTACAAATGTACCCGGATAAGGACTAGCAGGATCCTAACATGCAAAAATAGCAGCATTTGTATTATTACCTGTACCTTGTCCAACTATGATAAATTTCATTGCTATATCATACCAAACATTAAGTGTTTCATAAAGTTTGATATCCAAATCTATATACTGGTTTCCGGTTTTTGTAGAACTTATATATTCTAAATCTGTATAGCCTATAGGTGTTCTTTTTTGTGATGTTATGTCAGATCCCAACGCAAAATTTCCAGTTCCGGCATTTCCTAATAATGTTCCAGTTATTTTATCATAAAAATATCCTACATTTCTTTTTCTAACAGCATATGCGTCAAAGATGATTTTGTTATTTGTATCTCTTATAACAACACTTCTTATTCTCATATAGTTTCCTATAGAAGCAGAACCATTAGTATTACATGCAAATATATAATAAGGAATGTTTAATGTGAACGGACTGTATTGTGCAGGATCTGTACTAACTGGTGTCTATTTTACACCATTATAATATAATTCGTTATTATATAATTTTACTGTATAAAATGTATTAAGATCTATATCATATACGCAAATGCCTATATGATTTTTAAATCTTATATGACCAGGATCGGGATATCCTATATGATGATCTGTATACGCTCCTTTTGAAGTTCTAGCACCGATTGCCATACCTCCGTTATTCTTAGTAGCTAATAACGTGATTTCTATAGAATAGGCAGAATTAGCATTTATTCCTGTGTTTATATATTGAGTACCACTACCTTCTAAATAATCTACTTCTGCGTCGTATATAGATTCCTCGTGCTCCCATACAACATCTGTACCAAGATATACTTTATCTACCTAAGTATCTCCAATTAGAATATTATCTGTTGGGTCATTACCAATATTAATCATACTTAAGAATTTTCTTTTATTATATAAATAGTATCTTGATCTTTAGTAACTATAGCATCATACTAAGCCTAAGTGCCAATCCAAATAGAAGGTATTGTTGGTTTATTTAAAATCTATGCTACTCCACTTGCTGCATTCCAATCTGCATTTACCTAAGGTGCTGTAAGTTCCACATAAGCGGTACCATCCCATCTATATTGTTTATTAGTGTTCTTATCTATATATATCTTACCTTCGGATGGTGTTATTTCTCCATCATAACCAGAAACACCAGACGGTTTTGTTCCTGTATATATAGCACGCACAAAGAAACCACACTGTCTCCATGCACCAAGACTCTACCACGGATTAATTCCCTGAGGAGTATAATATTGTACATTATCTTCATTTGTGGTAATATGATAAGCCTGTGAGCTTTGAGCGATATACTATGAATCTGGATAAATATCGCTAATCCATCTTTTTATATAAGTGTTCGAAACAAGTATAGTTCCGTCTTTGGCGGTTCCACATACTCTAAAAAATATCTACTATGTACCTACCGTACAAATAACTCCAGCTGCACCGCTATTATTATAATCCGACGACCATTCTGTTGTAGAGTCTTCAAATAACGTATTGGCTTCAATTAGAGTTGGGATTCTCCATTCAGGACCCCATGCTACTGTTGCAGCATCATCAGAAGTCTGCAGCTATGTAAGTTGATCGGTACTATTGTATTTTGTGAAAGTGTTACCGCCATCGTTTGTATATTTGTAATCAGCCCAACCAAACGCTTTCTATCCAGAGCCACTTCCAACCTAACTGTCTGTATATCCTTGTGTATCTCCCCATTGGAAATACAATCCCGCATCTGTTGGACTATCGGCGCCAATATCAACAGTAGCCCATTTTATACCATTTATTTCAATATAATCGTGACCAGCACGCTCTATAAACGACTCATAGAATTTACCGCCATGATAATATGCCACAACAACATCTGAAGTAGGCTTGTTCTTAATATAGTCAGCCTATGTGTTATCAGATTGATTCCAATCAGACTATATTTGTGCAGCTGGTATTGTTGGTTTATTAGTTAGATCATCATAATCTCCACTAAAATCAGACTTATTATTCCAAGTAGTTTTTTCAGCTTGTGTTGCACCATATTGTGCAATAGTAGTTTGAGTTGGTTCTATTACCGGACGCACAGAACCTGCTACAAGTGAATTATATCCAACGATGCTTTTAGTATAATTGTCATTAATAGACAAAA
>Ga0310696_10008120_pt1 | contig 12270 bp, 12 predicted proteins | sample AusTroGonzalo_MG_4_FD_203885 | JGI IMG/M metagenome (GOLD analysis project Ga0310696, IMG submission 203885) | Bovine rumen microbial communities from tropical cattle in Woodstock, Queensland, Australia - Gonzalo_02 (v2) (version 2) | ecosystem: Host-associated > Mammals > Digestive system >... | reverse complement strand
AGGTCGATTTTCCATTTCAGCCCTTGCATGTAGCTGGTCTGGCCAGTTTTGGCAAAATAGTTTTCAAGAGCCGTTATAAGGTTGCTGCAGACTGTGTTGACCCTTTTGGTCAGGGCGGCGTCGGTCGATAACTTCGCTGTCGAAACGAAATCTTTGTAGGACTCCTGGCTGAGCGACATGATTTCACTGTCGGAATAGAGAAGCACCTGCTTGCGGCCGGTCAGAGCAACGCTGCTGCATGCGTAAAGCAGGACGGCCAGAAGAAGTGAAGATGCGATCCATAGAAGCTTTTTCATAGTTTATTCAATTTATCAGATTATTTCAATGTCAGATGACGGAATCCAGCCCTCGCGGCCGTCGGCGATGGACACCCTGTACCAGTCCCCCACCACATCCTTCACCTTCAGCACTGTACCTTCGTGGATGATGAAAAGCGAAGTGCCGGATGTGCCAGGGCTGCTCTTGACGGAAGACACCGGAGACATCACCACGGCCCCTTTGTCGCTCAGAGCGTCGGCCCTCTGGCTCAGAGACAGGCCGAAGCAGCAAAGGGTGAACGCGAAGGCTACGCAGGCCAGCACGAAGGACGCCTTCCTTGCACCGACTGAGCCGAACTGACGGAAGCCGGTGAGCAGCAGCAGAACCAACAGGAAGAGGCCGGCGGCAAGCCAGGCCCAGCCGTCGGACGACATGGAGTATTTAAGGTTCTCGAACCATTCCGCAAGGATGAAGCGCGGCACGCTGTCGATGCGGTCCTGCACCGAGGCCTGCGCGATTTCCAGATTGTTGGCGGCATCGGCATGGTGAGGACTGAGTTTAAGCGCCCTTTCGTAGTACAGCACGGCATGGGGAATGTCGCCGAGCTTGTAATAGCAGTTGCCCATGTTATAATAGAGGTCGGCACTGACCATGCCTGACTGCTCGATTGCTGTGTAGCTGTCAAGTGCGGTAGTGAAGTCTCCACGAGCATAAAGCTCGTTGGCGGCGTCCCACTCTTGTGCGCTTGCGGCAAAGCCGAGGCACAGCAGCAGCAACAGAGATGTCACGGCCTTTGCTGCAGCCCCGTTCCTGACAGAGGGAGCGTTTCGCAGAGAGCCCTCCATCCGTGAGATTACAGACATAGCGTCTTTATAGATTTTGTCCATGGCTTCTTGATTGGTGTCGGGAGCGTAGCGTGCCATTTCGCAGGCGTCGAGGATGCCGATGAAACTGTCGGCGAGAGCGGGGTCAACTCCGCCCGAAACAAGCTTTTCGCGGGCATTATCCTTCGTATAATCCGCAGGAGAAATCATGAGCTTGTCGCAGACATAACCGGTGAGAGCCTTGTGGAGCTCTTCGTAGAATGCGGTTTCAAGACCCTTTGAGAGATAGTCTCCGGCCTGGGCGAGCCTTGCCCTGGCCACCTTGTTGGCCTTGCGGTTCCTGCTGCCGGCCACATCTGCCCGGCGTGCCCTCGACACTGCGGTTACCCTGTCAACGAAGAAGAACAATGCGGCCAGAAGCGCCAGCAGTATGTAGAATCCGGGGGACGAAACGAAGAACTTTCCGGCAGGGCGCAGGCCGTCACGGCCGGTGGCGATATAGCGGATGTCCTCCCCTATGCTGCGCACTCCCTGCCTTGCCACGCCCGGCACTATGCTGCCGGCAGAAGCATCTTCTGAACTGGCGGCGACGCCCAGTCTCATTGCCGGAGCGGATATCGTCACATAGCGGCCCAGCGACACGTCGTAATAAGAGTAGTTCACGGGTCCTATGTCATAGCTGCCATAGCTGCGCGGGATGAAGGGATACTCGAAGGTCTTGGAGCCGGAAGCCCCGTCGGCCGATATGTTTTCGGAGCTTTTTACGTCATAGGCTTCGAAATCCGCAGGGAAAGAGAGCTTGGGTGCGCCAAGCATCGATATGTTGCCGGTGCCGGAGATGGTCACCTTCAGCGAGCCCGCATCGTTGGTCTTGAGGCTGTCGCTGCTCAGCACTGCGCTTATCTTGAACTGCCCCACTCCTCCCTCGAATGAAGAAGGTGCCCCGCCGGGCAGCGGAGTCACATTGACCGCCGCCGTGCCGGAAGAAACCCTCTTGCGTATGGTCTGGTAACTGTCGAAGAAATCGTCGAAAATCGAACGGCCGAAGCCGGAAGAAGTCCTTACCCTCACCATGCATACCAGTTCGGCAGGGTCTATCGTGAGCCTCCCCTCCTGCTGAGGAATCAGCATGTAGCGCTTCAGCAGGGCCACGTTGTATATCTGGCCGTCCACATTCTCACGGGTTGATTCTATGGTACGGGCCGTGAAAGTCTCCTTGCTCCAGAAACCGTTGAAGGACGGGAATGTGATGTCCTCAAGGCCGGAGATGTCAGTGCGGTAGTACAGTTTGAGAGTGGCTGTGATGGGCTCGCCCTTTACCACGTTGGTCTTGCTCAGCGAGAGCCTGAGATAGATGTCGTCGTTCGACACGGTGCCGGACTGCACTGCGCCGGAAGAGCCTTGCTGGGACGAAGACTGCCCTGACTGCTCCTGGGCCTTGACCACTTCTACGGTGAAGGGAGAAGTGGAGCATTCCTTCTTGTCCACCTTCGCAGTGGCGGCAGGCAGGACGAATTTGCCCTCGGCCTTGGCCTGCAGCAGGTAGGTATAAGTCTCGGTATGGCTCGACTCCCTCTTGCCGTTGATAATGTTCGTACTGCTCATCGAGCCCTTCTGCGGCCCCCACACGATGTCGAAATCATCGCTTGCCGGCCACTGGAAATCGCTCATGTTGCCATCGGCGGTGAACACTACCCTGAAGGTCTCGTTCATCGACACGACGCCCGGAGCCTCATAAGTCAGGTTCTGGGCGGCAAGATTGACGCAAAGCGCCGAGAAAAGCAATGCAACGATATATCTTCTCATCTCTCTACCAGTTTTTATCTTTTTGTTTGCTCTTGAGTTTCAGAGCCTTCTCTTTGTTGACCTTGTCCTGTGTCTGTTTTTCCTGCTCCTGGATCGCCTGCAGCATCTGCTGTGCGGCCTGAGGGCTTATCTTGGGCCGTTCAGCGGAATTGTCCTGACTGTTCTTGTCGTCATTCTGGTCCTGCTGGTCCTGATTCTGATCCTGCTGATCATTGTCCCGGTTCTGCTGGTCCTGATTCTGGTCCTGCTGATCCTGATCCTGATTCTGGTCCTGATTCTGCTGGTCCTGACCTCCTCCTCCGCCGCCCTGCTGCTCATTCTCGAGCATCTTCTGCGCGTAGGCCAGATTGCTCTTGGCATCCATGTCGTCAGGATTGCGGCGCAGCGAATTCTTGAACGCCTCCACAGCAGCCTGCCAGTTGCGCTGCTTCAGGAAGGAATCTCCCTGGTTGAAGAAACTTTCCGCACCGCGGCCCGCACGGTCGAGCGAATCGCTGACAGCGGAATAATACCTGTCGGCCTCGGAATAGTTCTCCATTCGGTAGTATGTGTTTGCCATGTTGAAATTGGCAGCATTCGAAAGCGAATCCTTCAGCAGAGCCTTCTTGTAGTCAATCTCGGCATCCCGGTAATTCTCCTTCTTGAAATCGCGGTTGCCGGAGCGCACCTCCTTGCGGTCGCTCTGCCCGAAAGCCGGAGCCGACGCAAGCAGCATCAAAGCGAACAATATGATTAATCTGCGTTCCATGTCATTTGAAAATGTTCCTTGCAGTCTTCCTTTCACCAATCAGCATTTCGATCAGGAAGAAGAAAAGTGCGATTGCGAAAAAGTACATGTACTGTTCGTTGTATTCTTCGAAAACCACGCTGCTGAACTCCTGTTTGTCGATGGTTTTTATGTCCTCAATGATGGGATTAAGGCCGAATTCGCTGTTTCCTGCCTTCACATACTCACCATTCCCGACAGCAGCCACCTCCCTCAGAATCTGTTCGTTCAACTTTGTAACAACAATGTTACCCTCCTTGTCTCTGAGTAAACTGCCTTTAACGGAGACAGGCTGGCCGGCGGTGGAGCCTACTCCGATGGTGTAAATTCTCACGCCCTCGTCAGCCACTGCTTTTGCCGCTTCGACAGCATCGCCTTCGTGGTCTTCACCGTCGGAAATAATGATGATGGCGCGGCTTCTTCCGCTCTGCGAACTGAAGCTGCGCGCCGCTGTCATTATGGCATCCGACAGATCGGTGCCCTGGATGGGAACAGACTCCGTGCTTATGCTGTTAAGGAAAACCTTGGCCGAGACATAGTCGGTGGTGATGGGCAGTTGGATGAAGCTTTCCCCCGCAAAGAGCACCAGTCCGATGCGGTCGCCCTGCAGCCTGTCCACTATCCTCGATATGGCCAGCTTGGCCCTTTCCAGACGGTTGGGGCTGTAATCTTCAGCCAGCATGGAGTTGGACACGTCGAGGGCTATCATTATCTCCACGCCTTTGCTCTTCTGTTCCTTCAGCCTTGCCCCTATCTGTATGCGGCACAGGCCCAGTACGAAGAACAGGAAGGCAAGGGAGAAGAAGGTGACTTTCAGCCAGCCGCGGCCGTTCGAAACAGCCGGCATCAGCCTGCTCACCACCTCCGGGTCGCCGAAGCGCGCCATCCTTCTCTTCTTGAAATTGAGGTACAGCCGGTACGCCACGAAGAACAGCGGGATCAGCAGCAGCAACAGCAGGTATTGGCTTTGAGCTACATATATCATTACGGCAGCCTCCTTATTATGAAGAATTTGAAGAGCACCTCAAGCAGCAGCGCCACCAGGGCCCAAATCGCAAACTTCATGAACAGCTCGGTATATACCGGGAAGCTGTCCACAGTGATGCGGCTCTTCTCCATCTGGTTAATCTCGTTGTAAATCTCAAGCAGTTTGGTATTGTCCGTGGCGCGGAAATACTTGCCGCCGGTCTGCTCCGCAATGTTCTTGAGCAGGGCCTCGTCAATTTCCACATCCACGTCCACCAGCCTTATGCCCATGGGCGTCATCATCGGATAGGGCGCCTTGCCCATCGCACCGACTCCTATGGTATAAACCCTTACGCCGTAGGTCTTGGCAATCTCCGCAGCCATGGCCGGGGTGATTTCACCGCTGTTGTTGACTCCGTCGGTCAGCAGTATCACCACCTTGCTCTTGGCGTCTGAATCCTTGAGGCGAGCCACTGCTGTGGCCAGGCCGTTGCCTATGGCAGTACCGTCGTCAATAAGGCCGGTCTCGATTTCCTTCATCATATTGATGAGGGTGGCACGGTCCGAAGTGACGGGGCACTGGGTGTAGCTCTCTCCTGCAAAGACCACTATGCCCATGCGGTCGGCCGGCCTTGAGGAGATGAATTCTATTGCTATGCTCTTGGCGGCTCCTATCCTGTCCGGCTTGAAATCCCGTGCGAGCATGGAGGTCGAAACGTCCATGCCGAGCACTATGTCGATGCCTTCGGTGTCAGTCTGTTCGAAAGACTGGGAAGTGCGGGGTCTTGCTATGGCGAGGATGACAAGGGCCAGAGCCGCAATCCTCAGGATGAACGGCACATGCCGCATCACCTGCTTGGCACTGCGCCCGGAGGCCTGCCATCCTGCAAAGTTCGACACCGTCATGGAAGCCGAACGGCCCTTGAGCTCCCTGAAAACGTAGAGAGCAATCAGCGGCAGAAGCGCGAATTCCAGATACAGCAGGTTCGGGTATTCAAAAAACATCATTCGTCCTCCCCTTCATTTTCCATTTGAGTCACCCAGGTGGCGTTGACAAACTGCACGGCCTCCGGTATGGTGGCTTCATTCTCCTCCGCCGCAGGCTCATACTTGGCGAACTTGACAAGGTCGGCACGGCTGAAGAGCGAAGCTACGCTGTCGTAGGTCTTCTGCTCTATGTCCTGTTTGCGCAGGTCTTCGAGCATTTCGCCGGACGGCCGCTCCATAGTCACAATGCCGAAACGCTCGGAAATATAATAACGCAGCGTATCCGTGACCGCAGTGTAGAACTGCTTGCTCTTGTTGTTCTGCCAGAGCTTCTGTTTGCGTATCTTCTCGAGGTTGCGCAGGGCCACAATATGGGCGGGGTCTTTCTGCACAGGTTTGCCGAACAGGGAAATATTGCTCCTGCGGGCGTTGACAAACCGCACGAGCAGCCATATAAGCGCGGCCGCCAGCAGGGCCAGCAGTATCCACGGCAGCACTTCCCTGAAGGTGACGGGATAGCCTATCTGCCCCTTGATGTCCTTGATGACGTAGGTGGCCGTATCGATGGGAATTGTATTGACATACAGCTCGGGACCGCGATACAGCAGCGAATCCGCATTGCCCTGGGCGTCGAATATCACAGCCAGCACCGCGGGCAGCACATAGCTGCCGCTGTCGAAGCTGGTGATGGTCATCCGGGCCTCAATCTCGAGTTTACCCTTCCTGGATGAGAGCGTGTCGAGAGTAAAGCGCTTGATTGTCTCCACTCCATAGGTGAGCGGCTCCTGCGGGGCTGCGATGGCAAGTCCCTGCCCTTCCTGCATCTGCAGGCCCAATATCAGCTCCACCTGGTCGCCGATGAGGATTGAGTCCCTGCTCAGGCGGGATACGCGTGTGGTGTCCACCTGGGCCGCGGCCGCGAAGCATGTCAGCAATATCGCTATGGTAAGCAAACTCTTCTTCATGTCAAGCCCTTTGTTCGAATAACGATATCAGTTGTTTTACATAATCCTGGTCCGTGGCTATATCCACCGAGTCTATGCGGTATCTGCGCAGAACCTGGGCCGTCTTTTCGCGCACTTCGGCATTCCATTCTGCATAGGCGCTGCGCATGGCCTTGGATGAGGTGTCAACCCACATCTGGCGTCCGGTCTCTGCGTCCAGCACGTTGACCAGGCCGATCGATGGTATCTCGCGCTCCCTGCGGTCATATATGTTTATGACGGAAATGTCATGCCTGTTTGCTGCAATCTTGAGGGCATCCTCGTAACGCGGGGCCCTGTCCGCACCCACATCCAGCATGTCCGAAAGCAGGAAGGCCGTGCATTTTTTCTTTATGGCGTTAGTCAGGAACTCAAGCGCGGCGCCGATGTCGGTGCCTTTTTCTTCCGGCTCGAACTCCACCAGCTCGCGGATGATGTGCAGCAGGTGGCTGCGGCCCTTCTTGGGAGGTATGAACTTCTCTACCTTGCTGCTGAAGAACAGCGCCCCTACCTTGTCGTTGTTGATGGAGGCCGAGAAGGACAGCACGGCAGCCACTTCGGCCACGAGGTCTCTCTTGAGCCTGTTGGTCGAGCCGAAGAAGCGCGAGCCGCTCACGTCGATGAGCAGCACGACGGTAAGCTCCCTCTCCTCCTCGAATATCTTCACGTAGGGCGAATTATAGCGGGCGGTCACGTTCCAGTCCATATTGCGCACGTCGTCGCCGTACTGGTACTCCCGCACTTCGCTGAAAGCCATGCCGCGGCCCTTGAAGGCGCTATGGTACTCGCCTGCAAATATCTGGTGGGACAGAGACTTGGTCTTGATCTCTATCTTGCGGACCTTCTTTAGCAATTCGGTACTGTCCATTACGGAACTTCTACTGCGTTGAGTATGTCTGTGATTATCTGTTCTGAAGTAACGTTTTCGGCCTCTGCCTCGTAGGTCAGGCCTATACGGTGGCGGAGCACTTCGTAGCATACCGCCCTGACATCCTCGGGGATGACATATCCGCGGCGGTGGATGAAGGCATAGGCCTTGGCCGCCAGCGACAGGCTGATGCTGGCCCTCGGGGAGCCTCCGAAAGAAATCATGCCTGCGAGCTTAGGCAGGCCGTATTCGGCGGGAGTGCGGGTTGCGAAAACTATATCGACTATGTATTTCTCTATCTTCTCGTCCATGTAAACGTCACGGACCACCTTGCGGGCGCGGACGATGTCATCGGTCTTGAGGGCAGTTGACGGACGCGGGAAAGTGCCGCTGTTGTTCATGCGGATAATCTGCTTCTCTTCTTCCTTTCCGGGATATCCCACGACCACCTTGAGCATGAAACGGTCGACCTGCGCCTCAGGCAGAGGGTAGGTTCCCTCCTGCTCTATCGGGTTCTGGGTCGCCATCACCAGGAAAGGCTCGGGGAGCTTGAAGGACTCCTCGCCAATGGTCACCTGACGCTCCTGCATGGCCTCCAGCAATGCGCTCTGCACTTTCGCGGGACTTCGGTTGATTTCATCCGCCAGCACGAAGTTGGCGAACACGGGGCCCTTCTTGATTTGGAACTGCTCTTTCTTCTGGCTGTAGATGAGGGTTCCGATGACGTCCGCGGGGAGCAGGTCGGGCGTGAACTGGATGCGGCTGAACTGGGCGTCCATTATCTGCGCCAGGGTATTGATGGCCAAAGTCTTCGCAAGTCCCGGAACTCCTTCGAGAAGGATATGGCCGTCGGCCAGCAGTCCTATGAGCAGGTTCTCGACCAGCTGTTTCTGGCCCACTATGACCTTGCCCATCTCCATCCGGATGACATCCACGAATGCGCTCTCCTGCTGGATGCGGTCGTTAAGTTCTTTGATGTTTACACTGTCCATATTGTAAAATGTTTGTACTTTTGTGCTGTTGAGGATTCAAATTTACTACTTTTCTTTCAATGTGAGTTTCCGATGAGGCATTTCGTTTCCATCGCATACGACGGTAAGAATTATTCCGGATGGCAAAGACAGGACAATGCCCTGAGCGTCCAGCAGTTGCTGGAGGAAGCGTTCGCCACCGTCACAGGAGAGCGGATTTCACTTACCGGCGCGGGACGCACCGACGCCGGGGTAAGCGCAAGCTGCTACTTCGCCCATTATGACACTGACATTGAAATCAAAGAACCGTCGCGGCAGTTATACAAATTGAATGCCATCCTGCCGCCTGACATCGTTGTCAAAAGCCTCTACAGGGTCAGTGACGATGCGCACGCCCGCTTCGATGCGACAAGCCGCAGCTACACCTACCGCCTCCACACAGTCAAGGATCCCTTCGCCTTCATGTCGGCCTACTGCAAATTCGGCCTTGACGTCGAAGCCATGAACCAGGCTGCCGGCTATCTCATAGGGGAGCAGGACTTCTCGGCTTTCGAGAAGACCGGGGGCGGAAACGCCACTTCGCTCTGCAATGTAACCAGGGCTGCATGGCAGCAGACATCTGCCGGCCATTATGTCTTCAACATCACTGCCAACCGCTTCCTGCGCAATATGGTCAGGGCGGCTGTTGGCACGTTTTTGGAGGTGGGCAGGCACCGGCAGCAGCCTGAATGGGTGGCAGAGGTGCTGGCGGGCCGCGACCGCTGTTCGGCCGGACAGAGCGCCCCCGCTGTAGGGCTGTCGCTCACAGATATCAGCTATCCGTATCCTCTGATACCATTGAAATAATCAAAATCAACCAATATGCTTTTCACATTACTCCAAACCTCATCTGAAGTCAAATTCTCCCTTCTCGCCCTTGCGGCAAAAGGAGGCTGGCTGATGATTGTGCTGGCCGTGCTGTCCGTCATAGCCATCTACATTTTCGCAGAGCGTCTGTTCGCCATCAACTATGCCGGCAAGATTGACAAGAATTTCACCAAGGACATCACCGACTACATTCTCGACGGAAAGAAGAAATCCGCCCTTGCCCTGTGCAAGAAGACCGATTCCCCCATATCCCGCATGGTGGAGAAAGGCATCGAGAGGACAGGCAAGCCCCTGTCGGACATCCAGACTGCCGTGGAGAATGTCGGCAACATCGAGGTGGCAAAGCTCGAAAAGGGGCTGCCGCTGCTCGCCACCATAGCCGGAGGCGCTCCGATGATCGGTTTCCTCGGCACTGTGATGGGTATGGTACAGGCTTTCTTCAACATGTCCAATGCAGGCAACAACATCGACATAACCCTGCTTTCCGGCGGTATCTACACTGCCATGATTACGACGGTCGGCGGCCTGTTCGTGGGCATCCTCTCTTATTTCGGCTACAACTACCTCACCTCCCGCGTCTCTGACGTGGTCTTCAAGATGGAGAACACCACCATCGAGTTCATGGACGCGCTCAACCATCAGGGCGAGGCTGCCGCCGCTGAAAAAAACTTGCTCGAATTAGAGGACTGAAGCCATGGCAATCAAACGCAAAACCAAGGTTGACAGTTCGTTCTCGATGTCCTCAATGACGGACATCGTGTTCCTGCTGCTCATTTTCTTCCTGGTCACGTCCACGCTGATCAACCCCAACGCCCTCAAGCTACTGCTTCCCAAGAGCACGGGTCAGGTGTCTGCCAAGGCCACCGTCAGCGTTTCCGTGAAGCATTACCCCGAACTCAACACCGTCACCTACCACATCAACGGCGACCCCAACCCGGTTGCTTTCGAGCAGGTGGAGGGTATGATAGTTCCGCTTCTCGAAGAGCAGGATGAGCCTACTTTCTCGATTTACGCCGACGAGACCGTCCCCGTTAAGGAGGTCGTGGCTCTGATGAATATTGCCAAACGAAACAATTACAAAGTGATAATGGCGACTTCGCCTGAATAGTTTTTTCCCGCGATGAATCCGCTGATCAAATCAAGGCCGATTGGAATACTGTCCACGATAGTGTTCAACGGGCTTGTTTTGATTGTTTGCTCAATGTCCGGCCTGACCTATCTCGACCCTCCGCCGGAGGAGTATTCCGAGACTCTGATAGAATTCGAGGCTGAAGAGCTGTTCGAGCAGAAAATCGAGGTCGGTGCGGGCATCCAGCCCCGAAGCGAAACCGCCGACCCTACTCAGGACATTCGTCTGGTGCAGAATTCCGAGGCGCCCGTAGAGAGCAAAAGGGCCAACGAATCGATGGAATCGACGGTGGGCACCGAGGGTGACGTGGAAATTCCCGAACCGCCGAGGGAGCCGGTGATTGACCAGCGGGCTCTCTTCCCTTCCGCCGACAACAATATCAAGGACACGCTTTCGACTCAGGTTGCCGACAAGGTGACTGACGCGCTGACCGCCGGCCATGCTCAGGGCAATACGCGCGTAGGCAATCCGGAGGGTGAGCCTTCGGCAAAACTGCAGGGACGGAGCGTGATGGGCAGCCTTCCCCGTCCTGCGGACGACAAAATCCAGAAATCGGGTGTCGTAGTGGTCAGGATTCAGGTCAACCGTAACGGTGACGTCACTTCCGCCATTGCTGGTGAAGTAGGCACTACGGTGACTGACAAGACTCTGTGGGACAATGCGGTTGCCGCCGCCAAGAAGGCAAAGTTCAATGTGTCCCGAAATGCTCCTGAGTCGCAGCAGGGCACCATCACTTATGTTTTCAATCTCCGTTAAAATGCTAAGACGTTCCATTTTCATCCTTACTTCCCTTCTTGTGCTTGCTGCATGCAGCAGGGAGTCTCAGTACGATGTGTATCTGTTCATAGGCCAGTCGAACATGGCGGGTCGCGGCTACATGCTGCCGGAAGACAGCACCGTGATTGCGCATGCCTTCATCCTCGATGATTCGGACGAGATTGTGCCGGCCTCCGCCCCGCTTAACCGTTATTCCACCATTCGCAAGAATGCTTCGATGCAGCGGCTCAATCCTGCATACGCTTTCTCGAAGGCTGTCGCCGGTGTTTCGGGAAATGACATGCTGATGGTTGTGAATGCGCGTGGCGGTTCGGGGCTTGACGAGTGGCTCAAGGGGGCGCCCCGCGATACTTTCAGCGTGCGCGGCGCTGACGAGCCGGAGTGGGTTGGCAATGTGATGCCTTCTTTCTACGACGAGGCTGTCAGAAGGACGCGCATTGCGATGCAGCACGGCCGTCTGAAGGCTATTCTGTGGCATCAGGGCTGCAGCGATTCCGGTCCGCGCGCTGTGGCGACATACATGGAGCGGCTTGAGAGTTTTGTTTCGGACCTGAGAGAGGATCTCGGAGTAGGCGAAGAGGTGCCGTTCATTGCTGGAGAAATCCCCTACTGCTTCTCGGGCTCGAAGCTTTTCAATCCGATGATAAGGACCATCGGGGAGCATATTCCGAACAGTGCATGGGTTAGCGCCGAGGGCTGCTCCGGCAATGCGGACAGTCTGCATTTCAGCCGCGAAGGCCAGCTTCTCCTCGGCAGCCGCTACGCCGACACCTACCTCGCATTATAGCACCTACCACATTCTGACTGTTGCAATTGAGGACCCTGACCACCCGCGGTCGATAGCGGGAGGGGCCCGAAGCCGAAGGCTTTGGGAGGGAGACGCGAAGCGTCGGTCCGAAATGCAACAGTCAGAAAATAGTGGTAGGTTAGCTACCTCTTTTGGGGAGCGACAAAGAGACGGACTATCCAGGCGGCGAGTAGAAGAAGGAAGAGGAAGCAACAGATGCGACCCGTGATATCCCCATTGGTGACATAGAAAGTCTGCCGGCTGGAAACATGCACATCGCC
>Ga0310696_10008119_pt1 | contig 12270 bp, 10 predicted proteins | sample AusTroGonzalo_MG_4_FD_203885 | JGI IMG/M metagenome (GOLD analysis project Ga0310696, IMG submission 203885) | Bovine rumen microbial communities from tropical cattle in Woodstock, Queensland, Australia - Gonzalo_02 (v2) (version 2) | ecosystem: Host-associated > Mammals > Digestive system >... | reverse complement strand
CCAGCTGTCCGCCGCGTTGAAGCAAGGATTTCTGTTCTACAGAGTTCTCCTCCTGCCGGGGGATTTCCGTCATCACCCGCGAAAGCTCCCTCAACTTCGCGTATGCCTCCACGATGGCGATGGTGGTCTCCACCGCCTTCGGACTTTTCAGGATAGTGGCCAACATATAGAGACCTTTCTCGGTGAAAGCCTTGGGAAATTGTGGCGAGAATTTGAGCTTTTGGAGGTGGTCGAAAATTTCGACCGCAAATCCATAAATTCCCGATTATCAAGTCGTAAGATATATCCGTCGGGGAATTTTTCAGGATTGTTACTGACCGCTTCGTTAATATGCTTCGTTTCCACTCCGTATAGTTCGGCCACATCGGAATCCAAAATCACCTGCTGGTCCCGCAGGGGGATCATCTTGTTTTCTACTTCTATAATAGCGGAGGCGCGAAAAGTATGCCAAGTGCCAGCGACAGAACGTGTGCTCAGGCCCGATATTGTGACAATTACACTTTTTGTCTTACCCCTTTCGTAAAAACACTATCTTTGCCACCCTAAATAATCCCAGTATGCGAAAAGCCCTCATCTCAGCTTTGTTCGTCTTCGCCCTCGCCGCGACATGCCTCGCCCAGACCGTCTATCAAAAAGACCGTTGGGGCGCGAAACTTCTATACTTTCAGGAGAATGCGGTGCGTGTTCAAGACCGTTGGGGAGATCAGATCCTCTGGCACGATGCCGCCAACAGCACCATCCGGCAGAAGGACCGCTGGGGAGAGAAACTCGTCTATTTCGATGGGAATTCCGTGCGGCAAACGGACCGGTGGGGCGCCGCCCTACTCTACTTCGACGGCAACACCATCCGCCTCAAAGACCGATGGGGCGAGGCGTTATACTACATCGATGGCAACACTATACGACAAAAAGACCGCTGGGGCGAGAAGCTCTACTACTTCGACTTCACGCCCTCGCAATGGCAAATCGTGTGCGTTTTATTGGCCGAAAGCTAACAGCCAAAGCCTTTACTGTCCCGACATCTTATTCACTCTCCGTACCGCGAAACGCCAGACGAAGAAGAAGAACACGAGGAAGCCCACGTAAAGGGAGCCCGTGATGGCGTTAACCTCCTGCGTCACGTCCGTGGCGTTGAGGTTGTTCATGTACATCAGCACTGCATCGTAGGTTCCGTGCAGGATGACGGGGATGAAATAGGCAAGCGCGAGATACTGCCGGCGCTTGGCGTAGCGGAACCGCGCCAATGAGAAGAAATAACCCATGAAGATGGCAAAGAAGAAGTGCGCAGGCACGGCGAAGATGCCGCGGCCCACAGCCAATCCCAAACCGCCCTGCATGATGTAGAGCACGTTCTCCAAGCCCGCGAAGCCGAGACCGACAAAGGCCGCGTATTCCAGACCGTCGTAATACTCGTCGAAATGCGGGTTATTCCAGATGCAGAGGTAGAGCATCAGCAGCTTGCAAAACTCTTCCGGGAAGGCCGCGCTCACGAATGCCTCATAGAGCGCATTGCCCAGCGGCGTGTCCGCCGGACGGGGAACGATGTAGTTCAGGCCGCTGGCCACGAACATGTCCAACAGCGCGGACAACACGCCGAAACCGAAGGCTTTCATCAGCAACGGCCACGGCTCCTTCTGGAAGGTGTCGCGTTTGTAGATGTAGCCCATCAGCAGGGCCACGGGGAGCAGGGAGGCGATAAGGAGAATGTACATTGGCTTTGGGGGTTAGGGGTTAGGGGTTAGGGGTTAAAGTTCAAAGTTCAAAGTTCAAGGTTCAAAGTTCAAGGTTCAAGGTTCAAAGTTTCAGGTGGCTGAGAGTTGGGAGGATTATTCTTCTTCGAAATAGTTTTCTTTGATGTAATCGAGTTGGCGGCGTTCGCGCTTGGTGGGGCGGCCGAGGCCGTGCGGGCGGAACTCCTGCGTCTTGAGGGTCTTCATGCGGTCGTACTCGCTCTGCGGGGTGAGGTCGGTGCAGTACTGGGGGACCAGCGGGGCCCCTACCCTGCTCTTCGGCGCATCCACGACCTCCACGGTCTTGTGCAACGAGCCGATGTGCACCTCATAGATCTCGCCCACGCGCACGTCACGCGAGGGCTTCACGTTCTCGCCGTTGAGCTTCACCTTGCCGGCGTTGCAGGCCTCCGTGGCGATGGAGCGCGTCTTGAACAGCCGCACCATCCAGAGCCATTTGTCGATTCGCACGTTTAATTTCTCCATAGTTCAAGGTTCAAGGTTCAAAGTTCAAGGTTCCAAGTTCAAAGTTTCTTCCAGGTCATCGTCCTGCCTAATGCGGGTATCCCAATGTAGCCGCGCACCCGCAGGGTCTTGTCGTTCTCGAACCACATCTTGCATTTGTAGGTCTTGCCATGAACGGGATCGTAGATCTCGCCATCGACCCACTGGTCTTTCTTCGCATCATAACGGAAATGGAAAATCAGCGGAATCTGGTCGCCCGGCGTATTGCGCTTGGCCGGATCCGGGTTCATGATGTCGCGCTTCGGCGAACCGTCCTTGAAATAGGGATTCTTCACCCAGATGATACGACCGCTGTAAGTTCCTGATTTGTCTTTCGTTATCTTGACCTTGCAATCCTCGTCCGAAGTGTCGTCCGAGATGTAGTAAGTGCCCAAAATTTTGTCTGCGGCCTCCGTTTGGGCGACCGCAGACAAAGCAGACAATATAAAAAATGCACAAAAGATTAGAATCGACTTAGACATTGGGATAGGTATTAATATTGTAGAGACGAGGCGTGCCCCGTCTCTATCCTTTCCTTACGCTTCAGCGGGAGTTTCAGTCTCAGCGGCCGGTGCGCTCTCGGCATTCTCAGCCTCGGGTTGCGCTTCGGTCTCGGCAGCCTTGGGGTTGTTCATCATCTTGATTTTGTACTCCAGTTCGGCGACTTCCTTCTTGGCGGCCTCGATCTTCTTACGGAACTCGGCGGTCAGGATTTCGGCGTTCTTGGAGTTGGAGAAGAAGCCCAAGTTGTTCTCCCACAGCACGATGTCGTCTTTCAGACGGGCGAGGCGCGTGGCGAGGTTGCTCTTCTCACGGTCGATGAGCTTGTCGGCGTTCGGGTTGCGCATGATGTCGTTGATGCGCGACTGGAAGCGGCTCTGACGCATCTCTTCGGCGTTGACCTTCAGTTCGGCAAAACGCTTGTTGATGGCCTCGCGGTAGGCGGTGTAGATGCGATCTTTGTCGGCGCGCGGCACGAAACCTATCTCCAGCCATTCCTTCTGGAAGGCCTTCATCGCGTCGAGGTTGGCGTTGCGGTCCTCACCGAACTCGTAACCGAGAATCTGCTGGATGAGTTCCTCTTTTTTACGAAGGTTTTCGCTCTCCTCGCCTTCCACGTTGCTGAAGAACTTGGCCTTGGCCTCGAAGAACTTGTCACAAGCGGCGCGGAAACGCTTCCAAACCTGGTCAGAATACTTGCGCGGGGTGGCGCCGATGCTCTTCCACTCGGTCTGCAGCGCGAGAATCTCCGAGGTAGCCTGTTTCCAGTCGGTGCGGTCGGCGATGCCCTCAGCCTGGATGGCGAGGTTCAGCTTCTGGTTGTAGTTCTGCATCTGCACGTCCTTGATCTGCTGGAAATACTCCTTCTTCTGTTGGAAGAATTTGTCGAGCGTGGATTTGAAGCGGTTCCAAATCTCGTCGTTGAGCTTTGCGGGGGCGGGTCCGAGGGTCTTCCACAGGGTGAAGAGCTCGGTGAGCTTGTCGCTGACAGCGTTGTAGCCGTTCACATCCTCAACAGGCTGTGCCACAATCTCCTCGGCCTGCTCGCAGAGCACGACCTTGGCGTTGTAGTTGTTCTGCTCTTCGGCGAAAAGCTTGTCGTAATGCTCGCGACGACGCTGGTTGATCTGGTCGGAAGCGGTCTTGAAGCGCTCCCAAATCTCCTCTTTCTTGTCATCCGGAACGGGTCCGATCTCTTTCCACTGGCGATGCAGTTCCTGCAACTCATTGAATGATTGATTGATGGACTCTTCAAGGAGAAGTGATTCGGCTTTCTCGCAAAGGAGGAGCTTGCTTTCGAGGTTCTTCTTGTAGTCGAGCATGCGCATCTCGCGGTTCATGCGGACGATGTCGAAGAACTTCTCAATATAGAAGTGGTAGTTCTGCCAGAGGTTGGTGGACTCGGTTTGCGGCACGGGGCCGATGGCTTTCCACTGCTCCTGGAAGGCTTTGACGTGGTCGTTCAGGACCTTGAGGTTGGTCTCGGTCTCGAGGAGGCGTTTCAGTCCCTCGATGATATTGGATTTAGCTTCTAAATTCTTCTGTTTCTGTTGCTCGAGCTCTTCAATGAAAGCGGCCTTGTTGTCCTTGAAGGTCTGGAAGGCGGCATTGAAGCGGGTTTCGAGTTCGTCGGGCTCAAGCGTGATTTCCGGGACGGCGGGGGCTTCCTGGCCTTCCTCGAGATTCTCGGCGGCAGCGGCGGCGGCTTCAGCAGCGGCGACCTTGGCGGCTTCGAACTCAGCCTGGCGTGCGCGTCTGCGCTCACGCAGGAAGTCCAACGCTTTGGCGCGGATCACGCCCACACGCTGTTTGATGATGTTGAAGTTGGGCTCCACGACCAGCTTTTCAAGCTCGGCCACGAGCCGTGCAAGGTCGAAATCGGCATATTCGGCCTCGATCTGCTCAACCGTCTCCTCGGGTTTTTCAGGCTCCTGCGCCTTGGCCTCTTCGACGGGCTGCTCTTGGGCAACCGGCTCGGCGGCGGGTTCTTCCGCGACGGGCTCGGCGGCAGGCTCCTCCTGCGGCTCCTCGGCGGAAGCTTCGGGTTGCGGTTCCGCGACGGTTTCGGTCACGGGTTCCGCGGTTTCGGGTTCCACTGCGGATGCGGGAGTTTCGGTTTCATTAACGGTCTGGGTCTCTTGGGAGACCTCGGGGTTCACCTCATTGTTCTGAATCTCAGAATTTTCCGGGTGAAGAAGTTCTTGTGATTCCATAATTTGGAGTTTTTTTGGTGATTAAAAGAAAACGGCCGCGAAGATACATTTTTTTTGCGAACGGCGAGCTTACCACTTCACGAACCGCGCAACGGTATAATCTGTCCGCAGAAAATAGATTCCGGGAGAGAGATTGGCAATATTTATCTCAATTGTATTTTCATGTATATTTTTGACATTCAGAACATTTCGACCATTAATGTCATAAACATTGACACTTTGCAACGGACCGAGCCCTTCCACTCGCGCCACCTCCCGCGCGGGGTTCGGCCATACGCGCACGCGCGCGGGCGTGTGCACGGGCGCGGACGTGTGCACGGGCGGCTCTGTGCCCGCGAAGAAGGCCGCGCCGCCGGCCCAGTTGCCCAAGACGAGCTCGGGACGGCCGTCGCCGGTGAGGTCCGACACCGCCGGAGCCACACGCCTGCCCTCCTTGAACGGCATCGCCACCCCGCCAACAGTCTCCGGCATCCGCACCTCCGCCTTCGTGAACAATCCGTCCAAGTTGCCGTCAATATCCTTGTAATAAGATACTTCGCCCAACTCGCCACCGCAGAACAACACCGTACCGTACTGCGGGTCCCGATAGAAACAAGGGACACTGTATCCGAAATACGACTGGGTAAAATCTCGCATATCCACCCCACCCAACGTATCCGTAATCTTCTGAAATTGAGGGATATTCGAACCGACATTACGGTAATAAGACAACAAACCGCGCCGGTTACCGACAATCAAATCCTTGCGACCGTCGCCGTCAAGGTCGAAATATTGCGGGGTGCTACATTCGCCCACATCCACCTGCCCGAAATGCATCGCGACCTCTCCCCCACCCGACAGCAACCGCTGATGCGGCACCAACAGAAGCGTGCCGTCCTGCTGACCACAGAGCATGTCCGTGAGACCGTCCCCGTCAAAATCTCCGAAAGCGGGATGCAAACCGTTCAGGCCTAACAACTTAAGATTTCCAAAATCGCGCGTCTGGAGGGTAAAGGCAGGGGCCGACGCCGTTCCCGTATTCTTGTAGTAGGCCACCGAAGAGGAAAAGAACGAGGTCAACCATCCATTCTCCGTTCTGGCACTGTCAAATTGGCCATAGTTGCCTAGAAACAAGTCCATCAGCCCATCGCCGTCGAAATCGTACAGCACGGGATGGCAACCGCTTCCCGCATCCATCATCTTTCCTTGCAGAAAATTGGTCTGCGAAAGCGTAAACTGCTGCAAACCAGCATCGTAATCATACACCCAGACACTGTTCAAATCCTGGGATTTGGTTAACGAAGGGTCCGACGGCGACACCACCAACGACGGTGCGCTCCGCCCTGGCAAGGTCACGAACGAGGCCGCCGGCATTGAGTATAGGTTAATCGGCATCTGCAGTGGCCAAGCGGTATCCTGCGCCGTCATCCGAGCTTCGGAAGGCGTACCGTGATTATATAATAGTATATTGTAAGGCGAATCGACATCGCCAAGCAGCAGGTCGGGCAGGCCGTTGCCGTCAAAGTCGTGGAGCAGCATCGAAGAGCCCGTGTGGCGCGTGTGGTCGTCTCCGGATTTGTTGTCACAATCCGAAAAAAGCGTCACAACATTGTTGTCAGCCGCCTCCTCGAAATGGCCCCAGCACTCGTCCTCCAACCGGAAATCGAACGGTTCGCCCGCATCCGCGTAGTTACGCAGATGATGCACGAAACGGCCCATCACCCAGAAATTCAGGATGTCGAGGTGACCGTCCCCATCAAGATCGTCCACGACAAGGTAGTCGTCGGGAGAGGCGTAGATGTTAGTATAACCGTTGTAGTAAAAAGCCGTCAACGGATCCGCAACCAGCTCGAACTGCAACGAATCGACGGAGACGTTCCGGAAAACACGGATGGCAGCCAGCCCGTAGGTGAAAATGTCGGCGCGACCGTCGTGGTCGTAATCGTGAAGGATGACCCAGTCGTGGAGGTCGGGAAAACGGCGGGCATACCGCGGGGCGTACTGATAGCCATCCCCGACCCGCAGGAACGGCAGGATACGGTTGCCGTGCTTCTCAAAACCGAGCAAGTCCGTCACACCATCGAGATTGAGGTCGATTTCGGAAAAGCGCACGGAATTGAGTCCGCCGGCCCAAGGAAGTGCAAGCGTCTGTCCATACTCAACGACCGGAACATCCGCATTCCGTTCAAAACCATAGTCGAAATGGAGGACTTGCGCCGAAGCCGGAACCAGCCACAGCGTAAGGAAAAGGATTACGGGAAAAAGACGGGAAGACATGGCTACCGCACGCGCAGACGCTGACCTTCGCGGATGAAGTCGCTACGCAAGTGGTTGAGTTTCTTGATTTTGGAAACCGTCGTATGGTACTTGATGGCAATACCACCGAGGGTCTCGCCTTTGCGGACTCTGTGATACTGCGGGGTGCCAGAAGGTTTCTGTTTCGCAGGCTGCTGATCCACCTGGACGGGCGCAGGTGTGGAGACCGTGTAACCGGAAACGTACATCGTGTCGTATTTCAGCTTGAAATTCTCGAAGTCGATGAGGCGGTTCGGGTTGATGTCGTTGCCCAGATAGCGTACCTCGAAGTGGAGGTGGGCACCGTAGGAGCGGCCGGTGTTGCCGCCAAGCCCGATGATGTCGCCAGCCTTGACCGTTTGTCCGGGGTTGACCAAACGTCGGGAAAGGTGGGCGTAATAGGTTTCCAAACCATTGTCATGACGGATGACCACAAGGTTTCCGTAGCCACCGGTGTTGGCCGTGCCCTTGGAGATACGCACAATGCCGTCCCAAGCGGCTGCGACAGGCGTACCCTCAGGATACCCCAGATCCACGCCCCGGTGCATACGACGGTGGCGGAATCCATAGTTCGAGGTGATGCGGTGGTTGGCCGGATGGTGGTAGCCCGTGAGGACGATGGTATCGCGGGCGGCAGAACCCTGGTGACGATAGTGAATCGTCACGATGTCGAAGTTCTGGTACAGGTTGTAGCCCGGCATCCAGTTGAAGTAAGTGAAGAGCATTCCGTTACCGTGGTCGACATTGTCGAGATTGGAATCGTACATCGAGTTGATGAGGTTGCCCAAAGAGTCCTCCTCTATTTCCGCCTCTATGCGCGCGGTGTCGTTCACCACGTTGAACTGGATGTGGTTCTCCTGCGCCGCGAGCCGTCCGGCAAGCGACACGAGAAGCAGCATCAGGGTTATGTGTCTTGCGAATTTCGTCTTTCTCATGATTTACCGTTTGATTTTCTTGCTGTCGTGACTTTTGCGCGACGAATTTTTCTTGATGTAATACGTCGTGCTCTGCGAGGTGGTGGCGTTCCAGTGGGGCTGGTGACGGGTGCGCACCTTCTGGTATTTCGCCGGCTTGTAGGCCGTTTTCTTCGAGGATTGGCAGGCACCGAAAGCCAGCGCTATCACGGCACAGAACAGCAATACAATAAACCTGTAATATCTTTTTTTCGTAATCATTATGCTCAAAATTTAAGCCGCAAAGATACACTTTTTAAGAATTGCCTCGGTTATTTCGGTCATTTTTATTCGCAAACAGCTGTTTTCCAAAAAATTGTACTTTTGCCGCCGAAAAAAAACGGACGACAATATGGCACCCCCGGAGACCGAGAAATTGTGGAACAAGGAGTATATCAAGGTGATGACGGCGAACTTCACGCTGTTCTTCGCCTTCTACATCCTCACGCCGTTGCTGCCGATCTACCTGAGCGAGCATTTCGGCGCCACGAAGGACGTCATCGGGCTGACGCTGTCGGGCTACGCGGTGGCCGCGCTGCTCTTCCGTCCGTTCAGCGGCTACATCGTCGACTCTTTCGACCGCAAGAAGGTGCTGGTCTTCTTCATGGTGGTGAGCTTTCTCTTTTACGGACTTTACCTGGTGGCGGGCACGCTGCTGCTGTTCACGGTGGTGCGCACGCTGCACGGCGGCCCGTTCGGGGCGAGCACGGTGGCCAATTCCACCGTGGCCATCGACGTGCTGCCCTCCTCGCGCCGCAACGAAGGCATCGGCTACTACGGCCTGAGCAACAACATCGCCACGGCCATTGCCCCGTCGGTGGGCATCGCCCTCTACAAATGGACCGGCGACTTCAACGTGCTGTTCCTCGTCGCGCTCTTTTTCGCCCTGATGAGCGCGGTGTTCGCGGCGTCGGTGAAGCTGCCCAAACGTGCGCCCGTGGCCGACAAGCGCAAGATTTCCCTCGACCGCTTCTTCCTCACCCGAGGCTGGTTCCTCGGCGTGAACATGGTCCTCTTCGCCCTCTGCTACGGCGTGCTGAGCAACTACCTGGCCATCTACGCCAAGGAGGTGCTGAACATCACCGCTGGCTCGGGCACATTCTTCCTCATCCTGTCGTCGGGCCTCATCCTGTCGCGGCTGCAGGGAGGCAAATCGCTGCGGGAGGGCAATCTGGTGCGCCATTCGGGCATCGGCATCCTCATCTCCACGGTGGGATACACGCTGTTTGTGGTCTCCCCGCACCCGGTCTGCTTCTACGGCGCCGCACTGCTGGTGGGTTTGGGCAACGGACACATGTGGCCGGGGTTCCAGAACATGATTATCTCGGTGGCCCACCACAACGAGCGCGGCACCGCCAACTCCACCCTGCTCACCAGCTGGGACCTCGGTATGGGCCTCGGCATCGTGCTCGGCGGCGTGATGGCAGAGCATGTCGGCTATACCGCCGCTTTCTGGGGTGTGGTGGCCGTACACGTCGTCGGCGTCGCCATGTTCTTCGCCGTCACCCGGAAACTGTTTGATGCCAGGATGAGCGAGATGTAAACCCGACACGTATCAACCCAAACCTGGCCCTATAATTAAGTGATTACCGTAATAATGAATATGACAACAAGGATCCTCCGTCTCGCAACAGCTCTCGTAATGAGCATCGCCACCCTCACGGTGAGCGCCCAGAACAGCGAACTCGTCAACCGAAGCTACGACCCGAAGGCCGACTCGGTCTTCTTCGTGAAAATGCACCAGTATTTCGACAAAATCCGGCAGACAGAGCACCGTCCCACCGTGGCCGTGGTACTCGCCGGCGGCGGCGCACGCGGCACGGCCCACATCGGTGTGCTGAGATACCTCGAAGAGAAAGGCATTCCCATCGACTTCGTGGCGGGCACCAGCATGGGCGGCCTCATGGGCGGCCTCTACGCCATGGGCTACTCCGTGGACGAAATCGACCAGCTCATCCGCGGCATCGACTGGGACGTGATGATGAGCGACAACATCCCGATGGAGTACTACTCCTACGACCAAAAACGGTACAAATCCACCTATATTCTCGACTTTCCCTTCGACAAGGAGAAGTTCATCAAAAGCCTCCCTTCCGGCATTAAATACGGACTGAACATCTACAACCTGATGAGTTCCATGACCGTTGGCTACCAGGGAGACCTCGACTTCGTGTACATGCCCACGCCGTTCTGCTGCGTGGCGTCCGAAATCGTGACCCAAACGGAAAAGCACTGGACCAGCGGTTCGCTGATCACGGCGTTGCGCTCCACCATGTCGATTCCGGGCTATTTCCGCGCAGTTCGTGCCGATTCGATGATTCTGGCGGACGGCGGCACAAAAAACAACTTCCCGGTCGATGTGGCCAAGGCTGCCGGCGCGGACATCATCATCGGCGTGGAACTCTACATGCCCCGCGACTATTCCGAGGTGAACACCATCGCCGACGTGCTGATGCAGACCACGCAATACTCGGGCAGTCTGGAGGCGCACAACCGCAACGTGAAGAACTCCACAGTCTACATCACGCCCAACCTTTCCGGGTATACCTCGCTGAGTTTCAGCTCAGAGGACATCAACAAGATGATTCAGATCGGCTATGACGCGACCGTGGTGCATGAACGGGAAATCGACAGTCTGGTCCGCATCGTAGGCAACGGCGGACGCAAGCCGCAGAATGCCAAGGCTGTGGACATCAGCAAGACGAAAGTCAAAATTTCCACCGTGGAGTACAACGGCATCAGTGAAAAGGAGATGCGCTACTTCAAGGACAAAATCCACATCACCCCGGGAAAATACTTCGACAAGAAGGATATCGAATTGGAGCAGGCCACCATCTACGGCACCATGGCCTTCTCGCAAGTCACATACGAATTGCTCGGCGAGCCCGACGGCACAAGCTACCGGCTCGTCTTCAACTGCGAGAAACGTCCGGCCAACTCCCTCGGCATCGGCGTTCGGGCCGACACCGAAGAGTGGATCGCCATCCTGCTCAACGCGGGATTCGGCCGCAACAAGATTTATGGATCGGAGTTTGACATCACCGCTCGACTCTCCACTTCGCCTTACCTGAAACTCGACTGGAACTACACTCCCGTCGTCGGACCCAAGTTCGGAGTCTCGTTGAAGTCTCTATATTTCAAAATTGACGGTTCCTACAGTTTCGATCTCAACAGCATAATTAACAATGGTGACGAACAGGATGGGGAATATGAGCCGGCGCAATACTACGAGAAATCGTGGCGTAACATCCTCGACGTCTACATGTCCGACATCCACTGGAGCCGCATCAATCTGAGAGCCGGATTCCGCTTCGAACATACTCCATTCACGAACCTATTCACGTCGTACGGACATTACAAAGGTTGGCGATGGTTGCCCATCTACCCCTATCTCTATCTCCAGTTTGCGTATGACAACCTCAGCGACCGCTACTTCCCGAACACGGGTGTCCGGGTAACAGCCAGTTACGATTATAATTTCCGAAAAGCTCACTACGCCGCGGCAAGTGTCCAGGGGGCCATTCCGGTATGCTCATTCTTCCACATCATCCCCGCACTGAGGAGCCGGTTCATCTTCGGGTTTGAAGGCAACGAATACATGGGCAATTACGTAGGAGGCATGATGGAAGGGCGCTACTATGACCACCAGATGCCGTTCATCGGCTTCAACGGGGTGACATTCTGCGACGACTTCCTCACGGTGGTAGACGTAGATTTCCGCTTCCGTGTAATCAAGAACCTCTACCTCTCCCTCGTGGCGGCAGCCATGCACGACGGATCCTTACTGGGAATGAACGAGCACGCCATCTACGCCGCCGGGCTGAAAGTGGCCTACAAGAGCAAGTTCGGCCCACTCCAGGCGAACCTGCACTGGAACAGCAAGGACATGAAGAATGTGGGCTTCTACGTGAGCGCGGGATACGACTTCTAAGAACCACTACGGAAAAAAATGTACTTTTGCGGCGTCTATCCCATAACTTTGAACCTTGAACTTTGAACTTGGAACTTGGAACCTTGAACCCGTCTCCCCCAGCAGGAATGCTGCGACTCCTTGTAACCAAATCGAACATTTTCAACAATAATAAAGAGACTTAT
>Ga0310696_10008118_pt1 | contig 12271 bp, 11 predicted proteins | sample AusTroGonzalo_MG_4_FD_203885 | JGI IMG/M metagenome (GOLD analysis project Ga0310696, IMG submission 203885) | Bovine rumen microbial communities from tropical cattle in Woodstock, Queensland, Australia - Gonzalo_02 (v2) (version 2) | ecosystem: Host-associated > Mammals > Digestive system >... | reverse complement strand
CGTAGACTCTTACGGGTCAATGATGCCGCTGAACAACGTGGCATCTCTTACTACTCCTGATGCACGTTCCATCATCATCAAACCTTGGGACAAGAACATGCTGAAGGTCATCGAAAAAGCTATCATCGACTCATCCGTAGGTATCATGCCAGAGAACAATGGTGAACAGCTGAGACTGGGTATCCCTGTACTGACAGAGGAACGCCGTAAGGAACTTACCAAACAGTGCTCTAAAGAGGCTGAATCGGCAAAGGTAAGTGTGAGAAACGCTCGTCGCAATGCCATCGAGAAGCTGAAGAAAAGCGTGAAAGAAGGTGTGCCCGAGGATGTAGAGAAAGATGCCGAAGAGCAGTGCCAGAAACTTCACGATAAATATATCAAGAAGATTGACGGAATGCTCGACGAGAAGAACAAGGAAATCATGACCGTTTAATTGACAATTGATTATTGACAATTGAAAGGACTCGTCATTAAGAACACAGGTAGTTGGTACACCGTTCGTGCCGACGATGGTGCTATGATTGAATGCAAGGTGAAGGGCAACTTTCGTCTGAAAGGCATTCGTTCCACCAATCCTGTAGCGATAGGCGACCGTGTGGAGTTTGTGCCACAACCCGATAATACTGCGCTCATCACATCGATTGATGAGCGCAAAAACTATATTATCAGGAAATCGACCAACCTATCGAAGCAATCCCATATTCTGGCAGCCAATCTCGACCAGTGTTTCCTATTCGTCACCATCAGTCACCCCACAACATCCACAACATTTATCGACCGCTTCCTCGCCACAGCCGAAGCATACAGCATTCCTGTCACGATTATTTTCAACAAGATTGACCTCTACGACGAAGCTGACCGAGAATACCTCGATGGAATGGTGAATCTGTACGAAACCATCGGCTACAAATGTCTGGCTATATCGTTGATAACAGGCGATGGAATGGAGCAAATTCAGGCTGAGTTGCAAGGAAAGGTAACCTTGCTTTCAGGTAATAGTGGTGTAGGGAAGTCTACCTTTATCAACTATCTGATGCCCGATCTGAACCTGAAAACCAGCGAAATCAGCGATGCCTACAATACTGGTAAACACACCACAACCTTCTCTGAGATGTACGAACTGGACGAACAAGATGGTGTACGCAGTTATATCATCGACACACCAGGCATCAAGGGATTCGGTACGTTCAATATGGAACGTGAAGAGGTCGGCCATTACTTCAAGGAGATTTTCCGATTCTCCCAAGATTGCAGGTTCAACAACTGCACCCATACCCACGAACCAGGTTGTGCTGTCTTGGCGGCAGTTGAACGGCACGATATCAGCGAAAGCCGCTACAACTCCTACCTGTCCATGTTGGACGATGAAAACGAGGAAAAATACCGCTCAGGTTACTAAGACCTAGAGGCATCGGTTATAAAGCTCAGGTTACTAACGATGTAACTTGAGCATTTTTTTGCGCTTTTCAAATTTCTCAAGTTTCCTTATCACAACATCCACAGCCGCTTGCTCGTCCCAACCCCGCAAGGCAGCATATCGGGACACTATCCGCTTCAGTGTCGGCCGTACATGAGTGAGGCGGAATAGGCTTTCCAGACATTCTTTCCTCGATGGATTGGGCGAAAAATGCGAACGATTGATGTCGATCGTCGTAATATGATAAGTGGAACCTTCCTGGTGATAAAGGAAATTGGAGAGATTCGTGTCACCATGTAGAAATCCCTTTTCATGACAATCCACCAAGTATTTTGCGACTGCTTCCACCAACTCATCATGCCCTTCCGGCTCCTCCCTCAAGATTCGTGAATCGGGATCTCCACAATACTCAGTCACCAGATACCCCTGAAGGAACAGCCCTTTGCTGAAAGTCTCGACACAAGCAATCGGCGTCGGAGTACTGATTCCTAACTCGACAAGCTTCATCCCATACTGATATGCACGTTTGGCTTTACTGGGCCGGAAAACGGTGTAATCAATACGCTGTTGCAACATCGGCTTCTTGAATCGTTTCACGACAATCGTACGCCCGTCTACCGTGAAGAATCTGACTTGATTGCGTTCGTCATAGACCAATTCTCCTTCCTTGTCATATATAGCAGGAAGTGAGTGGACAAAATCACTCAAATGACTATATACAGGATTGATGATGACTTGTGTACCGTTTAGTCGCATAGCAGTTCCTTGTAAAGTTGAAGATATGCCTTGATATGTTTGTCGTAAGTGAATTGGGCCGCATGATGCTTTATTTGTTCGACCCGCTCAGGCGATTGGCGGAACGATGCCAATTGATTCTTCACAAAATCGCCCATTTCATCGGGATTCAGTGTCGGCCAGATATAGGCACAGTCACCACAGATTTCAGGCAAACAAGTGTAGTTCGCGATGAATATCGGTTTGCCAAATTGCATCGCTTCGATGGCAGGCAGACCGAACCCTTCACCCTGACTGGGAAAGAGGAATGCCTCGCAGTGCCGATAGAGCCACACCTTCTCCTCTGACCGAATCTTACCACACAGATAAGCATTGTGGGTGGGCAGTTGGGCGATATGTTCACGCACGGTCTTGGCATAGTCGAAATGGTCGTCCCCACATACATAGAGATCATAATCAGGGAAATGACGCATCATATCCACCAACAGATGGAAGTTCTTCTTCGTTCGAATCTGTCCGATTGCAAAGAAGAAAGGACGACCTGTAGCAAATGCAGGCTTTTCTTCCTGCTGTCCGGATATATCCTCTACGCCATTGTAGATGACTCTCACGGGCTTACCCTTCATATCGAACATCTGTTCCACTTGTCGGCCCACAAACTGCGAAATACAGGTCACTGCATCCGCTTGGTTGATGGCACGTTGCAGGAAGAATCGGTGTTTCAACTGACGTATCCAATTCTTCTCCGTCAGGAAATTCAGGTCGTGAATCGTAAGTACAAATTTACTGTATTTACCCCGCTTGCGCTTAATCTGTTGTTGATTGGTAGAGTGCCAGAGGTCTACTTCCGGCAGTCCTTTACTGAAATGCTTATGATACCTGTTACGAATCGTGGTTATCTGCACCTTTGCATCGCTGTCAACCCGAAATCCTTCGGGCAAGAGGAAATGGAACGACAAGTCTTCGTCCTCCACCGATTGATAAAGACGATAGTAGTTTTTCGCAATCTGTCCGAAACCGCTGGTTGGATTGCCAATCTCACAGATGTCGAGCAATACAGTTTTCTTTCCCATATCACAAAGGTATACATTTTTTGAGGTATGACAATGTTTTTTGGTGTTTAAAACACAAAAAAGTGCATAAAAATGCTGTTATCCAAGAAAAAAGCAGTAATTTTGAACCCATGTTTTGCGTTTAACAGTTTCAAACCACTGTCAATGAATATACTCGTAATCAGGTTCCGACAGATGGGCGATGCGATTTTATCGACTGCGTTGCTCAACACGTTAAGGCATAATTTCCCCGATGCACAAATCCATTTTGTGCTCAATGAACGGATTGCGCCTCTCTTTAAAGGGCATCCGTCCGTCGATCGGTTCATTACATTTACCGATGACGAGCGCCATCATGCCTTGACCTACATCCGAAAGGTGTGGCACATTGTCCACGAAACCCATTACGACATCATCATCGACATGCGTAGCACGGCCAACACGATGCTCTTTTCCCTCTTTTCTCCCTCCTCAAAATTCAGGATTGGGATGGACAAAGGGTACACAAAGCTCGTCTTCAACCACACTATCGCCCCCTGTGCCAACCAATATTCGATGGTGGAATATGACACTCGCTACACCCTCCCGCTTCAGTCTTTGCGCCCTATTGAACCTGTCATCAACTTCACCCTTCATATCACAGACGAGGAGCGACAGTCGTTTGGTGCCTACCTCACTTCACAAGGTATCGACCTCAGCCGTCCTGTGATGCTGGCAAATGTAACGGCCAAGTTAGCATCGAAAGTATGGATGGAGGACCGTATGGTGTGGGTTCTGAGCCGTTTCGTGGAACAATATCCCGACTACCAGATTATCTTCAACTATGCACCGGGCCAGGAAGAGGAGAATGCACGGCGTATGTATGCCCAGATGGGAAAACCACAGCAGGTATTTATCGATGTGCAGGCCCATTCGTCCCGCGAACTTGTTGCGATGTCCAGTTATATGACGCTATTCTTTGGTAACGAAGGTGGTGCCCGTCATATCGCACAGGCTGCCGGTTGTCCGTCACTCGCCATCTGTGCGCCCGAAAACAGTAAGAAAGTGTGGATTCCGCAGACACAAATATTGGCAGAGGGTATCTCGCCAGTCGATACCTTAGCCGCTCATCAGTTGACAGAACAAGCCTATCAGCAACTCAGCCGAGAAGAGAAATACAGTCTGCTGACACAGGAATATGTGTGGAGTCGTTTACAATCATTTATGCAGAAACTATGAAGCGTAAGACAATCATTCGAAGCATCGTTCTTTTGGTGCTGGTCGGCATCAGTGTTTGGGTGTGGAGCCGTTGGAACGCTTGGTTTGGCAATCCCGTAGAGGCTCCTTATGTATCTTCGCCCATTCCATCGCGGATTTTGCTCACTTTCGGCGATTCCATCGGTGAAAACCGCAACGTCAGCTGGCAATGCGATTCCGTGTTGCTGCCCTCCCTTCTGGAGTTGCAAGACTTGGAAGGAACCCCCATCCAAACCATTCCGGCAAAGGGCGAGACGTATGAATCGGAAGGCGGAAAGGCGGCATACTATGTGGCACGACTGCGAGGCTTGAAATCAGGACACCAGTATCGCTATCGTGTTTGTACCAATGAGCATTATTCCGATTGGTATCAATTCAGCGTATCTACCCATCCCGACCACACCGAATTTCTTTATGTAGGCGATGTTCAGGATTCTATTGGCGGTATTGCCAACCAACTCTTGCGGCAGGCACTCCGTCAACATCCGCACGTTGAGTTCTTGGTATTCGGTGGCGACCTGATTCAGCGTCCACTCGATTGTTACTGGGCAGAATTGTTCAGAAACCTCGATTCCATCGCTCCTGTCCTACCGATTCTCACCATCACAGGAAACCACGAGTACAAGAAGGGAATCATCTGCCAGCTCGACCCACGCTTCTGGTTGGTTCACTCTTTCTATCAGGATTCGCGTGTAGACGATAACCAGGTGTTTACCGTCCGTTATGGCAACCTCCAGCTCTTTTGTCTCGACAGCAATCGTGAGTTCTGGCGTCTATGGCAACAACGTTCGTGGCTGGAACGTCAGTTGGCTACCTGTAAGGCTAAATGGAAGATTGTGGTGCTTCACCATCCACTCCATTCCATCAAGAGCAAAACCAACAACCTGATTCAGCGCTGGATGTTCGACGATTTGGTGCGCGACTACGAAGTTGATCTTGTGCTACAGGGTCACGAACATGCGTACACACGTTTGCATGTAGACACACCGGCTCCAATCTATACCGTCAGCCATTGTTCGCCGAAGAACTACAATGTCAAGAACGATGAACGGTTCGACTGCTTTGGAACCGGTAGCCGCTACTATCAGAAGATTCAGACCCACCTCGACACCCTGTTCCTCACTGCCTACGATGCAGTTTCAGGGGAACTCTATGATTCAATCCCCATCATGAAACAATGAACATCAAAAAAACATATATCTCCACCCCCCTCGCCTTCGTTTGCAATCTGGCGATGGTGTATCTCGTTTACGGCATCTGCCGTCTGGCCTACCTGTTTGAAAACTGGAGTGTCCTGTCAGCAGGATTCGAAAACCTCTCGTTCTGGGAAGCCTTCAAGGGCTGCTGGATGTTCGACACCTCCGCCATCCTCTACACCAATGCACTCTATGCCGTGCTGATGTTGATTCCGCTTCATTTCAAGGAAACAAAAGTGTGGCAGACCATCGCGAAGTGGGTATATGTACTTATCAACTCCCTCTGCATTATCGCCAATCTGGCCGATGCTGTCTATTTCCAGTATACAGGACGTCGCACCACCATATCAGTCTTCAGTGAATTCAGTCACGAGAGCAACTTAGGTAGTGTGTTTGGTGTCGAGATGCTGCATCATTGGTACCTTGTGCTTTTGGGTGTACTCCTCATCGCTGCCCTCATCTACCTGTATGTGAAACCAACAGGCAAGTTGTCGCTCAAAGGTTGGAAGTCCTACATTACTTATTATCTCATCCACCTCATTTGTTTCGGTCTGTATATCCCCATCACCGTATGCGGTATGCGAGGCGGAGCTACTACGGCTGTTCGTCCCATCACCATCAGCAATGCCAACCAATACATCAACCGTCCTGCCGAAGCAGCATTGATACTCAACACCCCATTCTCACTCATCCGTACCGTCAACAAAAACGTGTTTGCCGACCCAGGCTACTACACACAAGAGGAGTTGGATAGTATTTACAGTCCTGTGCACACTTCTGCCGACAGCCTCACACTTCGCAAGAAGAATGTGGTCATCCTGATTCTTGAAAGCTTTGGACGCGAATATATAGGCGCATACAACCAAGATTCAGGTTTCAAAGGTTACACACCTTTTGTCGACTCACTCCTCCAACGTTCCGTCACCTTCGAATACACCTACGGGAACGGTCGCAAAAGTGTAGATGGAATGCCATCAATTTTGTCAAGCATACCACGTTTCATTGAACCATTTTTCCTAACACCTGCCTCGCTCAACCAAGTGAGCGGTATCGCCGGTGAATTGGGCAAAAATGGCTATTATTCCGCATTTTTCCACGGAGCCGAGAACGGTTCGATGGGCTTCGAAGCTTTCGCTCATGCTACAGGCTACAACGACTACTTCGGACGTACCGAATACAACCAAGACAAACGATTCGGAGGCGATAAAGACTTCGATGGCATGTGGGCCATCTGGGACGAGGAATTCCTGCAGTTCTATGCCCTACAAATGAGCGACATGCGTGAGCCGTTCGTTACCACCGTCTTCACCGCCAGTTCACACCACCCATACGTAGTGCCTGAGCGCTATCGCAATATCTATGTTGACGAACCAGGCGATGATAACATCATGCATAAGTGCATCCGCTACACCGATCATGCCTTGAAGCAATTCTTCGAGACTGCCAGTCAGCAACCTTGGTACGAGAACACCCTCTTCGTCCTCACCGCCGACCACACCAACCTCAGTTCCTGTCCAGAGTACCAGACCGAACTGGGACTGGTCAGTGTGCCCATTCTCTTCTTCGACCCCTCTGGCGACTTGCAACCCGGCATCCGTCCAGGCATCGCCCAGCAGATCGACATCATGCCTACCGTCCTCAACTATCTTGGCTACAACCGTCCCTATGTCGCTTTCGGCATCGACCTCTTCAACACCCCAGCCGACCAAACCTGGCTCGTAGGACACAACAACGGCCTCTACTTCTATTCTCAAGGCGACTATGTTATCTTCTTCACCGAAAACGGCACCCTTAAAGCCATCTACAACTACAAGGACGACTGGTTCATGCATCACAACCTCCTTGGCACAACAGGCATTATCGAACAACAGATGGAACGCCAGCTCAAAGCCATCATCCAAAGCTACATGCAGCGCATGATCAACGATGAACTGACAATTCGCTAACTAACTCTCACCACCACCATAAAATACGTAATACTACAGAAAAAGTGCAAAAAACGGCTTAAATAATAAAAATGAGCCTATTTTTTCCCCTTTTTTGCCTTGGTACACAAAATTGTGGTCCACAAACTTGTGTACTTCAGCAATAATGTTTACCTTTGTGCCCCAAAGAACATTCTGTATATGGAAAAAGCATTTGTATATGGTATGTCTGTAGAGGGAGACAACTTTACAGACAGGGTGAAAGAAACTTTACGGCTGAAACTGGATTTCGAGAATGGCATCAACGTCGTTCTGGTATCTCCACGCCGAATCGGAAAAAGTTCAGTGGTACGGAAAGTGATAAAAGAAATCACTAATCCAGAGATAAAAACGGTGTTTATGGATATTTACGATTGCAGAAGCGAGTATGATTTTTATAACCGTTTTGCCTCCGAATTGTTAAAGCAGACAGCTACTAAGAGTGAGCAGGTGATAGAAAATATCAAACGTTTTTTGGTTAGACTGACTCCCAAGATTGCCTTTTCGCCAGAGCCAATGTCTGAATATTCGCTATCATTGGGGATTACTCCTCAGAACTACCAACCAGAAGAGATTCTTCAGTTACCGGAAATGATCGGCAAAGCTCAAGGAGTACATATTGTAGTATGTATCGACGAATTTCAGCAGATAGGCGAGATGTCAGATACATTGACCATTCAAAAGCGTTTACGCGGAATATGGCAGCATCAGCGCAATGTGTCGTATTGTCTGTTTGGGAGCAAGAAACACCTAATGACCAAACTATTCCAAAATCGTAAGATGCCTTTTTATCAGTTTGGCGAGATGATGTATCTGGACAAGATTCCAACGGCAGACTGGGTGCCGTTTATCTGCTCAAGATTCGAGAGTCATGGAAAACAGATATCAGAGGAACTTGCAAAGAGAATCTGTGAAACGGTAGATGGCAACTCTTCGTATGTACAGCAATTAGCATGGAATGTCCTTGCAGAAACAGAGAATGTTACAACAGAAGAAGACTTCAATCGTGGTGTCGATGCCCTGTTGGCACAATGCTCTGCCCTCTTCGAAGAGCTGTTGAAGGGGCTGACCGGGTACCAAATGAACTTTATCCGTGCCCTGTGTGATGGTGTGAGTTCCGACTTCAGCAGCAAAGCAATCCTCGAAACTTATAATCTTGGTAGCAAGTCGAACGTCTCGCGAATCAAGGGTGCACTACAAGATAAAGAAATGATTGACTTCGATAAAGATAGCGTCTATTTAGAAGACCCTGTTTTTAAGATTTGGTATAAACGAAAAAGCAAGTGATGCCAACAGCCCTTCTGCAGCGTCTTGATGCGCTGACCCTGCAAATTATGAACAGCGTTGTTCCTTTCCCCAAGAGAGGGACAGAAGTGAAGAGTAAAGAAAACTTTTTTGCGAAATGATGCAAGATTTCCGATAGTTTGGGATTTATACTCATGAAAACCATTAAACTTCGAGTATTATGCTAAAAAGGACTTTATGGGTAGCCATCCCCCTGACAATGATGGCAACCGTAATAACTGGATGTAGTAGTGATGACAATGATGCTCCCTACACTACTGATCCTGTTGAATTGACGCTGACCCGTGGAGAACAGGAGTTGGTAAACCTAAGTAATGTGTTTGCTTTCGATTTGTTTCGTGTGATTCAGGATGGTGTGAATAGTCAGATACTCTCACCCCTTAGCGTCACATATGCTCTCGGTATGCTCAACAATGGAGCAGCAGGTGAAACACAGGAACAGATCAATAAGGTGTTGGGATTTGGCAACTATGGAGCCGACAGCATCAATGCTTTTTGTATTAAGATGATGCGCATTGCTCCTTTGCTCGACCCTAAGACAAAAGTGATGATTGCCAACAACATCTATCTGAATAAAGGGTATGAACTGAAGTCCGACTTCGTACAAAAAGCAAAGACCTTCTACGATGCTACGCCCGAAACACGTGACTTCGCAGACGGCAAGACTGAGGATGTGATTAACCAATGGGCAAGTGACCATACGGAAAAGATGATACAAAAGTTGTTCGATAAAGGTCAGTTCAATCCCTTTGCCGTCAGCTACCTGCTCAATGCTATCTATTTCAAGGGCTTATGGACCAATAAGTTCGACAAGGCTGAGACAAAACAAGAGGTGTTTGAGCATGCGGGTGGAACGGAGGAGCTTACCTATTGCATGATGATGCACCAAACTGATAAATTTGACTATACAGAGACTGCCGATTGCCAAGTTCTAAGATTGCCATACGGCAATGGTTCGTTCGCAATGACAATATTCCTGCCGAAAGTACAGTCTAATGACGTTTCCACCAATGACGTTCCAAAGGTACCTACTGCTGAGGAATGGCAACGAGTGAACCAGACGATATATCCTGCGAAGGTAGATGTGAAACTACCACGTTTCGAGACAAATACGGATATTGGCCTAAACAGCGTTATGGCCGCGCTTGGTATGCCTAATGCCTTTAACCCGGAAAAGGCAGATTTCACCAACTTCTGTAACAAGCCAACATATATCACCATGATGAAGCAGGTGGCTAAAATCAAACTCGACGAGGAAGGAACCGAGGCGGCAGCAGTCACAGTCATTGGGGTTAATACTACGTCAATGCCAGGACCTTCTCAAACAATCGAATTCCACGCCAACCGTCCGTTCCTCTATGTCATCAGCGAACGGCAGTCGGGAGCAATTTTCTTCATAGGTCAATATACAGGGTATTGATAGTCAGCAGGTGACCATTAAGAGAGCAACTATCCAAGAACAAAGCTTAATTAAGCGATTGCGAGACGGTGACAAAGTTGCCGCCCGGGAGTTCTATGCCCTCTATGCAGACTATTTAGCTGGTATCTGTGCACGTTATATAGCAGATGAAGAAGACCAGAAAGATGTGTTTCAGGATGCCTTCGTCCATATCCTCACCCACATCAACGATTTTCAGTATCGGGGCAACGGTTCCCTGCTGGCTTGGGCGGCAAAGGTGACGGTGAATACATCGCTGAAGTTCCTGAGAACCCTGCAGCGGCACGAATTCGTTTCGCTCGACAGCGACTTGTCAGACGAACCAGAAGAAGACGACCCGCCCGTCAGCGATATTCCGCCCGATGTCATCCAGCAGATGCTGAGCCAGTTGCCAACAGGCTATCGCACCGTACTGAACCTCTATGTCTTCGAAGGGAAGAGCCATAAGGAGATAGCTCAATTGCTTGACATCAAGGAAAACAGCTCTGCTTCGCAGCTGCACAGAGCGAAGAACCTACTCGCCAAAATGATTCAAAAGTATCATAACGATAATTCCTCACGACTATGAACGAACTATGGAGACAACAGATGCGGCAGAAGATGGCAGACTATCAACGGTCTGCCCCAGAGGTGTCGTGGGACGAGATTGACAAAGCCCTGGCCACTCAAAAGAGAAGCGGGAATTGGTGGATACGCATCGCGGCTGCGGCTGCCATTGTGGCGCTTGCAGGTACGGGTTATTGGTTGATGCAAGACAAAGCATCCGAACAGAAACCCCTCACAGCTGAGACCACCAACACTCAGCAACAACCCATAGAAACGCAAAGCGCACCTGTTTCTGTAGAGATAGAGCACTCAGAAGCTCCAAAGATGGTTGCAAGAGTCGAAACAACTCCACATGCGACACCATCAGTGATTCAGCAACCGATGGATACTGCCGTTGTTGTCGAAACGGCTGTTAGTCCTACGACCATCACCGATACCACGACAGCTGATGCTACCGAAAACCGCCTCCACCCACTTCCAGATAGGGGTATCGTTTCTTCTTCCCTTGGGAGTGATAAGAGAAATGTGAAAAAAGAAACTCGACTGACTGCAAAGGTATATTATGGAAATACGATGATGGGCAGTCGTATGACAAATGAATTATGTTATTTTAGTGGTTATGATTTTCCTATAAATCTTGTTCGACCCGATATAAATCCTACAGATAATAACAATTCGAATGAGAGTCTACCAGACAACTCTAATGCATTCAATAATGACTCCACCTCGCATGTATCTACTGGTAGAGGTCCAGAGAATGGTAACATCCGCTACCACCAACCCATTCGATTTGGTGTTTCACTCCGCTATCAGCTCAACGAGCGTTGGAGCATCGAAAGCGGACTGACATACACACGGCTTGTGACTGATAGTTGCTCCGTCCGACAACGTCACGACTATCTCGGCCTGCCACTCAATATGGGATACCAATTGTGGTCAAACCGCCATTTCGGTGTCTATCTCACAGCAGGAGGAACCGTCGAGAAGATGCTGGATGCAAGTCCTTGGCAGCTTTCAGTAAACAGCGCTGTGGGACTTGAATACAAATTGACAAACATATTGCACCTGTATGCCGAACCAGGACTCGGCTATTACTTCTCGGATGGAAGCAAAATCCCCACCATTTACCAAGACCAACCGCTCAATTTCAACCTCAATATCGGCCTCCGTTTCGACTTGAAATAGCCAATTCTTACCTCTCATTTCCCGATGAAATGGGGCAAAATCAAGGATTTTCAACTTGCTCAGCAAATGACTATCAACCACATCAGGAAATAAGCAAAAAACTGTCAACCGAAATCAGGAAAAGACAACAGGCTTCGTGGTCAAAGTGGTCATGGTCAAAGTGGTCAAACTCAATTCTAAACAGGGATTTGAGCTCA
>Ga0310696_10008117_pt1 | contig 12271 bp, 6 predicted proteins | sample AusTroGonzalo_MG_4_FD_203885 | JGI IMG/M metagenome (GOLD analysis project Ga0310696, IMG submission 203885) | Bovine rumen microbial communities from tropical cattle in Woodstock, Queensland, Australia - Gonzalo_02 (v2) (version 2) | ecosystem: Host-associated > Mammals > Digestive system >... | reverse complement strand
GCAGTGCTCCTCGGAGACCGCGCTGATGATCCATTCGGGCTTGATGCCGCGCAGGAGCACGGCCTTGCCGCCGACCAGGAAGCTGCCGAACCAGTGCATTTTCGCGCCGGTGTGGTAAAGCGGCGGGATGCAGAGGAACGTGTCCTCGCGGGTCTGGCCGTGGTGCTTCTGTTCCACGATGCAGGCGTGCATGAGGCTGCGGTGACGATGCACGATGGCCTTCGGGAACCCGGTGGTGCCGGAGGAGAAGTAAATCGCGGCGTCCTCGTCGTCGGAGAGCGGGATCGCGGGGGACTTGCTGGAGCAGTAGGAGACGAGGTTGTAATACGGCTCGGCGAACGACGGACAGTCCTCGCCGACGTAGACCAGCGCCTTCACGCGCGGGATGCGTTCGCAGATGGATTCCACGCGGCCGATGAACGACGGGCCGAAGATGAGCACATCGATATCGGCGAGCTCGATGCAGTATTTGATCTCCTCGGCGGTGTAGCGGAAGTTGAGGGGCACGGCCATCGCGCCGCTCTTCAGCACGCCGAAGTAGATCGGAAGCCATTCCAGGCAGTTCATGAGCAGGATGCCGACCCGGTTGCCCTTCTTGATGTGGCGCGTGAGCAGGAAGTTCGCCACGCGGTTCGCTTTGCGGTCGAATTCGCCCCAGGTGAGCTCGGAACGGAAGGAATCGGTCGGGCTCGGCTCCATCAGGGAATATTCACGCCAGGTGGTGTGGCGTTGTTCGAGTTCCTGCGGGTTGATTTCCACCAGTGCGACGTCGTCCCTGTAGAGCTGGGCGTTCCGTTCCAGGATTTCGGTGATAGGCATCGTGTTTCTTTCCGTGATGTTTTGAGGGACGCGCCGGGCGCATCCGGGGTTGAAGCGACGGCCGCTCCGGGGAGGGATCAGCCGCCGCGTTAATACGACATTTCACAAATATAGGACATTTTCCCGGAAATGCAAACGTTTTTTCCCGGAAAAATATGAATTCGTCGACAAAATGCGACTTTTCCGCAAAAAAAATGAAACAACGTGTCAGATTTCGCCACCGGCGCGGCAATAGCATATCAATAGGATATTTGTCAACACGTTTTTGAAAGAGGATTTCCCCTGAGATCAAAAACAAACGCCAAACCACTTAAACGAAAGGTCCGGTATGCTCAAAAAACACAACCCCATTTGCGCAATGATCGTCTGTCTGGCTCTGACGCTCGTCTTCGCATCGTGCGGAAAGAAGAAAGGACAGGAGGATTTTGAAAAAGGCATGAAGGCATTTGCCGTCAAGGATTATAAAACGGCGATGACGCAGTTCGAATCCGCCGCCGGACAAGGGCACGATGAAGCGCAATACTACCTCGGCCTGTGCTGCGCCAAAGGCTTCGGCGTGAAAAAAGATATGGATAAAGCATTCAAGTGGTACAGCCAGGCCGCCGAACAAGGAAACGCGAAGGCGATGCTCGACCTCGCCGTTTCCTGCTACATGGAAGGCAAAGGCGTGAAAAAGGATGAGAAAAAAGCCTACGACCTGATCGAAAAAGCCGCCGACAAGGGAGAGCCGGATGCGATGTGGGTCCTCGGCGAGCAGTATATAGCCGGGGACAACTTTTCGAATCAGAGCATGAAGAAAGCGGAAAAGTTGTGGAAAAAAGCGTTCGACATCTATCGGAAAAGAGCCCAGAAAGGCGATACTTCCGCCATGTGCCGGGTCGGCAGATGCTATCTGCGGGGCCGCGGCGTAACGAAAGATACGAATGAATACGTCAAATGGATCCGCAAAGCCGCCGACAGCGGCGACGGAGCCGCCATGTTCGAACTGGGCGACATTTATTTCTGGGGCAAGTATTTGTATCGAGATATCGACGAAGCCGTCGAATGGTACGCCAAAGCCGCCGAAAACGGCGAACTCTCCGCCATGCTGAAGCTCGGCCTGCTCTACAGAATAGGAGACAGGGTGGAAAAGGATCCGCGGGAAGCCATCAGATGGTACGCCCTGGCCGCTGAAACGGGCGACGAAACGGCTTGGTGGCAGTTGATTGAATTCGCATGCGACGACGATCCGTCCATCAAAGAAGCGGCCAGACGGGCCATGAAAACGATCGATCCTCCGAACGACCCCTACATTCTCCAATTTATGAGGGACGAGGACCTTTTGCCGGCGTCGGCGTCGTCGGCGGCGAAAGCAGATGACGACAGAGCTGTGGATGCGGCGAAAGCGTATGATGGACCGGTCGCCGACATGGCTGTGGACGCGGCAGCGGAAGACAAAGGGCCCTCCTATTATGAGAATGCGAAGGCTTCGGAACCGGCCTATGAGAAGGCGTATGACGGGCCTGAGGAAAATGTCAAGGGATGATCGGCAGGCGGAGATCTCAATCTGCTGAATCCCGCGACCTTTTCGCATCCGGGCGAATCCCGATTCGGAAGATCCCCGGCGGCCGTCTCCGGGCGGCCGCGCCCGGATCTTCCGGCATCGGATCGTCTGTCCGCTGAAAGACCATCCATTCCGCAAATGCCGTTTCGCGGTTGCAATCGGAAAAACACGGTATATATTTATTTATCCCGCGACACCACTCCGAAACGGCATATCCGGACCAGCCCGGCGGATCGCCCCCGACCTTATGTTCACCACAAAGAAAACACTGCTGAAACGTCTTCGGAACAACGACGACATTTCCTGGAACGAGTTTTATCTGTTCTACTGGCCGTTTGTCCGCTCCATCGGCCGGCGGCTCGGCCTGATGCAGGAAGACTGCAAGGACCTGATGCAGGAGATCATGATCGCGCTGTTCAACGGGAAGGAGATCCTGCGGTATGACGCGTCGAAGGGCAGTTTCAGGACCTATTTCGGGCTGATCGTCCGGCGCAAAGTCATCAAAATGCTCCGGGACGCGGCCAGGTTTCCGCGATCCCCCATCCCGGTCCCGGACGCGCCCGACGTCGTCAATCCGGCCCCGTCCGAACCGCCGGACATCCCGGATGAGAACGATCCGTTCCAGAGGGTGTTCGACGAGGAATACAGCAAATACCTGCTCTCCCTGGCCCTGAACGAACTCCGGAATCGGGTCCGGCCGTCGACCTACGACATCTTCGAAATGGTCGTCATTCAGAAGCGTCCGCCCAAAGACGTCGCGAAACACCTTGGGATCGACCGGAACATCATTGACAAATACTGTTCCCGCTGCCGGAAAAGCCTTCAGAAGATCATTTCCGAAATCCGCTCTGAAAATCCTGAATTCAATCCCGAACTTCCCTTATGAGCTTTTTCATCCCCTTCGAATTCCACAAGGACGACCTGCTGGACGGCATGACCGTCGTCGACCCCATCGCCCGCGGCGGCAACGGCGACCTGTACATGGTCCGCGACGAACAGGGCGATCTCCTGGCGCTGAAGATCATCCGGAAAACGGACAACGACGACGAGCGCGGCGGCATCTGCCAGTGTCAGGCAGTTTCCTCTCACATCCCCGGACTGGCCCCCGTTTTGAAGACGGGAAAGCTCTCCGACGGGCGCGCCTACTGCGTCATGCCGCTCGCCGACAATCTTGCCCGATGGCCGGATTACGAGCCGGACACCCTCGCGAACCGGATCAGGCGGGACGGCAGGATCCCGCCGGACAAAGCGCTGGATCTCGCCGCCGGGATCGCGGAGACGGTCCGGGCGCTGCATGAATCGGGACTCGCCCATTGCGACATCAAACCGGAAAACATCCTTTTCCTCGACGGGAAGCCGACGCTGTCCGATTACACGCTGCTCTCCGACACGGCGGACCGGTCGGCCGAAGGTCGGACCGGAGCGTTCGGGACCGCCGACTTCGTCCCGCCCGAAATGATCGAGAATCCCGGCTATTACGATCCGAAGGCGTGCGATCTCTACGCCCTCGGAAAGATCGTCTACTGCGCCTGGTCGGGGATGGAGGTCGTGTTTTTCCCCTCGGTCCCGCGGGAAGTCCCCCTGCGGGAAATCGGGATCATGCGCCCCCTCTACATGAAGGCCTGCGACATCATCCCCTCCAGACGTTTTCAGAACGCCGACGAGTTCATCCCGGCCATCGGGGAAGCCCGCGCCCGCATGGGCCGCGGCATGAAGACGCGCCTTCCGGGACGCTCCGGGAAAGGAAAGCCGCTCCTCCTTTCCGCGCTGCTGATCGCCCTTTGCGCGGTCGGAGTCGTCAACCTGTTTTTCCTGCTTAAGATCCGATCCGGGAAAGAACGGGAACGGAGGGAGGCTCCGGGTGCGGAAACGGCCTCCACTGTCATCCTGGAGAAAGAAGCGGGCGGGAAGACGCCGCCGCCCGATCCGCTTGTCGTCACGACGGATTCGGATGTCGTGGATGCGAACGACGGCGTGAACAGTCTGCGCGAGGCGTTCGACTACGCGCAAAGACACGGAAAGGACGCGACGATCTCCTTTTCGGGCGATCGTGAGATCAGGCTGTCGTCTCCGCTCTCCGTCGCAAAGGATGTGGAGATCGACGGCGGAGAAAACAGGATCGTCATAATCGGTCCCGATACGGGCCCCGTCTTCCAGCTCGCGGGAGCCGAAATGACGTTGAAAAACCTGTTCCTGCTGTCCGATCGCACGGGCGACGGCGGCGGAATTTTGGACACGGACGCAGCGACCGCCTGCAAGGTGCATCTGTTCTTCGTGAAGGACGGAGGCGGAGCGAAACCGCTGTGGAAGATCTCAGGCAAATGCGACATGACGCTGGACGACGGGTGTCATCTGCACCGCATGAGGGTCGAGCCGCCCGCATCGGGAGACGCGGCGAGCATCAGGATCGGGGCCGGATGCGTTCTGGAAGATTCGTGCGTCTCCGGCGCTTCCGAACGGTGGCAGGGAGGAAGAATCGACGTCCTCGGGCAGATGAAAAACGTTTCCGTCGCCGATAACGGCGAAATCTATCTTGTTCGGGACGGAGGAGCGTGCGAAAACCTCACGGTCAAAAACGGCGGACTGCTCGTGCACCGTCCCGGCGGCGGTGCGATCAACGGCCTGAAGGTCGAATTCGGCGGCGTGTACGCCTACCGGCAGGATGTCCTTCTGACCGGGACGGTCTCCATCGGCGGCGCGGTCCGCACTGCGCTCGGATTGGCTGCCGGAAAACCAATCGCCAACGGGGAAACCGATCTCGTATTCGACCTGACGGAACGCACGGGGGACAGCAGATTCGGATTCGACCGCATGGCGGACGACCTCATTTATCTGATCTCCGACACGGAGCCCTGCCCTCCCGTTGACGACATGAAAGCGTTCAGCGGCGCGCACAGCTACGCGGTCCGCATCAAACCGGACCAGGCGGCGGGGGAGTACAAGCTCGCGGGGAAAGCGGACGGAGTCGCGTTCTCCCTGTCTCTTGCGGTCGGCGATACGCTTTATCCCGACGCCCTCACCGTTGGAGGGTGTTTTTCCGTTGAAAACAGGACCTATTCCCTGTCCCTGGATCGGGAAGGCACGCTGACGCTGACGATCGCCGCATCCCCCTCCGGCGGCATTTGACAGTACGGCTCGGGATTTCGGCCACTCCGGCAGGAGTCAGCCTCCGCTCGTGCGGCGGACGAAGCAAAATCGATGGGATTCCGGAACGGGATGCCGTCAGACGTTCATGCGGAACGCCGCCATGATGACGTCGTCGTCCGGGGGCAGCTCGCCGGAGAATTGCCGGACCGAGGCCGCCACGTCGTCCAGCAGGTTCTGCGCGGCATCCGTTCTCGCGGCGTTCAGGCTGTCCAGAAGCGCTTTTCGGGTGAACAGCACCCCTTCGCGGTCGCGGTACGAGAATACGCCGTCGGAACAGATGAAAAAGACATCGTCCGGCTCGAATGTGATGCTCTCCTGGAGATATTCGGCGGGATGCGCGACGGTAAAGACCTCGCCCGGGGACGTCCGGGGCTGCTCAAACACGCCGCCCGCCTTGCGCAGAAACGGCGGATAATACCCGGCATTCACGAAGTCGAGCCGCCGGCTTTCCACATCGAAGAAGCCGATGAAGATCGAAAGGAACTGTTTCCGGAACACGCTGTCGCCCTGAAGCAGTTCGATGCCGCGGTTCAGCAGGGAGATCGGATCGGGCGCAGACGCCGCGCACGGCTGAAGGACTGCGCGGAATTTCATCATGCTCAGGCAGGCGGATACGCTATCGCCTATCGCCTCGGCCATTATGAAACCCGGCCGGCCGGATTCGGTCACGAACGTTTCGAGAAGGTCGCCGCCCCTGTGCGCCGCCAGGACGGAATCCGAGGCGGCGTCGAGCTCGGACATCTGCGGGAACAGGGGCCCCGGGTCGGGGATCAGCGTTTTCTGGATGGATTTCGCCAGCTCGTTTTCGCGGCGGACGCGGCGTTTGGAATCGGTGAGGTTTTTCTTCAGGCCGCCGACCATGGTGTTGATGCCGTCGGAAAGCGCCAGAAACTCCGGATTTATCCGCACGTTCACGGTTTGCGTGAGGTCGCCGGCGATGATCCTGTCGAGCGTACGGTTCACCTCGTAGAAACCGTCCGTTACGGTATGCCGGATCAGGTGGTCCAGCAGGAAAAAGAACAACACGAAGAATGCCAGATAGATGCCGAGGATGAGAAGCATGGCGCGGTTGCGTGAGGCAAAGACCTCGGACTTCGGCATCAGGGCGAGCACGCGCCGGGGTTCGCCGGGAATCCGCACGTTCTGACAGAAGTACGCCCGCCCGTGCAGAAAGACGGAGTCCGGCAGCACGGGGTCGATGCGGAAACCGAGTTCGGAGAGGCGGCAGCCGTTTTCGGACGGGACTCCGCTGGCGAAGACGACCGGATCTTCGCCGTCCTCCAGCACGAGGAAACGTCCTTCGCGGCCGATGGGCAAGTTTCGCATGATGTCCTGCATGAGCTCGATATCGGAATTGACGAACACGTTGTCCGACTCGTAGGCGATCTGCACGATGCCGGGCTTGTCGATACGTGCCACGCCCGCATACTGCACCATTACGTGGTCGATGCCGCGTTCCTGCGGCTCCTGCACGAGCTCGAACGACTTGTCCGTGATCGCCTTCATGAACGGGAGGGACTGCTCCGTGGAGTCCATGCGGAACCCGAGAAACCCAGGTTCGGTCGACGCGATCAGCACGCCGTTTTCGTCGGAAATATCGATATTGTCGACACTCAGCGCTTCGGCGAGTTCCGCCAGACGGACATTGCTCTTCAGGATCTCAGGATCGTACTGAATGGCGCGGGCCAGCATCCTGACTTTCACTAGTGCGCCCGCGTTGTTGATCTCCTGAAGCCGCCGGGAACTTTCGCGCCATTCGGTCACATCTATGTTCAGGTCGCGCAGACGGTCCGAAATGATGGTCCGCGCCTGGCGTTTCGTACCGACCGTCATCACGATCCAGAGGAAGATCAGCAGGAACAGCAGCCCCAGCGTCATGAAGAGGAAAAGTCGTGTCTGGATAATGCGTTTCATATTTTGTTCGGGCTCGGGACGGCGTACGCTCTCGCGGGCGGCTGCCGCAGGGGATTATCTGGTTGTCGGACGGGTGATTCTTTGCACGGACCGGACGGCGCGAAAAAAAAGGCGGAAACCTGTCTTTTTCGCCGACCGGATTCGATAAAATAACCCCGCATCCGCTTTTTTTCAAACGCACGCGCGTTTTTTTCCGCGGTTTTCGGTTGTTTTTTTTCAAAGTTGTGGTATTTTTGTGGTAAGAAACAAGAAAACGCAAACCGAACCCCCCGTGCGGCGGGCAACGCAGGGCCGCAGAAAACGAAGCGAGGAAACCATGACCCCCGGCATAGACAGGGCCGCATACCGCGCCATGAGCGCGGCCGAGCTCGAAGAGAAGATCCGTTTCTACAACGAACGCTACTGGGATGAATCCGACCCGGCCATCAGCGACGACGATTTCGACTATATCACGCGCCTGCTTGCGGAGAAGGACCCCGGCAACCGCCTGCTCGAACAGGTCAACGCGCCCGCCGTCGCCTCGTCCGAAAACATCCGCCACGAACGCCCCATGCTCTCGCTCGACAAGGTGTACTCGCTGCCCGAACTTGAGTCCTGGCTGGCGAAGACCGTCCGCACCGCCGAGGAAAAACTCCTGATCCAGCCCAAGTACGACGGGATCTCCGTGCTGTGGGAGGACGGCGTGCTCTCCACGCGCGGCGACGGCTTCACCGGCAAGGTCATCACGGACAAAGTCCCGCTCATCGACCTGGAAACGCTGTCCGGCGTCCTGCCGCTCGCGGAACACCCCGGACGCGTCCTGGGCGAACTCCTCATCCGCACCGACGACTTCAAGCGCCGCTACGCCACCATCCTGAACGCCAACGGAAAACCGTTCCGCAACTCGCGCAACGCCATCGGCGGCATCATGAGCCTGAAGGACATCTCCGGCATGACCGCCCAGCACGCACGCCTCACGCTTGTGGACTACTCCACAGTCTCCCGCGCCGCCACAGCCGCCGAGATCAGCCGCATCTGGCCGGACGTCCTGGCGGAAATGGAGAAACTGCCCTACCCGATGGACGGCCTCGTGATCAAACTCGCGGATGCGGCATACGCCGATTCGCTCGGCAACACCGCGCACCATCCGCGCGGCCAGATCGCGTTCAAGTTCAGCGGCATCCGCCGCACTACGCGCCTGCTCGGGGTGAACTGGAGCTTCGGCAAAAACTGCCTCACGCCCGTCGCAGAGCTCGACCCCATTGAGATCAACGGCACCACCATCCGCCGTGCCACACTTCACAACCTTCAGAACATCCTCGACCGCGACCTGCAGATCGGCGACGATGTGACCGTGGAACGCGCCGGCGACGTGATTCCGTACATCGTTTCCAGCGAACCCGGGCCCGTCCGGCGCAGCGCCCTCATCTCGCACTGCCCCTGCTGCGGCCACGAGCTCGTCCGAGACCTGCCGGAACTCCGCTGCGTGAATCCCGAATGCTTCGAGACGCGCCTTCAGCTCCTGCTGGCTTCCGTCCGCAGCATCGGCATCGAGCACCTCGGCGAGCCCAGTCTCCGCAAGATCATGACGAAGCTGAACGTCCGCACGCTCTCCGATCTCTTCAACCTCTCCGAACTCAATATCTTCTCCCAGCTCCGCGACGAAGGATTCCAGGGCACGTCCACGCAGAACCTCTACCGCGAGATCCAGGCCGCGCGCACCGTGCCCGCCTACAAAGTCCTCGCCGCCCTCAACATCAAGGGCATCGGCGCGAACATCGCGAAAAGCATCCTCAAAAAGCATTCCTTCGCAGAACTCCGCACCCTCACGACCGAACAGCTCGCCGAGATCGACGGCATCGGCCCCGAACGCGCCCGCGCCCTTCACGACGAACTCATCGCGCAGTCCGCCGGTCTCGACGAACTCCTCTCCGCCGTCACGCTCGTGGCGACCTCCACCGAAGAACGCCCGAAGATCTGCTTCACCGGCAAAATGCCCGAGAAACGCGCCTGGTACGAATCCATCGCGAAGGCAGCCGGCTACGACCCGGTCGACTCCGTGACCGACTCCCTCGCGCTCCTCGTCGCCGCCGACCCGAACGCCGTCTCCGCCAAGATCTCCGACGCGAAACGCCTCGGCATCCCGATCCAGTCGCTCGATCTCTGGCTCGGCTCCGTGAAGAGCTTCGTCCCGAAGCAGGAGGAGCCTGCCCCGTCCGACCAGATGACGTTCGACTTCTGATCGGAGTTTCTCCCTCGCTCCCCCTGTACAGCACAGCGCGGCCGGAACAGCTCACATGCCGTCCCGGCCGCTTTTATTTCAGCTCAAATCCTACTTAAAAAACAAGCCACTCGTACAGGCCGGATGCCATCCGGTTGCGCTGGCGGATGTCGAGGCGCAGACGCTTCGTCTTCACCGTTTGGAACGTGATCTCGTCCATCTTCGACTCGCTCCCTTCGACCGGGACGAACTGCCCGGCGCCGTTGTCGTAGCTGAGCGTCCAGGACTGCGGCAGGGCGCATCCGCCGCCGCGGCGGCTGTCGTCAAACCAGTAGAACTTGCAGCGGGAGACCTCGATCGGCTCCTCGAACGTGAGCATGACCCATTCGCTGCCGCCGAGGTGCGACCAGAAATCGAAGTTTTCGATGTCGATGTCGGTCGGGTTCTGCGGGAAGAAACCGTCGTTGATGGCCGCCGGGTTCATGCCGCCGCGGGCGTAGGACACGCTCACTTTGGCTTCCTCGGACTTGTTCGCGGCGTGCGTCGCGGAATCGTCGGACTCGGACACCCAAACGCGCATGGGCATGGGACCGCGGTTCGCCCACCATGCGTACGGGATGGCGGTCATCCTGCCGTTCTTCGTGTCGAACTCAAGCGTCTCGACTCCTCCGCCGGGGAAGAGGTCCGTGCGGAACTTCGCGGTGACCTTCGCATCCGGCATCACGGACCAGCGGCGCCACGGCGTTTTCATCTCCTGGTCCTTCTGCTCGAACGCAAACACGATGGGGCCGCGCTCGAACGCGACCTGTCCGTTCAGGTTGCCGACCTTCTCGTTGGCCTTCACGCGGCGGACTTCCATCGGCAAGTCGAGCGTGACCTTGTCCCCGTTCCTCCACGTGCGGTCGATCACGGCGAAACCTTTGTCCATCTTATAGTCGGCCTTCCTCCCGTTCACGAGCAGCGTCCACTTCGCAGGCGCATCGTTCTCGTAGGTGTACAGGTCGGACGGCACGGGGTGCCCTTCGACCCAGCCGGGAATGCGGAGCGCGAGCGCGAACTTGCCCTGCTTCACGCCGGAAAGCGCGATCTCGACCTTGCCGTCCCACGGGTAGTTCGTGGTCTGCGTGAACACGGCGTCGCCCGCGTCGACCGTGCCCGCGCCGTACAGCAGCATGTAGATCGTGCCGTCCTTCTTCGCGCAGACGTACTGCCCGAGCGAGGCGATCGTGCGCATGATGTTCGGCGGGCAGCAGGCGCAGCCGAACCACGCGGAACGCTCGGATCCGGAGGATTCCAGCAGGTTCGGGTAGAAGAACCGGTCGCCGGAGAGCGAAACGCCGGAGAACGCGCCGTTGTACATGGTGCGCTCGAACGTGTCCATGTATTTCGCGTCGCCGTACATCAGGAACATGCGGTGCGTCCAGAAGAGGAACGCCACTGCGGCGCAGGTCTCGTTGTAGCATCGGTTCGGCAGCTCGTAGTTGTTGCCGTACGCCTCGCCGCTGCTGCGCGCGCCGCATCCGCCGGTCAGGTGGTATTTCCTGCCGACGACATTGTCCCAGATCTTCGTGATGGCGTCCACGTACCGCTGGTCGCCGGAAAGCGCGGCCACGTCTGCCATTCCGGCGTACATGTAATTGGCGCGGACGGCGTGCCCGACGGCCTCATCCTGCTGGAGGACGGGTTTGTGCGACTGGCTGTAGGGGTCGCCGGGGCCGCGTTTCGCCTTGTTTTCGAGGAAATGCGCGGCGAGCTTCAGCCAGCGTTCGTCTCCGGTCTGGCGGTAGAGCTTCGCGAGGCCCATCTCGATGATCTGATGGCCGGGCGCGATGCAGGGATCGTCGCCGCCGAGGTCCCTGTTCACGAGCTCGGCGGACTTCACTGCCATGTCGAGCAGCGTGCGGTCGCCGGTCGCCTCGTAATACGCCGTGGCGCATTCATAGAAATGCCCCAGGTTATACAGCTCGTGGCTGAGGCTCGGATCGTTCAGCCAGCGGCGCTGGTTGATCCATTCGTGCGCCGGAGAATCCGGGTGCATGGTGCGGAACGTGTACAGGTAGCCGTCTGGCTCCTGCGCCGCCTTCACGTGCCGGATGATGTCCTCCATCTTCGCTTTCAGCTCGGGGTCGGGGTTCGTCTGAAGCGAATAGGACGCGCCCTCCAGAAACTTGTAGATATCCGTGTCGTCGAACGGCAGCGAGGATGCGGGGCGGTTCTGGAATGTCGTTTCGCCGGCGGCGCGGCGCTTCATCGTCTCCGCTGCGAGATCGAAGTTCTTCAGCCGGCCCGATTCGAGGCACTGCTGAAGCGCAAACGGGATCGTGACTTTGCGGTTGACCTCCTGGCGTTCGGCGAGCAGGCCGGACGTGAACCGGACCTGTGTGAACGGCACGGGCCGGATCGGGTAGTCGGCTTCGGCGGCGAAGGACGCGGCGGAGAGGGCCGCCGCGCTTCCGGCGAGAATCATTTTTGCCATGATGTGACCTGTCATGTGAAGGGCTCCTGGAATGAGGGATCGGGGGGGTGCGTTCCGGCTTTTTTCCGGTTCGGCACACACTTTCCCGATGATGACGTTTCTGCTTTTTTCACGCTAATATAGCCCCGTTTGACGGGAAGTCAAGGGCGCACGGCAAAGAAAACGCCAAAGA
>Ga0310696_10008116_pt1 | contig 12273 bp, 12 predicted proteins | sample AusTroGonzalo_MG_4_FD_203885 | JGI IMG/M metagenome (GOLD analysis project Ga0310696, IMG submission 203885) | Bovine rumen microbial communities from tropical cattle in Woodstock, Queensland, Australia - Gonzalo_02 (v2) (version 2) | ecosystem: Host-associated > Mammals > Digestive system >... | reverse complement strand
GCTCGGAGGGCTGCTCGAGCATGGTGTTGAACCGCGCGAGGCGGAAGCAGTCGCACAGGGCGTAGAAAAGCGCGCAGCCGAGGACGAGCCTCACCATCTGCGGCGACATGCCGGCGTGCTCCGGGCCTCCGGTGAGCCAGTAGAACATGAACATCGCCGGCGCGACGCCGAAGTTGACGAAGTCGGCGAGCGAGTCCAGCTCCGCCCCCAGCTTCGAGCTGGCCTTCAGAAGCCGCGCGATCCTGCCGTCCATCCCGTCGCACACGCACGCCACGAGAAGCGCGACGAGCGCGTGCACGAAGCGCCCCTCGCTGGAGAGCGAGATGGACGTGATGCCGGCGCAGGCCGCCATCGACGTCACGAGGTTCGGCACTATCGCGCGGACCGGTATCCTGTCCGCGCGCTCCTGGCCGCCCCTGCGCCTGCGCCTGCCCCTTAAGCGAAACCGTCCCATCCGACGCGCCTCAGCTGACCGATATCCTGACCTGGCCCGGTTCCTGCGGACGCGCGGCGGGCGGCGGGGCCTTCGCGGGCTTCGGGCCGTTCTTGCGCGGCGGGCCGATAAGCGCGCCGAGCACCCGGCCGAGCGTCTTAGGCGCCTGCTCCACGAAGCACTCGTCCCGCAGCTCCTCCAGCACGCGGTTGATGACGTCCTCGCCGAGCTCGCGGTGAGCGTTCTCGCGCCCGCGGTACTGGAGCGTGAGCTTCACCTTGCAGCCGTCGGCGATGAAGCCGCGTATCTGGCTGAGCTTGTAGTTGAAGTCGTTGGTGTCGGTGCCGGGATGGAACTTGACCTCCTTCACCTTCTGCACCTTCTGCGCCTTGCGCGCCTGCTTGGCGCGGATCGACTCCTCGTACTTGAACTTGCCGTAGTCCATGATCTTGCAGACCGGCGGCGTTGCGTTGGGCGTGATCTCGACGAGATCAAGCCCCCTCTGGTCGGCAAGGCGCTGCGCCTCGCGGGTCTGCATTACGCCAAGCTGGTTGCCCTGGGCGTCAAGAACGCGAACCTGCGGAACGCGTATCTTGAAGTTGACACGAGTGAACTGTCCGATAACTCACCTCTCTTTTTGGTTTATGATGAGACATTATACCACAATTAGGCGCGCGGATGTGAGGAAAAATAGGAGTCCTTCAACCTTTCCACCGAGACGTGGGTGTAGACCTGCGTGGTGGACAGCGACGAATGCCCCAGCATCTCCTGCACGCTCCTGAGGTCCGCGCCCGCGTCCAGGAGGTGGGTCGCGAAGCTGTGGCGGAGCTTGTGCGGCGTGAGTTCGGAGGAGAGCCCCGCCTCGGCGAGGTACGTCTTCATCCTCCGCTCTATGAACCTGGGCGACGCCTGCGCGCCCCTTTCGGAGAGGAACACGAAGTCTCCGTCGCCCCCGCCGGTGAACTCCCTGAGCCGTCCAAGCGCCGCGCGCGACTTCGACCCTAGCACCACGAGCCTGTCCTTAGACCCCTTCCCGGTGACGATCGCCGTGCCGCGCTCGAAGTCCACGTCGCGCCAGCGCAGCGCGGTAAGCTCCCCGATGCGGCATCCCGTCGAGTACAGGGTCTCGAAGACCGCCTCGTCGCGGAGCGCGGCGTGCTTCCCTATGCGCTTCTCCGCCAGGTCCCTGGCCGGCTGCGCGACGAGGCGCTCAACGTCTCCGGCGGAGAGCGTCCTCGGCAGCGTCTTTGACTTGCGGGGCCCGCGCAGGGACGAAAACGGGTTGTCCACGGCGAGGCCCTCGCGCTGGAGGAACCGGTAGAAGGAGCGCAGGGCCGCGAGCTTGCGCCGGAGGGTGGTCGCCCGCGCGCCGTCCTCGCCGAACGACGCGATGAACGAGCGCGCCGCGGAGTCCGAGGCGGACTGCCAGTCGAACGGCGGCCTGGCGTCGACGCCCCAGACGAACGCGGCGAACTGCGAAACGTCGGAGAGGTAGCCGTCCCAGGTGTTCCGCGACACGCCCCTCTCCGCAAGGAGATACGACCGGAAGCGCGCAAGCGCCGGGTCCCGGGCCGAGTCAGGATTCGTCCTCTGGGGCATCGTCCGCCTCCGCCGAGCGGGACTTTCCGCCCGCCCTGCGCCCTTTGCCGGGCGACGGCTCCTTTATGCCGAGCTTCGCCGCGGCCTCCGCGAAGCCGGGTATCTGGTCCCCGTAGGACGCCACGACCCGCTTCAGCGCGACCAGCTGGCGCGGCGAGAGGGTGCGGCGGCGCTCGTACTGCTCGGACAGCGACTTGACGAACGCCTGGTCGTCGTACACCTTGCGCCCCTTCTTGGACGCCGGGCGCCACTCGGTCACCTTGCCGACCAGCTCGAGGAGCGCGGGGATGGTCGGGTCCTCCGCGCGCGGCGCGCCGAACCCCGCCGGCACGAACTCCAGGAGCCTTTCCCTGATGGCGGCGCAGTCGGGCAGCATGCCCGCGTTCTCGCCGACGGCGCGCGCAAGTATGGCGAACTGCTTCGGGGTGAGCCCCCGGCCGCGCTCGAACTGGTCCTTGAGGCTCTTGTGGAACGGGTTCTTGAGCATCCCGCCGATGCGCTGCGCCGTGTCGAAGCACCACCTCACGAGGTCGGAGTCCACCGTCTCCGGCTTGGGCGGCTGCGCGCCGAGGAGGCCGCTTTCCTTCAGCACCGCAGTGCAGTCCGGTATCTGCTGCTCGTACATCAGCGCCATGCGCACGAGGTACTCGAGCTGCCTTGCGGACATCGGCTTCGCGCCCTCCTCGAACTGCGAGCGCACCGACTCGACGAACGCCTTGTCGTCGTACACGCGCCTGCCGACGGTCTTCGGCGCCTTCCAGTCGCTGACCTTCGAGAGCAGGCCGAACACGACATCGAACTTCTCCCTGTCCGGGGCCGGCTCGGCGCAGGCCTTGACGGCCTCGAGGAACTTCGCGTAGAAGGCGCTCAGCATGTCGTCCATCGACACGTCGTCCGACTCGACCTTGTCGAGCTCCGACTCCATCTTGGCCGTGTACCCGACGCTGAAAAGCGCGTCGAGCTTCTTCACCAGCCAGTCGCAGACGAGCACCCCGCGCTCGAGCGGGATGAGCTTGCGCTTCTCCGCCTTCGCGTATTCGCGCGCCTTGAGCGTCTCGATGGTGGCGGCGTACGTAGACGGGCGCCCCACGCCGTTCTCCTCCAGCGCCTTGATGAGGCTGGCCTCCGAGTAGTGCGCGGGGCCCTTGGTCTGCTTCTCGTCGGCGAGCCACCTCGCCGCGTCGAGCATCTCGCCTTCGGCAAGGTCCGGCAGCGCCGCCACCTCGTCGGTGTCCTCGTCCTCCTCGTCGTCCGCCTTCCTCTTCTTCTGGGAAAGCTTCATGACCCTGAGGAAGCCCTCGAAGTCGACCTGCGTCGCGCTTGCGGTGAACTGGTAGGAGTGCGCGAGCGCCGGCTTGCGCGCCTCGAGCGCGACCGTCCTGACCGTGGTCCTCGCGTCCGCCATCTGGCTCGCGACAAAGCGCCTCCACACGAGCTCGTAGAGCCGCAGCTCCGCCGAGTCCATGCCGTCCGCCTTCGCCTGCTCCGGAGTCAGCCCCACGTTCGTCGGACGTATGGCCTCGTGCGCGCCCTGGGCGTCGGCCTTCGACCTGAAGATGTTTGGCCGGCCGGGGTAGAACGCCGCGCCGTACTCCCGCTCCACGAACTCCTTCGCGGCGGCGCGCGCCTGCTCGGAGATGTTCACGGAGTCCGTTCGCATGTACGTTATGAGGCCCTTCTCGTACAGGGACTGCGCGAGCTTCATCGTCTTCCCGGGCGAGAACGCGAGCACGCTGGACGCGGCCTGCTGCATGGTGGAGGTCGTGAACGGGGGCAGCGCGTGCCTGGCCTTCGGCTGCGACTTGACCGACGCGACCTGGAGCTCGGCGCCGGCCAGGTCGAGGAGCAGGTTGTCGGCCGACTGCCTGTCGCCGACCGCCGGCTTGTTCCCGTCGAGCCGCGCGAGCTTGGCCACGAACGACGCCTTTTCGCCGCGCGTCCTGGCCTCGACGCCCATCAGGTAGTACGTCTCCGGCTTGAAGGCGTCTATCTCGCGCTGGCGCTCGACGAGGAGCCGGAGGGCGACGGACTGCACGCGCCCCGCCGAAAGCGAGCGGCTGTTCGCGCAGGAGATGTTCTTCCAGAGGAGCGGCGAGACCTTGTAGCCGACGATGCGGTCGAGGATCCTCCGCGCCTGCTGCGCGTCGACGAGCGGCATGTCTATCCCGCGGGGCTCCGAGACCGCCTTGACGACGGCGGACTTCGTGATCTCGTTGTACGTGACTCGCCTGAACGGCTTCTCGCCCGCCACGGGCCCGAGCACCTCCCTGAGATGCCACGCGATGGCCTCCCCCTCCCGGTCGGGATCGCTTGCCAGGTACACCTCGTCGGACGCCTTCACGGCTGCCTTGAGCTCGGCCACGACCTTGTCCTTCCCCTCGGACACCACGTACTTCGGAGTGAACGTCCACTTCCCGTCGCCCGCCTTGTCTATGCGGATCGCGCCGTTTTCCTTCGGCAGGTCGCGTATGTGCCCGACGGAGCTCTTGACGACGAAGTCGCCGCCGAGGTACTTCCCTATCGTCTTCGCCTTCGCAGGCGACTCCACTATCAGCAGTTTCTTGCCCTTCATGTTCTGTAGTTCCGTCAACCCTTCCTGTCTGTCTTCGCAATTGTCGGTATATTACAACACAAGCCCCCCGGATGTCAAGCGCGTAAGCGGCGGACGGCGCTCTCGAAGTCGGCCTCGACCTGCTCGTTGGAGACGAACCGGATCGCCTCCCAGCCGGCCGCGCGGGCGCCGGCGACGTTCTTCTCCACGTCGTCCACGAAGAGGAGCGACTCGGCGGGGAGGCCGATCCTCTCGCGCAGGATGTCGTATATCCTGCGGTCGGGCTTGACTACGCCTTCCTCGCCGGAGATGACCAGCGCGTCGGAGAGCGCGATGAAGTCCGCGAACGCGGACCTGAAGTAGTCTTTCGCGAACGACGGCGGCATGTTCGTGAGTATCCCGATCTTGAACCCGCGGGACTTGAGGGACTTCATCCACTCCAGCGTTCGCCCGTTGCGGTACAGCCAGCTCTCGTTGTCTGCCTTCACGAACGCCGCGGTCGTATCGGCGTCGACCGACAGGCCGGCGTCGTCCCACACCCGCCCGTAGAACTCCGCCGGGGTAAGCTCGCCGGAGTCGAACCTCAGCCTGTGCGCGGCGAACCCGCGCACGATCGCGTCCCAGTCTATCCCCTTTTCCGCCGCCAGCGCCTTGACGCGCTCGGGCATGGTCAAGGTGGTCATCACCCCGCCGAAGTCGAACACAACTGCTTTTATCTTCATGGCATCGCTCCTATAAGACCACTTCCGCCGACTCGAGGTGCGGCACCGCGCCGGACTTCACGACCCTCGCCCTCGCGGAGCGGACAAGCGGCTCGGCGAGGCAGATGTCCCGGACGACTTTTGCGGCGCGCTCTATCATGCGGCACTTCGCGGACGAAAGCCCCGCGCGTATCCTGCCGGCCAGCGCCGCGTAGTCGACGGTGTCCGCAAGCTCGTCCGTCTCGGCGGCCCTGTCCGGTATGTCCAGCTCGACGTCGACGCGCAGGGTCTGCAGGCGAGTGCGCTCGTCGGGGCGCTCCCCGATGATGCAGTCCACGTCGATTCCGTTCAGCCTGAGCGTCATCGCGGCGAATCTCCGTTTCCGGCCGGCGCGTCGCCCAGGCGACCGCCCTGTCCCGCCAGCCTGGTCCAGATGCAGAGGCGGGTCTTCCCGTAGGCCCTGTCGCGGACAAGCGCCCATCCGGGGGTCTCCTCCGCGCGCTGGGCCGCCGTCATCTCGGCGACGAAGAGTCCGCCGGGACGTATCACGCCCCTCTCGGCAAGCGTCCCCAGCACGCCTGCGTACCCGCGCTCCTCGCCCAGCGCGTACGGAGGGTCCGCGAATCCGATGGAGAACCCCGGACCCGAATACCCCTCGACCCAGCGGTAGGCGTCCGCGCAGACCAGGTTGGCGGACGGCGCCCCGAGCCCCAGCGCATCCAGATTCCCGCATATAACTGCGCAGTGCCGGCGGCTCGACTCGACGAACGTCGCCGAGCGGGCGCCGCGCGAAAGCGCCTCTATCCCGACCGACCCGGATCCGGAGAAGAGGTCGAGGAAGTCGGACCCGGGGACCTCCGCCCGGATGATGTTGAAGAGGGCCTGTCGGACGCAGTCCTGGGTCGGGCGCACGGCGTCCGACTTCGGCGCCTTCAGCACGCGTCCGCAGAACTCTCCGCCGGCGACCCTCATCCCCTGCACTCGGCGGAACTGTCCGCGGTCTCCCACACCTTGACGGCCGAGAGCCCCGGGATGCGCGCCTTGAGGTCTCCGTAGAAGAGCCTTGCGAGGTTCTCCGCGGTGGAGCGGAACGGAATTGCCGCGGTGCGCATGCCGTGGCGCTGCACGACCGCGGCTATCTCGCGCTCGCCTTCGGACTCCGTGTTGTAGATGAACGCGTGGTCGAAGCGCTCGCATATCACCTCGGTCGCGATCCGCTTCAGGTCCTTGAAGTCGATCACCATGTCGCTTGCGTCGCCTTCGGCCTGCGCGACCGACACGTCCACGCGGTAGGTGTGCCCGTGGAGGTTCTTGCAGAGCCCCTCGTGGTTGGTGAGGACGTGCGCCGCGTCGAACTTTACGGTCTTGGTCGCCGTCACCATGCCGTCATTCCCCCTTGAGCACTGCGACGAACCGGTCCGGCGGAGGGCACGGACGGAACGTCTTGAGGTCGATGAACGCATGCCGCGTGAAGCCGGAGACGAGCACCTGGCCCTCGCCCTTCCGGCGGACTTCGCAGGCGATCTCCAGCCGCACGCCCTTCTGCGCCTGGACCCAGGCCGAGATCTCCAGAAGGTCGTCGTAGCGGGCGCTGCCCCTGTAGCTGCACTCGGCGTGGGTGACGGGAAGGCCCCATCCCTCGGCCTCGCACTCCTTGTAGGTGTAGCCGCAGGAGCGCATCAGCTCGTTGCGCGCCCGCTCGAACATGACGAGGTAGTTCGCGTAGTACACGACCCCCATCGTGTCCGTGTCCGCGTAGGGAACGCGGTATTCGACCGTGACCTTCCTCATCGCCCGGCCATGCAGGTCACTTCTCCGCGACCTTCGCCGATTCCGGCACTATGCCGTTGCGCACGAGCACGTCAAGTGCCTTGTTGACCTCCTTCACCTCGTCGGCCGGGCCGGGAGATGCGCGGTACGCCTCGAGCGCGCGCCAGAACGACGCGCAGTACTCGCCCTCGTTGGCGTACGAGACCACCTCCGCCAGCGCCTTCACGTTGTCCGCCGTCGCGGCCTTCGGGTCGGCTATCTTAGCATACAGCTTCGCCGCCGTGTCGCGCCTGAGCTCCATCACCTTCTTCGGGCACGCGGACATCGCCGAGTGGGTGAGGTTGTCCCAGCGGGAGGGGATCGGACGGTACCAGATGTTGCGGAACTGGACCACGCAGCCGTGGTCCTGCAGCTCGAGCGGGCCCTTCGCGCCGTGCGGCTCGAGCGGACGGCGCTTGCAGTGCGTCGTCAGGCCCTCCATCTCCCAGTGGTCCTGGACGAGCACCCCGTTGAAGAACACGGTGACGCTTCCGGGGTGGACGAGCTCGTCGCCCTTCCAGACGGGCTGGTGGAACACGATGTCGTAGACCTGCCATTCGCCGGGCTTCCTGGCCGGATTCACCATCGGCGGGTTCTCGGCGTACACCGATCCCGCCTGGCCGTCGGTGTAGTTGTCCACGTACTCCGACGTCCCCTCGGCGTCCCTGCTCGTGTAGTACGACTCGAGGACCTGGACCTCGTAGTTGCCCATCAGGAACACGCCGCTGTTGCCGCGCATCTGCGGCCCCTTGTCCGTGAAGAGGCGCGCGGGGTCGTGGCGGTACTCGATGTGGAGCTGGCAGTCGCCGAACGCCTCGCGGGAGTAGATGGAGCCTCCGTTCTTCCAGCCCGGGACCGTGTAGAAGTAGCCGTCCTCGGAATAGCTCCACGCGGAGGGATTGCCGTCCTTGTCGCGCCAGTTCTTCTCGAACGACTCCTTGGTTCCGTCGAACAGCACGACAGCGTCGGACGGGACGCCGTTCGCGCCGACCTCGACCTTGGCGGGCTTCGGCCTGTTCCAGTCGTGCACGGCCCAGGCGTGCTTCATGTCCGGTGTGTCGCCGTAGAGCGCGGCGATCATGATTGCTGCTGTTATCATCTATGCCTCCTTCGACAAACGTCGCTTGGTTGAGTTGTTTTCGCGTATTATACCAAAAATCACCGGCTCTGTGCGGCAGGGCGAAGCGCGAGGCGGCGCTCCTGGTCGGCGATCCACCGCGATTCGACGCTCTCGGCGGGGGTGCCGAAAACGAGGTGGCCGAAATCCCAGCGGTATTCGCGCGTGTCGGACGCGGGCCAGAAGATCCCGCTCTCGATCCCGGCGATCAGCTCCTTCGCCTTCGCTTCGGCATCCGGGACCTCCGCGCCGGAAAACGGCTCCGTGTAGCGAGTCTCCTCCGCGCTCTTCGCAAGGACGCAGTAGGCGGCCGTTATCTTGTCCCGCCGCGCCTCGGGGAAGTACGGGTCGGCGTCGAGCATGGCGCAGTACAGCGGAAGCTGCAGGCTGTTCCACGCGCGCTCCTTTCCTCCGCCGTCCTTGTCCGTCCCAGTTTCGTAGGCCGCCGCCCTCGACGCGCTGTCCCACGTCTTGTAGTCGATGACGCACCATGTCCCCGTCCCGGGGTTGAAGTCGATGCGGTCGCAGCGTCCGTTCACCTCCGTATGGCCATAGACGACGCGCATCTTCCGCTCCGTCGCGACTACGCGCCATCCCTCGGCGGCGCGGGAGGCCTGAAGCGCGGCAAACCTCCGAAGGCGGCGCTTTGCGCTCTCGCCCTGCAGCGCCACCACGGCGGGGATTTCAAGTGCGAAGCGAGCGGCGAGGATCGAGTCGACCTTCTCCTCCAGGACGGCGGCAATCGCCTCGGCGTCCGCGGAGTCCTTCAGCTCGCCGCCGCCCCAGGCCTCAAGCGCTTCGTGGACGAGGTTCCCGAACTCCGACGCGTCGAGCTCCTCGGCGCGGAAGTCCTCGCTTTCCCTGAAGGTCGCGCGGAGAAGGTACGTGAACGGGCATTTCAGGTAGAGGTCGAGGCCGGACGGCGATGTCCTGCGCAGCGGCTGGAATTCCGGCGGGACCGGAAGCCGTATCTTCCACTGCTCCGGCAGGTCCGCCGCGGGGGTTTCGCCCGTTCCCGCCCGCTGCGCGTAGAGCGACTTCACCCGGCGAAACAGCTCCGCGTCGTCCGCGCAGTCGAACAGAAGCCGCGACGGCTTCATCACGTCGCCCCTGGAGTCCACGGAATGGAAATGGAAGCTCACCGCCTCCTTCGCGCGGCAGGCGACGGTCATCGCGAGAATCGACTTGTCCCGCGCGGCGCGCGACTCGTTGTCCGCAAGGCCGAGGCCGCGCCTGAGCGAATCCGGCAGAAACGCATGTCCGACGACCGCCTCCGGCACCTTGCCCTCGGCAAACCCGGCGACCACGACTTCGTCCGCGTCCAGGAACGGAAGCTCCAGCCATCCGTCGACGAGTATGACGTCCCCCTCGTCCGGCTCGAGCCCGTAGGTCGCCTCGCCGAGCATCCGCTCGAACAGCTCCAGGGAGAGCTCCGGCGGCACGTCCTTCGCAAAGCATTCGTCCACAAGCCCGTTCACCGCCTCTGCGGCGGCGGCGAACTCGCGCGCGGCCTCGTCGCGCTCGTCGAGGACGAGCGAGGAGAAGATTGACCTTAGCAGCTGGCGGATGCCGCGCTTCCTGAGCTGCACCTTGACGAACTCGAATATCCCGCGCAGCGCGTGCTCCGTCTTCGGCGCGATGTCGTCCATGTACGCCGGAATCAGCTCCTGCTGGCGGTTGTCGAGGTCGACCAGCGCGGCGGTCAGCGCGGCGTCGTCGAGCCCGAGCTCCGCCTTCAGCCAGCGGCGCACGTCCCCACCGCGGACGAACGACGAGAACACGGAGTAGGACGAAGTGCGCGCCAGCGCCGCCAGCTGCCCGGCAAGATGCCCGAGGGACGACGTGGCGAGGGGGGTCGCCGAGGGGTTGTGCGCCTTCAGCCCCCTGGACTGGAGCGCGCCCTGGACTTCCGGGAAGATGTCGGGGTCCGCGAGGCAGAGGGCCGGCAGGGCCTCGTCCGGCCTTACGGACGCGAAAAGCGACGCGACCTTCGCCGCCTCGCTCGCGCCCGTGCCGGAGGGGAATATCCTGTCTCCGGCAAGCTCAGGGGCGGACGACAGGTCCGGGACCAGTTCCGTTACGGGAAGCCCGGACTTCTCCAGGGCCAGGTCCATCAGCGGTATGGGGTCGAGAACGCACGCGACTATCGCCTCGGAGACTCCCGGGAAGGCGACCGGACCCTCCAGCGCCGCCTTCAGCGCCTCTATCCTGTCCCGCTTGCCGCGGCGCCTCAGCGCGTCGACATAGCGTTTCTCGAGCGCCGCGAGCTCCTTCCACCTGGCGACCTCGACGTCCGCGAGTTCGCCAGTCAGGACGGAGCCGACCCTCTCGGCGACGTCGGCGAACGAAAGCGCGCGCGCGCCAAGCACCCTGCGGACGTCCGACAGCTCCGCCGCGACGTCGAAGCCGCCCTTTCCGCCACGCGCCTCGCGGAAGGCGAGCAGCTCGTCGGCGCGTCCCGCGACATCGTCGCCGGAGACGTCGACGAGCCCCGCGGGCATCGTGACCTTCGGGGGGACAAGGCCCGACGGGAACCGCCGCGCCAGCGCGAGCCTGAGGCGACGCCCGCTCTGCGCGGTGGGGACGACGACCATTAGGTGCGCGAGCGACGGCGCGCCGGCCGCATCCCGCCTTGCGCGGGCGGACAGGTAGTCGGCGACCGCGTCGACCGCCTTGGCCCTCGCATCGAAAGCGACCCTGTTCCTCATTTGCCCCTTTTCTTGAAATAGATCATGCGCGCCTGCCTTATTATCTCGTCGAGAAGCGCGGTGTCCTCGCCCCGCCTTGCGGCGAGCCGTCCGAGATGGGCCCAGTAGACTGCGGAAAACTGGGGGTCCGCGACGTCGTCGATCCCGTAGCCGCGCCTGACGTCGCCGACGACGGCTCCGTCCATCCCTATCTCGCCCCACGCGCCGCGGCGCTCGACGTCCGCGACGATTTCGCGCCACTTCTCGCGGTACGTGGCTGCGGCCGAGTCGAGGTCGGTGCCGAGCTTGAGCTCGAACATCCAGGCAAGCTCGCGGTACAGCTCCCCCTCGCGCCGGTTTATCGCGAGCCCTTCGTCGCGCAGGAGGCGGATCGCCGCGTGCACCCACCTCCACCGGTCTTCCGGGGTGGGCATCATTATGGAAATGTTGTACGCGAGGTTCCATGCGGCGTAGCTCCACACCTCGGGCGTGTGCGGCTCGAGGTACGCGAGCGTCGACGCGAGCTGGGCCAGTTCGACGTAGCGCCCCTCGTCCTGCAGCCTGTCGGCGCGGAACCACACGACCTCGGCGGCGATGGACCTCAGTCCGCCGAGCGCCGCCAGCGCGCCTTCGGTCATCGCGGGAGCGGAGGCGGGACGGGCGCCGCGCAGCGACAGCTGCCCGGCGACCGCCGCGAACGCAAGCACAACAACGAGTGTCTTCATGCCGATATTATACACCATGCGCCTCGAAGCGGTCAATTGGCGGGACCGCCGCATCCGCCTTTGCCATCTTTGCAAGCATCCCCATGAGCCGCCGCAGGAACATATCCTCGCGCTGCCTAAGCCGCTTCTTGATGTCATCGGTTACCGCACTTTATTCAGCACTCGACACACGTATGCGTTTCGATGACAATTACTCGGCCGGAGGCGGCAACAAATCATACATCGATGATGCCGGTCAGGAACAGCGTTATGAGCGCTACGACCCAGCGCAACCCCATTACGTTAAGATCAAACTGCCGCGCGATTCCCGCGCACACGCTTGCAATCGCCTTTTCATCGCTGCTTCTGTAGAAGTTTGGCATTTCAATTCTCCTTGAGTTTTCATTGTTTAGGCATCATGCACAATCATTGCGTTGCATGAGCCATGACGAGCGGGACTGGCGAGGCGGGCGGGACTGGCGGCTTGATGACCGGCGAGGCCTGAGCGACGAGCGCGGCGGGCGAATGTCGCTTCCGTCTCCAGCGTCCCCACGCCTGTCCCGCTTGTCCCGCAAGTCCCGCCAGTCATCCCTTGAAACTCCTCGTCCCCTTGCAATTCGGATAGCCCGTGCAACTCCAGAAAGCATTGCCTGCGTTGCGGCCTTTCTTTGC
>Ga0310696_10008115_pt1 | contig 12273 bp, 6 predicted proteins | sample AusTroGonzalo_MG_4_FD_203885 | JGI IMG/M metagenome (GOLD analysis project Ga0310696, IMG submission 203885) | Bovine rumen microbial communities from tropical cattle in Woodstock, Queensland, Australia - Gonzalo_02 (v2) (version 2) | ecosystem: Host-associated > Mammals > Digestive system >... | reverse complement strand
AAAGCATCTAAGCGCGAAGCCGTCTCCAAGATGAGTTTTCCCTTGAGGGTCGTGGGAGACTACCACGTTGATAGGCAGGATGTGTAAGTTCAGTGATGGGCTCAGCAGACCTGTACTAATTGCCCGAAAGACTTTCCCTTGAAAGAAAGATAAGCCTAAAGAAAAAAATCGAAAAGCGATAAACTATCTTGAGTGTGTGTCGGAAGACATGCCTCTGAGTCTGTTCTCTCAAGTCCTATATTGCCGCGGTTATAGCGGTGAGGAACCACCTCTTCCCATTCCGAACAGAGAAGTTAAGCTCACCATCGCCGATGGTACTGACCCACCAGTTGGGAGAGTAGGTAGCTGCGGTTTTTCGAAGCCCCGAGTGTCTGATGACACCCGGGGCTTTTTGTATCCCCCCTTCCCTCGGGGGAGGGACTTCAAACTAATCCCTTGTCATTCTGAGGTGGGTGTTGGCCTTGTGAACGGGTCGGGACTCATGCTGTCCCAGCTCAGTACTACCGTCGCAGGTCCGCATTTTTTCTTTGACCGGCGACGGTAATCATGCTTCTGTGCATTCTGACGTCGCAGGTCGGCCGATTTTTACAGACCTGGGACGCCTCCTTTTGATATTGGTCCATGTTTTTCGGATAGGGGCAGGTACGTGCCTCCGCTCAAAAGGTGGAAAGGGGGCTTACCCGGTCGCTTGACGTCTCAACTCCTCCTTTTCCGGGCACTTCGGCCCGGAACGTCGTCGAACAAGTTCCGTCATCCCGCTGACGCGGGACCGCTCCCTGCACAATCCCTCGCACGGACCCCTTTCCACCTATTCGCTCCGACACGCACCTACCCCTATCCGAAAACTACTTGGCCCGAATAATCACTCTACTTCAAACGCGTGTCGCGATACAGCGACATTGACCCAAAATAAGGAGGTATTGTGCGAGCCTACAGGCCCTGTCACTTCGCTTCGGAATCACTATGTTGCCACCTCAGCACGCAGAATGCGCAGAAGGCCGATTATCTACCGAGGCGGCAAGGAAATCGGCCGCTGAGGGCGAAAACGTGACTACCTTGGCAAACAGAATGCATAGAACGCTGTTTTTCTGCCGAGGCGGCAAGAACCCGAGACGCATTTCGGGAAGCTACCCTTCTCGCATCAGCTGTCACCAACCAAAAAATGTCTATTATACCGAATTATTCTTCCACGAGAAAATCCTGCTTTTCGTTGTTTTCGTCCATATAGGACTTCTTCAAGCTTACGATTTCCTCGACTACACCTTTCCGGATACGGATGAGGGCGTTACCAGCATAGTACCAGTCAGCTTTAGTGTTGATTGTTCCCCAAGGATCCACCCAGTAGTCGTCAGGTTTGCCGAGGAGTTTCCGCACGTCCTTCGCTTTCATGCCTTCGGCGATCTGTCCGACATCGACGGGATTGTATGCCCAAATGCTAAACCGGAACTGGTAGTCAACTGGTTCACCGTCGCCGAAACGGACCGGGATAGTTGCAGTCAGTTCTTTGCCACCCCTTCCTCTCACTCTTGATGGGCTGACGGGGTTGTCGATGGTCTCGCTCCCGACCCATGCCTCGGAGATAATATCGCGGCTTATTGATGCACTTTTGGCTGGGATGGATTCATCGGCCTTCGGAGTTCCCATAGTAATCCGCCTGTCATCGCCGAAAACAATCCTCGCGCCGTCGAGACGGGCGTTCTCCCACTCGATATATGCCCGTTTCTTCGTCTTGTTATACACTTGGAGATATATAACACCCCGGTTCTCGCGGTAATCAAAGGTGATTGCGCAGGAGTCATCCTCGAATTTCAGTTCCTCACTACGGACCGGCTCAAGCATGAGCGTGTGGATGGGGCTCTCCTGGCCAAACGATATTGCGGAAAAGATAACAAATGCTAACAACAAGAAGAAGGTTCGTTTCATATCACTAAGATTTGATGTACACCCTACAAAAATACAAATTCTCTTGTGACAAACAACGATTCCAGACCGATTTTAACCAATCACTCATAACCCAAGGAACTCATTGCGCGTGTGCGGAAGGTTGGTGCCCCGTTTGCGGATTGTCGGTTTTTGCTAGGCCAACCTTCTGCGGCAGCATATCCAACCTTCTACAGGAGTGTGACCAACCATCCGGATCCGAGGAAACGGTCTTCCTTTCATTAGCCTTAGCCATCCTTGAACATCAGAGTGTGGTTGGGAGGAAAAAATGATTATATTTACAGGCTTTTTGTGCAAGCTTTCCCGGCCTGGAGGGTTTATGGAAAAGAAACCAGATCGTATGAAAATAATATTTGTCTTCCTGTTCCTGTGTCTGGCATCTGTTGTGATGTCGGCACAAGGCCGTTTCTCGTTTTCGATAGAGGCGGAAGCCGGCGTGGGCATTGTGAACGGGCCGATGCCCGTCGTGACACCTGAATTTGTGGTGCAGTATGCGTTCAGTGGTGGATTCCATCTTGGTGCGGGAGTGGGGGTGCGCTATGAAAGGCCTTGCGAGAGATACAACATCAAGAATGGTGTTTTCCAGGGACGGAGTTACCTCTCGGGGGAATTGGATATTCCTCTTTTCCTCCGCTTGGGATATGGGAAAGATAAACTGTATGCGAATCTGGATGCCGGATATGCCATCGGCATTGTTTCGTTTGAAGGACACTATGCTGTGCCCCTAGGCAAGAATGCCGGGTTCTTCGCTGAACCTCATGTGGGCTGGAGATTCAACCGTCATCACTCCCTGGCCTTGGGCCTGCTGGTTCAGCAGTGCGATGTAAGCCATTACACTGTTACAGAAGACGCCGGACAGGGTATTTCGACGAACATATACAAGCAGGATGTAACCGGAGCCATTACCCTCCGATACGCCTACAGTTTCTAATTGCCGCCTTGACATCTGCAGTGCGCTAGAAGGCCGATTTCTTGCCGAGGCGGCCGGGAAATAAAATGGCCCCCAGACAATCTGGAGGCCATTTTTTGTGTTCGCCCAGCACGAACGTACTCTAACGGGTGCAAGTCCCCAAACCGCCCTGATAGTGGGAAGGTTACAGCCAAAGGCAAGGGTGTCCACCGTGAGACGGAATCTGAAGGAAGCCGGCGGCAAACGGTTGGCCCGATGAATAAGAACTTGGTAGAAGGCTGGAAGGCAGGGGTGATGCTGCACAAGAAGCAAAAGCCCGATAACTATCCGAACTGCCGACAGTAAACCAAGCGGGTATAAACCGGACAGAGTGCGTCCATAACTGGGGAGGTCTCGCAGGCGAGGCTTCGAAAAAAAAAGAAGCCGAGCAGTAATAACGAACTGCGAGAAGTCAGCCGAGGTCATAGTACCTGCTTAATATCGGCACGGCAGGGAAGGACCGAACCTTATTGTGAAACAAGTTTGAAGAAAGGAACTCTATGGAAGAAAGAGAGCAGAAAACAGTTGCGCAAGCCACTGACCACCCGAAGGGAGACAGGCTGGAAGCCGAAGGACTTTCGGGGGTGCAGACTTTTATGGAGATAACAGAAGACAGACTTGTGGAGGTGCAGATAGATGAGCAGCACCTTCTTGAACTCATCGTGTCTCCCTATAACATCAGCCGAGCGATTAGGAAGGTGATGTCGAACGGCGGGAGCGGAGGTGTCGACGGGATGTCGGTGAAAGACTTGCCGAAGTACTGGGAACTCCGGGGCACAGAGTTGAAGGGACTCATCTTGACGGGGAAATACAAGCCGGCGCCCGCGCGCAGGGTCGAAATCCCCAAAGACAACGGTAAGACGCGCAAGTTGGGCATCCCGACTGCGGTCGACCGTGTAATCCAACAGTCCATAGCGCAGGTGCTTGGCCCGATGTACGAGCCGCAGTTCAGCGAAGGCAGCTTCGGCTTCCGTCCTGGACGCAGCGCACACGATGCGTTGAGAAGGGCACAGGAGATACTTGATGCAGGCTTTGAATACGCAGTCGGTATCGACCTCGAAAAGTTCTTCGATACGGTCAATCAAAGCTATCTGATAGAACTCCTGTCGCATACGGTAAAGGATGGACGGGTGATAAGCCTCATCCACAAATACTTGTATGCAGGAGTGCTGATTGACGGAATGTACCACCCGACCCCGGAGGGGACGCCGCAAGGCGGCCCGCTCAGTCCGCTGCTGAGTAACATCGTACTCAACGAACTGGACAAGGAGCTGGAGCGGCGCGGACACCCGTTTGTGCGCTATGCGGATGACAGTCTCATCTTTTGCAGGAGCAAACGGGGCGCGGAAAGAGTGTGTGAGGGTATCACGAAGTTCATCGAGAAGAAACTGCACTTGAAGGTGAATCGCGAGAAGACGGAAGTAGGCTATGCACGCGAAATGAAGTTCCTCGGCTACTCGTTCTACAAGACGGGAGAAGGGTGAAGGCTTCGGACGCACCCCAAGAGCATTGCCAAACTGAAAGCTAAATTGAAGACGCTGACAGACCGGAGCAATGGAATGGGATACGAGTGGCGCAAACAGGTACTCCACGAAACGATACGCGGCTGGGTCGGGTACTTCAAGTTGGCGGACATGAAAACCGCCCTTGAACCAATCGACCAGTGGCTGCGCAGGCGGATACGGATGTGTATGTGGAAGAGCTGGAAGAAGCCACGTACACGGGTAAAGAAACTCTGGGAGTGTGGAATCAAACCACACTTTGCGTATATATGGGGTAACGCGAGCATGGGATGTTGGGTAGTGGCGGGTAGCCCTATAATGGCACAAGCCGCGTCCATAGCGAACCTTCGCAGAGCAGGTTACCCATGCCTTATGGACTATTACGTTCAAATGCACCAAAGATAAGGAACCGCCGTATGCCGAACGGCACGTACGGTGGTGTGAGAGGTCGGAAAACAAAAGCAGGAGGAAAACTCACTACTTTTGTTTTCCTCCTACTCGATTATTATGCCCCTTCGACCCACAAAATACCGGGCACCTGCTAAGAAAACGCAAAAAGTGCAAATTTTCAATTTCTCCTGTTTTTATCCAGGCCGCTTATAATCCTTAAGCAAAATTTTTAAAAAGCGCTTTTAAAATTATTTAATAATCCTTGCGTTGTTAAATTTTGGCGTTTTTGACCGTTTTTTCGCATTTGCAAAAGTGAAATTTGTTTCCAAACTTTACAGCGGTTAGTTGCTTTTATGCAGCTTTGTAGTGTATCGATACAGATCATTCAGTTTGTATCAATATTTGTGTTTAATTAATTTTCAGAATTATGAAAAGAATCAGTCTTATGCTGATGTGTGTATTCGTCACCCTTTCGGTGAGTCTGAATGCACAGAATGCGGTGAAAGGCGTGGTTACTTCATCTGAAGACGGAGGCCCTCTTCCGGGCGTTTCCGTCGTGTATGACGGTACCACAGTTGGTGTCATCACCAACTCACAGGGCGCTTTCACCCTCCCCTCCACCCCTGCCGGAGCCACCAATGTGGTCTTTTCCTGCATCGGCTATACTACCAAGGTCGTTCCCGTCGGGGAGGTCGCCCAGGTGGTGATGGATCCCGACGTCCAGTTCCTTGATGAGGTGGTGGTTACTGCCCTGGGTCTGGAACGACAGAAGAAATCCCTCGGTTATGCCGTTCAGGATGTTAAGGCCGATGCCCTCACCCAGGGATCCCAGGTGAATGTTGCCAATGCCCTGCAAGGTAAGCTGGCCGGTGTGCAGATTACACAGGCCGGTGGCGCCGTGGGTGCTTCGCAGCGTATCCTCATCCGTGGTAACTCCTCCTTCGGCAGCAACGAGCCCCTTATCATCATCGACGGTGTCCCTATGGACAACTCGGCCGGTGGTAACGAAGGCGGTGACGACGGCGGCTGGCTGGATACCGGTTCGGGTATCAACGACATCAACCCCGAAGACATCGAGAGCATTTCCGTGCTGAAGGGCGGTTCCGCCGCCATTTATGGTATGCGCGCCGGTAACGGCGTCATCCTCATTACCACCAAGAAGGGAAGCAGCCTGGCCAACAAGATGAAGATCACCTATGACGGCAGCGTCACCATGGACCGGGTGTACAACCTTCCCCGCTACCAGAACCAGTACGGTCAGGGTTACGGCGGTCATGAGTATGTCTGGAAGTCCTACTATGCAGAAGACTTCCCTACCTATCAGGACTTTGTCTACAATAACGGAGACGGTATGGGTTACTGGTACGTAGATGGTAAGGGCAGCGGTGTCAACGACGGCGACGACGAGAGCTGGGGTCCCCGTCTGGACATCGGCCTCAAGATCCCCCAGTACAACAGCCCCGTGGTCAATGGTGTCCGCCAGGCCACTGACTGGGTGTCCAATCCCAACAACATCAAGGATTTCTTCCAGACCGGATACACCCAGAGCCACACGGTTTCCATCAGCAACTCTTCCGAGAAGGGTTTCTACCGTGCTTCCATCGGCTATCGTAAGCAGGCCGGCGTGGTTCCCAATACGGACATGCGCCACATCAACGCCAACCTGAGCGGTACGTTCAATTTCAACAAGTACATCAGCGCCGACATGTCGCTGTACTTCAACAACACGCACAGCGGCAACCTGATGCCCACCGGTTACTCCTCCGACAACCCCCTGCAGTCCATCATGCAGTGGTTCGGCCGCCAGGTAGACATGAAAGACCTGAAGGCCCACTACAACGAGACCATGGAGAACGGTACGTACTACAACTGGATCAGCGCTTTCCACGTGAACCCGTACTTCAACCTGTACAACAACGTGAACGGCTACGACCGCGACCGTATCATTGCCAAGAGCTCCGTCTATATCAAACCCACCGACTGGCTCAAGTTTGAAGGCCGTGTAGGTTACGACCTCTACCACGACCAGACCTTCCAGAAGACCGTCTATAGCACCGACATGCCTTTCGGCTGGTTCGGAAAGACCCTGGAAGACCGTCACGAGCTCAACGCCGACATCATCGCCTACTTCGACAAGACCTTCGGTGACTTTGCCGTCGATGCCCTCGTGGGCGGCAACTACCGTGACATGGTTTACGGTTACAACTATATGGGTGCCAATCCATCCAACGGTCTTACCATCCCCGGTCTGTACACCATGTCCAACGTGGTGGGAACCCCTGTGACCAGCATGGATAACTCCCACATCCGTTCCAATTCCGTCTATGCCAACGCCTCTTTGGGCTGGAAGGGCCAGCTTTACCTGGAAGCCAGCGTCCGCACGGACTGGAGCTCCACCATCAAGCAGGCTTTCACTTATCCTTCCGTGAGCGCCAGCTGGGTAATCACCGAGAGCTTCCCCACCATCAAGGGTGCTGCCCTGAGCTATCTCAAGCTGCGCGCCAACTGGGCCAATATCGGTAATGCCACATCGGCCTACCGTACTGGTATCTATTATACCTCCCCCGGTTCCGCCATCAATGGCCAGTCCCAGTTCTCCCTGCCTACCACTCTGGCCAACCCGAACCTCCGTCCGGAAAACATCAACACCATGGAGCTGGGTATCGAGAGCGCCTTCTGGCACAACAGGGTCCGCCTGGATCTGGCTATGTACAAGAAGAAGACCACGGACCAGATCATGCAGATCGAGGTTCCCCGTTCTTCCGGTTATTCCTATGAGTACATTAACGCCGGCCGTGTAGACAACAAGGGTATCGAGGTCTCCCTGGGCGTGGATATCTTCAAGAACCCCAACGGATTCAGCTGGACTACTACGCTCAACTGGGCCCGGGACAAGAGCACGGTGGTGGAACTGGCCGAAGGCCTGGATACCTACACGCTGGGTTCCAGCTGGAGCAGCTACAACTACGCCATGCCGGGTGAAACCTGGGGTACCCTCGTGGGCCGTGGCCTGGTGTACAACGACAAGGGCCAGGTGGTCGTGGACGAGGACGGTTTCCCGATGTCCAAGGCCAACCAGAAGATCGGAGACGTAACGCCCCAGTGGCTGGCAGGCTGGAACAACGAGTTCTCCATCAAGGACTTCTCCCTGGGCTTCCTCCTGGATTACCGTAAGGGTGGTGACTTCTTCTCCGTGTCCCAGATGTTCGGTGCCTACACCGGTATCTACGACTACACCGCCAATGGCGGCATCCGTGAAAACGGTGTGACCTTCGGTAAGGAAATCTGCGCCGACAAGGTATTCGTCCATGAAGACGGAACCCCCAACACTTCCGTTGTGGATCCTGAAGACGCCTTCTATTATTTCTACTCCATCAAGGAGCTGGCCGTCATCGACGGTTCCTTCCTGAAACTCCGTGAGGCTCACCTCACCTATACACTCCCTCAGTCTGTCACCAGAAAGGTGAAGTGGATTGACGGCGCCAAGGTTTCCGTGGTGGGTAACAACCTCGCCATCCTGTGGCTGGCCAGGAACAACTACACCCGGATCGATCCCGAGTCCTCCCTGGGCAGCGGCAACAGCAGCGTGGGTTACGAATCCAACTCCTGCCCTCCCACCCGGAGCATCGGTGTGAAGCTCAACATCACTTTCTAATTGGATAGGAGGAAATGAATATGAAAAAGAATTGTTTATATATCGCATTGTCTGCCCTGGCCCTTGTTGCCTGCACCAAGAGTTTTGAGGCTGTGAACACCGACCCGGACAACCCGAACGCCGAGCTGGTCCCTTCTACCAATACCCTGGCTTTCTGCGAGCGTTACGCCTCCGACAACCTGTTTGACGAGTGGTTCGACCTCAATGAATCCTGCGGTTTCTCCGGTCAGATTGCCAAATGGATGTACACCGAGGAAGGTTACTACGATTTCCGTCCCAACGTGAACAGCTCCAGCTGGAATGTCTGCTACCGCACTATTGCCAACCTGCAGGCCATCATCGACAAGGAAGAGGAAGGCTCCAACATGTGGGCTGCCGCCACTATCTTCCAGTGCAATATCTATCAGATTGCCAGTGACCGTTGGGGTAACATCCCTTATACCGAGGCTTGCAAACTGAGTGAGGGCATTTCCCAGCCCAAATATGACAAGCAGTCCGCTATCTATCCCGACCTGCTGAAGCGCCTGGCTGCGGCCGTGGCTGCCCTGGATGAGGACGGTGACGAACTGGGTTCCGGTGACGTGTTCCTGAATGGCGACATCAGCGCCTGGAGGAAATACGGCAACGCCCTGCGCCTGAGAATCGCAGCCCGTATCGCCAACGTGGATGCCGCTACCGCACAGTCCGTGTTCACGGCCGTCGCCGCCTCCAATATTCCCGAGGGCAATGAAGACAACTGCTTCTTCGAGGCTTGGGGTAAAGAGTACGGTGAGCCTTGGGCCGATTATTACCAGACCCGTAAGCTGGAGTATGGTATCAGCCTGCTGATGGTGACCACCCTCAACAACCTGTCCGACCCCCGTCTCCCCGTCTATGCCGAGCCCACCGCCAACTATCTGGCGGGAGAAAGCGATGTGCCTTACGTGGGTTATCAGAACGGTCTGGAGGCCCAGGCCAACACATCGGCCTGCTCGCCTATCGGCAACCGCTTCCAGAACAAGTCCGGCCTCACCGGCTTCTCGCCCTGGCTGCGTAGCTGCGAAACCTACTTCGCCATTTCTTACGCTGCCAGCAAAGGCTGGAACGCAGGGATGACCCAGCAGGACGCTTACGAGAAGGCCGTTGCCCTGTCCCTGGAGGAGAATGGTATCTCCAGCGACAAGATTGCCGCCTATCTGGCCGGTCCCGGTGCCTATGACGGTACCCAGGAACAGCTCTTCACCCAGTGGTGGATTTCCCTGTACAAGAATGGTCAGGAAGCCTGGTCCGTATACCGCATGAGCGGTTATCCTGCCGGCAACGTGATCGCTCCGGCCAGCCGTTATCCCAACCACAACGTGCCGCCTATGGCCTATAGCTATCCCGATACCGAAGCCAACCTGAACAAGGCCAACTATTCGGTGGAGGCTGCTGCGGAAGTGGACTACTTCTGGGGCAAGAAGATGTGGTGGGATACCCGTACCGGCATCAACTAAACCTATTAAAAATGTTACAGAGAATACAGATTTGTTAAACAAAATATTGATATGATCTGTAGCCCCCGGAGCGAGTCGTGAGACCCGCTCCGGTTTTTTTATAGCAAGAAGGGGATTTTTTAAAGAAATACTTACTATATTTGTATGATTTAATGGAAATTTTACTCAATTAACTCATAAAATTATGCAAATCGTATCCGTTTTCGGTAGAGAGATCCTGGATTCCCGCGGAAATCCTACCATCGAAGTTGAAGTTACCCTTGATTCCGGTTTTGTTGGTGTAGCCGCTGTTCCTTCCGGCGCTTCCACCGGTGAGAACGAGGCCCTCGAGCTCCGTGATGGCGACAAAAAGCGCTATGGCGGCAAGGGCGTTCTCAAGGCTGTGGACAATGTGAACAAGGTCATCGCCCCCGAGATCATCGGCATGGATGCCACGCAGCAGCGCGCCATCGACAAGGCCATGATCGAGCTGGACGGCACCCCCACCAAGAGCAAGCTGGGCGCCAACGCCATCCTGGGCGTTTCCCTGGCCGTTGCTAAGGCTGCTGCCGCAGAACTTGGCATGCCCCTGTACCGCTACATCGGTGGCACCAACGCCTATGTCCTCCCGGTTCCCATGATGAACATCATCAACGGTGGCGCCCACTCCGACGCTCCCATCGCTTTCCAGGAGTTCATGATCCGTCCCATCGGCGCCGCCAATGAGGCCGAGGCCGTCCGTATGGGCGCCGAGGTTTTCCACGCCCTGCAGAAAGTGCTCAAGGGCCGTGGCCTGAGCACCGCCGTGGGTGACGAAGGTGGCTTCGCTCCCGCTCTCAAGGGCATCAACGACGCCCTGGACTGCATCATCGCCGCTATCGAGAACGCCGGTTATGTGCCCGGTAAGGACGTGACCATCGCTATGGACTGCGCTGCTTCCGAGTTCTGCTTCAAAGAGGACGGTAAGTTCTACTATGACTACAAGCAGCTGAAGGACGGCAAGAAGAAAGATCCTCGCGGCCGCAAGCTCACCACCGATCAGCAGATCAACTACCTGAAGCAGCTCATCACCAAGTACCCCATCGACTCCATCGAGGACGGTCTGTCCGAGGAAGACTGGGAAGGCTGGGTGAAGCTCACCAAGGCCATCGGCGACCGTTGCCAGCTGGTTGGCGACGACCTCTTCGTGACCAACGTGAAGTACCTGCAGCAGGGTATCGAAATGGGTGCCGGTAACTCCATCCTCATCAAGGTGAACCAGATCGGTTCCCTCACCGAGACCCTGGATGCCATCGAAATGGCCCACCGTCACGGCTACACCACCGTTACCAGCCACCGTTCCGGTGAGACCGAGGACACCACCATCGCCGACATCGCCGTCGCCACCAACAGCGGCCAGATCAAGACCGGTTCCCTGTCCCGCACCGACCGTATCGCCAAGTACAACCGCCTTATGCGCATCGAAATCGAACTGGCCGAAGAAGCCCGTTACGGTTACAAGAAGCTCCGCTAAGCAATTGGCACATCATCAAAAAAACGGCTCTCAGTTTCCTGGGAGCCGTTTTTCAATTAAATCTTGTCCTGTTTGAGGTCTTCGATGTATTGGGCGATGCGGCGGAGCTGACGGGGGATGGGGATGCTCTGGGGGCAGTGGGACAGGCACTCGCCGCAGTTGATGCAGTGATCGGCCTGGCGTACGGTGGCTACGGCGCGGTCGTAGCTTACAAGGTAGGCCTTCTTGAGCTTGGCGTAATCCTTCTGCGCGGAGCTCTGGGCATAGGTGCCGTCCGTGATGGCTTTGTTGTAGTGCTGGAAGGTGCCGGGAATGTCGATGCCCCAGGGACAGGGCATGCAGTATTTGCAGTCCGTGCAGTTCACCAGCGGGTATTCCATCATCTGGGTGGCCATGTGCTCCATGAATTCTATTTCCTCTTCCGTGAGGGGCTTGAAGTGGCCGAAGGTTTCCACATTCTCTTTCAGCGGCGCCATGTTGGTCATGCCGGAGAGTATGCATAGCACACGCGGATAAGAGGCGCAGAAACGGAAGGCCCAGGAGGCCACGCTCCGTTCAGGCTCCCTTTCCTTCATCTGACGGGCGATGCCTTCCGGCACATTGGCCAGACGGCCGCCCAGCAGCGGTTCCATAACCACGATGGGCAGGCCTCGCTTGTCCAGTTCGGCGTAGAGATAATCGGCGTTCACGTTGCGCACGCCGTCGGCGTGGGTCCAGTCCACGTAGTTCATCTCGATCTGCACGAAGTCCCACACCATTTCCCCGCTGTCGAACAGTTCCATGAAGTAGTCGAACTCGTGCTTGGCACCGTGGAAGGAGAAGCCCAGGTTGCGGATACGTCCGGCCTTTTTCTCTTCCAGGAGGAAAGG
>Ga0310696_10008114_pt1 | contig 12274 bp, 8 predicted proteins | sample AusTroGonzalo_MG_4_FD_203885 | JGI IMG/M metagenome (GOLD analysis project Ga0310696, IMG submission 203885) | Bovine rumen microbial communities from tropical cattle in Woodstock, Queensland, Australia - Gonzalo_02 (v2) (version 2) | ecosystem: Host-associated > Mammals > Digestive system >... | reverse complement strand
CTGAGACATGGAGCGGAGACTACAATACTATGCCGATGTTTAACAGAGGCTTCACTGGCCATGAGCACTTGATGTTCGGCAAGCTCATCAACATGAACGGGCGAATGTACGACCCAGTGATGAGTTCGTTCCTCTCGGTGGACAACTATGTGCAAGCACCTGATTTCTCGCAGAGTTTCAATAGGTATGCTTATTGCTTGAACAATCCTTTGAGGTATGTGGATCCCGATGGGGAGTGGTTTTTGACAGGCGGAGTGGGATTCGGCAAGAGGGAAGATGGAACATACGGTTTGATAAGCGTGAGTGTGGGCGTGAATTTTGGTTATTTTGGATTTGGCGTGAACTTGGGCTTTGACAACAGCGGATTTAGTTCTTTTGGCGTTTATGGCGAATTGGGACCGCATATTGGCTGTGCCGGCGCAAATCTGACCTTGAGTGTTGGCTATGATTTCAGATACCAAACGACGACGGCGTCCTTGTCGGCGGGCTATGGATTCTCATACGGAGTAGGTCGTGCCGGAGTGGGAGCGAGCGGCTCGTATACTTGGGGAGGCCCTTCCGGGGTTAGTCCTTGGAATGCCAATGTTTCGGCCAGCCTTGGCCTTGCGGGGAACGTTAACAAGTTTGGCCAGATGGCAGGTTTGGGCATAGGATGTTCGTATGGAACGCAAGGCTGGGGATTCGGGGCGCATAGCTATTGCGAGATTCTGCCATTACAAGAAAAGCTTGATCGAATCGTCAATTATTACAACACAGAAATAGCTGCTGTTGGAGAAAACGACGCTTCATTTAAAGTTGGAAGCAACCATAATTTGTCTGAAATCAACCAAGAGATTTACGGAGATATTTACGATAATAATGGAGAAATAAATCGTGCTGGACACGACAATTATGGAATCACTGTGCCTGGGAACCTCCGTGTGGGAAGAAGAATCAAAGGCACGACAATCTATTTATCAAAAAATACGATTAAGAAAATATGGAACGGGAGTGATTACTTTAAAGAAGTCATGTTACATGAATGCCAACATGCTTCTGACTTTTATACTGGCGAGTATCAGAGATATGGTTACAGCGAGCGAGCTATCAGAGCACATATGGAAAGCCGAGCGTATATGGGTAATTATTATAGAACGGGAAATACAGAATACTTGAATTTAGCGGCACCATATTTAAGATGCGTTCCCACTCCCAATCTCAAACCCATTAATGTCTTTTCATTATGAAACGTTTTATCTTTGTCTTGTTATTAACTTGGCCATTATTTGGAACGGGTCAGACCATAACGATTGTTGACACTTTGATAACAAAAAGCATCCACCAAGATGTGGTAGCAATAAATGTAAGTATGTCCTTCCCTTTATCAGAAGAGAAAAGGCTTTGCATACATAAAATTCACAAGCATATTGTAACAGACCCTCTTGTTACTGATGAATTGGAACGTGGAGAAAACACACAAGATGTTGGACTGATATTTGTCCTTGAAGACAATTCAGGCCACATCATTCACATGCCAACTTACCCTGGTTATCCTGGATTTTTACCCATCTTGTCACAACCAACCCTTATTCCAGAAGACGATGGAAAAGATTGTTATGAAAGAAGGGTATTCGTGGATGAACAAAACATGGCAACCTATTCCAAACTTATTTCTTGTGATAGCCTTGTATATTACGATGATAGTCAACTCGTCATAAGTCATCCCGACACAACTTTAACGCTTTATGCCATTCTACAAGCCGAAAAGCTAAAACAAGGAAGGTATAAGATCTATTTGTATTACAGCTTCAAGGAAGTCAAGGAATTGTCATCTGTTTCAAAAAGTAATCAAATTACGAGTTTCTATGGAGTTATAGTTTCCAACAAAGTGGATTTGATTGTCGAGGACAATCCTTGCAAATGGTGGAAAAAATGGAGGAGGAAGACAAAATGAGGATGATTTGTTTAGGATATGACCATCTCGTCAGTTGGACGATGATAACCGATGCGCAAAACGACATTGAGCAAGAGGTTTCGTTCGACGCTTGGGGCAACCTGCGCGACCCTGACACGCGGACGAGCACCATCACGCAACAACCCATGTTCGACCAAGGTTATATAGGGCACGAGCATCTCAATTTTTCGGCCCGATAAACATGAACGGGTATGTGTATGACCCAGTTATAAGTTCGTTCCTCTCGGTGGACAACTATGTTCAATGCTCCGACTTCTTGCAGAGCTTCAACAGGTATGCATATTGCCTAAACAATCAGTTGAGGTATGTGGATCCAGATGGAGAGTGGTTTTTGACAGGTGAAGTTAAATTCGGAAAAAGGGAGGATGGAATATATGGTTTGACAAGGGTGAGTGTTGGTATGAATTACGGTTATTTTGAATTTAGCTTAAATTTTGAAAAAATAGAATGAAGCGTATTTGAAATATGGTAATTGATCAAATTTTCACTCTGCATGATTAAAAAGGAGAATCAAGAAATGAAAAATATCACAAAAACTATCATCCTTGCAGTAGCAGTGGCGGCTTTGGCCGCCCTGCTGCTGGCGGGATGCCAAGAAGGAAGATTACAGAGGACATCCTTTTCAAAAGGAGAGAGAAATTCACATACCTGCCCAAATTGACACGTCTATAATAGACGAGGTGTTTTACAAGCGGATGCAAGAGTTTGAGACCTTGCTTCTGTATGTGCCATCGGATAATTCTACGCCATGTAGACATTAACAACTATATCATAATAACCAAATTATGATGAAAGATACCAATTTCAATATGAAAACAACTATGATGATTGTAAAGACCAAAAAAGGATTGGCAAAAATCCCCATGGAAAAAATACTGTATGTGGAATGTGTCAACTTCTATTGTATTTTGGTTTTGGAAGACGGTAGGCGATTGGATTATTCTTGTTCCTTACGACATATGGAGGAGCGTTTACAGGAACTTAGATTCTCGAAAATAAGCAGAAACCATCTGGTAAACTTAGATTATGTGACCATGGTTAAACGGTATAATAGCCGTAAATGGTCGGTTTTGATGTCTGATCAAACAGAGTTCCCTATTGCCTACAGACGATTAGCAAGGTTTAAGAAAATGTTTTTAGATGAAATGTGACGCGATTAACCATCAAGAATAACGCGCTCGTCAAATATAATGACGCAAGCGAGAAAAAGCCAATACATATTCTTAATTTTGCAGTGCGTCAAAGAAATGACACGAATGCAATAGAATTAATTCATAATTGGATCAGAACTGATGAAATGCTAATATAACTGGTAAAAGAATCATAAGATGAATAGAAAAATGACATTTTTTGCAATGGCAGCATTAACCGTTTTGCTGCTGGTGGGATGCCAAGAAGGAAGCCGTAATAGGTTTTCCTCACAAAAGAAAAATGAAACCAACACGTCCGCTTCCATTGATACATCAACACCCGATGTAGCGTTTAAGGAGCAAACTCCAAAAATGGAGGTGCTGCATCCAGACAGTTTGATAGGTTCCTGGCAATGGCTCCATACCTATTGTTCAATCGGTAACCTTTCTTGTAAGGTGCATTGGTGCATGGTGCTCCGTTTTGAGCGTGGAAACAAACTCAGTGTGGACTTCAATGGAAAGACAATCGTGGAAGGAGCGAAGTACACATTGAAGAAAGCTGAAGAAAACCCCTACGGCGAGTATCTGATAACGGTTCCTGAAGAAGTGCGTAAGGTGGTTCTTGAAAATGTGGGCGACCTGCCTGAAGCAATCTTGAGCGGCTATGCCTGCTTCACTACCATCAACAAAGAGTATGAGATGAAATGTCTTGTCATTACGGATACTGAAGGCACTGGCCAAAGGGATCTTCATCAAAGCTCGACATTCCGCAAGGTGGACGAGGAGCATCCAGCGAGGCCCCTCCGATGGTGGAGTGAAGGGGATTATGAAGGGAGGAGATAAGAAAGATTTAGGTTGATGAATAAATATTGTACATTTGCAATGCGTATTTGTTGAGAGAATGAAATGAACAAGTGCTTGAATGTCATAGGTATAGTATTGGCGCTACTGCTTTTTCCCTATTGTAGTGGAGAGAGGGCACAACGGCCAGAAGGGCTGGGGAATAGTGCTCATGCGGCACTGGCTGAGATAGATTCGCTGATGTGGCGGCAACCTGATAGTGCTTTTGTGTTGCTGCAAGGGTTCGTTGTTGGTCCAGAAGTGAAAACTCTTGACACTTTTGATTGGCACTATTGCCAGGTGCTGATTTCAGAATTGTTGTATAAGAATTACAAACAACAAAGCAACAGGAATGATTTGCTACGAGCAGTGGATTTTTTTGATTCGCTGACGAGTGGCAACACTGGTGCATATCCGCGCAGTGTTGCTTTACGGAAGAGCTATGTTTTTTTGGATGTACGGGCACATTATATGAATGGTGTAGGGTTTTATGAGCAGGGAAATGTAGTACAGGCTTGTTCAGAGTACCTGAAAGCATTGGAGGGGATGGAAGAGCATTTCGAGGAAAAGAATCTAAAAGGGAAGAAAGCTGCGTTTATGGATAATGTCTATAGTCGTCTTATGGAACTTTTCTCGGCAGAGTTTATGATGGATCCTGCCATTAAATGTGGTGAACTTGCTGTGGCCTACTGCCAAAAAGAGTCATTTTTATCCCAAGATATTCCAGTCATTAATTATCACCTTGGAAAACAATATGACAAGAAGGGAGAGAAGGATGAGGCAAGAAGGTATTATGGACTGGCTATCGAAGGGTTGTCAGATGTTAATAACCCTGTTTATCGGGATGTTGTTTCCACAAAAGCACTTTGCGACTATCAGGTAGGATTAGGTGCAGATGCTTCATTAACCGCGATTAGACAAGTGCTTCCCTATACGAACAGTGAAAGAGAGAAACTAACTCGTTTTTTGACAATAGGAGGCATTTTCACTGTTGAACATTCTTATGATTCAGCATTATATTATTTAATACCTGTATTTGAAAACCAAAATAATGTGTTTCTTCAAATACAAGCCGCGGAATATTTGCTTGTCAATTATAACAATCTTGGAAATAAGGAAAAAGCAGATGAATGTATACGTTTTTTGGCTAACCACAAAAAAACGGAGGGAGAGACTAAATCTTTGGTCTCGAAGCTTGAAGACCTATTCAAGGCATACATGAACCAAAAACAAAAGAAAGAAGCTGAAGAAGCAAGAGAAAAGTCCATCAGAGAAACAATTGAAATTGTTGTGTTCATCACTGCCTTGTCTATATTGGCCATCCTTGTTGTGGCGAAACAAAAAAGCAAGCAACTGCTTAAGAAACAGCAAGAAGAAACTGATAGAATACTTGAAGAAACGGAGCAAGAACACGAAAAGGAATTGAGGCTATGGCAAGCAGTGGCTGACAAGACTTTGGAAGAAACCGAGAAGAAACATGAGAAGGAATTGGAAACATATCAGAAGAAACAGGAGGCTTTGCAGCAGAACCTACAGAAAAAAGAAGCGCATGTGAATGTGTTGGAAAAGGCCTTGATTCAGCAACGCGAAGAGGCAAAGCAGCGGCGTATGGCTTTCTTGAAAGAACCGATATGTGAGGCTATTCTCAACAAGGCGAAAAGCAAACAAATTACTACTCGTAATGTTGCACACGAGCTTGGTATTGCCCTCAAAGACGAGGATTTGGAACGGCTCGGAGAGGCCGTGGCAAAGTATTATGACGGTTTTGACCATGTGCTATTGAGCCAATGCCCGAATTTAAAACATGGATATTTAGCATTGTGCCATCTGCATCTATTGGGATTGAGCGAGAGTGAAATCGCGGCACTTAAAAACGTATCTTATTCGGCCATCAGGAAGCAGAACGAGAGTCTTCAGGAGAAGTTGGGGGTGGACGAAACTATTTCTGCTTATGTTTTGAAGATAGCTGAAGGGTTGTGTGAAACCCCAAATGTTGAACAAGAAAAACAGCCGGATATGGATTTACAGCGAACAACGGAAGAAAACTCAGGCCAACCTATGGAAATGGAGCAAGAAAGTTCGTTGAAAGGTTCGTTGAAAAGTTCGCAGAAGATTTTGGAACTCATTTCTGCATCTCCCAATATCACGATTTCAGAAATTGCCGACCGTCTCGGCATGACAACAAGAGGTGTCGACAAGAATATCAAAAGACTGAAAGAACAAGGGGTTATCCGTCGTGTTGGACCTGATAAGGGTGGACATTGGGAAGTGATTGAATAGTTGTCAATTATTCAATTTGGAGTGTCAATTGGCTCCTTCCATGCCATGCATTTCGTCCCTTTTGATAGTCTCTCTATGCTGGAAAAAATAGTAAATGCTGGACAAAAGTTGGAAAATCTTAACGCCTGACTTTTTGCAAAAATTCGTAACTTGTTGATTATCAGCTACCCCCCCCCCTCAATATTAAATTATTCCAACTTTTCTCCAGCAACGACTTGTATTAATCATTAGATTTTACTATACTTTTGCCATCGTAACCGTTAAACAACGATACGATGAAAAAAGTAACAACATTGGTTCTGATGCTCTGCTTCATTCTTTCGGGAGCATTGTGCTACGCCCACGGCGAAGCCAGAACGGTAGAGAAAGGAGATGGAATTACTATTGATTTAATAGAAGCATCAAGTTGTACAGGACTTAACCGAGGCAACTCGATTATTCCTACAATTAATGGCCATGTGCTCACGGTGGTGTTCAATGAAAACTTGGGACAGGTTTCTGTAGAGGTTGTCACCTCCGCAGGTGCTTCAGTGCAATGTCTCTCAGTGCTTACACCGAACGGCTTGCAGGTTTACATCCCTAACGCAGGGAATTACATCGTCACCTTTACACTCTCCAATGGAGATGTGTATGCTGGTGAGTTTACCGTAACAGATTAATGAATGAAAACCTTATAAGTCATGAAGGAGAAAAACAAATTCATTGGGTATTGCCTCCTTGGTGAGGCCAAAAAAGAAGGTGCTTGCAGAGACCGTGCAGTTGTGGAAGATCGCTAATCTTTGAAGCACCCAAAGCAAAACCAGATGACCTAAGAACAGAGGGCGAATACCCTTGGTGTATCCATCCCGTTTTGCGTGGCAAAGGTAGCAATTCTACGCGAGACGAATGGAAAGAAAGAAAAGGAGACAACTTAATAATAATAGTATCAACAAATTAAACTCGTAAAATGAAAAGAATTTTACTGATTGGGTGGGTCATGATGGCATAACCACATAATTATTGCAAAAATATGCATTATGGAATATAAAATTAAAAAGAAACAGCAATGAAAAGAAATATTATTTATTTAGTTTTTGTTTTGGCTTTAATTCTTCCAAAACAAGTGGCATCGCAGACGCAAATACATCATACTCTGCATTTCGTTGCCGACAGCCTGTCGTTCAATACGATTTCCGTAGACTCTATGACTTTCACTAGAGTTAGTTATGCTAACGAATATGAGAGGATATGTGACACAGGAAGTCCAGAACTTCCTGTAATGTATTATAGTTTTATCATTCCTTATGATAAAGTTGTAAACCAAATTACATTAAGTAATAAGGTTTCTGTCAATTATACATTAAATAATCCGATCTATCCAGTGCAAGAGCCACAAGCCACTTGCATTAATTGTGTAGAACCTGATTTTTGTTTACCAAACCGCCAAGTTTATTCGTCATCAAATGTGTTTCCTGCAAACCATACAGTTTCAATAAACTATGGTTATTTTGACGGGAACTGTCATATCTTGACTTTGGGAATTTGCCCATTCGAATACGTTCCCACTACAGGTCAATTCAACATTTTGACATCTTTTGATCTAAATATTGATTTAGCTTTAAACAATACACCCAAGAGCATCATCCCAGTTAAACGTTTACGTCATTCACAAGATTTGTATAATCAAATACTATTCAATCTTGTTGAAAACAAGGAACAAATCAATAGTTTCTATATAACTCCAACCTTTGTTGATGAAATAGAAACCACAACAACTGGACTACCAGCATACGAATATGTAATAATAACTCCTCAGGGATATGCTTCGGCTTTTGATGATTTTGTCACATGGAAAAAGCAAAAGGGGGTTGACATTGGAATTGTAACCATAGAAGATGTTTTAAGCAATTACGAAGGGGATCAACTATTCTCTGGATATGAAATTTTTGATAATGCTGGAAAGTTAAGACAATACTTGTATGAAGCATACACACAAGGAACAATATATGCTTTGTTAGCAGGAGATTTGCCACTTATGCCAATAAGATATGGATGGGCTTCGGATAATTCTTCCAATAATGACCACATCATCCCAACAGATCTTTATTTTGCAGATATTAATGGGAATTGGAATGTTGATCGTGACACTTGTTATGGAGAGCCAACTCAAGATAACCCAGACTATAATTCTGATATTTATATTGGAAGGTTGTTTTGTTCTTCTGAACAAGAAATTTCAAACTGGATTACTAAAATGTTGATTTATGAAAAAAATCCAGGACTTGGTAACGCTTCGTATTTAATCAAATCTTTTATGACAGAAGCCGATCAATGTCAAAGAGATAATGAAGCAGAACAAGTCGCATCATATCTAACAATGTTCAATCATACGATTTGGAGAGAATCACCTAGCTATAATAGCAATTCACCAGTATTTCCTAAAGGGTCTGATGTTGTGGAAGAGCTGAACACAAATCAATATGGTTTAATGAGTTGGTTCAATCATGGAGGTACTGGTAATGGTGAAAGTGGAATAGCAACGATGACCAAGGGTATAAATACCTATCCTCAATGGAAACTTCAAGCTCAAGAAAGATTTCCGTATTATCAGGCAGAACCTGATGTTCAGAATGGATTAGACAATATAAACAACTATGGTAAACCTTTTGTTCTATACTCCGTAAGTTGTTGGGTTACTCCGTTTGATAGAACAAGTTCTATAAACAATAGTGGAGCTCGAAATTGTGGAGAGGCTTTCACGGTCGATAATACTAATGAAGGTATAGCATTCTTGGGGAATAGTAGAAATGGATGGGTAACAATATCAAAAAATTTATATGTAATATTTGCACAACTTATATCAGATTGTTCTGAAAACCAAATCCAACCACATATTGGAATCTTAGAATATGGTTCTAAATCATTATATTGTTCTTCATGGTACCAAAAGTACAATTGTTATAGCCATAATTTAATAGGAGATCCAGAATGTAATTTGTGGACTTGTGTCCCGGAAAATTTGTCAGTATCAATAGTGCCACAATCTGCAATTCTGAATAGAAACAATTGTTTTCAAGTAACGGTTAATAATCTTAATTATAACAAGAGCGCTGTTGTAACATTATATAAAGCGGGAGAATTATATGATAGGGTTGAAGTGATTGGCAATCAGCAGAATTATGCTATTGCCAGTTTTGATCACATAAATCCATTAACACAAGGAGAAATTACCTTTACTGTAACTTCTTTTGGTTGTCTCCCATATCAAGAAAGCATCAATGTGCATGAAGATTGTGAAATCATAATTAGTGGTACTGAAACATGGCAAGACGATGATGTTTTAAATTGTGATGTCATTATTAATGACGGGGCTAAATTAACTATAAATTCAGCTGAAATCCTTTTTTCGGCTGATACTAAAATTATTGTTAAACCAGGAGGCCGACTAATTCTTGATGGGTGTACTTTGACTAGTATTTGTTCAACTGAACTATGGCAAGGTATTGAGGTTTGGGGCAACAAAACCACCCATCAATATGCCGTCAATGGGAGTTATGGGCAAGGCTATGTAGAATTGAAGAATGGTGCCACAATAGAGAATGCTGTTTGCGCATTAAACCTTTGGCGACCAGACTATTGGAGTTATACTGGAGGTATCGTACATGCCACAGATGCTGTGTTCCGAAACAACCATCGGAGCGTGCATGCATTGTATTATAAGAATCATCACCCAACAAATGCGAATGAAACCGACTACAATGCTATGTTTAAAAGATGCCAATTCATTGTAAATGAGAACTATATTGGTGATGAAGACCACGTTTTCCATAAACATGTGGATTTGTCGCATGTGAAAGGTTTCAAATTCTATGCTTGTGACTTCTCCGTTACAGCTTCATCAAACAATATTTCCTATTGGACCAGTGGTATTGCAGGAACCGAGGCGGGATTTCTTGTAGACGGGATTTGCGATAGTTATCAGATTCCTTGTTCCGATTACGATCAGTCTACATTTACTGGGTTTTTCACAGCCATCAATTCAGTGAGTGATGGTATGTCGAGGGTTCCTGTTATTACTGTGAGACATTCTTCTTTCGACAAAAATGATTTTGGCATTTATATGCGAAAACTCAGCAATGCCTCAATTCTGTTCTGCGATTTTGATGTGAAACGGCAGGACAATTGGCTTTGCGGCGCTGGCATATTCTCCGAAAACACATACAACTTCTCAATTGAGGAGAATGAATTTAAAAAAGATAACACATTCAATGGTAATGGCATTGGCATTTATATTATGGATTCGAACAATAAGAATGCTATCCGTCACAATTTATTTAAGAATCTGTATTGTGGTAACCTTGCAATAGGGAAGAACATTGAAGGATTTGGATACGAATACTTGGGACTTGAATACCTATGCAATACTAATATTGACAATAATATTGATTTCTATGTACTAAAAGAGCCCAATGTCTATTCAGGAGTTCAAACACAACAAGGAAGTGCCATGGCTGCTACAAGAAATACATTCAGTGAAAATGGCTATCATTTCTACAATGGAGGAGATTTCAAAATTGGTTATTACTATTATGATGTGGCTGGATTCGAAAACGAAAAACCAGTTTATTACAATCCAGAAAAGTTTTTCCCCATGCCAACTGATCAGACAAGTGGATGTCCTTCCCATTACAGCGGCACTGCTGTCGACACAGTTGTAATCTCGCCAGAAAAAAGACAGCAGCTTGAACAGGAATACTATGAAGCATACAATACTTATCATAGCTTGAAAACCATATATGAGCAACATGTGGATGGCGGAAGTACCCAAAACGAGTTGAATGACATCACCTCTGCAACACCGTCTGACATGTGGGCACTTCGGGCACAATTGTTGAACCATTCTCCCTACCTTTCCAGTGAAGTTCTGAAGACTTCGGCAGACCATCCTAATATATTGCCTGAATCTATCTTGTTTGAGATTCTCATGTCCAACCCAGATGAGTTGAAAAAAGACTCGCTAATGAATTATCTCGAAAACAAAGACAACCCTCTTCCACAGGATAAAATAAATATGCTTCGACAGATTGCTAATGGTACCACAGCCAAAACGGTAATGCAAACCCAAATGGCAGCCAGTAAGAGAGATTTCAGCCGTGCTGCTGGAGAAATCATTCGAAGTCTTGTCAACGATACCATTCTTGACATGACCGAACTTAGAGGTTGGTTAGCCAATTTGGAGGATATTAATGCGGACCGTGACATCATTGCAACCTATATGGATGAAGGTGATTTTACCACGGCTTTAGCCCTAGCTGACATGCTTCCGAGTCTATATGGACTGACAGGCACTAATCTGGTTGAACATCAAGCTTATAAGGATTTATTGATGCTCTATCGTGATTGGTACAACGATGGTCGTAATGCTATGCAGATGAACAGCACGGAAAGAGCTATAGTAGAACATATTGCTGACTATGGTACGGGTTATCCTCAAATCATGGCACAAGCTCTCTTAGCGGAATTGGATTGGGAGAGTTATGCTGAGAACCCGTTTGCTTGTGTCACGTTGACTCTGCCTGAAGGGGGACAAGGAAGGGGAAGCTCTTTTACTTCAGAAGATTTTTGCAAGGCTATGGGTATGGATGTTAATGTTAAGCCTAATCCAGCCAACACTTGGACAGTTGTAGATTACATGTTGCCTGCTAAAATGGCCAAAGCCACCATTCGTGTTAACAATGCGCTGGGCGTTACGGTGATGACAGATGAGCTGAATGGCAATCAAGGGCAAAAAGTGCTTGATTTGCGTGACTTGGCAGATGGTGTTTATGTGTACACCATTAGCTGTGGTGAATATGTACAGACTGGTAAGTTAGTTATTGCAAAGTGATAGTTTAACCATCTAAGAGGGAGTTTGTCACAAGACTCCCTCTTAGTCTAACTAGAATAATAGCATGATGAAATACAAGCTTATTATATTTCTATTCTTGTTTGGACTAATAATACCCATGACAAACGCGCAGGTGCGTTTCGATTGGCAATGGGGCTACGGCAGCATGGGAGATGATTATCCCTATTGCGTTACGAAAATAGC
>Ga0310696_10008113_pt1 | contig 12275 bp, 10 predicted proteins | sample AusTroGonzalo_MG_4_FD_203885 | JGI IMG/M metagenome (GOLD analysis project Ga0310696, IMG submission 203885) | Bovine rumen microbial communities from tropical cattle in Woodstock, Queensland, Australia - Gonzalo_02 (v2) (version 2) | ecosystem: Host-associated > Mammals > Digestive system >... | reverse complement strand
CAACCAGAGGTCTGAGAGTGGGTACGTAGAGCCAGAGACTTCGGATTCTTGGCACCGAAACTCTTCACGATCTTCGCCCAGAGCAGACGACCGGCACGCATCTTGGCAATCTCCATGAAGTGGTTCATACCAATAGCCCAGAAGAAACTGAGTCGTGGGGCAAAGGCATCCACATCGATACCGGCATTCACACCCGTACGCAGGTAGTCCATACCATCGGCCAGGGTGTAAGCCAACTCGATGTCAGCGGTAGCACCGGCCTCCTGCATGTGATAACCAGAGATAGAGATACTGTTGAACTTCGGCATCTTCTGTGAGGTGTACTCGAAGATATCGGCGATAATCTTCATGGAGAATGCGGGCGGATAGATATAGGTATTACGCACCATGAACTCCTTCAGGATATCGTTCTGGATAGTTCCTGCCATCTCCTCGAGTTGGGCACCCTGCTCCAGACCTGCCACGATGTAGAACGCCAGGATAGGCAGCACGGCACCGTTCATGGTCATCGACACAGACATCTTGTTGAGGGGGATACCCGAGAAGAGCACCTTCATGTTCTCCTCGTTACAGATAGACACACCAGCCTTACCCACATCACCTACTACACGGGCGTTATCGGGGTCGTAACCACGGTGTGTCGGCAGGTCGAAGGCCACGGAAAGACCTTTCTGACCAGAAGCCAGGTTACGGCGATAGAATGCATTCGACTCCTCAGCAGTTGAAAAACCGGCATACTGACGGATTGTCCACGGGCGGAACGGATACATCATTGAGTACGGACCACGCAGATAGGGAGGAATACCTGCAGTAAAATCGAGGTGTTCCATACCTTCGAGGTCCTCTTTCGTATAGACGGGACGCACCTCAATGTGCTCGGGGGTCTTCCAGTTCTCTACGATTCCATTGTCTTTAATCCACTTGGCACCATCTTGAGCCTTAATGCCAGCGTAGATATCGATATCTTTAAATTGTTTACGCATAATTCAAGTCTCCTATTCTTTAAATACCAAGTTTCTGATTATATTCTTTCAAAGTCTCGAGCACGTTGCATTTCACGTGGATGTAGTTCTCGATACCGGCAGACTTCAGGTCCTCCATGCAAGCAGGAGCACCGGCCACAACGAACATCGCACGACCATTCAAGTACTTGAAGGCGGGGATGGCATACTCAGCATATTCATCATCCGAAGAGCAGATGACTACGATGTCTGCCTTAGCCTCCAAGGCGGCATCGACACCCTCTTCAACGGTCTTGAAGCCGAGGTTATCAATGACCTTGTAACCGGCACAAGCAAGGAAGTTGCAAGAGAACTGGGCACGGGCCTGACGCATGGCGAGGTTACCGATGGTCAGCATAAATGCAGTAGGCACCTTTACTGCTTTCTCGGTGGTCAGGCGCAGGGCCTCAAAGTCAGAAGCCATACGACTGATCTTCAGGGCAGGCACGTCGGCATCGTCGGAATGTTTGGCACAGCAATCGACAGCCAATGGCTCCTTGCCTTCACTCTTCTCGGTGAAATTCGGGAACTGGTTGGTTCCCAACAGGAACTCCTTGCGCTTGGCAGCGTCGCCATGGCGCTTCACGTTCGTGGCGTTGATATCGTCCTGAACGATGCCTTTCTTCACAGCCTCAAGGAAGCCACCCTCATCCTCAATCTTGAGGAAGAGTTTCCAAGCCTCCTGTGCCAGAGCGTCGGTGAGGTGCTCGATATAGTAAGAGCCGGCACCAGGATCAACGATACGGTCGAAATGACTCTCTTCCTTGATAATCAACTGCTGGTTGCGGGCAATGCGCTCACTGAAATCAGATGGTTTCTCGTAGGGTGCATCAAACGGTGTGACCACCATCGAGTGGACACCACCCAAGGCAGCACTCATGGCCTCGGTCTGCGAACGGAGCAGATTAACATAAGAGTCAAACAAAGTCTGGTTATACGTTGATGTTGAAGCATTTATCACCATCCTACAAGCGCAGTCACACTTCGGTTCGTACTGTTTCACAATCTGGGCCCAGAGCATGCGCGCAGCACGGAACTTGGCAATCTCCATGAAATAGTTCTCCGAGATACCCATATAGAACTTGATCTTCTTGGCAGCCAGGTCCACATCGACACCGGCATCCGTAAGTTGTTGCAGGTACTCGTTACCCCAGGCAAGGGCGTAGCCCATCTCCTGCACAATGTAGGCACCGGCATTGTTCAGCAGGTCACTATGCACCATCACACAACGCAGGTTGGGATAGTCCTTCAACTTCTCCACCAGTTTCGGCATATCGGGCAATAAGAACGTAGAGTCCTTGCCCTTCATCAGCATACGCTCGATGGGGTCGAAACCGACGCCACCGACAATTTTCTCCTTGTCATAACCCATCTTCTCGAAGTAGGCCACCAAGAGGTCGGCCAACTGCAAGGCGTGGCGCATGCAGGCACGATAACTCACCTCTACACAATCCAAACGGATATCCTTGAGCAGTGTCTCGATGAACTCGGCACTGAGTTCGGCGTGTCCCAACTTGAAGCCGATGCTGTCGATGCCCTTCATCAGGATGTCGAGCGCTTTCTTGTTAGCCTCAGCAGGGTCTGTCACAGCGATGTTCTGACGGACATACCACTCGTTAGAGTCTTTTTTGTTACCACGAACGAAGGGGAACTCGCCAGGTAGCGAGTCAGGAGTCTTAAGGTCTTTCAGATCCTCACGACAATAGAAGGGCTGTACATTGAAGCCCTCATTGGTTCTCCATACCAAGCGTTTCTGGAAGTCTGCCCCTTTCAGGTCTACTTCAATCTTGTCCAACCACTCTTGGGTAGTAGGCGCTGTAAACTCGGTAAAGAGTCTTTCTTTGTTTGCCATAAATACGTTAAATTATTATATAAGTTGTTTTAAGCCTTGACTTAACAGGCGACAAAGTTACAAACTTTTTACGCAAATCAGCCAATTGAATTGTGAAAGAAACAAAAAAACGAAATTTATCCGAAATTTAGTGCACAAAAACGCTTGTATTGAGCAATTTTTGAGTACCTTTGCAGCGTGATTAACGAAAATCACGCTGCGAGTCCAGGCTGTACCTCAGCAAAAAGTGATCTTTCTGCATTTGGTTTGCGCTGTCCTTGCACTTTGTTAGGTTAAGTATGTTATTAGATAATTGATGGAATCTTTTCAGTGGTTAAAAGACCTTTTTACGACAACCGACTCAGTGGCGCACATTACGCTACTCTATGCTGTTGTGATTGCCATCGGTGTCTATCTGGGGAAGATTAAGGTCTTTGGTATCTCACTCGGTGTGACGTTCGTGCTCTTTGCCGGTATCCTTGCCGGACATATCGGATTCACGGCTCCCATTTCCATTCTGACGTTCGTACAGGATTTCGGACTGATACTCTTCGTATTTATGATTGGTATGCAGGTTGGTCCCGGCTTCTTTGAGAGTTTCGGCACACAAGGCATCAAACTCAATGGACTGGCGGCATCGGCTATCCTGCTGAATATCCTTGTGATGTTTGCCTGCTACTACATCTTCTTCGATACCAGCAACGCTACCAATCTTCCAATGATGGTGGGTACACTCTATGGTGCCGTCACCAACACCCCTGGTCTTGGTGCTGCCAACGAGGCTCTGACCACGGTGTTCCCCAATGGAGCGCCCCAGATTGCCTCGGCATACGCTTGTGCCTACCCCCTCGGTGTACTGGGCATCATCGGTGCTATAATAATAATAAGGTATATATGTGGTATCAAGTTGGAGAAAGAAGAGGCCCGTCTGAAAGCCTTGGATGAGACCAGTGCCAATAAGAAGCCTTATAAGATGCACTTGGAGGTAACGAACCAGTATTTGGAAGGTAAGACACTGCTGCAGGTACATGAATTCCTGAACCGTGACTTTGTGGTGTCCCGTCTTGTTCATGAAGGCGAACTCTGCATCCCCAACCGCGACACCCTCTTCCACCTGGGCGACCAAATGCTAATTGTCTGTGCCGAAGCAGACCAGGAAGCCATCATGGCCTTTATCGGTCCAAAACTCGACATAGACTTCGAGCAACAGGACCAGCCGCTGGTATGCAAGCGTATCCTTATCACCAATCCAAAGATGAACGGTAAGACACTGGCCTCACAGCATTTCTCCAGTGTACACGGTGTGAATGTCACCCGTGTCACCCGTCACGGTATGGACCTCTTCGCCTCGGCCAGTCTGCCACTGCAGGTAGGCGACAGGATCATGGTGGTAGGTCCGGAGGATGCTGTCGACCGCGTGGCCAACAAGATGGGCAACAGCATACGACGTTTGAATGCCCCGAATATCGCCACGATTTTTGTTGGTATCTTCCTCGGACTCATCTTCGGCTCCATTCCTTTTGCTATCCCAGGCATGCCCGTTCCCGTCAAACTTGGTCTGGCTGGCGGACCCTTGATCATCGCCATCCTCATAGGCCGTTACGGCTATAAGATACGCCTCGTGACTTATACCACCACCTCAGCCAATATGATGCTCCGCGAGATAGGTCTGGTACTCTTCCTCGCATCCGTAGGCATCAAGGCCGGTGCAGGGTTCTTTGAAACCGTGGTCGAAGGCGACGGCCTGCTCTACGTGCTGACAGGTTTCCTCATCACCATCATACCAATATTGATTGTAGGGCCTATCGCACGACTGAGATACAAGTTCAACTATTTCACCATTGCCGGTATGGTGGCCGGTACCTATACCGATCCACCTGCCCTGGCCTATGCCAACAGCATCTGCTCAAAGGAGGCCCCGGCCATCGGCTACTCTACGGTCTACCCCCTAGCGATGTTCCTCAGGATTTTCACGGCACAGATCATTGTGCTCTTCTTCTGTGGATAGCCATAGATTACACAGATTTTACACAGATATAATAATACACCAAGCAAAAATGAATAAAGTTAGAATCCTGTTCAGTGGTATCTTGCTGACAAGCGCCTCTGCGATGATGGCTCAGGGAGCCAAGAATATTCGCATCAACGAGGTACTGACCAACAATACCACCAGCATCCAGGATGAGTACGGACAGCGTGAAGCATGGATAGAGTTGGAGAACACCTCGTTCACCACCTACAACGTGCGTGGCATGTACTTTACCACCGACCGCTCTGTACTCGATCCCAACATGAGTGTGCCTGAGCGCATCAAGCGTATGAGTGTCATCCCCAGCGGAGACACACGTACACAAATTGGCGGTCGTCAGCACCTGGTATTCTATTGCAACTCCAACCCTGCTCAGGGTAAATTGCACCTCTCGTTAAAGGTTCCCATGTCGGAGCCTCTCTGGATTGGCTTCTACAACGGCAACGCTACAGAACTGATTGACTCTGTCAGCATCCCCGCTCTTGCCGCAGACCAGAGTTTTGCACGACAGAACGCTACCTCATGGGCCGTCAAGTCGGCAGAGAACGTCACCCCCGGCATCGAGAATTTCATCAAGACCGACGAGACCAAGGACGCCTACCTGAAGCGCGAGGACCCGCACGGCTTCGGCATCACCCTGTTGGCTATGGGTATCGTGTTCTTCTGTCTGGCAGTGCTCTTCGTCTTCTTCTGGCTCTTCGGTGCCATTATGCGCCATCTGGACACGGCGAAGAAAGTGGCCCACGCCCAACCCATCAAACCCATCACGAAGACGGTCGAAGTCACCCACGATCTGGCTCACGCCACTGGTAACATCCTTCAAGACGGTCTGAAGACAAAGGGTATCGACAAGGAGGTCTATATCGCTGTTATCGCCATGGCTCTCAAACAATATCAGGATGATGTACACGATGTGGAATCGGGTATCATTACCATCAAGTCGAAAAACACGGATTGGACTGACGAGTACTCGCAGATGACCCACTTCCACGACCCATTGCAACCGTCAAGCCACATGGGAACAAGAATCCCCACCACTTCTGATATGAAGTAAAGGTGAAAAGGTAAAAAAAGTGAAAAGGTAAAAAAGTAAAATAGTAAATTCATGAATAAGTATCAATATAAAATACAGGGCGTCGATTACGACGTAGAGATAGAAGAAGTAGAAGGCAACGTTGCCAAAGTGAATGTCAACGGCATCCGTTTTGACGTGGAACTGAAGCAGCCCATCAACCCGACAAGTACGCTGAAGAAAGTACATGTCGAGGCTCCCAAGCCTGTAGCCCGTCCCGCCGTGGAACCCACTGCGGCTCCAACAGCAGAAAAGCCCGTAGCCACAGGTACAGGCGCAGCCATCAAGGCACCGCTGCCTGGCACCATCACTGAGGTGAAAGTCAACGTTGGCGACACCGTCAAGCAAGGCGATGTGGTTCTCGTACTCGAAGCCATGAAGATGCAGAACAATATCGAGTCGGAGCATGAAGGCACAGTCACCTCCATTACCATCAAGCAAGGTGAAAGCGTCATGGAAGGCGCCGTCCTCATGACCATCGGTTAATTATTAATGAAGAATTAAAAGTTAAGAATTAAGAGTTGACTATGGATTTAGGTCAGTTTATCATACAGAACTTCCATGAGTTCCTCACCTATACGGCCTTTGCCAATGCTACGGTGGGAAACCTCATCATGATTGTGGTGGGAGCCTTCTTCATCTGGCTCGCCATCAAAAAAGACTTCGAGCCCCTGCTACTAGTCCCCATCGGACTGGGCATCATTCTCGGCAATATCCCCTTCCGTGCCGATGCAGGTCTTGAAATAGGACTCTACGAGGATAATTCCGTCCTGAACATCTTCTATCAGGGTGTACGACAGGGATGGTATCCACCCCTTATCTTCTTAGGTATTGGAGCGATGACCGACTTTACGGCTTTGTTGGCCAATCCGAAACTGATGCTCATCGGTGCTGCTGCACAGTTTGGTATCTTCGGTGCCTACATGGTAGCCTTGGCCATGGGCTTTGAGCCCTCACAAGCTGCAGGTATAGCCATCATTGGTGGAGCCGACGGTCCTACCGCCATCTTCCTGTCGTCAAAACTCTCCCCTAACCTCATGGGTGCCATCGCTGTATGTGCATATTCATACATGGCCTTGGTACCGGTGATTCAGCCATTCATCATGCGTCTGCTCACCACCAAGAAGGAGCGTGTCATCAAGATGAAGCCAGCCCGTGAGGTGTCTCAGACGGAGCGTATCCTCTTCCCCATCATCGGACTATTGCTGACCACCTTCATCGTACCTTCAGGTCTTCCCCTGCTGGGTATGCTGTTCTTCGGCAACCTGCTGAAGGAGAGTGGCAAGACCACCCGTCTGGCCAAAACTGCCGGTGCAGCGCTCAACGACATCGTCGTGATGCTGCTGGGTCTGACTGTCGGTTGTTCGACACAGGCCTCGGAGTTCCTGACCTTCAACACCATCAAGATCTTTGCCCTTGGTGCCATGGCCTTCATGATTGCCACTGCCTCGGGTGTCTGCTTTGTAAAGGTTATGAACCTCTTCCTGCCAGAGAGCAAGAAACTCAACCCGCTCATTGGTAATGCCGGAGTGAGTGCCGTACCAATGGCAGCCCGCATCTCCAACAACCTTGGACTGGAGTACGACCGCCATAATTTCCTCCTCATGCATGCCATGGGTCCGAATGTGGCCGGTGTCATCGGCTCTGCCGTAGCAGCCGGAGCTCTTCTCGGTTTCCTCTCGTAAGAGTGAATTGTGAATAATAGACCTAAAATAGCAATTATCGACCCCAACACCCTCTCGGCGTTGGGGTTGAAGGCTATTTTACAGAACGTGATGCCCATCATGACCGTTGACACCTTCGGTTCCTTTGCCGAACTGACGGCCAACGATCCAGACAACTATTTCCATTATTTCGTGGCGATGAACGTGGTGCTGGAGAACAAATCATTCTTTTCGGAGCATCGCCGCAAGACCATTGTCCTGACCCTCTCACTCGACTCCAACTCGCAACTTTCCGAGTTCCACAGTCTTTGTATCAACGTTCCGGAACAGAAACTTATCCGTTCGCTGCTGGCCTTGGAACAGCATGCCCACGGAGGCGGACAGCACCTGCCTCCCATGCCGAAGGTGCTCCAACAGAAAATCCTCACCGACCGTGAGATTGAGGTTATGTCCCTGATTGTACAAGGATATATCAACAAGGAGATTGCCGACAAACTGAACATCGGACTGGCAACGGTCATTACCCACCGCAAGAATATCATGGACAAACTCGGCGTAAAGAGTGTTTCCGCCCTTACCATCTATGCCGTCATGCACGGCTACGTCGACATCAACAAGATATAATTCAGGAAAAATCTTTGTTTTCTTGGTTATTTGCTCATTTATTTGTATCTTTGCAGCCAAATTGATAAAAAAATGAGCAATCAACTCTCACGCATAGAATTTGAGAATGCCCGTGCCGATGTCCTCTGTTTTGACAACGGCACGGAAGTAAAGGAATACCAGGCTATGATCCATGTCAGTCAGAAGCGGCTGACATACGCCAAACAACTGGAGGCTGTGATGAATGCCTATCAAGGCCTGCTCGACCGCCTGCCCGACACGCAGGCTGTCTTCAAGCGCTACTTCCTCAGCGATGCTGCCAACCAGGCCGACGATATTATCGTGGCTGACGTTACCGACTGTGCCAAGAGCATCATCGAACAGGCTCCCCTCGACAGCACGAAGGTGGCCCTCTGGGTCTACCTGATGTCTGGGGTCCAGACCGGCATGACAAAAAGTGGTCTTTATGAGGCGCGCCACGGACAATTCCGTCATCTGTGGAATGCCAGTGCGCACAACCTCGCTGCCAATTCCGAATACCAGATGCGCCTACTCTTCAACGAGTATGTGATGCAGTTGGCGGAGGAAGGCTGCAAACTGGCAGACAACTGCATCCGCACATGGCTCTTCGTCAACGACATCGACCTCAACTACGGCGGTGTGGTACGTGCCCGTAATCAGGTTTTCTTTACCCAGGGACTGACCGTACACACCCATTTCATTGCCTCTACCGGCATCGGAGGACGTCAGCAGGATCCCAATGTGCTCTCGCAGATGGACAATTATGCCGTCGATGGTATCCAACCCGAACAGATTCACTATCTATATGCCTCCACGCACCTGAACCGTACCAGCGATTACGGCGTGAGTTTTGAACGTGGCACCTATATCGACTATGCCGACCGCCGCCATGTGTTCATCTCGGGCACCGCCAGCATCAACAACAAGGGCGAGATCATGTTCCCGAAGGATGTGGAGAAGCAGACCCACAGAATGTGGGAGAATGTAGAGGCCCTGCTGAAAGAGGCCGACTGCACCTACGACGATGTGATGGAGATGATTGTCTATCTCCGCGATGTGTCAGACTATGAGACTGTCAAGAGTCTCTATGAGGAGCGTTTCCCCGACAAGCCCTACGTCATCACCCTCGCTCCCGTATGTCGTCCTGGATGGCTCGTCGAGATGGAGTGCATGGCCATCAAACAACAAAACAAGCCGGAGTTCCCGGCCTTCTAGAACAAATAAATAAATCCCGCCGTTTGGCGGGATTTATTTATTTAGCATAAGCAACGCTTCGTGTTTCTCGGATAACCGTAATCTTCACCTGTCCCGGATAGGTCATCTCGTTCTGGATCTTCGTGGCTATCTCACCGCTCAGGGCCTCGGTCTCGGCATCACTCATCTTGTCGGCACCGACGATGACACGCAACTCACGACCAGCCTGGATGGCATAGGTCTTAGTGACACCCGGATAACTCATGGCAATGGCCTCCAAGTCGTTCAGACGCTTGATGTAAGCCTCCACAATCTCACGACGGGCACCGGGGCGGGCACCGGAGATAGCATCGCACACCTGTACGATGGGAGCCAACAGTGTCTGCATCTCCATCTCATCGTGGTGGGCACCGATGGCGTTGCAGATATCGGGTTTCTCCTTGAACTGCTCGGCAATCTTGGCACCATAAAGTGCGTGAGGCATCTCACTCTCCTCGTCGGGTACCTTGCCGATATCGTGCAACAGACCGGCACGCTTGGCCTTCTTCGGATTCAGTCCGAGTTCCGAGGCCATCACGGCACAGAGGTTGGCCGTCTCACGGGCATGCTGCAACAAGTTCTGTCCATAGGATGAACGGTATTTCATCTTACCGATGATACGGATCAGTTCGGGATGCAGACCGTGGATTCCGAGGTCGATAGCCGTACGCTTACCGGTCTCGATAATCTCGTTGTCGAGTTGTTTCTTCACCTTGGCAACCACCTCCTCAATACGGGCAGGGTGGATACGTCCGTCGCTGACCAACTGATGCAGGGCTAGACGGCAAGTCTCACGGCGCACTGGGTCGAAGCCGCTAATGACAATAGCCTCAGGGGTATCATCAACCACGATTTCCACACCTGCGGCAGCCTCCAGGGCACGGATATTACGTCCCTCACGACCGATGATACGGCCCTTCACCTCGTCGTTGTCGATATGGAATACGCTGACGGAGTTCTCGATGGCCGTTTCCGTTGCCACACGCTGGATAGTCTGTATCACAATCTTCTTGGCCTGGGCATCGGCATTGAGTTTTGCCTCGTCCATGATCTCGTTGATGTAACTGGCAGCGGCGGTCTTGGCCTCATCCTTCATCGATTCCACCAAACGGTTCTTGGCTTCCTCGGCACTCAGTCCTGACACCTCTTCGAGCATCTCGCGCTCCTTGAGTTGCATCTTCTCCAATTCCTCAGCCTTGACAGAAAGCAGTTTCTTCTCATTGTCAACACGCTGCTGCAGATTGTCGAGTTCATTCTTGCGACGTCCGAGTTCCTCCTGACGCTGGTTCAGCGAAATCTCGCGCTGCTTCAGTTTGTTCTCACTCTGCTGGATGTGCTGGTTGCGCTGCTGCACTTCCTTTTCCAACTCGCTTTTCTTGTTAAGGAATTTCTCCTTCACCTCAAGCAGTTTCTTCTCTTTAATAACCTCAGCCTGTTTAGTGGCTGTATCCATCATTTCCCTGTATTTCCCCTTGAGGACATAGCGGAAAATCAGATATCCGCAGACTCCTCCAAGAGCGAGGGCGCCTGCAGCAATCAATAAGACAAAAATTAAATCCATAAAAAATCTATGTTGTTAAAATAATATTCTCACTTCAGAGCCTCTTCAATGTCGGAAGTCAACTTCTGGAGAATATCATTATAGGGGACTGTATCGTTCTTCCGATGTTCCCGCTCATAGAGCAACGCAATGTCTATCAGGGTCATCAGCGAGATGGTGTGCTCGCCTTTCTTCCCTTTATAGGCCTGTGCGTACGCATTGTAGCGGTCGGTAATGAGTTTGGCGGCAGCACGGTAGAACTCTTCGTCCTCCCGGTTCACTGTCACCGCAATCTCCTCATCATAGACGTGCAGTCGGATATGTAGTTTCTCTTTGTTCACTTCTGGCATCGCTTCTTCCCTTTCTTACTGTTCGTCGCTTAAGATAGCAATACACTTGTTCACTTCCCTGATCAGTTTGGCTACACGCGCCTTGGCACTTTCCAGGTCGCCGTCGGTGATTTCCATCATCTTAGCCATTTTCAGGGCCTTGTAGTCATCGTCCGCCTGAGCCAACTTCGCCTGCAGTTGCTTCATATCCTGCTCGTTCTTCTCCACCATCGCATACAGGTCGGCATTCTCCTTCTTCAGTTCCTGGAACCGCTGGAGCAGATCCCGCACACGGGTTTGGAAAGTGGCAATTGTTTGCTCGTTCGAAGTCATAACATAACGTTTTGTCCTACAAAATTATATAAAATAATTCTTAAAGAAATGCCATAGGCAAATCTTTTAAGATTTTTTATATTATTTGTCGTCATTTGCAGGCCGCGGTTCCTTTTTAGCCAGCATCACGACCTTATAAACAAAGTTGGTAACCCACTGCTGTGAGAATCCCAAACGCTGACTGTACTGACGTACAGCCACCACCGATTTCATCACGGCAGGATCGGTATAGTCATTCTTGTTGAAGATGTCGTTTACGGTCTTCTCGGTCATCGTGTAGAGCATTTTCTTCAAGAAGCCCGGTAGACGGAGTTTGAACTTCATCAGATTACCCGTCAGCATCATCAGTTCCTGCGTAAAGCCCTGGAACTGTACGAGATAGGTCTGTGCATCCTGCACCTTCTTACAACGCTTACGGAGACTGGAGTCAATCTCCTTGAAGAAGTCGTCGTCCATGCCATACATACTCTTCAGCATATTCTTGCAGCGGCTTCGTTCACCTACACCTAACTTATTATTCACCGTGGGCACCTTCAAGGTGGCCTTGAACACGCGGAGGTCAGGCAAGGCAGCCAGGTTGGTGATGCCGAGGTCGGCAGCCATCGCTGCCTGGAAATAC
>Ga0310696_10008111_pt1 | contig 12277 bp, 7 predicted proteins | sample AusTroGonzalo_MG_4_FD_203885 | JGI IMG/M metagenome (GOLD analysis project Ga0310696, IMG submission 203885) | Bovine rumen microbial communities from tropical cattle in Woodstock, Queensland, Australia - Gonzalo_02 (v2) (version 2) | ecosystem: Host-associated > Mammals > Digestive system >... | reverse complement strand
GAGGTAAATCTCGAAAAGGCACACCTTCAGCTCATCAACGACTCTATAGAGTTCGGCCGTATCGAGCAACTGCATCAGATTGGAGCCACCTCACAGTCAGATTACGAGGCGATGACTTTGAAGTATGATGTCACGAAAAAGACTTATAAAAACCTTTTGGAAAACACTATCCTGAAAAGCCCTATCAGCGGCATCGTGACAGCCCGTAACTACGACGAAGGCGATATGTATGCGATGGCACAGCCTCTCTTCGTGATTCAGAAAATCAACCCGGTGAAGATGCTCATCAACGTTTCAGAGAGCAAATATTCACAGATTAAGAAAGGTATGGAAGTCGACATCACCACCGATGCTTACGGCGACCAGGTGTTCAAAGGCACCGTGGACCTCATCTACCCGACCATCAACTCTATGACACACACATTCCCTGTCGAGGTGAAGTTCTCAAACAACGACCTTACTTTACGTCCAGGTATGTTCGCACGCGTCACTGTCAACTATGGCGACAACTTCCGCGTGGTTGTTCCTGACAGAGCCGTCATGAAACAGGTCGGCTCAGGCGAGCAGTATGTATATGTCCTCAACGCTGACGGAACAGTCACCTACACCATCGTTGAACTCGGACGCAGAATGGGCAACAGATACGAAATCATCAGCGGCTTGGACGACAACGCCACCGTAGTCTTGACAGGTCAGACAAAACTTAAGAACGGCATCACCGTCGATGTAGTGAAATAATCTTGTAAAATACTGAGAATCATGAGTTTATATAGAACATCAGTAAATCATCCGGTCACGGTATCGTTGGTTTTCATCACGGTAGCCATTCTGGGTGTTTTCGCACTGAGCAAGTTGTCGATCAACCTCTTCCCTGACATGGGAACGAACGCCATCATGGTGATGACATCGTATTCGGGCGCCAGCGCGGAAGATATTGAAACGAATATCACCAAGACTTTGGAAAACGCTTTGAACGGCGTGAGCGACCTCAAACACCTCTCGTCGTCATCAAAGGAAAACGTCTCCGTCATCACGCTTCAATTTGAGTATGGCATTGATATTGAAGATGCTACAAACAATGTGCGAGACAAACTCGACATGGTGAAGCAGGTGTTGCCCGACGGTGCAGGCAACCCAACAATCTTCAAATTCAGTATGGAGGACATCCCGATCATGTTCCTCTCCGTCACCGCTGAAGAAAGCTTGTCGGGCCTCGACAAAATCCTCGACGATAAGGTTGCAACGCCATTGGCACGTGTGTCTGGTGTCGGTACAGTCTCCGTCTCAGGTGCACCGAAGCGTGAGATTCAAGTCTTCGTCGACCCTAACAAACTCGAGGCTTACAACCTCACCGTGGAACAGATTTCACAGGCTTTGGCATACGAAAACCGCAACACCCCTGCCGGAAACATCGACATCGGCTCGAACACCTATGCGGTCCGCGTGGAGAAAGAGTTTAAGTCGGCAAGAGAGATGCTCGACGTGGTTGTCGGAACATTCCAAGGCACTCCAATATATCTGAAAGACGTGGCGCGCGTCAACGACGGCGAACAGGAACGTCTGCAGAAAGTGTTCTCAAACGGCATCCAAGGCGCAATGATCACCATTCAGAAACAGACCGACGCCAACTCGGTGCAAGTTTCAAAAGGTGTCAAGAAAGAGCTGGCAAAGATTGAGAAAACTCTGCCTTCCGACATCAAAATCAACATGATTAACGACACAAGTGACAGCATCATCAACACCATCAACTCATTGAAAGAGACCATCTTCATCACTTTCATGGTGGTTATGCTTGTGGTATTCATCTTCCTCGGCAGATGGAGAGCCACAATCATTATCGTGCTGTCAATCCCGATTTCATTGGTCGCATCTATCGTTTACCTTTTCGCAACAGGTAACACGTTGAATATCATATCCATGAGTGCGTTGACCATCGCCATCGGTATGGTTGTCGACGATGCTATCGTGGTTTTGGAAAACATCACCTCGCATATCGACCGAGGCGCAAAACCGAAAGAAGCAGCCGTCCACGCCACGCAGGAGGTGTCAATCTCTGTTATCGCCTCTACCCTCACAATGTTGGCGGTGTTCCTGCCTCTCACCATGGTCAACGGCGCCGTGGGCGTGTTCTTCCACCAACTCGGCTGGATCGTGAGTATCATCATGATTGTGTCAACATCAGCCGCTCTTACTTTAGTACCTATGATGTGTTCGAAGATGTTGAAGAGAAACCCTCGCACACACGCATGGCACCGCATCATCTTCACACCTATTAATAAAAGTCTCGATGCTTTAAGCCGTGGCTATGGCCGTCTCATCAACTGGGCCGTAACACACCGCGCGCTCACACTCATCATCGCCATCGTGGTATTCATTGTCACAATCATAACTACAGTGCCTGGTTTGAAGACAGAATACTTGCCGAGCATGGACCAGGGCCGTCTGACAATAAACATCGAGTTACCTGTTGGTACTCAAGAAGATATCACCGGACAACTTGGTGCTGAATTGGCAGAAAAATACGTCAAGGAAATCCCAGAAATCAGAGTGATGAACTTCCGTTATGGTGTCGCTGACGAGGATAACGCATTCGCTTCTATGCAGAGCAACGGCACACACATCTTAACGATGAACCTCAACCTCGGTAGCAAGGAGAATCGTGTAAGAAGCACACAGGAAATCGCCGAACAGATTCGTAAAGACCTGAAAAACAATGCCTTAATCAAGAAATACAATGTCTCTGAAGGTATGGGAATGGGTTCCACCTCAAGTGTGAAACTAGAGATTTACGGTTACGACTTCAACACTTCAGACCGTATCGCCAACGAAATCGCAGCAGAGATGCGTGAGTGCCAAGAGATTTCACAGGTGCTCATCAGCCGCGACGAATATACACCTGAGATTCACGTCGACTTCGACCGTGAGAAGCTTATGCTCAACGGAATCAATATCACCACAGCTTCACAATATGTCAGAAACCGCATCAACGGCTCTATCATGACATTCTTCCGTGAAGACGGTGACGAATACAACATCCGTGTGCGTTACGCTCCTGAGTTCCGTCAAGGTTATGAAGACATTGAAAACATTGTGCTTTACGGCTCTTCAGGACAGGCCGTGCGCCTCAGCGACGTAGCAAAAATCGTGGAAGGCCGCACCCCTCCTACCATCGAGCGCAAAGACCGTGAACGTATCATCACCATCACAGGTATCGTGGCAAAAGGCTATGCTTTGAGTGATGCCGTCGCAGTGTGCGAGAAATGCATCGACGATGCAGAGATTCCTGCTGAGTTTATGGCAAAAATCGCCGGTGACTATGAAGACCAGCAAGATGCGTTTGCTGATATGTTCACTCTTATCTTATTGATTATCATCCTCGTTTACGTGGTGATGGCATCACAGTTTGAGTCACTTCTCGACCCATTCGTCATCATGTTCTCAGTACCGTTTGCCGTCACCGGCGTGCTTATCGGATTGAGAGTTCACGGCATGGCTCTCGGCGTCATGGCACTCATCGGCGTCATGATCCTCATGGGTATCGTGGTGAAAAACGGTATCGTGCTCATCGACTACACACGTCTTTGCCTCGAACGCGGCATGGGCATCAACGAGTCTGTGGTGACAGCATCACGCCAACGTCTGCGTCCTATCTTGATGACGACACTCACCACCGTGCTCGGTATGATTCCTATGGCTATCGGCAACGGCGAAGGCGCTGAGATGTGGAACGGACTCGGCGTGGTAGTCGCATGGGGCTTGTCGGTGTCAACACTCATCACCCTCGTGCTCATCCCGACTCTGTACGCTATATTTATCTCAAGAAGAAGAAAACGTCAGGAAAGAAAACTTGCAAATATATGACAGCAATATTTATAGCCTATAATCAGGCATATTATGAAGAAATCTCCGAACTCCTTGAAAAACAAGGAGTTCGTGGATTCACTCGTTGGAACGAAATCACAGGAAGAGGCTCAGAAACTGGCGAAGCCCATTACGGCACTCACACCTGGCCAACATTCAATGATGCCATCCTCACCTTCGTCGACGACGAAAAAGTGGACAGCATCTTGAATATTTTACACGAACACGACCTTCAGACACCTGAACTGGGTCTGAGAGCATTCGCTTGGAAAATCGATAAATCTATCTAAGAATTATTTCTTGTTAGGCTTTTTCACATCAAATCTGTAAATGCAGGTATGATGGTACTTCTCGCCTGGTCTTAACACGGTGCTTGGGAAGTTTGGCTGATTGACAGCATCAGGAAACTGCTGAGTCTCAAGGGCAAACGAGCCATGTTTGACCAATGGCTTGCCATATTTTCCTGTAAACGAGCCGTCGAAGAAGTTGCCGCTGTAGAACTGCATTCCAGGCTGGTCGGTATATACCTCCATCATCCTACCCGACTGCGGTTCTAACACTGATGCAGCCAGACCCATCTGTCCAATAGGCTTGTTCAAAACCCAGTTGAAATCGTAGCCGCCACCATTCACCATCTGTGGATGATATGCTGCGATATCACGTCCTATCGGTTTTGCTGTCATGAAATCCATCGGAGTGCCATTAACAGAAATGAAATTACCTGTCGGAACAAGATGTTCGTCAATCACAGTGATGAGCTTTCCGTTAATCATCATTTCATGGTCAAGAATGCTGCCGTTGCCCTCGCCTTTCAAGTTGAAAAACGAATGATGAGAAAGGTTGCAAACAGTCGGAGCATCTGTAGTTGCAAGATAATCAACACGGAACTCATTGTCAGGAGTCAATGTGTAAGTCATGGTGATGTCGAGATTTCCCGGGAAACCGTCCATGCCGTCAGGTAACACGACATGCATAACAATCTCCGTGTCACTCACCGACTTAACGTCCCAAACCACTCTGTCGACACCGAACTCACCACCGTGAAGCGTGTTGCCATCAGAATTTTTATATAATTCATATTTCTTGCCGTCAAGAGTAAACTCACCATGACCGATGCGGTTGGCACAACGTCCCACCACAGCACCAAGGTATCTCTCGCCTGTACAATTAATATAACGGTCGATCTTATCGTAACCGAGAACTATATCCTCGAAACTTCCTTTGTAATCAGGCATCCACAGCGATACGACACGACCGCCGTAGTTTGTAACCTGCATTGTTAAAAATCCATTCTTCAAAGTGTAAAGCGACACTTGCTTACCATCCACTACAGTATTGAAATCATTGACATTCATAAGATTAACCTTATTTTTCTTTGTACAACCAATTAAAAACATCGCGCAAAGCGCTAAAATCAAAACTTTTCTCATATTTTTTAAAATTATAATGCAAAATTATAAAATATTTCCAACATAAACTGATTTTTTAGTAATTTTGTGACGATGAGAGAATTGAAATTCATAGGCAAGCATTATGAAAGCCGCGTCCGCTGGGAAGCCGTGGTGATTTATGTCATGTCGATTATCATCTGCGCCTTCATGATTTATTATATCTCCAACCTCAAGAAATCGATTCTAAATCAACGAGTTGCCATCGACAACAACGAATTGGTCCTTAACTTCACTAACGAACTGATTCGCAATGTTAACGAGGCGCAATCGCACGCCCAACTCTACACAATCTCCGGCAATCCAGAGCATTTGATTGAATTCAGCAACAATCTTCAAGAAACCGCAGCCATTAAAGACTCTATCATTTTTTATTCAGGAAACGACATAAAAAACGAAAAGATTCTCAACGAGATTGTGGATTTGTTGCATCTTAAAGAAAGTATTATCAAGGAGATAACTCATCAATACGATATTTTTAATCCTTACGATGAGATTTACAAGATTCTCATGAACTACAAGCCGAAAGAGAAAACCACAAGGATTGTAGCCGTCTCAAAACAAGATACAATTATCAGAAAAGCCGAAAAACAAGGCTTTTTCCAACGTGTTTTCTCATCGGAGACTCCACGCGACAGTATCATTTTGGTCACCACAACCACCTACGACACCATCACTGAAGAATCGCCTGGCAGCCGCATCGACTTGATGGCCGGCATAAAAATCTATACCGACAAAGGTAAACAAGAATATTTAGAAAGACTTCAAACCATTGAAAATCAATATCAAAGCTTCATAAAATCAGACCAGGAGATTTCAGAGGAGATTTCCGACCTGCTCATCGTCCTTCATAAGCAGACACTCACTTCGGTGATGTCGGCGATCCAGAAAAGTGAGACAATAATACAACGAAGCCTCGATTATTCAATTTACGGCGGCACCGTCGCTCTGATAAGCATTCTTTTGTTTATCTTCTTGATTTCCAGAGACATAAAACGTGTTTCAAGAGCCAGAAGAGCCATGGAGGAAGCCAAGAAACGCACCGAGGAAATCATGGAGAGCCGCCACAAACTGCTTCTTTCAGTGTCACACGATATCAAGGCACCGCTTTCATCAGTCATAGGATATATCGAGTTGATGCAGATGGAACAACATAACGAGAACGACAAGCAGCGACTCAATTCGATGAAGTACTCTTCGCAGCACATCCTCTCGCTTCTCTCGAATCTGCTGGAGTTTTCAAGCCTCGAACAAGGCAAGCAGTTTATCCGCCGAGCCGATTTCAACGTGTCGGAGCTTTGCGACCAGCTCGCATCTATGTTCAAACCTATTGCGGAAAACAAACAGCTTAAATTCTTCTATCACAAAAACATTGCAGACAACCTCTACATCAATTCTGATGCGTTGAAAATCAAACAGGTGGTGAGCAACATCATTTCCAATGCACTCAAATATACCATCGAAGGCGAAGTGCATTTTGGCGTGTATCTCATCAATAACAAACTGGTTTTCAATGTGATAGATCAAGGAATCGGTATCCCGAGTGAGAAAATCGAAGAGATGTTCAAGCCTTTCAGCAAAGCTGAAAACAATACCGGTCTCGCAGAAGGCAACGGCTTCGGTCTTTTCGTAGTGAAAGGTCTGCTCGAAATCCTCGGCGGAAATATCCGTGTGATGTCGGAACTCGAAAAAGGCTCCCATTTTGAGATTTCCATTCCTGTAAAATTGGTCGAGAAAACTGAGGAAGAAAAGCACGAAACTACTGATACTCAAATCGTTACATCAAACAAAAAGCTTCACATCCTTCTCGTTGACGACGACAACAGCCTGCTCGCGGTTATCAGTGCAATGCTCAATAAAATCGGTCACACATCGGATATTTGCCGTTCGTACATCGAATTCAACAAATACATCAACGAGCTTGACAACTACGACATGGTGCTTACCGACCGCGAAATGGGCACTTTCTCAGGAAATGACGTGATGAAGACCATAAAATCGGTCAACAAAGAGAAAAAAGTGATTCTGATGACTGCCAGTGACGAGTATTCCGAGAAATACGCCATCAGCGAAGGCTTCGACGGATACATCAAAAAACCGTTCAGTATCAGAGACTTAGCAGCATTATTAAACGTCAACTTGACAGAGGAAGAAGGTCATCAATGTGAATTCTCAAACGACTTCCCGCAGCTTTGCACTATGTTCGACAACGACAGCAACGCTATTAGAGAAATCCTGCAAACGTTCGTAAAATCAACATCCGACAACCTCGTGATTCTCAACGATGCCATCACCGATCACGACTTCGCGAAAGCTCAGGCTGTCTGCCATAAAATGCGCCCGATGTTCATACAGCTGGAGCAGGCTTCGGCAGAATATCTCACCGACATGGACAGCCGTCGTGGCCAGGATGCCTCCACCCTACCCGACTGGGAAGAAAAAGGCATCGAATTCATGAATCAATCCGATGCCCTGTTGGCTATGTTAGCCGATAAATATGATATTTCCGATTAGTCGCTGATCTCTTCGCTGCGTCTGCCGCTTCTCTTGCGCTCAATCTCGTCAAGGATAATCTTTCTCAAACGCAAACTCTTCGGAGTGACCTCGAGATATTCGTCGTCACGGATATATTCCATGTATTCCTCAAGCGACATCCTTACTGGCGGAATCAACACGATTTTATCGTCAGAACCAGAAGCACGGACGTTGGTCAAGTGCTTGGTCTTGTTGATATTCAACACTATATCGTTTGCACGTGTATTCTCACCGATGACCTCGCCCATGTATACGTCTTCATTCGGCTGGACGAAGAACTTACCACGGTCTTGAAGCTTCCACAAAGCATACGGGACAGCTGAGCCAGTCTCCATAGCGATAAGAGCTCCAACTTCGTGAGTGTCCATCTCACCTTTCCATGGCTCGTAATCTTTGAAACGATGCGACATCACAGCCTCACCTTCAGTAGCGGTAAGCATGGCGCTTCTCAAACCGATGAGACCTCTCGCAGGAATATCGAAATCGAGATTCATACGGTCGCCCTTTGGTGACATATTCGTCATCTCGCCTTTGTGCTGCGATGCCAGTTCAATGACACGACCGGCGAAGTTTTCCGGCACCTGAACGTTCATCACCTCAATAGGCTCGCATTTCTTGCCGTCGATTTCTTTCAAAAGGACTTTCGGCTGACCGATTTGGAACTCATAACCCTCACGACGCATGGTCTCAACCAAAATACTGAGGTGAAGGATACCACGTCCATAAACCATCAAAGAATCAGGTGAATCTGTGTCTTCAACCTTCAAAGCGAGGTTTTTCTCAGTCTCTCTGTAAAGACGCTCGCGCAGGTGGCGTGATGTGACAAACTTACCTTCTCTTCCAAAGAATGGCGAGTTGTTAATCGTGAACAACATACTCATCGTAGGCTCGTCAACATGGATCGGAGGCAAGGCTTCCGGATTCTCGAAATCAGCGACAGTGTCACCGATTTCAAAGTTCTCAAGACCCATAACTGCCACGATATCGCCTGCCATCACAGGTTTTTTCGTTCTCTCTTTGCCGAGACCTTCAAAAGTATATAATTCCTTAATCTGATTCTTTTCAATACTGCCGTCGCGTTTTACCAACGAGACATTCATACCAGCCTGAAGGATACCGCGTTTCAAACGACCCACCGCGATACGTCCGACATACGAGCTGTAATCCAACGATGTGATGAGCATCTGCGGAGTTCCCTCTTCATATTTAGCTTCCGGAATAGTGTTGACAATCACGTCCAAAAGATATGAAACATCATTGGTGACATGTGTCCAGTGATCCGACATCCAGCCTTGCTTCGAGGAACCGAAAACGGTCGGGAAATCAAGCTGGTCGTCGCTTGCGCCAAGGTTATACATCAAATCAAAAACAGCTTCCTGTGTCTCTTCCGGAGTACAATTCGGCTTGTCGACTTTATTAACCACAACAATAGGTTTCAGTCCGAGTTGGATAGCTTTTTCAAGCACGAAACGTGTCTGCGGCATAGGACCTTCAAAGGCATCAACCAACAGAAGGACACCGTCAGCCATATTCAAAACACGCTCCACCTCACCGCCGAAATCACTGTGGCCAGGAGTATCTATGATATTGATTTTCACGTCTTTATAACGCACCGAAACATTCTTCGACAAGATGGTGATACCTCGTTCACGCTCAAGGTCGTTGTTATCCAGAATCAAATCTCCATTATCCTTATCATCTCTAAACAGCTTCGATTGATACAGAATTCTGTCCACCAAAGTGGTCTTTCCGTGGTCAACGTGAGCTATAATCGCAACATTACGAATGCTTGTCATTTGTATAAAATTAAAAAATATTGATTATTATTAAGATTTACCACCACGTTCTCCTCTTTCCGAAGTAACTGCATGTCTCGCCTTTCTTGTAGAACGGCATGCCTACGCTTATCATCACCTCGAAACTTCTGTTATATCTCTTCCCCGTCACATTGTATGCCGACACGTTGACAGAATGCGACGCATCGTCCATCTCCCTCTGTGAATACGTGTTCAGGAAACCGTGGTTATATGCCGCCTCTATCTTCACATACAGATATCTCTTGTCCATGTTGATGTCAAACCTGAAGCCGACTCCTGCCAGCAAGCTAACATCATACTTGTTCATGTTTGCCTCGCCTATCTCTATCTCATTGTTTCCCATCTCGCCTCCCGGCTGCTCCTGACTTATCTTGCCGCCTATCACATAGCTCAAGTCTGGACCGACAAACACATACGGCTTGAACACGTTGGTCGCCACCCAGTAGAACTGCAACGGCACTCTCAAATCCATCGACCTCGAATCCAAGCGGTAGTCCGTTGTGTGGCCAGACCATTTGTATGACACCGTCGTGCCTCTCTGCATGAACATCAACTCAGGCGACACTGAGAAAAATCTCGTTACTGGCAACTCGACATATATTCCGCCCACCGGATGTATCACTCGCGAGCGGGTCAGATTCTTCAGCTGTTCGTTAGTGAACTCCATCACTGCGTCCGCAGCTCCAATCTTCACACCCATCGACACCCTCTTCGACACCAAGACTCTGCGGTCGTTATTCATCCTAATCTGGCCGAACATCTCTGCGCTCATCGCCAGCATTATTATCGTTATTATTATTGCTCTTCTCATCTCCCTCTCTCCTTTCTCAATCGTTATACCATTCTTTGCGCTCTGCCAATCCCTCATAACTGCCGTCTTCATAAATGAAATATGATCCAACAGGATAAGTATCGATAAATCCATGTGAATTATTTTCCACATCCATTATGACACTTGCATATTGCAGATACTTGATACCCTCATCCGAAATACGGCCTGAATAAATCACACCTCTTTTGATATTAACCTTATACATTCCGTATTCAATCTCTTTATCTTCAATATAATATGCCACAAACCTCTCACCGCTTCCTCTCAGATATACAGTGTCAATCTCAGTAATGAATTCTTCATAGTGAATCATTGAAGCCACCCTGTTATGCTGATCGCTGAACTTCAAATACACATTTGGCTCATGTACATTTAACAGCCAATTTGATGCCGCGACATTTGAAGCCACTCTGTTCTTAGGCGCCACGACATATTCTCCTTCGACTTTTGGAGGTATATTTCCTTCATAAAGCCTTAATTTTTCCTTAAAAGCATTAACTTGCGATGATGGGATAGCAGACAAAATATCATGCAAATACTTATCATAATTAACGACATATCCCTCACTTCCAAGTAATGTCAACGTCGTATCGTCGTTTTTGGTGCAGCTACCCAAAATGAATGCCGTTGCGAATAGAATAACAAATAATCTTATATTTTTCATATTACCTCCAATTATCTTTCAATAATTATATTCTTAAACACTCTGCCTGAATTGGTCTCTATCAGCAGGATATAAGAACCGCGCGGCAATTCGCCAACGTCAATTCTAACCTTGTCCTCGCCCTCGAAATTATCGATTCTCATTATCTGTCCGTGCAAGCCAAGAATTGTAGTCTTAACGATGCCCTCACTTTCTATCATTATCACATCCTTGGTTGGATTCGGATAGACTTCAGCATCAAGCATCTCATACTCGTCAACACCATAGAATCTACCGGTTATGGTAAACTCGCGCTCAGTGTAGCTACATGCGTTTTCAGCATAAACCCTCAATGTATGAGTTTCCGGAGTCGTCACAACCACATGGCAGACATTTCCATTAGGCTCAACCACCCAGTCATTGGCACCAATAATCTCCCAATGATAATCATTACAGTGTTGAATAGGATCAATTACATATTTATATCTACCGGTCTGCAAGTTAGTCGCCACATAGACATTATCCTGTCCCACGATCTCGCTTTCGCCGAAATCGAATATTGGCAACACATTCAGTGCGAGTCTAACAATACTGTCGCATCCATGGATTGACGAGAGGAACAACGTATCACGTGTCACACCGACCGGCGGATTGATGATATTGAATCCATTCTCATTATAACTCTCACCATGGCATATTGTCTCATTTATCTGGATGTTAAACAGAGGCCATACACGCAGTTTCATGCATATCAAGCTGTCGCAACCGTGAACTGTCTCATAGAACAAGGTGTCTCTGTGCAGACCCACAGTCGGATGGATGAATTCAAATCCATGACCAACGTAATCCTCGCCAGAGCAAATCTCAGCTTCGTACCATGTCTCATAAACAGGATGTACCGTCAATGTGAGATACATAATACTGTCGCAACCGTGTACCGTTGAAAGTATAATCGAATCATTATGAACTCCAACAGCTGGTTTTATGATATTGAATCCGTTTTCGACATAATTCTCACCATAGCAAAGCTCACCTTCGAAATAAATTTTATAATCCGGATTGATTGTCAGATCGAGGTAAACCAAGCTGTCGCAACCGTTAACCGTTGTGAGATATAAAGTTTCACTATATGTTCCTACTG
>Ga0310696_10008110_pt1 | contig 12277 bp, 6 predicted proteins | sample AusTroGonzalo_MG_4_FD_203885 | JGI IMG/M metagenome (GOLD analysis project Ga0310696, IMG submission 203885) | Bovine rumen microbial communities from tropical cattle in Woodstock, Queensland, Australia - Gonzalo_02 (v2) (version 2) | ecosystem: Host-associated > Mammals > Digestive system >... | reverse complement strand
AACTCACGGCCATGAAGGCCGCTGGCATCTCCCTCGCCCGCATCCTCGCCCCGGTCATCGTAACCAGCGCCCTGATCAGCGTCGCCGCGTTCTTCATCAACGACCGGCTGGTTCCCTACTCCATCAACCAGATCTACACGATGCGGGACGACATCGGCCGCACCAAATCGGAGATCAAGATTCCCGTGGGCACCTTCTACGACGGCATTGAAGGCTATATCCTCCGCATCGACGACCGCAACAAGGAGACCGGGATGATGTACGGCGTGATGGTGTACGACCACCTGTCCGACAAGGGGAACACCCGCCTGACCGTCGCCGACAGCGGCATGATGAAGATGTCCAAGGCCAAGGACTACCTGACCTTCCAGCTGTACGACGGAACGAACTACCAGGAAACGAACACCCGCAGGTACCGCGACACCACCCTCGCCCTGCAGCGGGTCCATTTCGCCCGCCAGGAGATGGTGATTCCGCTGGAGAACTACTCCTTCCAGCACTCCGACTCCGCCCGCTACGGCGAACAGGTCCGGTCCATGTCCAACGCCCAGCTCATCCACGGGCGCGACTCCCTGGCCGGAAAACAGGAAGAAGGCCTCACCAAGCACCTCAATGAACTCCGCAACAACTTCTCCCTCCAATGGAGGGCCCAGCTGGACACCAATTGGAAGGAAAGCGGGAAGAAGCCCATTGACCTGAGCCGGAAACCGGAGAAATGGAACGATCCCAAGGAGCTCAAAAAGGCTTATGAATCAGCCGCTTCCAACGCAACGCAGTTCCACTCCACCCTCCAGACCCAGGGCATGGAGGCCTACGAATACACCCGGCTCCTCCGCTGGAGCGAGGTGGAGATCTGGAAGAAGTTCGCCCAGGCCCTCGCCTGCTTCATCCTCTTCTTCATCGGTGCGCCCATCGGCTCGCTCATCCGGAAGGGAGGACTGGGCACCCCGGCCGTGGTCTCCATCCTGTTCTTCGTCCTGTACTGGGTCGTGGACATCTCGGGGACCAAACTGGCCCGCGACGGCGCCGCCACCCCGTTCATCGGCAACTTCATCTCGGCCTTCGTCCTCGTTCCGATCGGGGTGTTCCTCACCTGGCTCGCAATCCGGGACAAGGCGCTCAACCTGGACGGCTTCAAGACCTGGCGCCGCAAGATTTTCAGCAGGATCATGTCGATATTCAAGAAGACCCGCATCGTCTATATGGGCACTCCGGAGTTCGCGGTGGCCCCGCTCGACGCCCTCGTCCAGTCCGGACGCAAGGGCGGATACAAGGTGGTCGGCGTCGTGACCGTGGCCGACAAGCCCAGCGGACGCGGCCTCAAGATGAACGAGAGCGCCGTGAAGAAGTACGCCGTGGCGCACGGAATACCCCTCCTCCAGCCGGACAAGCTCAAGGATCCGGCTTTCCTGGAGGCCCTTGCCGCCTGGAAGGCGGACCTGTTCGTGGTCGTCGGCTTCCGGATGCTGCCGGAGGTGGTGTGGAAGATGCCCAAAATGGGCACGTTCAACCTCCACGCCGCCCTCCTGCCGCAGTACCGCGGTGCGGCCCCGATCAACTGGGCCGTCATCGGCGGGGAGAACCTCACCGGCGTGACGACCTTCATGATCGACCAGAGAATCGACACCGGAGGCATCCTCCTCCGCGAGGAATGCCGCATCGAACCGACGGATACCGCAGGGGATGTCCATGACAAGCTCATGGCCCTCGGTGCCGGCCTCGTGGTCCAGACGGTCGATGGCCTCATCCAGAAGAACGTTGAGACCCGCGTCCAGCGCAGTTTCGTCCAAGGCTCCGAGGTCCTGAAACCGGCCCCGAAACTCACCCGGGAGCTCCAGCACATCGACTGGAACGACACCACCCGGAATGTCTATAACCTCGTCCGCGGCCTCTCCCCGTTCCCCGGTGCCTTCACCGAGCTTATGAAGGATGGTGTTGTGACGCAGCTCAAGGTTTTCTTCGGCGAGATGCGCTCCGACCTCCACGCCGCGCCAGGCACGGTCCTTTCCGACGGGAAGACCTATCTGGCCATCGCTACGGCCGATGGCGCCCTCTCCCTGACCGACGTCCAGCTCGCCGGCAAGAAGCGCATGGACGTGAAGGCCTTCCTGCTGGGCTTCCGGGATCCGGCATCCTACACCACTACCCAAGGGACCTCCAGGGCGGAGATGGACAAGACCAAACCTAAGGAAGAAGAATAGATTCCTTCGCTTCGCTCGGAATGACAACAGGGTGCCTGAAATGACAATGGCACTGTCATTCTGAGGAAGTCGAAGACCGACGAAAGAATCCAGGAAATGAAAAGTATTGTCATCCTTGAAGCCGGGGACTTTCCCCGGAAAACGTATCCGCTGTACCTGCTGGACAGTGCCGATGCGGTCGTATGCTGCGACGGGGCGGCCGTGCAGTACCTGCGGTACACCAGGCGGCGCTTCGGCGCGGAAAGGATGCCGGAGGCGGTGGTGGGTGACCTGGATTCCCTGCCAAAGACCGTCCGGGGGCGGCTCGCGCCCATCGTCATCCACGAGGCGGAGCAGGAAGACAACGACCAGACGAAGGCGATGCGCTACGTCCTGGCGCATCATCCGGACGTGACGGACATCCATATCCTGGGCGCGACCGGGAAGCGGGAGGACCATACGATCGGCAACATGGGCCTTCTCATGGAATACACCCGTATGTTCGACTTGAACGGCATCCGCGTGGAAATGGTTTCGGACTATTCCACGGCTTTCGCCCTCACCGACAGCTGCGAACTGCACATGGGCAAAGGGCGGCGCGTGTCGCTCTTCTCTCCGGACAATTCCCTGACCATCCGTTCCGAGGGCCTGGAGTGGCCCACGGACGCCGTCGTCTTCGACAACTGGTGGCCCGCTACCCTGAACCGCGCCACGGAGGATATCGTACGACTCACCTTTTCACACCCCTCCTGCGCACTTGTCGTGTTGGATTAAAATATAACATGTTGATTATCAACATGTTATATTTCCGTCTTTGTTCCGTTTGGGACACAGACCTAATCCCAATTCACTGAAACACAATTATTTAGAAAAATCGTTTTTTTTCTCTATCTTTGCATCTGCAATCAAAGGAAGGTCTTATGCTTAAGAAAATCCGCGTCGCACTGGCCGTCATTTTCTGGCTGGGCATCACGCTACTGCTCCTGGACTTCACCGGAGCGCTGCACGGATGGCTCGGCTGGATGGCCAAGGTGCAGTTCCTCCCGGCCGTGATGGCCCTGAACGTGGCCGTCATCGTCGGCCTTGTCCTCCTGACCCTCGTCTTCGGCCGGGTCTATTGCTCCGTCCTCTGCCCGCTGGGCGTGTTCCAGGACGGGGTGGCGCACCTCAATGTTGCGCGCAAGCGCAGGAAGAAGAACCGCAAGCCGTACAGCTACAGCCCTGAACTGAAGTGGCTGCGTTACGGCATGTGGGTAATCTTCGTCATCGCGCTCATCGCAGGCGTGCAGGCGCTGGTGGCCCTCCTGGCCCCGTACAGCGCCTGGGGACGCATCGTACAGAACCTGTTCCAGCCGGTTTACCTCTGGGTGAACAACCTGTTCGCCGCCCTCGCTGAGCGGGCGGGCAGCTATGCCTTCTATGGGAAGGAAGTCTGGCTGCGGAGCCTGCCTACGCTAATCGTAGCCGTTGTCACACTGGTCGTGGTGGTCGTGCTGGCCTGGAAGAATGGCCGCACGTACTGCAACACCATCTGCCCGGTGGGGACGACGCTGAGCTTCTTCTCCCGCTTCGCCATGTTCCGTCCGATGATCGATGCGAACGTGTGCATAGGCTGCAAGTCGTGCGAGCGCAACTGCAAGGCCTCCTGCATCGACGTGGAGCACCGCACGATTGACTATTCCCGCTGCGTGGACTGCTTCAACTGCATCGATTCCTGCAAGCTCGGGGGGCTGAAGTACCGGTTTGCGTGGGGGAAGAAAGAGATTCCTTCACCGGCTGCGCCGGTTCGGAATGACAAAGGCGCTGCAAATCAGAAGGATACCGGCCGCCGGGCATTCATCACCGGAGCCGCCCTCGCCGTGGGGACGGCTGCGCTGAAGGCGCAGGAGAAGAAGGTGGACGGCGGATTCGCGGCCATCCTGGACAAGGAGGTGCCGGAGCGCGACATTCCCGTCACGCCGCCCGGCTCCAAAAGCGTCAAGGACTTCTATCGCCGCTGTACGGCCTGCCAGCTGTGCGTGGCCGAGTGCCCGAACCAGGTGCTCCGTCCCTCCACGGACCTCAAACACTTCATGCAGCCCGAGATGTCCTACGAGCGCGGCTACTGCCGCCCGGAGTGCACCCGCTGCTCGGAGCTCTGCCCGACGGGCGCCATCGTGAAGATCACCCGGGAGGAGAAGACGCAGTACCACGTGGGTACGGCCCGCGTGAACCCCGACCTCTGCGTGGTGGAAAAAGGCGTGGAGTGCGGCAACTGCGCCCGCCACTGCCCCGCCGGGGCCATCAAGCTGGTGAGGGACGCGGAGACCGGCTTCCGCCGGCCGGTAGTGAACGAGGAACGCTGCATCGGCTGCGGCGCCTGTGAGAACCTCTGCCCGGCGCGGCCCGTCAGCGCCATCATCGTCAATGGACGGCATAACCATGTGGATGAATAGATGACAAGGAAAATGGAAAGAAGAGACTTTTTGAAGATATCGGGCGCCGGGGCGCTGGCCCTGGGGGCCGCGGCCGCGGGGTGCGCACCGAAGAAGACAGCCTCCCCAGACGAGGGGCCGGAAGAAATGGTGTATCGCGAGAATCCCGTGAACGGGGACAAGGTCTCCCTCATCGGCTTCGGCTGCATGCGCTGGCCCATGGTCGAGAAGGACGGGACGCGCGTCATCGACCAGGAGGCCGTCAATGAGATGGTGGACTATGCCATCGAACATGGAATCAATTACTTCGACACCTCCCCCGCCTACCTGATGGGGCAGTCGGAGAAGGCCGCGGGCATCGCCCTGAGCCGCCATCCGCGCGACAAGTATTACATCGCCACCAAGCTGTCCAACTTCAACAACCAGACCCCCGAGGCCTCCCTCCAGATGTACAGGGACTCCTTCGCGCAGCTGCAGACGGACTATTTCGACTACTATCTCCTGCACGCCATCGGCAGCGGCGGCGTGGAAGCCTTCCGCCAGCGTTACGTGCAGAACGGTATGATGGAATTCCTCGTCAAGGAGAAGGAAGCGGGCCGCATCCGCAACCTGGGCTTCTCGTTCCACGGCAGCCCCTCCGAGTTCGACAGCCTCATCGGCCTGCACGACAGCGGGGAATACCACTGGGACTTCGTCCAGATCGAGATGAACTATGTCGACTGGAACCACGCCGACGGCAAGCGCAACGCCAACGCCTCGTACCTTTACGAGGAACTGGACAAGCGCGGCATCCCCATCGTCATCATGGAGCCTCTCCTGGGCGGCCGTCTCGCCAACGTGCCGGACGCCATCGCCACCCAGTTGAAAGAGCGCGAGCCGGACAAGTCCGTCGCCTCCTGGGCTTTCCGCTTCTGCGGCTCCCATCCGCGCGTGCTATGTACCTTAAGCGGCATGACCAACATGGACCCGCTCCTGGACAACATCAAGACCTTCACGCACTTCAAGCCCCTCACGGACGAGGAGCTGGACTTCATGGAGCGCATGGCCACGCAGATGATGGAGTATCCCACCGTCAACTGCACCGACTGCAAGTACTGCATGCCGTGCCCCTGGGGCATCGACATCCCGGGCATCTTCAAGCACTACAACACCTCCGTCACGGAAGGTCGCTACGCCCAGACGCAGGAGCAGAAGGACTACCAAAAGCTCAAGCGGGCCTACCTGGTAAGCTACGACCGGGCCATCCCGACCCTCCGCCAGGCCGACCACTGCATCCAGTGCGGCGAATGCCTCCCCCACTGCCCGCAGTCCATCCCCATCCCGCGGGAGCTCCAGCGAATCAACCGCTACGTGGAGAAACTGAAGCAGGATACTCTGTAGGTTTCTGACAGTCAACCAATAAAAATCCCGGACCCTTGACGGATCCGGGACTTTTGTCATACTCGGAAGCCCGCGCCTACCGGACAGTCACCATATCACGATGTCCGGGGAAAGGAACGGCCTCCTGCACAGGACGCCTGGCGCTGACCGGATTCGTGAGCGAGGGCGCGATGCGACCGGCGGTATGAGGACGCCTGGTCTCCTCGCGGCGGGCGGGTGCCTTCGCCGGAGCAGCAGACGTTCCGGAACGGGTGAACGTGGTCTCGGTGTTGGTCCATGCCTCAGGATAGGTGCCCGAAACACCCGGCAACGCGCCCATCGCACCGTTTTTGAGGAACGCGATATTGTTCTTGCAATACACGACACCGGGTTCCTGCAGATACATACTCACGGCTTCACCGTCGATATCGGCGACGGTATAGAAGTTGGAGCCTGCCGTATAGGCCGTCTGGCCGGGATCGATGGTAATGACGCCGGTGGCCATGTCAAACCAGCCATAGACCGGCGTTGCTGTCACTGATCCTGCAAAGGACTTGACAATCTCAGGGCAGATGTCGGTGAACATGATGTCTCCGCTCAGCGGATTGTCGCTTTCCTCGATGACCAGCGAAAGCAGCTTCTCGGAATCCGTCCAACCATACTTGGCACGTCCGGACTGCTTGAAAATCGTCGCGGTGAAATAGTAGTTCATGGCGCGATAGGTGCCCACGATGTCCTCCATGGTCAGTTCGCGGTCCATGTCGGTACGGAAATAATCGTATTCCTCCTCTCCCTGGAAAAGGTGCGCACAATTCGGCGTCAGCCCTTCGGCGGGAATCGTCTTGGCAAAGGCATAGTAAGTACCGGAGGGGGCATCCTCGGGGAAAGGAGCCGTATAGTTGCCCGTCGCATCGGCCAGGGTCGCCTTGCCGGCGGCAATCATTTCCTCGGCCGTCTCCTGGTCCTGAGCAATGACAAGGTAGGCACCGACGATGTCGTCACCCAGTTCGACTTCCACCTTGGCCGTCGGATGGGCGGGTGTATCGTCAGCCATCTCTGCCATCGAAACGTCGCAGTACAGGTCCAATTGTTCGGTCCAGTCCGGGAACAGGACCGTCGTCCACATGAAGTTCCAGGAATCGGCCCAGGCGCCGTTCCAATAATAGTAAAGGTTATTCCACTCGTACAGGTACAGGGAAGACAGGACCGCATTTGTCGGAACGCCCTCCTCGTTGTACTTCGCCACAAAGTTGAAGGAGTTGTCATCCCCCCACGCAAGAGGACATCCGGCAAAAATATGGCTGTTGTATGCCTTTCCGTTCTGGTCCGTCCCGGAATACTTGTAACCGGTATAGAAATCGTCATAGACAATGGTATTGTCCTTCAGCACGGTCAGCATCAGGTAATCGTCCATTTCCTTCTCATAATCCGGATCAATCGTGTAGCCACGGAACTCCGCAGCCTTCTTGTAAGGATTCTCGAAGCGGTAGACGCCCGGCATGTTCTTGTCCCGGAAGAACTCCACCTGGGCCAGGTGGAGGAGGATGTCATCCGTCTCCTGGTCTTCTTCAGCTGTCATGTTGACAAAAACGGGCGCATCAAAGAAGGCGCCGGTACCCATGGATTCCCAGTCATAGGAAGCACGGAAGGAGGCGATCTCGGTCACTTTGTTGCGTTCGATCGGAAGCGGCGCACGGAGCGGGCGGGTATAGAGAAGTTCCTCCGGGTTGTGGTCCTCGTCTTCGCTGTAGAAGGAGACCATCGCACCTGCGGGAATCTCGCCCACAGGGAGCGGCATGTAAACGGTACCGGTACCATCGGCGTTGCGCTCGAAGTGGTACAGGATGTAGGAATAGCAATGATACGTTCTCTGCGTGTTTCCCTTTCCATCCACCGTCACGGTAGCAGGACGGCCGGTCTCCATGGTAAGGACTCCTTCCTCATCCCAGGTGAAATGGCCGGAAAGAGGCTCGCTGGACCCCTCGATGGCAAAGTAGGAAGCCCCTTCGGGAATATCCGTGAAGGTGAACTTCGCGGCGCCGGTGAGTGTCCGGAAAAGGTAGGACCCATCCTCCATCTGAACACCGATGAGCGGGAGATTCTCCAGCGGATTGGCGCTCTCGGCCGTATAATACACCTCGCTGTCCCCGTCAATGAAGGTGAAGGTGGGAAGGTTGTAATAGATATTGTTGTCGCCCTCGTCGCCGAAGGTGACATAGCTGTTCGTAGCCGTATAGAAAGCCAGCGAGTACAGGGTGTAGCCGTCCTCGACTTCGCCGGAGAATATCGTCTCGGGACCGGCGGACTGGGCGTAAAAGACAGCCAGGCGGACATACTCTTCATCGGGAGAGAGCGTAAGGACGATGATGGAATCGGTCGCTTCCCACGAGAAAGTCTTGTCATCCGCGTAGGAGGTGCGGGTTCCGGGCTCGATGGAAGCCTTGATGGACACGGTATGGGTAGGTCCCATCTCCCGTTCAACGGCGACGGGGACTTCCTTTTCCCTGGTGCAGGAGGCTGCAAGCAGCCCCGTCAGGGCAACGGCAAATAAGAAAAGTTTCTTCATGATCATCTTCTGTTTAAGGATTGGGACATCATGACCACGGGTCGAAATTGATGGGATCATCCAGGTCTTCACCGGACGCACCGCCGGTGGAGGTGGTGTCCGAAACGAGGAAATTCACCTCGAAACCGACCTGCACAAGCCGCAGCTCGGGAATGAGATACTGTTTTTTCTTCATGACACTACTACAGTTGTTATATGATTGTCAAGGTCTGGCGGCACAAAAGCCGATTTGGACAAAATTCGACAAAAAATACAAATTATCCAAACAATAGCCGGAAAAATGCATTCACAAACATTATATTTTGGTTTTTCGGAATAAAATACGGAAATTTGTTGTCTTTCCGATCCTGTCGGAAGAACATGGAAATACTAATACAGACAACCTATGAAGCAAAGGTTCATCATGCTCCTGGCGTGTCTGCTCTGTTCCATCGGAATGGCCAAGGCCCAGACGACCGTCAACGGAACCGTCGTGGACGCCCAAGGGCAGCCTGTGGTCGGAGCGGCCGTCTACGTGGAGGGATTCCAGTCCGTCGGCACCCTGTCGGACCTGGACGGAAACTTCACGATCAAGAACGTGCCCGAGAAAGGCAAGTACATCATTGCGTCCTGCATGGGATACAAGGATCAGCGGCTCCCCGTCAAGCCGACCCTGAAGTTCGTCCTCGAGGATGACTCCACCGTCCTGGACGCCGCCGTCGCCACCGGCATGCAGACCATCGACCGCCGGCTCAACACCGGCTCCGCGGCCAAGGTCGATGCCGAAAACGCCAAGCTCGCCGGTATCGCGGACATCTCCCGCTCCCTGGAAGGCCAGGTAGCCGGCGTGTCGGTCCAGAATGTGTCCGGCACCTTCGGCACTGCCCCGAAGATCCGCGTGCGCGGCGCGACCTCCATCTACGGCTCCTCCAAGCCGCTGTGGGTTGTGGACGGGGTCATCATGGAGGATGTCGTGGACGTCTCGGCCGACGACCTCTCCTCCGGAGACGCATCGACCCTGATCTCCTCCGCCATCGCCGGACTGAACTCGGACGACATCGAATCCTTCGACATCCTGAAGGACGGCTCCGCCACCTCCATCTATGGTGCGCGCGCGATGGCGGGCGTCATCGTCGTCACCACCAAGAAGGGAAAGGCGGGCCAGAGCCACATCAGCTACACAGGCGAATACACCGTCCGCCTGAAGCCGATGTACTCCACCTTCAACATCATGAACTCCCAGGACCAGATGTCCATCTACCAGGAGCTCCAGCAGAAGGGCTACCTGAACTATGCGGAGACGGCGAACTCGATGAACAGCGGCATCTACGGCAAGATGTTCCAGCTCATCAGCCAGTATGACGCCACCTCCGGCAAGTTCGGCCTCCAGAACACGGACGAGGCCCGCGCCGCCTACCTGCGCGCCGCGGAGTACCGCAATACGGACTGGTTCGACCTGCTGTTCTCCAACGCCATGCAGCACAACCACTCCGTGTCCACTTCGGGCGGTTCTGAGAAGTCCAACTACTATGCGTCCCTTTCCCTGATGGATGATCCGGGCTGGACCCTGCAGAGCTCCGTCCAGCGCTATACGGCGAACCTGAACACCACTTATAAGATCTTCCCGAACCTGTCGGTGAACATGATCGCCAACGCGTCTTTCCGCAAGCAGAGAGCGCCGGGAACCCTGTCCAGCGAAATCGACCCGGTCTATGGCGAGGTCAAGCGTGACTTCGACATCAACCCGTACTCCTACGCGCTGAACACCTCCCGCGCCCTGGACCCGGACGAATTCTACACCCGGAACTATGCCCCCTTCAACATCAAGGACGAGCTCAACAACAACTTCATCGACCTGAACGTCCAGGACATCCGTGTCCAGGGGGAAATCAAGTACAAGGTCGTCCCGGAGCTGGAACTCAGCGCCATCGCGGCGGCCAAGTACACCCAGACCTCGCAGGAGCACAACATCATGGACGGTTCCAACCAGGCCCAGGCCTACCGGGCGATGGGCACCTCCACCATCCGGGCCTCCAACCCGTTCCTGTACACCGACCCGGACAACCCCTACGCCCTGCCGATCTCCGTCCTGCCGGACGGCGGTATCTACGAGCGTTCCGACAACAACATGCTCAGCTATGACTTCCGCGCGACGGCCAATTTCTCCAAGACCTTCGCCGACAAGCATATCACGAACCTGTTCGCCGGTACTGAGTGGGCCGACATCACCCGCCACAACACCTGGTTCCGCGGATGGGGCCTCCAGTACACCATGGGCGAGATTCCGAACTATGCCTACCAGGTCTTCAAGCAGGGCTCCGAGGAGAACTCCAACTACTATACCTACGGCTGGCTGTACGACCGGAGCGTCGCCTTCTTTGCCAACGGAACCTATTCCTACAAAGGCAAATACGTGCTCAACGGCACCTATCGCTACGAAGGGACCAACAAGCTGGGCAAGTCCCGCAGCGCCCGCTGGCTCCCGACCTGGAACATCTCCGGCGCGTGGAACGTTTCCGACGAACCGTTCTGGCGCCCGATCGAGAATGCCGTCTCGCACCTGAGCCTCAAGGCCTCCTACTCCCTGACGGCGGACCGCGGTCCGTCCTATGTGACCAACTCCACCGTGGAGATCCGCAGCCAAACCCCCTGGCGTCCCTTCGCGAACATCCGCGAAGTCGCCCTGGACATCAACCAGCTGGCCAACGAGGAGCTCACCTATGAGAAAAAGAACGAGCTGAACCTGGGCCTGGAGGCCGGGTTCCTGGGCAACCGGATCAACTTCACCTTCGACTGGTACACCCGTAACAACTTCGACCTGATCGGCCCGGTCAACACGCCCGGAACGGGCGGCGAAGTCGTCAAGTACGGCAACGTGGCCGAGATGAAGTCCGACGGTTTCGAGGTGAGCCTCACCACCCAGAATATCAAGACGCGCGACTTCACCTGGACGACGAACCTTATCTATTCGCACGCGCGGAACGTCGTCACGAAACTCCAGAACACCACCCGGGTCATCAACCTGATCGCCGGTTCCGGTTTCGCCCAGGAGGGTTATCCGGTCCGCGGCATCTTCTCGATTCCGTTCATGGGCCTGAACGAGGAGGGTCTTCCGACCTTCCGTGACCAGGAAGCCGTGTATGAGCAGAACGCCAGCGGCGGATGGGACCTCAAGGAGGACCATATCTCCGTGAGCGACATTTACTTCCAGACCTCCGACCCGGACAAGCTCCACTTCCTGGAGTACTCCGGCAACGCCGATCCTACCGACGTGGGCTCCCTGGGCAACGTTTTCACCTGGAAGGGCCTGCGCCTGAACGTGTTCATCACCTATTCGTTCGGAAACGTCATCCGGCTGGACCCCGTCTTCTCATCGACCTACAACGACCTCGACTCCATGCCGAAGGAATTCAACAACCGCTGGGTTGTCCCGGGTGACGAGAAAATCACCGACGTGCCGGTCATCGCAAGCCGGATCCAGAACCGGACCAACCCGGAACTGGCCTTTGCCTACAATGCCTACAACTACTCCACGGCCCGTATCGCCCGGGGCGACTTCATCCGCATGAAGGAAATCTCCCTCGGCTACGACTTCCCGAAGAAGGTCACCGACGCCCTCCACATGGGAACCCTCTCCCTCAAGGTCCAGGCCACCAATCTCTTCCTCCTGTATGCCGACAAGAACCTCAACGGGCAGGATCCTGAATTCTTCAATACCGGCGGCGTGGCCGTCCCGGTCCCGAAGCAGTTCACCGTCACCTTCAAATTTGGATTCTAAG
>Ga0310696_10008108_pt1 | contig 12278 bp, 8 predicted proteins | sample AusTroGonzalo_MG_4_FD_203885 | JGI IMG/M metagenome (GOLD analysis project Ga0310696, IMG submission 203885) | Bovine rumen microbial communities from tropical cattle in Woodstock, Queensland, Australia - Gonzalo_02 (v2) (version 2) | ecosystem: Host-associated > Mammals > Digestive system >... | reverse complement strand
GGCTGCCGGGGGCGGACGCGGCCTGGCTGACCGGGGATTTCAATGACTGGGCCAAGTGGAAAGATTCGCTGCATCACATCGGCGGAGGGGTCTGGGAGATCACGCTGGACGGCTGGGACGCGCTGAAACACGGGCAGTATATCAAGCTGCTGGTGGGCCGGCAGGGGAGCAGCTTTGAGCGGATCCCGGCGTATATGACCCGCTGCGTCATGGACATGGCCAGCGAGACCCTGTGCGGGCAGATCTGGATGCCGGACGAACCTTTCGAGTGGACAGACGGGGATTTCTACGGCAGGCAAAGGCCGGATTCTCCGATGATCTATGAGGCGCATATCGGCATGGCGCAGGAGCACGGGCATATCGGCACGTACCGGGAGTTTGCGGACAACACCCTGGAGTGGATCAAATACGCCGGATACAACACCGTCCAGCTGATGGCCATCCAGGAGCATCCGTATTATGCTTCCTTCGGATACCAGGTAACGAACTTCTTTGCCCCGTCCCACCGGTACGGGACGCCGGAGGATCTGAAGTATCTGATCAACAAGGCGCATCATCTGGGAATCTCCGTCCTGCTGGACGTGGTGCACAGCCACGCCTGCCCGAACGTGGGCGAGGGCCTGAACCAGATGGACGGCACGGACGACCAGTATTTCCTGCCGGGAGACCGGGGATGGCATCCCGACTGGAAGACCCGGATCTTCGACTACAGCAAGCATGACGTGATTCATTTCCTGCTGAGCAACCTGAAATACTGGCAGGATGAATTCCACTTTGACGGGTTCCGGTTTGACGGCGTTACCTCCATGATGTACGAGAATCACGGGAACTGCTCCTTCAACGGGTATGATTCCTATTTCTCGATGAATACCAACGTGGACGGCCGGATCTATTTAATGCTGGCCAACGAGCTGATCCACGGGATCAATCCCAAGGCCATGACCATCGCGGAGGACGTCAGTTGCTTCCCGGGCATGTGCCTGCCGCTGGAATACGCCGGCGTAGGATTCGATTACCGCCTGGCGATGGGCATGCCGGACGTGTGGATCAAACTGGTGAAGGACCAGATGCAGGAAAACTGGGACATGCATGCCCTGTGGCATGAACTGACCTGGGGACGGCCCGGGGAAATGAGCATCGGCTACGCCGAATCCCACGACCAGGCGCTGGTGGGAGACAAATCCCTGATCTTCCGGATGGCGGACGCGGAGATGTACACCGGCATGGCGAAGGATTACCATTCCCTGAGCATGGACCGGGCGATCGATATGCACAAGGTGATCCGCTTCCTGACCTGCTCCCTGGCGGGAAACGGGTATCTGAATTTCATCGGCAACGAGTTCGGTCATCCGGAGTGGGTGGATTTTCCGCGGGAAGGGAACAACTGGAGTTACCACTATGCCCGCCGCCAGTGGTCGCTGGTGATGAACCGGGACACGAAATTCGAATGGCTGGCGAACTTTGACCGGGGCATGACCTACCTGATGAATACCCACAAGGTGCACTGCACAGGCCCCGCGGAAAGCCTGTGGATCGACAATGAAAAGAAGCTCCTGATCTTTGCCCGGGGCGGGCTGCTGTACGCCTTCAACCTGCATCCGACCTGGTCACAGGAGAGCGTGTTCATCAACTGCCGGGTCACCGGCCCCGGGGGATACAGGGTTATCTTCTCCACGGACGACTGGCCCTACGGCGGCCAGACCCGGATCAACATGGACAACGTGTACTGGGCGCAGGACACCGAATTCGGTTACGGGATCAGGATTTACCTGCCCTGCCGGACCGGCGTGGCAATGAAGAAAGTGGAATGGTAAGACCGGCGTGACACCGGGCCCCGGGATTCTCTGAACAAGGTACTCTGACAGGGAACCAGGCATTCTCCGTAAAGGTTTGACATTCTGGAACACCCCCTTGACGGGAACAGAAAAAAACCAAATAATGATTCCGGTGAAGGATCGGATGACTATCGGCAGAACCCCGTCGATGGTCAGAGAGCTGAAACAGCGGAAACAGACCCGCTGCATCGCGATCCATCACCGGAAGAAATACGAAGGGGGAGCGGGGGTCATGCTCTCCGGGGCAGGGAATGCCCTGATCCGAAAGGATCGAAGATTCGTCTTGGAGGACCTGAGATTTGAAAGACCTGATCAGAAAGATTCGGAACGCTTTGAAACATATCGGCGCCAGATTCATTCTAATCGCGCTGGCCGTGCTTTTGCTTACCGCCGGGATCGCCGTTTACAGCGGAAGACACCTGCTGGCGACCGAGAAAGAAGTCCTGCGGTCCCGGGGTGAAATCAACGCCAGGGAAGCGGCGCAGGAATATGACCGATGCCTGATCACGCGCGTGAATATCGTCACGCTGGTGGGGCGCACGGTAGAGAACATGCTCACATCCGGCACGGACAATGAGAAGATCAAAGCCTATCTGACAGAACAGACCAACAATATTGTCGTCACACTGGACCCGAGCACCACGGGCCTTTACGGATGGATCAACAGGGAATACCTGGACGGGGCGGGCTGGGTGCCTGACGCCGACTATGTCGCCACGGAACGCCCCTGGTATACCGAGACGATGGAATCGGACCGGGAGATCACGTTTGTCAGGCCCTATCTCGATTTACAGACAAACACCATCATGATGACGGTTTCTGACCTTATGGGCGACGGGGAAAGCGTTCTGGCCATGGACGTGAGCCTGGAACCCATTCAGCAGATCGTCGAGAAGGTATCGGCCGCCACCGAAGGCGGTCAGGCGTTTGTGCTGGATGACAGCGGCATCGTCGTCGCCCATTCGGACAAGAACCAGCTGGGCAAAAATTTCCTGAACGAAACGGACAGCCCCGGCGGGGCGGTTGCCCAAAAGATCCTCGTTGAGGGGCAGATGCAGTTTGACCTTCAGACAGGGGAAGGGAACTATTCCGTATATGTTGACAAACTGGAAGGCGGCTGGTTCAGCATCAGCCTGATCAACGCCGACATCTGGTATCGTCCTCTGACGCAGGCGATGATCATTTTCTATGCTATTCTTGCGGTGGTCGTGTTCTTCCTGGCCTATTTCTTCCTGAAAATGTACGCGAAGAACCGGACGCTGCAGCGGCTCCATACGCGGATCCATCTGGAAGAAAGCCGGGGGGAAAAGTGGAAGGCCCTTTCCGAGACAGACCGGATGACAGGCCTTTCCGACCGCGTCAGCGGCGAGCGGATGGTTGACGAACTGCTGAAATCCGGCCACTCCGGGATGTTTATCGAAGCGGACATTGATCGGTTCAAATCGATCAACGATACTTACGGCCATCAGACGGGGGACCTGGTGATTCAGGCGGTGGCAGACGCACTTCGCGCCACATTCCGTTCCAACGATATCATGATCCGGCTGGGCGGGGATGAATTCTGCGTATACGCGGTGGGGATCAATGACCGGGAGATGGGACAGGCCATTATCAGCCGCCTGTTTGAGCGGGTTCAGCGCATTCAGGTGGAGGGATTTCCGTCCGGACGGATCAGCATCAGCACAGGCGCCGTCATTCACACGGAAAAGGATGAAGCCTCCTTTGCGGAACTGTATGCCTGCGCTGACAGGGCAATGTACCGCAGCAAGAATATCAGAGGCAACAGCCTGACATTCGGGACGATATCCTGAGCATCATTCCGTTTTCCAGTTCACACCGTTTTCCCGGCAATACCGCTCGGCAAAGGAACCCGGCTGAACGATCGCAGTCAGTTTGTCGCATCCGTAGAACGCGTTTTCCCCGATGCCGGTGACGCCGGCGGGAATTACGATTTCCGTCAGATCCCAGCAGCAGGAAAAAGCGCTTTTTCCGATTTCCGTTACGCTCTCGGGGAGGGTCAGTTTCGTCAGGCAGTCACACAGTTCAAAAGCACTGTCGCCGATCCGGGTTACGCTGTCCGGAATCCGGATCTCCTTCAGCGCCCGGCAGCAGATGAAGGCGCTTTTTCCGATTTCCGCGGTTCCGTCCGGAATCGTATAACTTTCGGCCGTAAAAGCACACGGGTAACAGATCAGCCGCATATCGGCCCTGCTGAACAGGACTCCGTCAACCGTCGTCAGCCAGGGATGATCCGGCGAGACCGTGACGGCGGTAAACTGCAGACAGTTCCGGAACGGATTCCCCTCGATGGTGCTGACGCTGTCCGGAATCGTGATGCCGGGAAGCGAATCGCAGGAATAAAAAGCCTCGTCGCCGATGCTTGTCACGGTGTCCGGGATAATGACCTCCTCGAGAAATCCGCACCAGTAAAAGGCGCCTGTCCCGATCCCGGTGACCGTTTTTCCCTTCAGTTTGCGGGGAATTTCAAGCTTTTTCTTCTTTCCCGTATATTGAACGATTTCCGCCGTTCCGTCCTCCCGCAGGGTATAGACGAATTTCCCGCTGGTATACACTTTACCGCCGGCCGCCCGGCCAAAAGCGGGGACCATCATCAGCAGGAGCAGAAAAAGCCCGGCCAGTCTTTTTTTCATTATCACAACCTCCGGATGATACAGCGCTGCTGTGAAACCACGGAGGTCCGGATACGGAAATAACAGATCTTTCCGCTCTCAGCCTCTTGATTCCGGCTGAAACTGCTATTATACCGGACCTCTGACAATGAAGTATACCAGAACTGCCCCCGGATCACAACTGCCGGCAATCAGAAGAGTGTTGCGGTATTGCCAGGGTTTGTGATATAAAATATATCTGCACGGAGGGTTCCATGCCAACCGGCGAAGCCCGGCTGATTTTATCGAAAGGCTTTGCAAAGAAAGTCTCGGAAGGAGAATTTGCATGATTTCACTGATTATTGCCCTGGCTGTGCTTCTGCTCGGTTACCTGGTTTACAGCCGGGTGGCGGAAAAGGTTTTTGCGCCGGACGACCGGCAGACACCGGCCATCGCGATCAACGACGGCGTGGACTGCGTACCGATGAAGCCCTGGCGGGCGTTCCTTGTGCAGCTGCTGAACATCGCGGGGACCGGCCCGATCTTCGGCGCGATCATGGGTGCGTGCTTCGGCCCGGTGGTGTTCCTGTGGATTGTGTTCGGATCGATCCTCGGCGGTGCGGTACACGACTTCATGAGCGGCATGATTTCCAGCCGCCACGGCGGAAGCTCCATCGCGGAAATGAGCGGAATCTACCTGGGGAACGCCGCGCGGTGGGGTATGCGTATCTTCTCCATCATCCTGCTGGTACTGACAGGGACGGTGTTCGTAAACAGCCCGGCGGCACTGATCTCCCAGCTGACGTCCATGAACGAAACGTTCTGGATCGTAGTGATTCTGCTGTACTACGTACTGGCGACGCTGCTGCCGATCGACAAGCTGATCGGCAAGCTGTATCCCATCTTCGGCGTGATTCTGATCGTCATGGCGGTGAGCGTTCTGGGCGGGACGCTGTTCGGCGGATATAAGATTCCGGAACTGACGCTGCAGAACCTGCATCCGCAGGGGCTGCCGATCTGGCCGTATATGTTCATCACGGTGGCGTGCGGCGCGATTTCCGGATTCCACGCGACCCAGTCCCCGATGATCGCCAAGTGCATCACGAGCGAAAAGCAGGGACGCAGCATCTTCTACGGCGCGATGATCGCGGAGTCCGTGATCGCCCTGATCTGGGCGGCGGCCGGCGTGGCTTTCTACGGCACGACGCAGATGCTGAACGAGGCAATTACCAACCTGGGCCAGAGCGGAACGGTCTACGAAATCTCCCGGACGATGCTGGGCACCGTAGGCGGCATACTGGCGGTGATCGGCGTGGTGGTGTGCCCCATCACCTCCGGCGACACGGCTTTCCGCAGCGCGCGGCTGATCGTGGCGGAGATCACCAATCTGGACCAGAAGAAGATCCGGAACCGGCTGATCATCACGCTGCCGCTGCTGGCTGTCGGCGCGATCCTGACGCAGCTGGACTTCAACGTCCTGTGGCGCTACTTCTCGTGGAGCAACCAGACGCTGGCGATGATCTCCCTGTGGGTGGCGACCGCCTACCTGCTGAAGACGGGGACGGTGAAATTCGGAACCCTGGTCACGGCTTTGCCGGCGACGTTCATGTCCGCCGTCAGCCTGACCTATATCCTGATGGCCAAAGAGGGCTTCAGCCTGTCTTCTTCCATTGCGTATCCGGCCGGCATCGCATTCGCGGCGGCACTGTTCGGCGTATATGTATACATGTACCACAAAATAAAGAAGCCCCTCAACGCGTAAGTAAAGAAGTTACGGCAAAGACTGAAAAGCGGCATCATCCTTTTATTCCTGGCCGCTGTGCTCGCGTGGACCGGCGGTGCGGCTGCCCGGGCGGAGAAAGAGGAGGAGAAGCGGGAGATGACCGGAAAGGCAAAGATCGAAACGGTGGCGGCGGACGATTTCACGATGGACTATTTCCGCTTCGGGCACGGGGAGCAGACGCTGGTAATCCTGCCCGGACTCAGCGTGGAAAGCGTCATGAAATTCGCAGACACCGTGGCGTCGGCATACGCTTCCTTCGAAGAGGAGTTTACGGTTTACGTGCTTGACCGGCGGAAAGAACTGCCCCCGGTTTATCCCATCCGCGATATCGCGCGGGATACGGCGGCGGCGCTCCGGGCGCTGGGCCTTGACGGGATCTGCCTGTTCGGCGCGTCCCAGGGCGGCATGATCGCGATGAGGCTTGCCATCGAACACCCGGACCTGGTCAGCAAACTGATTCTCGGCTCCACCTCCTCCCATATCACGGAGGAACAGTACCGGGTTATCGACGGATGGGTCCGGCTGGCAAGGGCCGGAAAGGCGGAAGAACTGTATCTGGCTTTCGGGCAGGCTATTTATCCGCAGCAGGTGTATGAGCAGGCGAAGGGACTGCTGACCGAAAGCGCGAAAGGCGTAACGGAAGAAGATCTCAGGCGCTTTGTGATCCTGGCAGAGGGCATCCGGGGCTTCGACGTGACGGATCAGCTGGGGAAGATCGCCTGCCCGGTGCTGGTGATCGGCTCGGCGGACGATCGCGTGCTGGGCAGCGAGGCGTCCGAAACAATCGCGGAGGCGCTGCAAGACCGGCCGGAGTGCGAACTGTACCTGTACGACGGATACGGGCACGCGGTATACGACCTGGCGCCCGACTACAAACAGAGAATGCTGAATTTTTTTACCCGGGAGAGGTGAGGTTCCCCGGGAGAACTGAAAAGAACCGGAAAGAGAAAGACGCCTTTATCCGGGCAAGGCGAAGAGCCCATGCCCGGATAAAGGCGTCTGTCAGCAGGAACGACTGAAAACCATCCGGGGAACAGCCCGGCGGACAATTTCATCCGGTGAGGAGGAAGGGGAGACCCAGGCGCGGACCAGCTCCTTCGGGAGAATCACGGGCATCCGGTCATGAATAAAGCGGATGTCTTCCTCAGGTTCCCGCGTCAGGACCGAGAAGACGGGGATTTGCATCCCCGCCTTTTGTTCAAACCGGTACAGCCCGGCCAGGCAGGAAAGGGAGGCCCCTTCCGGACGGAGCAGATATTTGGCGCCGGTCTTCATGCGGCCGGTTTCCGGATCCGGAAGATGTTCCCATTCAAAATACCAGGACATGGGAATCGCGCAGCGGCGCTTTGCCCAGGCATCCTTCCAGAGGGGCTTCTCCTTCGCCGTTTCGACACGGCAGTTGATCAGGGGCTGGCCGGAGCGGGGATTCGTAAACCCCCAGAGCATCGGAAAGACGGCGGGCACACCGGACCGGGCCGGGGCGACCACAGGCGCGATATCCGCCGGGCGGACTTCGCCGGAGGTCGTCAGCGGACGGGCAAATTTCTCCCGCAGCTGATCCGCCAGCGGATTGCGGTTCATGGCCTCGACAATCGGGCGCAGTTCCGGCGATTCTTCCAGATAATATCTGCAGCACATACTGATTTCGCTATCCCTTCAGGTTTCTTACGGGCAGAGGGTAAAGAACGGCGGCTCATCAGCCTCCGGGAAGTCAAAAATGCCGCGGCCGTCCACGAGCGTGGAACTCTCAATCCCCGCGACATCGGCCAGGGGGATCGCCGTATCGTCCACGGCGACGGAGCGGGGGCCGACGCCCCGGCAGATTCCGGACACCGTTTCATACCGGCCGCAGTCTCCGTCGGGGAAGGGGATAAAACGGGTAACCGACACGGGCACGCGATTCTCCCGGGCAAGATGCCCGTTCCGGGTCAGGCGGTGAAGGATTCCGAGCCGGCGATCCAGCTCCTCCTTTTCATCGTCGCTCAGCTCCCGCCGGGGCTCGCAGAGGACCTCTGTGGAAGCCAGCGCCTCGTCAAAGCCGGCAAGGGCGTCGAAGGGAGCGAAGATTTTGGCCCGGCGGACGGGATCCATGGACGGATGGCGGAGGCGGAATGCGTCAAAGGGCTCATGGACCGGCCGGCCTTTCAGAAACACGTCGCGGTATTCGAAATCCGCGGGCATCGCCATATCACCGATCATCCGGGCACCTCCGTTTCTTCGACCGGTCAGGCCCGATGGCCTCCGATCTGTCTGTTCCGCTCCAGACTGGTAGCGCCCTTCAGGAGGTTTTTCCCCATGAAGAGGGCGTTCGCGCCGTAACGGGAGCGGACCCTGAGCATGGCGGCCTGGATTTTCCGCTCCCGCTCCAGGGCGTCGTAATCCGTCAAAAGGTCGAGCTGGCAGACGCCGTCATCCGCCGTCACGTCACAGGCGCTGATCCCGAGCCGGCGGAAGAGGAGGCGGGAATCCGCCTTCCCGTCAAAGGAGGCCAGAAGGCCGTCACGAACGGCCCGCAGGCTGTTCGTCCTCCCCCGCATTTTAACGGTCCCGCCGCTGTGAACAGGATGAAGGCGGCCGTAGAAATCCAGGCAAACGGGGCCGGTGTAAGCGGGACAGAGCTCGAGGCTTTTCCAGTCATAACTTACCCACCAGACAAAGGCGGGGGAAAGAAGCTTCTTTTCAAACAGATCGGCGCAGAGCGCGTCAATCATCTCGGAGAAGACGAGACGCGCCTCGTCAAACCCATAGGGCCTCGGGAGCACCTGCCCCTTCGACAGGGAGCGGGAATCCGAACGGTGGGTCCTGATATCCCGCATGGTGACCGGCTCCAGGCCCCAGGCGTGGTCGATCAGGATTTCCCCGTCGATACCGAACTCCCGGTAGAACCATTCCTCATCATACTGACTTTTCCGGGCGATATCCCCCATGGTGAAGAGGTATGCCTTTTCAAGCCTGCGAGCCTTTCCGGGGCCGATCATCCAGAAATCGGTCAGCGGCCTGTGGTTCCAGAGAAGATAGCAGTAGCCGGACTCATTCAGTTCGGCGATGCGCAGGCCGTCCGCATCCGCGGGCATCCGCTTCGCGACCGTATCCATACAGACCTTGGCCAGATACAGATTTGTCCCGATGCCGACGGTGGCGGTGATGCCGGTAACATGCAGCACGTCCCGGACAATCTCCGCCGCCATGAGGCGCGCCGGCTCGACACCCTGCCTTTCGGCCTTCTGCCGGTACAGGTGCAGATAAGGGCCGCAGTCGATAAACGACTCGTCAATGCTGTAAACATGGACATCCTCGGGAGCGACGTATTTCAGGATCACGGAATGGATCAGAGCGGAAACCCGCTCGTATTCCGCCATGCGGGGAACGGCAATCAGGTAGGAAAGCCTTTGGCGGTGCTGCCGCTCCCAGAGGGCGATGGCCCGTTTGGCTTCGAAGAGGCGAGGGCGGGCAGGCACGCCTTTGGCCTTGAGGGCGGGGGAGACCGCCAGGCAAATCGTCTTATCGGTACGGCTTTCATCCGCGACAAGAAGGTTCGCCCGGAGCGGGTCAAGACCGCGGGAAACGCATTCCACGGAGGCGTAGAAGCTTTTCATATCAATGGCCACAAACGCGCCCACGGAAGGCAGCCCCCTTTACTCCCAGGAATCGAGATGATGCGCCTGACGGAACTCCCGCACCCGATCCTCAAAAATTTCTTCAGCGAGGCTCCGGTCCTTCGACGACAGGTAGTCCGACTCAGCGACAACGCCGAGCACCCGGCCGCGGACAACCAGCCGGTTATCTTCGGACTTCACCGGATAGGGCCGGTCCGCGTTGAGCGAACAGAGGGACCGGTCTTCCGCCACACGCTTGATCACGGCGCCGTCATCGGTATCCACGATAATATCCGTCCCGGGCCGGGCCTCCTCCGTGGCGGCGTAGTAAACATAATCCCCATCGTGGTAAACCGGCTCCATACTGTCCCCCGAAACGCGGACGATCCCGTCCGCCCGGGCGTTGATACTGTTCCGCCGGAGAAAAGTGTAGGACGGGACGGCGTCCGCCACCTCGACCCCGGCGCCGGCGGCCACCGCGGCGGGACGAATTTCAACAAAAACGGTATTCTCCCGCAGGGCGCTCTGGCGCGCGGAAAGCTCCTCATCCACCATGATGCCGAGCACCTTGTCAACCAGATTCCGCCCGAGCGGGGAGAGGAGGCGGAAGTTCGCCAGAACCTGCTCCTCCTGCAGGGAGAGGCCGACATCGGACGGCATGTCAAACAACTTGTGCACAGGAATGTCCAAAAGGGAACAGAGGGCGGGGATACAGCTGTAATCGGGCTTGTTCCTGCCGGACTCCCAGTTAATGATGGTGTTCCGGGTGACGTTCATCCCCAGGGCGAGCTCCTGCTGCGAAAGGCGGGCCTTCTTCCGGTATTGCCTCAGGATTTCACTGAAATTCCCCCCCGGGGCCTGATCCATCTCCTCTTTTTTCGCAATCTCTTCTGTTTTCATAGTGCCTTCCTTTTCCGCAATATCTTTTGCTTTTATGACGTTCTCCGCTTCCGGTATGCCGGCCTTCAGGCCGGTTTTCGAGTTTGCAGGATCATCATAGCACATCGAATTTAACATGTCAACAGAAAAGTGAGAAAGAAATTAAACAAACAAGATCAATACCGGTTTACGGCCTGTAGAATAAGGCGCCAGGCCGGGAACGGAGAGCCGGGGAAGGAGCGAAGGGAGCGGATCCGGGGGAAGCAGGACGGGGCAGCGAGCCGAAACCGGAGGACCGGGGTAGGCGGAAAGATCAGGTGGTGCAGAATGATCCGAATTATGATATAGTACTCGGGAACAGAGAATCATGCTTCCGGCCTGCCCGTTTTACAGGGCAGGAAAGCCGGGAATACGAAAAACCCGAGGTGAGCATATGAGACAGTACGTAATGGGAAACGGCGCCATCGCGCTTGGGGCGCTTTCCGCCGGCGTCCGGCTGGTGGCGGGATATCCGGGGACCCCGTCTTCCGAGATTATCGAGACGATCTCGAAGGTTCCGCACGAGGGCGTATGGCTGGAATGGTCGGTGAACGAGAAGGCGGCCCTGGAGGTGGCGGCGGCCGCGGCGTACAGCGGCGCCCGGGCAATGGTGACCATGAAGCAGATGGGGCTGAACGTCGCCTCCGATCCCCTGATGTCGGTGGCCTATATCGGCGTGAAGGGCGGAATGGTCATCGTCAGCGCGGACGATCCCGGACCCATTTCCTCCCAGACGGAGCAGGATACCCGCCGGTTCGCGGACTTCTGCCGCATCCCGGTGTTCGATCCAGCCTCCCCGGAGGAGGGATACGAGATGATCCGGGAAGCATTTGAGTACTCCGAAAAGTACGGCACGCCGGTGCTGTTCCGGCCGACGACGCGGGTCTGCCACGCGTACGCGGCCATCGAGACGCCGGAGACTTTTACGCCGAAGGCGTACGACGGCTTCGAGCGGGATCCCGCGAGGTGGGTGATTTTTCCCCGGCTGAGCTATCTCAACCACGGGAAGATCGAGAAGCGCAACGAGGAGATCGCCAGGGACTTTTCTTCCTTCCGGTTCAACACCGTCGAAGGGAAGGCCGCCGGAAAGGCCGTCGTCACATCCGGGGTCAGCTATGCTTATGTCAGGGAATGCCTGAAGGGGCAGGAGGACGTCCGGCTGATCCGGATTGCCACCGCGTTCCCGTTCCCGGAAGAATTCATGCTGAAAGCGCTGGAGGGCGTGCGGGAGGTTCTGTGCGTAGAGGAACTGAGCCCGTACATCGAAGAGCAGGTGCTTAAAACCGCGGGAAAGCATCGGCTGGACCTGCGGGTCAGCGGCAAGCTGGACGGCAGCGTGCCGCACAACGGCGAGAACAGCGTGGAAGGCTGCGCCGGGATCCTGGAGCGGTTCCTGGGCAGGGAGAGTGAACGGGAGCAGACGGATCTGAACGACGCGCCGGCGCTGCCGGTCCGCCCGCCGGTGCTGTGCGCGGGCTGCCCCCACAGGGCTTCGTTCTACGCGGTGAAGCAGGCGATGAAGGGCAGGAAGGCCGTG
>Ga0310696_10008106_pt1 | contig 12279 bp, 9 predicted proteins | sample AusTroGonzalo_MG_4_FD_203885 | JGI IMG/M metagenome (GOLD analysis project Ga0310696, IMG submission 203885) | Bovine rumen microbial communities from tropical cattle in Woodstock, Queensland, Australia - Gonzalo_02 (v2) (version 2) | ecosystem: Host-associated > Mammals > Digestive system >... | reverse complement strand
GCCCAAGCGCAACGACGAGCGCATCAAGTCCCTCCTCTTCGGCGAGAAGGGCAAGAACGGCAAGCGCAACGGCGCCGGCGCGTTCAACCACTCGCTCAACGTCTTCATCAAGTACCCCGAGTCCACGTGGGCGTCCCAGGCGGGCGACATGAGCGAGGAGATCCGCAAGTTCGCGGAGGACACGTACGGGGCGAAGATCAAGACGACCATCACGGAAGAGCAGCGCCAGAAGGTGCGCGCGATGCAGTTCCGCTCCGCCGACGAGAAGTTCGCCTCTGGCGAATACGCCGAGGCCATCGCGGACTACGCCCAGGCCCTGGCCCAGTATCCCGAGGGGCGGGAGTCCATCCGCGCCATCGAGAACACGGCGACCTCGTTCCTGAACCTCATCGCGCGCAACAAGGGCGACAAGGCGAAGGTCGACGGGTGGCGCATTGACGCCGACGCGGTCGAAGGCTACATCGCGGAGCGCTTCGGCGGGCACAGGGACCGCGCCGTGATGACGGACGCCGGCGACGCCGTGCTGCGCCTTGCGGCGCTCGAGAAGCAGCGCGGCGAGGTTTCCCGCGCAGACAGGCTCTACAAGGAGTTCCTCCTCAACTACCGCCGCCACGCCAACGCGTCGCTCATGGCCGCCTCCATCGCCGGCGAGGCCCAGCGCGCCGGCAGGTTCGCCGACGCGGCTGCGCTCTACGAGATCATCTGCCGCAACTACACCAACTCGGTCCACTACGCGACGGCGCTCGTCAACCTCGCGGTCTGCCACGAGAAGCTCGGCGACCGCAAGTCCGCGATCGAGTGCCTCGGCGTGTACGTCGCGACGGAGAAGAGCCGCCTGAAGAGGACCCAGGCGCAGATGCAGCTCGCGATGCTCTACCAGAAGGACGGGCTCGACACCTTCAAGTCCGCCGAGACGAATGAGACGCCCGAGGCTGTTTCGAAGCAGTTCGGGGCCGGCTCGGCCCAGATCGTCCGCGGCATCAAGCAGTTCCTGGAATTCGCGGCGACGTGCGAGAAGGCCCTTGCCGACCCCGGCGTCCCCGCGGTCGAGAAGAAGCAGTACGGCGAGCTCCGCGAGGCCGCGCTGTACCTCGCGGGCGACTGCTGGGGCCGCATCACAAAGCCCGAGGGGAAGCTGGAGGAATGCCGCAGGAAGTCCGCCGAGGCGCTCGAGGCGTACGTGAAGCAGTACCCGAAGGGCAAGTACGCGAAGGCGGCGTACGTGAAGCTCGGCACGATCTACACGGCGCTCGGCGACCTGGCGGGGTCCAAGGACGCGCTTGACCGCCTTTCGAAGGCGTTCCCCGACTCCGACGAGGCCAAGAACGCCATGCCGCGCCTTGCGAAGAACCTCATCGAGATGGGCCTCGCCAAGGAGGGCACCGAGATCTACGCGAACATGCTCAGGACGGACGGCGCCTACACCGCGCAGCAGTTCGTGAACGCCGGCGAGGCGCTCATCACGGCGAAGAGCTGGGACCTCGCGGACCAGGCGTTCGAAAAGGCGATAGCGAAGGCGGGCACCAACCAGGTGACGACTGTCGCGAAGGCCCGCATCGGCCAGGCCAACGCGCTCTTCCGCCAGAAGTCCTATGCCGAGGCTCGCAGCCAGCTCGACCTCTTCCTTTCCGACGAGAAGATGTCCAAGCTCCCGATCGCGGCAGACGCGAACCTCCTCCTCGTCGAGGTCGCGTCCGAGCAGGGCCGCCTCGAGAAGAACGACCAGATCAGGCGCAAGAACTTCAACGCCGCCGTCGGCGCGGTCAAGAAGCTCCGCGCCTACTGGAGGTCCAAGCCGAAGCACGAGCAGGACGCGGTGGACCTCATGAGCGCGGACATAGTCGTCAGGCGCATGCAGGCCGAGGACGCCATGGGGCTCGAGGCGCAGGCCAAGGACTCCTGCCAGACGGCCGCGCAGATGTTCCAGACCTTCCTCCAGTCCCACGGCGTCGACGAGGCCCATCCGATCGACAAGATGTCCGCTGGCGAGCTCGCCAACCTCGAGCGCTGCTACGCGACCATGGTGCCGCTGTTCTCCCGCCTTGGCAGGGAGCAGGCCGACGTAGTGCTGAAGTTCGGCCAGGAGTACCTCGAATACTTCCCCAACGGCAAGGCCCGCACCGAGATCATCAACTGCATCAACCGCGCCAAGGCGTCCGGCGTGCAGGCTCCGGTCCAGGAGGCCAGACCCGAGGCGGAGCAGAAGCCGTCCGAGGCGGCCGAGCCGGCCCCCGAAAAGCCCGAAACCAGCCAGTCTGAAACCAGCCAGCCTGAAAACAGCCAGTCTGAAACCAGCCAATCTTAAGGAGACACCAAATGAAGAAAATCGCAGCGGCCGCAGTCGTGGTCCTGGCGGCATCGTCCGTCTGGGCCGTTCCCGGCACGATCAAGACAGCAAACGACCAGAAGAGCGGCGACATCACGTGGCAGCGCAGCACCAAGAGCTACCTGCTGACGTACAAGAAGAACAAGACCGACGTCAACGCGGAATACCCGCTTGCGGACGTCGTCAAGCTCGACGTCGACAAGCCCGCCACCTTCGACCGTCTCGTCGAGATGGTCACCCGCGGGCAGGGGGCCAACGCCATCGCCGGGCTCTCCGCCATCGTCTCCGAATACAGGATGCTGCAGTGGGACAAGGCGGCGGGCCGCTACCTCGTCGAGGCGTATCTCTCCGCCAACAACCCCCAGAAGGCGTACGACGTCGCGTCCGGCATCATCGCGGACGACAAGGCCGCCGCGTGGAGCGGCGCGCTCGCGCCGGCCTACTGGCAGTCGCTCCTCAAGCTCGGAAAGAACACGCAGCTCGAGAACTGCCTCAGGAAGGCCGCCTCGACCGGCGACCGCAGCACCAGCGCCGAGGCGCTGCTGATGCGCGGCGACATGATCCTCGCCAACGGGGGCGACACGCCGGAAGCGTACCGCCAGGCGCTCATTGACGCGTATCTCCGCGTGGCGCTCATGTACACCGACGAGCCCTGCAAGGCCGCCCGGTCCTCCGCAATGCAGAAGGCCGCCTCGTGCTTCGACAAGCTCGGCTTTGCCTCCAGGGCGGAGAACATGCGCGCGCAGGCCCGCATGCTCTAGTCATTTCTGCAAGCGATAGTCCAAACCAAACTTAAACCAAACCTAAGGAAACAACCAAATGAGCAAGTTCAAGAAGTCCCTGATCGCGTCCATGATCGTCGTCGGTACGTGCGTGGCACCCGTCGCAGCGCTTAACAGCTTCGGCCAGGAAATGGTCGACGACAGCGGCAACGCCGTCTCGCAGGACACGACCAAGTCCAAGAAAACAGGCGGCGGGTTCAAGGACATCGTCTTCGGCTCGGGAATCGTCGGCATGCTCCTCTGGTTCGCCCTGTTCGGCGACGGCGCGCTCGCGATCTACTTCTGCATCGACTGCTCGATCCTCATCAAGCCCGAGAAGCTCATGCCCAACAGGCTCATCGACCAGGTCCAGAAGGCCATGAGCGAGGGCGACATCGTGGCCGCGATGGACGCGTGCCAGAACACGCCATCGTGCATGTCCAACATCCTCGCGGCGGCGTTCCAGCACGTCGAGGAGGGCTTTGACGTGATCCAGGAGGCCGTCAACGCGGCGTCGGACCTCGAGCAGGAGAAGCTGATGCAGCGCCTGCAGTGGATTTCCGTCTGCGGCAACCTCGGCCCGTCCCTCGGCCTTCTCGGTACGGTGCAAGGCATGATCCTCACGTTCAACGCCCTCGCCCAGGGCGGCGCGGGCGACGCAGCGGCCCTCGCGAGCTCGATCGGCCAGGCCCTCTGGACGACGGCCGGCGGCCTTATCGTGTCCATCCCGTCCATCACCGCGTTCTACTCGCTTCGCAACAACGCCAACAGGCTCATCCTCCGCATGACGGCCGTGACGATGGAGTTCCTGAACGGACTCCGCAACGTCGAGGTCGCCCCCGAAGAGGGCTCCGAGATGCCCGCCTGACGCGTGACTGGTCAGGAGACCGACAATGGCAAGGAAGCCACAGGACAATCCACAGCTGGACATGACGCCGATGATCGACGTCGTGTTCGAGCTGATCATCTTCTTCGTGGTGACCCTCACCGAGGCGCAGAAGAAGGATGAGACAATCGAGCTCGAGGACGGAAAGCACGGCGTGGTCCTCACGCCGGACGAGCTGCCGGCCCGCCACATGCAGATCGACATCGCCAAGGACGGCCGAATCTCCATGGGCAACCGGACCCTCCTCCCCGACGAGATACACCGCCGCGTGAAGGAGAAGAAGGAAAAGTGGGGCGAGTTCCCGATACTCATCCGCGCCGACTTCGCCGCCGAGCACGCAGCCGTGCACAAGGTCATGGACGCCTGCACGTCCGCAGGCATCTGGAAGCTCTCGTTCATGGCTGTCCACGAGGACAAGACCAACGCGCGCAAGAGGCTCCACAGGAAATAGGAGTAACCCACCATGGCAAGGAAGACACAGGACAATCCGCAGCTGGACATGACGCCGATGATCGACGTCGTGTTCGAGCTGATCATCTTCTTCGTCGTCACGATCAAGCAGGAAGACATCTTCTCCAAGCTCAACTGCAACAGGCCCGCTCCGCAGCCGCCAAACGTCACGGACAAGCAGGAGGAGGAGATCAGCGTCAACATCGAGATCGGCCGCCGCTACGACGGAAGCCCCCAGGGCGTCATCCTCTACAACAAGAGGGAGGTCAAGCGGACCGAGCTCGACCAGCACCTGCGCGATATCGCGAGGACCAAGAAGACGACTCCGATAATCGTGAAGTGCGAGGATCGCAGCCCCCACAAGGCGCTTGTGGACGTTCTGGACATCTGCTACAAGAACGAACTGTACAGCGTCAGCGTGTTCTCAATGTAAAACCAGGGCGGCGCCCGCCCAAAACGGGGAGTATATCAAGCCATGAGCGAAGACGATCTTGTCATAGACCTCGAGTCGATCGAGGAGAAGTACGAGGAGAAGGGCTTTTTCCGCCGCATAAGCGACATGGTGGCCGGACTAGGCATGCCGAGCAACACGCGCGAGTACAAGCTCGCGCGCGTCGAGCTGCAGCGCCTGGCGGCGCCTTTGATCGCGATCGTGTCCGTCACGCTGTTCGTAGTCGTGCTCATCGTCGTCACGGCCGTTTCCGGACAGCAGAAGGACGTGATCGAGGTCAGCATCGCCGAAGTCGACGACGAAGAGCCGCCGCTCGAGGAGAAGATCGAAGAGCCGCCGGACGACATCGAGCCCCCGCCGATGGAGGACGTCGAGGTCCTGGTGGACACGCCGACCCCCGGCCCGGTTTCCGAAATAACCCCCATGCCCTCGCCGCCGAACACGCAGGTCACCGTCAAGCCCGCCCCGCAGGACACGGTCGCCTTCGTCGATTCGCCCGTCAAGATGAAGTCCATGGTCGGCTCCCGCACCCCCGGCTCCATCGGCGCCGCCACGAGGGGCGGCTCGGGCTACGGCGATCCGAGCACCGAGGCCTGCGTCATGAAGGTGCTCTGGTGGCTCAAGGCCAACCAGCAGTCCGACGGAAGCTGGAAGGGCGGCAATGCGCTTGCCAACACCGCGCTCGCGACGCTTACCTACCTCGCCCACGGCGAGTACCCGGGAAGCCCGTCCAGCTTCCAGAAGGACTTCGGACCGGTCGTGCAGCAGGCGATCAGCTACCTCGTCAATTCCGTCGACCAGAGCGGCGGCAAGGTGAGTATGAGAGGCGCGGACGGCAACGAATACGCCTTCCTCATGGCCACGTACGCGCTCTGCGAGGCGTACGGCATGACGAAGAACCCGAACTGCAAGGACGTTGCCAACGTCTGCCTCGACCGCATCGTGCGCGGACAGTCCCCGACCGGCGGCTGGGACTACAAGCTCAACCCGCAGTCCACCCGCGACGACATGTCCTTCGCAGGCTGGGCGCTTCAGGCGCTCAAGGCCGGCAAGATGGCCGGACTCCACCCCGAGGGCCTCGACGAGTGCATCAAGAAGGCCGTTAAGTGCCTCAAGACGCGCAACTTCAAGAACGGCGGATTCAACTACGTGGCCGGCGGCAACCCGACCGGGCTCACGGCCACCGGATGCCTCGCCATGCAGCTTCTCGGCTACGGCAACCAGTCCGAGGTCACGTCCGCTCTCGACTACATGCGCGAGTGGATGCCTTCCTTCGATGCGGCCGAGGTCTGCGCGAAGAAGAACCCCGGCAATTCGCCCCAGTACTACTGCTACTACGCGACGCAGTGCAAGTACCAGGCCGGCATGAAGCAGGGCGCCAAGAAGAGCGACGAGCTGACCTGGCAGACCTGGAACCAGGCGATGAAGAAGTACTACACCACCTCTATCATCGACGATCCGAATCCCGTCAAGGACTGGAGCGGCAAGAACCACAAGCAGGGCCACTTCGAGAACAAGGACGCCCACACGTCGCGTCCGACGATGGACACCTGCCTCGCGGCGCTCCAGCTGATGGTGTACTACCGCTACCTCCCGACGACCCAGACCAAGGCCGGCGCGGACATTGCCGACCAGCAGGCCGGAGCCGAGGCTGCCGTGGACAAGGGTGGCGACGTCGGCGTCGAGGTCGACATCTGAGCTAGCGTCCGGCGGTGAGCTTTTCCGTTTTTCTCGCAACCAAGTACCTCAGGCCGAAGCGCTCCGTCGCTTCGGTCATTACTTGCGTATCCGTGCTCGGCGTAATGCTGGGCGTCGCCGCCGTCATCATCGTCCGCAGCGTGATGACCGGATTCGGGGACATATGGGAGCGCAAGATACTGGACTTCAAGCCGCACGTGTCCCTCGTACCCGTGTCCGGCAACGTCGTGACTGGCGAGGACGAGCTGGCGGACGCGCTAAGGTCCGTCCCCGGCGTTACGAGCGTGACGCCCGAGATCGACACCAGGGTCCTGCTCTCGTACAGGGGACGGGTCCTCGCGCCCGTCATGCTGGGCGTGGACGGCGAGGAGTTCACCAAGGCGTACAAGGTCGGCAGTCCCCTCGCGGGCACCTTCGACCTGGACGGCGACTCTATTGTCATAGGGCGCCACGTCGCGCGCCAGCTGGGCGTCTGGATAGGAGACGAGGTCACGGTCTACTCGCCGAAGACCCTCGTCTCGAAGGACGAGGTCTTTCTTCCGATCAAGTGGCGGGTCGTCGGCATTTTCTCGTGCGGACAGTACGACTACGACTCTGGATACGTCGTCGCGTCGCTCCCTAACGTCCGCGACCTCATGGGGATGGAGCGCGGCGTTTTCGCCGTGCACGTCAAGACCGACCGGCCGACGGACCCCGTGGGCTTTCCGGCGCTGCTGGAGGCCGTCGACCGCATCGCGCCGCAAATGCGCGCCATGACGTGGCAGGAGGCGGACAGCGAGCTCTTCGGCGCCCTCGCGGTAGAGAAGAACATGACCGCGATCCTGCTGCTCCTCATCTCGCTCGTCGCGCTCTTCTGCGTGATGAACACGCTTCTCGTGCTCACGGTCCAGAAGACCCCCGAGATCGGACTCCTGAAGGCGCTTGGCTTTGGCAAGGCCCAGATCGCCGGCGTCTTCATGACGCACGGGATGGTCCAGTGCACGGCAGGCGTAGTGCTGGGGCTCCTGGCCAGCTGGGCGGTCCTGTCGAATCTCCAGAACATCGTGGCGTGGCTTGCGCGGATGGGGTTCCAGGTGTTTCCCGAGGCGATCTACGGACTCGCCGAGATTCCCCACCGCATAATCCCGTCCGACATTGCGTGGACGGTCGCGATCGTGTACGCGTTCGGACTCATGGCGTCCCTGGTCCCGGCCATGCTGGCCGCTCTGAAGGACCCCGTAAAGGCTCTCGACGAATGACGGTTCTTGAAACACACGGACTCAGGAAGACTTTCAAGACCCCCGGCCTCCCGACGGTCGAGGTTCTGAAGGGCGTGGACCTGTCCGTCTCCGCAGGCGAGAAAGTCGCCATCGTCGGAAGGTCCGGGTCCGGCAAGTCGACTCTCCTCCACATCCTCGGCGGGCTTCTCAGGCCGACGTCCGGCAAGGTGAGCCGTCCGGACAACTTCGGGTTTGTCTTCCAGGCCTACCACCTCATGCCCGAGCTGACGGTCGCCGAGAACGTGATCCTGCCCGCGATGGCGTGGAGGTACCGCGGTTCGCTTTCCGGGTCCGGAGTCAAGGCGCGCGCCGCGGAGCTCCTCGAGCGCGTGGGGCTCAAGGACCGCGCGGACCATCTCCCGGCGGAGCTGTCCGGCGGCGAGAGGCAGCGCGTCGCCCTGGCGCGCGCGCTCGTCACTTCGCCGTCGCTGGTCCTTGCGGACGAGCCGACGGGCAACCTGGACGCGATGACTGGCGCGGACATACTCAAGATGCTTTCCGAGCTCTCGCAGGGCGACACGGCCCTTGTGATGGTGACGCATTCGCCGGCCGCCGCGGCCATCTGCGACCGCACTCTCGCGCTCGAGGACGGCGTCCTCAAGACCGCCTGATTTTCACTTCATCGCAAGTCCGCCCTTCGCAAGTTCCCGAAAATTTGGTACAATCTTCACAAAGGGGTGTGCTACAGATGGAAACTTTGCAGCAGTCGGCGGAATCTGCCGTCAACTACCGTCAGATAGCGGAGGCGCTGCGCGACGAGATTCGCGCAGGCGCATACGCGGTCTCCAACTCGTTCCCGAGCCTTACGAAGATAATGCAGCGCTTCGGCGTCTCGCGTCCAAGCGCCGTCAGGAGCGTCGCCGAGCTGAAGCGGCTGGGGCTTGTCACGGTCCGGAAGGGCGCCGGCACGTTCGTGTCCAACAAGAACCGCACGATCGGCCTGGCGATTCCCGGAACGGCGGACTCCGAGTTCTTCGCCGCCATCATGGACGGGCTCGTCTTCAACTGCAACAAGTACGGGATGGACCTCGTCGCAGGCGACATCTTCGCGGTGGACCACAGAAAGCGCGACAGGCAGGCCGAACGCCTTGCGCGGCACTTCGCGTCCATCGGCGCCGCGGGCGTCATAATGCAGCCCGTGGGGTTCTCCGAAACCGCGGCCCGCACAAACGGCATCATCTCCGACATCCTCGACAAGGCCGGGATCCCGGTCGTCCTCGTGGACTACGACATCGTGCAGCCTCCGGAGCGCAGCAAGTACGACCTGGTGTCCATCAACAACTTCAGCGCGGGCCGCAAGGTCGCGGCGCACCTGCTGAGTGTCGGCGCGAAGAGGATATGCTGCCTGCTGCGGCACCTGTGCGCCGAGAGCGTCCACACCCGCTTCGCCGGCGTGGACGCCGAGTTGTTCCGCATGTCGGGACTGCGCGCGGACATAGTCGAGGGCGAGCCGACGGACGCCAAGTCCGTCGCCGCGATCCTCAGGAAGTACCGTCCGGACGCGATAGTCTGCTCGAACGACATTGCCGCGGGGTGGCTTTCCGCGACGCTGAGGAAGCTCGGCGTCCTTGTCCCGCGCGACGTCATGATCGCGGGCTTCGACGACGTGCGCGAGGCGGCCATCATGAAGCCGCCGCTCACCACGGTGCGCCAGCCCTGCTTCGAACTTGCGAACATGGCGTTCAAGACGCTTCTCGAACGCATGGCCAGGCCGGGGCTCTTCCCGCGCGAGATACTGCTCGACACGCAGCTCGTCGTGCGCGAGTCAACGAAACCACAGAACAAGGCAAGAAAATGAACAAGACAGTCGCATTCGCCGCAGTAGCCGGAATGCTTTTCGCCGCGGCGCCTTCCATCGCGGAGACCTCCGCGGACGCGATCCCGTTCCGCGGGGTGGTCGAGGGGTTCTACGGACGCCCGTGGGGCACAGAGGGACGGCTCTCGCTCCTCAAGTTCATGGGCGAGAACGACCTCAACGTCTTCATCTACGGACCCAAGGACGACCCGTACCACCACGCCAAGTGGCGCGAGCCGTATCCCGAAAGCGAGATGCGCGACTTCAGGCGCATCCTCGGGGCCGCCAGGGAGAACAAGGTCGCCTTCTACTGGGCGATCCACCTCGGCGGCAGCTTCAAGAACGGGAGCGAGGAGGACTACGCGGCGCTGTTCCGCAAGCTCGGGCTCATGTACGACGAGGGCTTTCGCGCCTTCGCGGTGTTCTTCGACGACTTCGGCGAGTCCGACGCAAAGCTCCATTCCGAGATATGCAACCGCGTCGTCGCGGAGTTCCTGGAAAAGCGCGGCGACTGCGCGCCGCTCATCATGTGCCCGCGCGTCTACTGGGGATGGTGGAACGCCTACCTCAAGGAGCTGGGCGGACTCCTCGACCGGCGCGTCAACGTGCTGTGGACCGGCAGCTGGATCATGTCCGACATTCGCGAGGCGGATGTCGCCAAAGCGACGGAGTGCCTGAAGCGTCCGCCTTTCGTCTGGTGGAACTGGCCCGTAAACGACTACTGCCGTTCGTCGGTCCTCCTCGGCAGGACCTACGGACTCGAGAAGTGCAAGCTCGCGGGAATCGTGTCCAACCCGATGGAGAACTGCGAGGCCAGCAAGATCGCGCTCTACGGCCTCGCCAAGTGGTGCGCGGACCCCGACGGGTTCGACTCGCAGAAGTGCTGGGAGGAGTCCTTTGCGAAGCTGTACGACGACCCTGAGGTTGCGCGCGCGATGCGCGTCCTCGCCGAGCACAACTCGAACCCCGGGCCCGGCGGACGCTTCACGCGCGAGGAGAGCGCCTCGTGCGCGGCGCTTTGCGAGAAGGCGAAGGGCGAGCTCGACAGGGACGGGAAGCTCTCGGAGCCGACGGAATCCGCTCTCCGCGAACTTTTCAAGGAGATCGACCTCGCCATGAAGGTCCTCAAGCGCAAGCTTCCGAAGGGCCGCCACGACCTCGGCTGGGAGATCGAGGGCTGGGTGGACGACCAGATGCACGTAGCCGAGCAGGCCGCGGTGGTGCTTGACCTGCTCAAGCCGGCGAAGAGCGCCGGCGGAAAGGACGAAAAGTCGTCGGCGTCCGGCCTGGAGCTGCTGCGCCGCGCCCGCGCCGCCGCATCGACGGACGCCGCCGCCCATTGCGACAAGTTCGCCGCCGCGACGTTCGAGGCCGACCGCCGCAACGTGCGCCGTCCAAAGGCGTCCCCGACGGTGCTGCGTCCGCTCGTGGACAAGATGCTGGCAGTCGCGCTTGGCCGTCTCTACAAGGAGAAGTTCGGGAAGGACTTCGACGCGCAGGAGGGCTTTGCCGCGTTTTCTACGGCAAAGTCCCTTGATGGCCTGCGCGTTTCGCGCGAAGGGCGCGTGGCGGGGATAGTCCGCGTGATGGAGCCGCACGACGTCGCGCCGGGCGAGACGTTCGGTCTGTCCGTCCCGAAGTACTGGCGCACTGAATACTTCCATGCGGAGCTTGCGACGCCCGAGGCGGTTGCGGCGGGCGTGATCGAGCTGTCGAAGGACGGCAAGACATGGCAGAAGCTCGGCACGCGCACAAAGGCGGGCACGGGCCAGATGCATTCGCGCATCAAGCCGGAAGGCGGATGGCGTTTCGCCCGCTACCGCAACGCGTCGGACAAGCCTGTCTCGCTGAAGATAGACCTTTTCAAGTTCGACGTCAAGGGTGCCGACTCCCCGGCCGATTTCATGCTGGAGGAGATGTCTCGGTAGAACTTCGACGATATCGCGCAATGTTTCCGCCGAGACGGCAAGGCGACGGCGGAAACGGCAAAGCCGTGACAAAACAGGAGGACAAAAGGGAAATGAAGAGAGCATCGACTCTTTGCGCCGCCGCGCTGGCGGCGGTCGGGATGGCGGCTTCCGCGTCGGCGGAGACGTTCAAGGCGGTTTCACCGGACGGAAAGAACGAAATCCGCCTGGAGACTGGCGACGGGTGCATGAAGTACAGCGTGCTCCGCTGCGGCAGGGCGCTCGTGGAGCCGACCGAGGTATCCATGGTGATCAACGGGCGCGGACGCCTCGACGGCGCCGGCGCCAAGGCGTCCGCCACGACGCGCAAGGTCGGGGGGACGCTCTCGACGCCGATCTACAAGAAGGCGAAGGTCGACCTCGCCGGAAACGAGACCAAGGTGTCCTTCGGAGACTGGACTTTCGCGATGCACGCCCGCAACGACGGCGTCGCGTGGCGCTACGAGACTGCCCTCGCCGAGGACGAGGTCACGGTCTATGCCGAGAACACGGCCGTCAGGTTCCCCAAGGACACGACCCTCTGCTACACGCAGGAGGCCGGCTTCATGTCTGGCTGGGAGAAGCCCGCCATGTTCGGCCCCGTCTCGTCGGTGAAGCCGGGGCATCCTCAGATCGTCATGACGCCGTTCACGGCGACGGTCCCCGGCGCTGGCGTCGTCTGCGTGACCGAGTCGAACCTCCTCGAC
>Ga0310696_10008104_pt1 | contig 12280 bp, 7 predicted proteins | sample AusTroGonzalo_MG_4_FD_203885 | JGI IMG/M metagenome (GOLD analysis project Ga0310696, IMG submission 203885) | Bovine rumen microbial communities from tropical cattle in Woodstock, Queensland, Australia - Gonzalo_02 (v2) (version 2) | ecosystem: Host-associated > Mammals > Digestive system >... | reverse complement strand
TTCACTTGCCATATTTCATCGGCAACTGGTAATGCCCCCTGAAAATTAATCATACCGCCGCCATTACCCATCAAGTCTCCGCCACCGGCAGTCGAATAGATATATCCCTGACCGTTTACTACATTCAACGTACCGTCAATAATGAATTTCGCATCATCCAAACCGGCTTTGGAGTTCTCTGCTCCGCGGTTCTTATGGCTGGTCAGGTTGTTGAACGAACGGAAATAGTAGTTGTGGATATACAGTCCCCACTCATCCACATCAAACATGTGTACCTTTGCCGTCAGGTTAACAGTAGCTGTGTTCTTGATTTCTATAACAGCACCTGCTTGCACGGTGAGCGGCGTGGACAAGGTCATGTTGCAATTTGCCAACATAATATGCATACTATTGGAAATAGGCAGATTGCAGTCTCCAGACTCGAAGTCACCAACAAGCGGCAGATTCAATATCAGTTGATCCAATTGAGCCGTTCCACTTAACTCATAGCATGACAAATCCGTGGTCGGGTCGTACCACTTACGGATAACCGACCCCGCGTCTTTGAGCAGGAATAATGAGTTTTCCGATCCGACTACAGTTACCTCGAATGAAGGATCTCCATATCCGGTATGAACTATCAAGTAAGGTTTTAATTCCGAACCGTACTTATAAGTAGTCGGGATTTCCACATTCTGGAGCGCATAACTTTGGAACGGGAACAGCATCTTCTCATCCTTTTCATAATAGATATTGGAAGTTGCCGTACCGCCGCGCCAGTCACCCAATTCAAAGTTCTCATGGACTATGGCACCGGAATTAACCGTTACCGTACCAACATCTTGGGTGTTATTCCCTTGGTCCATATCCTGACCTTTGATATAACCCCAGCAATAGAGTTCGGCTCCGTTATTCAGTTCAATATGGCCACCATTCGCCATATTGATCACGCCGCACTCACCGGTGGTATAAGCGGACTTGTTACCACCGCCGGCAGCCATAATCTTACCACTGACACAGATATTACCGTTACATACGATGTTCACACCCTCTGTCAATGTCAAAGTACGATAAGCAGAAAGCGTAGTAGCTGTCAGTGTCATTTCCGGCACAATCTGCAGTTCACTAAAGTTCGCCTTATATGGAACCAACAGGGTCACTCCGGCAGGTATCGTATAGGTCGAGGGAGTGGTCAGGGCATGGTCTTTCATCAGCACGACCACCGGATTCTGATCCGCTATGGCACTTGCCACGCCAAGGGCTTCGCTCAGTTCGCTGAACAATGCATCGTCAATCTTGAATGTGCCGTCCGCCACAGCAAAGACAGGCTCAACGGTGGCTGCTTCGTCCAGTACTTTGGTCACAGATGACGTGCAGGATACGAGCACACCATTGATCTTCCATCCCTGGAATACATATCCGGAAGCAGGCGTCGGCGCGCTGAGCGTTACCGTGCAATGCTCCGGGGCAATCGTAACCAGACGTTTGACAAAATCAGCCGATGTGACGGAATGCGGATGCTCCGTGTCGTCTTCGTATGTCACCGTATAAGTGCCATGCGCGTGTTTTTTATACGTCACGTCGTAGGCATCAATCAGACGAATCGGCAAGGTCAGTGTCTCCTGATTGTACGTATAGTTGTCAGCAAAAACCACGTTGCACTGGTTGTTCGCAGTAGCCGTCTTGGCCGCCTCCACTTGCGCCGGAGTCAATCCCGCTTTTGCTGCGACGGTAATCGTCACATCCTGTGTCAGATGCACACCGAGACCGTCTTCGCCGTTGAACACAATCGAAGAGCCGCTGGATTTGCCTGCCGCGCGCAACTCAAAATACGGCTGCGCCGCCGAATTGAGCGACACCGTTACGGCTTTCTTGTTCGCGAGCGTTGCATTCACATCCAGGACACCGATAGTGCCATTGTCATCCACCAGGACAACCTCGTCGTAATTGGCGGCAATCGTGTCGTATTCAAAATAGCGGACATTTCTCAGATAGTTGCTGCCATACAGCCATAATTTGTCAATCTCGGATGATATGGCGAATTCATGATGCTGCCCGTTGTAGAACGGTCCGTCATAAATCTGCTTCACCGTACCGTCCTTGTACATCTCTTTTATCCTCCAATTGCTCGATGTGTACGAACCGGACATATAGAAATCAAAGGCAATCGTGGACTGGCCGCTCCATTTGAAATACACATTATCCAATGTGACATCTACGGCATTAAGAGACGCATCATAGTCCACCCAACTATTCCCTTCAACATAGGTGTCAAACTTCGCTTGCGAATTGATTTCAATCACAGGAGGCGTAAACGCATCAATCGTTACCGTGTAGGTCCCGCTGAAAGCGGTGTACGTGTCGGTCTGAGGTATAGACAGACTGAACGTTCCCGTGTGTCCGGGCTCATGATGCAGATAATCCGTTGTCACCGTCTTTGCTTCCGCATCATAGGTCATAGCGTCTCCCGCCGTTTTGACAAGTGTCCATTCGCCATCCGAATTGGTTGTGACAGGATTGGCCGCCGTCACATACTCGCCTAATGTCGCCCAATTCCATGTGACGGTGGTCTGGGTCAAAGGCAGGGCATGGTAGGTCAGCGTCAGCACGGCTGATACCGGGCCTTCCGTACCCGTGCCGGAGATGGTCAGCGTGGCCGTGTGATTGGCCGCCGACGCAATCGGCGTGGTACGATGCGCACGGAATGTCAGTGTCTGGTTCTTTTTGCCAAGGTCAATCGAACTCTCGTTGAACTCAAACGCCCCGTCCGGATCGCTCCATACTTTGGTCGGGCTGGTCAGACCCACCATAAACAAATCGGCGGTGACCGTCATGGCGTTTGTTCCGATGATATCCCCGAAATTATGGCTTTCGTTATTGGAAGCCTCTTCGCTGCCGTTCACGGCAAAAGTAATCAAGGATGTCAGCTCGCCCTTTCCTTTCAGGGTGACATCCCTCGTACATGTGAGTGTCTGGGCAGGATTGGAAGCGTCGGTATAACTTGCCACAACATGCAGTGTCGCTGTGAAAGTACCTGTCGCCTGCGGCGCGAATATGACATCCATCAGATCCGCCGCGTAAGAGCCGGACACTTCCCGTGTTCCGTCCGCGAACTTGAACTGCGCGGCATCAGTTCCGGTAATCGTTGCCGTCCATGTGGCATTGTTCCTGGCAATGGCGTTGGTGGTGGATACGTTATACACCAGTTTGTTCTGCAAACGCTCACGCTGCGAGGCAGCCACTTCCATACCCACATAATAGGTCTCCACCAAAGTCTCGCCCTCATAACTCCAGTCCAGTTCTGACACGGCCATATTGAATGTGGGCTGCAAGTCCACGTATGCCGTCGCCGTTCCGGAAACAGAAGTCGATGCCGGATCGGTCACTGTCACCGTAACAGTGGAAGCCGGTGCCGATCCTGTGTGAACACTGTGTGCCGTATATGTTACAGGTACGGACAACACATTGCCGCTGCGGGTCGGATTCCCCAACGTCCAGTTACCGTCACCTCCGGACAATGCGTAATTATACGCCACCACCGGACCGATTTCCGAAACATTGAACTTGACATACGCCGTTCCTGATGCTGTCGGAGACGCATTGATTGTAACAGAACCATTCTCATTCAACGACTCCACGCTGACAAAAGAATTGAATGCCGCTTCCGGGATAAAAAGCCATTTCAAAGTAGTATTGTTACTTTTGTTTTCAAAGTCCAACTTGCCATTGGCTTCCATTTCCCAATAGGAGTAACTGCTACGGTGAAGATTGACATTATACCCTCCATCAACTGCTTCAAAGGTCTTTTCTTTTGGAGAAGACGTTTCTTCCAGTTTGGTACCATTCTGATCCAGATAGTATGTTTTACCATCAATCACACAACTCATCGTGGTGGTTGTCCCGCTTGTGAACGTGAACAGCAAAGCATTGTTCACCTCCTTCGTTCCGGCAATACTGGTGCCGCTCGTCGTACCGATAAGCGCGTTATATCCAAGTCCGAAGATATAATATTTGCCGGCGCTTGGCGCTGACGCGTATCCTGACCAATCGACACTTGGCTTCACGAATTTGGCATAGAAAGTGGTGGTAGGAGCCTCCGCTTCCACAGTAGATACAGCTATGCCGCTGTTTGATCCCCACTGATTGCTCTTTTTGCTTGTCGGACTACGTGATGCCTGTACGGTACATGCAGGATCCGTGTACCAGCCTAAGAACTCCGCAACCCCTGCCACATCAGCCGCGCAAATATACACGTCCGGATTGCCTGTGGTTGAATAAGTCGGAGTGGTAAACTCGGACGCCACACACAGACTCTCGCTGTATGTGATTCCGGACCCGCTATAGGGATACGAAAACACTCTTCCGGGACATGGTGTCTCTCCCGAGGCATAAACCGCCACCACCCGGATTTTGTAATAGTTCGTTGCCCACGCGTTCTCACTCATCCCGAGCAGGCAGACTAAAATGCCTAAGGCATAAAAAAACTTTTTCTTCATAAATAATTTTTCCATATTTTTTATAATGTTTTAGTTATAGAATTCGTAATCAGCCATCAACAAACACAAAAACTGCAACATAAAATACGCTTTATTCACATATAACATCCCATTTAACCGCACATAATGCGTGCGGTGTGGTTATGTAAAAAGAGACGATTGTGATGTAAAAAGCCGACAAAAGTACGCGAAACATCTATAGTATGCAAATTATTTTGCCGATAAATTCATAAAAAAATCGGTTTAATGCAATTTTGTGCAGTAAAACCGATTTAAGACAGCCTCCTTCTACTCCTCTCCGTTCAGGCTGAGAAAGTGGATTTTTCGAATGCACGGTCGGCATCGGGGGCGAGAACACAATCTTCAAGCATGAGGTTTTGGCAGTAACAGAGCGGCTGGGTGCCGGAGATGCGGCAGCGGACAAGGCGGAGGTTGCGTGAGTACCATCCGAGGTACTCGCCCTTGATATCAGAGTCATAGACTATGCAGTTTTCGCTCTCCCAAAAAGCGTCTTTGGTGTCTATAACGGCATGGCGGATTTCGATATCTTTGGCGTACTGGAAGACGTATTTGCCAATCAACCTCATATTCCTGATACGTATGGAGGCAGATTGCATAAACGCATAGGTTCCGCCCTTTATTTCTATGTCGGTCAGTTGTCCGTTACGGCAGTACCAGAAAGTCTCTGCGCCATCCGTAATCCGGATGCGTTCCAATATCAGTCCGTTCACCTCGCGGAAGGCTTTTGGGGCATCAATGAGGCAGTCATACATCCGCAGATTGCGGTTATACCACAACGGAGCCCTGTCTGAAGTGGCGAAATGGCAGTTGCGGCATTCCGCATCCTCGCACTCCCAGATGACGTATTTCCCCTCAAACTCGCAATCCACGGCTTCTATCCGCCGCGACTCTTTCAGTCCCGACTCGCCTTCGCCTATCCGTACCCGCTCAATGCGTAAGTCCCGACTCTCATACAGCGGCCGCTCGCCGTCAAAATATTGGTCTTTTATTGTCTTCATTTGTTGACAGATTAACTCTGTGTATTCTTCTCTATGTAGTCATAAAGGTCTTGTATGGTGACGAGAGTTTTGACGGCACCGCGTTCGGGTTGGAAGCCGAAAGTACGTTTGATGAAGATGGATGTCTCTACGGCATCCAGCGATGTCATACCAAGGTCACGTTTAAGCTCTGCTTCGGGTTTAATTGCGCCCGGTTCATACTCCAAGCGGCCGGTCAGAAAGGCGTTCACCTTTTCTTGAATTTCTTGCTGTGTCATATTGTTTTCGATTATTGATTATCGTCATTAGTTACATCCTCAAACGGCAATTCCTCCGCATCTTTCTTCGGCTGCTCCGGCAGAATATAATCCGATGCACGTTCCTTTGTTACCACCGAACGCCCCAGCCTTTTCTCCATCGTCTCACGAGCTTCACGAGCCACACTTCCTCCTTCCTGCGCCACACGCTTACTCTCCTCCATCGTCTGCGGATTTGATTGCCGCGAATACTCTGTTGTCGCCACTTCAGCAAGCGTGTTAAGTGCCAACTCAATGTTCGTCATGTTATCCCTCAAGTTCTCCTTCGTCAACCCTTTGAATTTCTTATATTGTCCTGTCGTCATACCGCTCCATGCTTGCGTCAGCACGTTCGTCAGTATCGCAAAATCCCTATGCTCTGTTATTCCCGAACGCTGCCATTCATCCGTCAACTCCTTCCGCATCTCTATCGAGCGCATCCGTTCGTTAATCCATTTGTCCGAATATCCCTTGCGCCGATAGTCCTCCATAGCCATCTGGAACGTCAGCTCCGGATCTATCATCTGGTCTATTCGCATTTGCCCCAACTCAGCCAACCATTGCTTTACCGGCTCCGCCTTTGGCGATGGGATGGATTGAATGATACGGAACACACCTTGCAGATCTGCAAAGTTAATTTTCTGCTTACCACCTACAGTTTGATAGGCAAAGGGGGTACAAATTTTACCCCACACGGAATTCAATTCCTTGTCACGCGAACGCATTCGCTTTATATATTGCTTCACGTCCGCACTATCTGTCAGTACTTGTACAATGTCTGCTACCGCAAAATAGTACTTCTCTTCCTGTTCGTTCCAAAATATACGTACTTGATTCCCCTCGAACAGCTTAATGATTGATTCGTTTGCCATCTTCTTTGTCTGGTAATTAACTATTATCGTTTTGTTTATCAAGGGTAGGGTACAAATTGTACCCTACCTTTTGTTGGTCGTAATTTTATTTTTTTTCAGGAGGGGTACAAATTGTACCCCTCCTTTGCAAGGGTTCTTTCTGTCTTACGATTTATGCGCACATCTCAACTATCTTTGCGCATGCAAAGGTACAAAAAAATCTCACATATGCAAATTTATGTGAACCTTTTTTTATATAATCTACTTTTTGGTTCATATTGGTAATTTTTGACTAATCCATTACCTTTCTAAACACCAAAGCGCTGTTTGTACCGCCCATGCCGGAGGAGTTGGAGAGGACGGTGGTGATGGGGGTATAGATGGTCTCGGTGACGATATTGAGGTCTTTGGCTTCGTCAATTTTGTGCTCCAGATTGATGTTGGGCGCTACAAAATTGTTCTGCATCATAAGAATCGAATAAACCGCCTCGCTGGCACCTGCCATCCAGTTCTCGTGACCTGTCATGGATTTGGTGGAGGAGATGAAAGGCCTCCGTTTTGATAATTGACAATTGATAGTTGATAGTTGAGATTGTCGGGCGAACAATCTCGTCAATGCTTTGGCTTCTTCTATATCACCGGCAATGGTAGAAGTGGCATGGGCATTGACATAGTCTATATCAGAGGGTTGAACTCCCGCATCATCCAAAGCACGCTTCATAGCGATATACTCTGCATCGGCGGAAGGTGCGGATATATCTTCCAATCCGTTGGAAGAGAACCCGTACCCGCATATCTCGGCGAGGATTCTTGCTCCGCGCGCTTTTGCATGTTCGTATTCCTCCAACACAAGAGCCGCTGCGCCACCGGATGGCACCATTCCATCGCGATCTTTGTCAAATGGGCGGGAAGCATGAATCGGATCGTTGTTACGGACAGATAATGCACCCAATCCATCAGCAGCTGCAGAGCCACAAATCGCCATTCCGCATGATCCACCAACAAGAATCATATCCTGCAACCCCTGAGCGATTAATAACTTTGCGTACCCGATGGCGTGGGAGCCACTCGCACAAGCTGAGCCGATAGCCAGATTTATTCCCCTCAGGTGAAAGATAGAATTCAGGTTCATTGTAACCGAGGATGTCTCTGCGCGAAATAACGCATTTGGTCCAAGCATCAATGAATTATGCTCTATTTCCATAATCGCATGATACTCTATCTGATGCCCATTTCCATCATTTCCAAAAATTACGCCTACTTCGGATTGTCGTAAGTACTCATCCGTTATCTCCGCTTGTATGAAAGCTTGCTTTGCTGCAATATAGGCATACTCAGAGTCTTCGGACATAGGCGCACGGAGTTTTCGCGCTAATAAAGGTTTTAAATCAGGTCTTGGCACATTGGCGACCAAACCGGATTGCATACCATATTCGATACGTTTAGAATCCAATATGATACCCGAACGCCCTCGTTTTAAGCTTTCGGTGACGGTTTGCAGGCTTTGCCCTATGCACGACCATATGCCCATGCCGGTAACTACTACTCGTCTCATATTATGCTTTTGCTATTTCTTCAATTAAACTTTTGCCCATCATTATCTCTGCTACTACTATGGACGTTGTCAAAGTACCAAATAGTCCTTGATATTGCACAGACTGACCCGTCATAAACAAATTAGATGCCTTTGTTTTAACGGGTAAAAACATCCCCTGTTGCGCATAAGCGGCTCCGATAGGATTGTTGTAATAATCTCTCAATGTCAAAGGAGTTGAAAAATATATTTTATCAACAGCTTGCTTGATTTCAGGGATATACGATGCTACATAATCAATAATCTCTTTTGCCAAAGTCTGCTTTAGAGATTCGTAATCATCCCCTCTACGACCGGTTTGTGTGTCCTCCCACTTTGAAAAATTCTCAAAATGCGTCAAATGGAGGATTTCCAATGTTGATGCCCAATCACCTTGATTTTCTTCCGGAGGTGTTAGAACTGAAATATACCACGGCAATTTTTCATCCTCAACGGGGGATGGCAAAAATAACAAATGATTAATATATCGTAATGTGTTTTTCTTTAATTTGACATGACAAACACAACATGATGCATCGTTTTGGAAAGTCATGATACGTTCTTTCGTTGACAATCTAAATACATCCTTTTCCAATAATATCAAGAATGGTTTTGGTGGCATTGCACATACAAATAGTTCCGCTTCATAACTTCTACCGTCTTTTGTATCAACGTTTGTTATTTTCCCATTTTCCACTCCAATATGACTTACTTCCGCATTATTTATCACGCATCCATTATGTGCAGAAATAAACGATGCCAGTGCTTTTGCAAAGCGAATATTGCCCCCGGCTATACGCCACCCGCCTTCTATATAGAGATTGAGTATCATGCCTAATTCCGTGGCTGGCAGATTGGACAAATTATAACCAAGATGCATTCCTACATATTCAAAAATGCTCATCAGCCTCTCATCGGTTAAATATAGCTCCAATAAATGACGGGCTGTTATTACACCATATTTAGCGGCTGCCGGGTGCAACTGCATCGGATGCAACCAAAAATAATCGAATGTACTGCCTATTTCATAGACAGCATCCAATAATTGATGTATTCCTTTTGCTTCATGCGGAAAAATCGAAACCAGATAATCTTCGTACCGTTTGCGCGTCTTGGGAAGCCGATACACATGCTCTCTGTCCGTCCAAACTATTTCCTGCGCATCAGGGTCAAGCGGAACAAAATGCAAGTCATTATGATCAAACCCCATATAATCAATAAAATGCCTCAGAGCAAAATCTTCTCCATACCCGCAAAACAATTGCATACCGGTATTGAACACAGCATCATCGCGACGGAAGGATTGGAGTCCACCACCGATGATATGGTTTTTCTCCAGAACAGTTACTTTATAGCCGTTCTTAGAAAGAAGCGCACCGGTAAAAAGCCCACTCATACCACCACCTATAATACAGACCGTATGTGGATTCGAGTTACTCATTTTGTTTGTACAGTTTCGTTCAGTTTTTTCTCAATGAAATCGTAAAAATCGCCGAGTGTTACCACAAGGTTCATCTCCGCCGGAACAGGCATGATGTCGAACTCCCGCTTGACCGTTACCATCAGATCCATATAGTCCAGGCTGTTTAAGTCTAAGTCTTCACGAAAACGCGCCTCTGGCTTGAGCAATGCCGGGTCTTTCTCATATTCGTCCACGAGAAAAGCATTGGTTTTTTCGATAATTTCTTGCTTGGTCATATTGATGATTACAAATGGATTGTGTAAATTCATAAAAAAAGGTTGTCACCCATCATTAAACAACACTCGGATAACCGGAATTGGCGCGCAACCATAGTTCAAAGAATTTGTCGGATACAGAATATGTCTTCTCGCTTGTGGCAATCCAGTCATTCTCAAGCAACACGCGCACCGCGGCTTGAACAGAACTGGCAGAACCTAACTGGTGGCGGCGCAGGAAATCAGTTCCCGTTATTTGTCTTGCAACCCGGTCGATGGCTATCGCGAATAATACGGTCTTTTGATTGGTGGACATTCGCGCAAGCGATTCCCTGTATGTGCGGTCATTGTCGGCAAGGACTTCGTTGATTGCATTATGCAGTGTATCAACGGTGCAATCCTGATAATGTCCGGTATTGTCGAATGCGATATGCAGAATTTTTTGCAAGCAAAAGGTGTTCCCGTCCAAGAGCGCGTAAAGCCGGCTTATCAGGGATGCGTCAATCCTTTTATCATATTCAGAAAAAAGCCTGACGGCAAAATCAGCATAAGTGTCCGGATGAATTGCGTTTAAAGTCACAGAAGACGTGCTGTTGTAGAAAGGCCGGTTGTAACTGTTAAACATTTCGGCAAGAATATGTCTTTGCGAACCGGCAAAAATAAAATGTGTATTGCCCAAGTGCTGGATTTTACCCCGCAAGAGAGCCTCAATGTTTTTCTCCGGATAACGTGCTATCCGTTGAAACTCATCAATTGCGACTACACAAGGCTTGTCTGCTTTCTCAAGAAAACTTAATATCTCTGACAACGTGTATTCAGGCTGTGTGATACTTCCTAACTCCAATGCGAAAGTAGGCATTCCTGTGAGAGGGTCAATACCGAATTTAGGCTGCACAGACTTTATTGCCTGGACAAGGCTGGTAAGAGTTTTCCGCCCTTTTGTAGCCAATTGCTCGAACACCTGTTTGCCGAACTCGTAAGTAAACTCCTGAAAACTTGACGTATGCAGGATGTCAAAATAAAAAGTATAAAAGGAATCCGCGATTTCTTTTTGCGCAAAGCAGTGACTGATAAGGCTGGTCTTTCCCAATCTCCGTTGAGAGAGAAGCAGTATATTTGCCGATTGATCGACAATCTCGCGCACTATCCGCTTTGTTTCCGTTTCGCGGTCGCAAAAGTACTCTGATGGGATTTGTCCCATTATAACAAAAGGATTCATAGCAATGAATTTGTAAATTCGCCGCAAAAGTACTGCCCGGTTTTGAATTATGCAAATCGCATTATGCATTTTGCATTATGCAAATCACATAAAGTAGATTATTATATGATAAAAGCGGTCATTTCAAGATTAAATCTTCTTGAAAACTAACACGCAGTTTGTACCCCCAAAACCAAAAGAATTAGTCAGCGCGAGGTTGATCTCTGTGTTGCGGGTCTCACTGACGACATTAAGATATTTTGCGGAATCATCCAACTCCTCAATATTGATGTTCGGTGCCACAAAACTGTTAAGCATCATCAGTATGGAGTAAACCGCTTCGCTTGCACCAGCCATCCAGCACTCGTGACCGGTCATCGACTTGGTGGAGGATACCATCGGTTTGCCGCCGAACAGTCTTGTTATTGCCTTTGCTTCTACCGCATCACCGGCTACAGTGGATGTGGCATGAGCATTGATATAATCAATGTCTTGTGCCGTCATATCCGCCTTCGCTAATGCCTGTTGCATTGCCAGCAATTCCGCTTCTACCGATGGCTGTCCCAACACTCCCTCATTCTGCGAAAAGCCATAACCGGCAATTTCTGCAAGAACCATTGCTCCGCGACTGACAGCATGTCCATATTCTTCGAGCACCAATGCCGCTGCACCGCCGCTCGGCACTAACCCGTCGCGACTGCTGTCAAACGGACGTGAGGCATGAACAGGGTCTTCATTGCGCTTGGAGAGCGTATTGACCCCATCGAACGCAATCATGGAAATATCGTTGGTTTCTTGCGCTCCACCTGCAATGATGATGTCTTGTTGTCCGGATTGAATGAGCATCGTAGCCAATGCTATGGCTTGCGCACTGGAAGCACATGCGGAAGCTGTCGTGAAATTCACACCGCTTAGGTGGAAAATATTCGCCATGTTCATCGCCACATTGCTTGTGAGTGCTTGAAATGCCATTCCCGAACCCAGCATAAACGTGTCAGACGCTTCTTTTGCCCTTACATAGGAATCTACAACAGCTTTATTGGATGTGTCATTGCCGAAGACTACTCCTATTTCGTTTTGCAAGCAATACTCTGCATCCACACGCGCATTTTCAAGGGCTTCGCGGGTTGCCATAAAGGCATATTCCGCTTCTTCTGAAAGTGCAGTACGAAGACGCCTGTCTAACAAGTGTTTCAGATCTGGATGAGGGAC